>Ga0105047_10010504_pt1 | contig 15119 bp, 16 predicted proteins | sample MAT04_FD_78384 | JGI IMG/M metagenome (GOLD analysis project Ga0105047, IMG submission 78384) | Freshwater microbial communities from Lake Fryxell liftoff mats and glacier meltwater in Antarctica - MAT-04 (megahit assembly) | ecosystem: Environmental > Aquatic > Freshwater > Ice > Liftoff... | reverse complement strand
GAAAATCATTTTTATCAAAAAAAGTGTCAAATATTTTTACTATATTTGCCATTCTGATTTTAATTACTTTGTTTATATAAATGACAAACAAGTAATTACATAGTTTACTCCTGAAGCATGGAGTATCATCTCATGCCTGCCTGGCGGCTAACAAGGAGCCGCTATCCTTTAAAATAGCCTGCTTATGAAGTAAGAAAATAAGAGGATTTTTAAAGCGATAACCCATCGCAAAAAATAGATTTAACACGTTGGGAACCGTTTTTCCGCTTATTAAAACATCATTTCTTCAAGGCACATTGCTGAAAAATCCGGCATTCTGCATTTTTAATTTTCTGGTGTAACCCATCAAATGTTATACTTTATTTTTTGAAATTGGAAATGCATCTTCATCAGTACCGGCAAAATCTAAAACTGATTCCTTTCTTTCGAATGCCTCACCGGCAAACTGGAATATTTTTATCATTAATCAAATACCATTTAACATGTTAACTTTTAAAAAATTACGTAAAGAATCCGACTTCGATGAAAATCAAGGACGAGAAAACTTTGTCGATTTCCTCTATACTCATCTCGATCAGTTTGGAGATCCCAAAGAAGCTATAAATAAATGTATCGATTATGCCTTAGGCAAGGATGGCAAACCGGGAGGTTTCCTGCTGGCTGCATATTATGAAGAGAAACTGGTTGGCACATTGATTATCAACAATACAGGGATGTCGGGCTACATTCCCGAACATATCCTGGTGTACGTTGCAGTTGATGCAGCATACAGGGGAAAAGGATTCGGCAAACAGATTGTCGAAAGAGCCATTGCTGACTGCACCGGTGATGTGAAACTTCATGTTGAATATGAAAATCCGGCAAAACGTCTTTATGAGCGCATCGGCTTTTCGACCAAATATGCTGAAATGAGGTTCAGGAAATAAAAGAAAACTTATGGCTACTTTACAGATTCATACCGATCAGATCATCGGGAATATCAAAAAACTCAATGAATTCCTAAAACCCAGAGGCATAGAATGGACACTGGTTACTAAAATTCTAAACGGATATAAGCCGGCTCTTGAAAAAATACTCAGGGACCCTTCAATCAGCCAGGTTCATTCTATTGGTGATTCAAGGATATCAAATCTGAAAATGATTAAAGAGATCAGGCCGGATATTGTTACCATGTATATAAAACCTCCTGCCATAAACCAGGCAAAAAATGTGATTGGCTGCGCAGATATTTCACTGAATTCTTCCTTGGAAACTATCAGGGAGCTAAACAAGGAAGCAGAAAAAAAAGGTAAAATTCACCGCATTATTATTATGATTGAAATGGGTGAATTGCGTGAAGGGGTGGTTAGAGAAAATATCCTCAATTTCTATGAACAGGTTTTCAAATTAGAAAATATCTCCGTTATCGGCATAGGAACAAATTTAGGCTGTATGTATGGGGTTGAACCTACTTTTGATAAACTCATACAGGTAAGCCTATACAATCAGCTGATTGAAAGCAGGTTTGGTGTAAATCTTGAAATGGTATCAAGCGGCAGTTCTATCACGTTGCCCCTGGTTTCGATGAATAAAATTCCAAAGGGAGTGACACATTTCCGGATTGGCGAAGCTGCCTTTTTAGGGGTTTCACCTTATGACGGCAAGAAATTCAGGAATCTGTCAACAAACGCATTTACTTTTGAAGCTGAAATAGTTGAGCTTGAGAAAAAGGAAGTTGTGCCCGACGGAAATATCGGAGATGGAGCCATTGGAATAACCGCTGAATATAACCAGATAGCATACAATGAATCATACCGTGCAATTGTCGATTTCGGAGAACTTGATGTTGATCATACGCATCTTCAGCTAAAAGATAACACTATAAATTTTGTAGGAACAACATCGGATATGACAGTGTACGATGTAGGTCCAAAAAGAAGTAAATATAAAGTTGGCCATCAACTCCATTATAGTCCCAGCTACATGGCAGTAGCCAGGCTCACAAATTCAAAATATATGACTAAAAATATTCTCTGAGAAATCAATAATTAATGCAAATGGATTGGGAAATACTTGAACTCGAATTAACTAACTTTCGCAAACAACTGCACAAGTTCCCTGAACTTTCAGGGAAAGAGAAGGTAACGGCAAACCGGGTAATTGATTTTGCCCGAAGGTTTCACCAAGCAAAAATAATTACAAAACTTGGCGGCGAAGGAGTTGCTGTGGTTTTTAATGGGAAGGAATCCGGCAAAACAATTCTTATCCGTTGCGATCTGGATGCATTACCAATCCAGGAAGTGAATGATTTCGATTATACCTCAGTTTATCCGAATGTTTCGCATAAATGCGGTCACGATGGGCATATGGCAATAGTATCGGGCTTGATCCCGCTTCTGGCAGATGAAAAAATCAAGAAAGGAAAAGTTGTCCTGCTGTTCCAACCTGCAGAAGAAACCGGTGAAGGTGCTAATAAGGTATTACAGGATCCAAAATTTGCAGGCATAGTGCCTGATTATGTGTTTGCACTTCATAATTTGCCGGGATTTCCTGTAAATGAGATTGTGGTAAAAGAAAACGTATTTGCCTTTTCCTCAAGGGGACTTATCATAAAATTAAAAGGGAACTCATCACATGCTGCTGAACCCGAAAAGGGAATCACACCATCGCTGGCTGTTGCTGAGCTGATTCAGGATTTAACTGCCCTGCCAACAATGAAGGCAATCAAAGATTTTTCGTTGGTAACAATTATACATGCCAGGATTGGCGAACGCGCATTCGGAACTACTCCCGGATATGCTGAACTGATGGCAACCCTTCGCTCAGTAAACGAAAACGATATGCTGAACATCAAAAAACAAGCCGCGAAGATTATCCGTTCTGTTGCATTAAAACACCGGCTTACTTACGAAATTGAATGGGTAGAAGAATTTCCTGCCACTATCAATGATTCTATCTGTGTAAACATGATTCGTTCGGGCGCCGACGAAAATCATTTGAGTATCAATGAAATAAGTGAACCGTTTCGCTGGTCCGAAGATTTTGGGCATTTCACACAGAAATTCAAAGGTGCTATGTTTGGAATCGGTGCAGGAATCGGACACCCCGAACTGCATCATCCGGATTATGATTTTCCTGATGAAATCATTGTAACAGGAACAAAAATGTTTTATTCAATCATTAAAAAGGCATTAAACTAACACTATGTTTCAATCATCATTTATTGAGATCAGCAAATCGGCGGTTAAACAAAATATAAGTTTTATCCGGAATTACCTCAGCGAGGGAGTAAAGCTTTCCTGTGTGGTTAAAGGCAATGCATATGGACATGGGATAGAAGAATATATCCCGATTGCAGAAAATGCCGGGGTAGATCATTTTTCGGTTTTCAGTGCCGATGAAGCATTGGGAGTGAAAGAAGTTTGCCACGAAAATACCAATGTTATGATCATGGGCTATATTGATAATGATGAGCTCGGTTGGGCAATTGAGAATGAAGTTGAGTTTTATGTTTTTGATATGGATCGGCTGAAAGCGTCGATTGCAATGGCAGAGAAAATGAATAAAAAAGCGAAAATCCATGTGGAAGTTGAAACTGGTATGAACAGAACCGGTTTCGATTCACCGGGGTTGAAGAAAACTATTGAAATAATCAAAAAAAATAACGGATGTATTTCCTTTGAAGGGCTTTGCACACATTACGCAGGTGCTGAGAGTATCGCCAATTATGTGAGAGTACATAGCCAGATTTTACGATTCAACCATCTCAGAAAAGCAATTGAAAAAGCAGGTATAAGACCGAAACGTTACCACACGGCATGTTCAGCTGCTGCTATCACCTATCCCAAAACACAGATGGATATGGTACGTATCGGGATACTGCAATACGGATTCTGGCCAACCCGTGAAACTTTTATTCAATACATCCACAAAAATGGCGAACCCAGAGAACCTCTTCAGCGAATACTTTCCTGGAAATCATATGTAATGAATGTTAAGAAAGTAAAAACCGGAGAATTTATAGGCTACGGCACTACTTATCTTGCGCAAACTGACGTGGTAATTGCTACTATTCCCGTTGGGTATTCACATGGTTTTTCGAGGCAATTAAGTAATTTAGGGCGGGTACTTATACATGGTATGAGAGTACGTGTTATCGGCATAGTGAACATGAATGTAATGACCGTTGATGTAACGGCAGTTGAAAATGTTGAAAAAGGGGATGAAGTTGTAATTATCGGCACCCAGGGTACTCTCGAGATTTCGGTTGCATCTTTCAGCGAATTGAGTTCCCAGGTAAACTACGAAACACTTACACGTTTACCCTCAAATATACCAAGAAGAATTATAGAATAAAATTAGCCCGCTTGCGAATAAAAACATTTCCATTAACCCACAACTGCCGAAATAAGTTTACCATCCTTTGTGCATGATTTAGCAAGGTTCTGTCAGAGAGTTAAAAGTCGGCGTTACATGGCCAAAAGGGCCGATGCAATTTCATTTAGCCCTTGCCCTTAATTTTAGCAATTGGACAGCTTTTAATGCGCCTGTGGAAGGAGTGCGAAGAAATAGCAGCAGGCCATTAAAAGGGGAATTAACTGCAGCTTCAAAAGCTGAGTTATTGCAATGGACAGAAGTTGAATGTTTTTAGTATCATGAAGTCAGCATTTTGACTTCATTTAACATATGATGTGATTTTTATGAATTAAAATAGTAGCAGCCGTTACATTAAAGATATTGATTTAAAATGTGTGAATCATATAATTTATCACCAGAATTGTGTAACAATAACCTTTATTACGCATCGTAATTTTGAGTACTGGATTAAAAATCAGCATAATAAAAAAGTCAACTATTCATTCACTCTTTATTGCAGAAGCAATACGTTTTCTTGTTCCCTGTAAATGAATGCAAAGAGCAAAACCTTACTTGCAACAGGAATAACTACTTATGAGAATAAAACGAACGAAAATGGTGCTAACACCGAAGGACACAAAATGGATACATGCTGTTGTGGCAGTAAAACCGACCAGACTGAAAATGAGACCCAAAAAGAAGGAATTATTATTGTCCGATGAAATATGAAGACAACAAAACCTACGATAAGCCGGGGAAATGTCTGGTATGCAATATGAAACCGGTACCGGATGGTGAAGTTCAACCGCAGTGTTGCTGAAAAAAAATAAATGAAATTCCTGAGGCCTCATTATTCTTTATTATTCTTTTTGGCATTGTCTGGCTTGCAAAGAAAACAAACAGATCAAATAGCCCCAAAAATAATATTAGCAGGAAGTTTTTTAATAACGACACTTGCCAACATCCGGACACATGCCTCTGGTAAATAAATGATTTCTGTTATGAAAAGTGAACATTCTAAAGCGAAAAAATTAAGATATGACCATACAAGCAGAAGCCCGAATCAGTATTGAGACTTTAATCAATCTATTGGACAGTTCCGATGATAAAGTTCGCAGAAAAGCTCGAAAGTCGCTGGTGATAATTGGAAAACCGGTAGTTTTATCTTTAGCTGAAGTTTTGCAAAATTCAAAAGTGTACAAAGCCCGTTGGGAGGCGGCCAAAGCACTTGGTGAGATAGGCGATGCAAAAGCCATACCAGCTCTGGTTAAAGCGCTCGAAGACCCGGAAAGTGATGTTGTATGGCTGGCAGCAGAAGCTTTGGGAAAATTCAGAAAGCTTGCATGGCGGGAGCTTTTGAGTGCATTGATCAGGAGTGGATCGTCAGTCACACTTCGCAATGCTTCTCATCATGTATTTCGGAATCAAAAGGAAAAAGGATTTGATGATTTGCTGGAAGCACTCAGAAAAGCGCTCAAATCGGGTGCAGTTTCTGAAAGCACACCAGTGGCGGCATCAAATCTCCTGGAGAGAATGAGGGCCATTTAAAAAGATTTCTGCCCGCCGGTTAACAAATAAAAAAACGATGAAGAAAACAAATGCAATCACCTGCCTTTTTCTGGATATCGGTGGTGTTTTACTCTCCGACGGTTGGGATCATAATGCCCGCAAACGAGGTGCAACGAAATTAAATCTGGATGTACCCGAAATGGAGGATCGACATCATTTGATATTCGAAACATACGAGGAAGGAAAACGGACTTGACAGATTCCACTTGGTACTTGATGCAATAAAGCAGCTTCCGCAGTCAGGCGATAGAGGCACCAAACTGAAACAGATGATAGATAAAAAACTCATCGGGCATAGAAAATATATTGATAAACACGGTTTAGACATGCCGGAAATTAGAAACTGGAAATGGAAGCTGACTCATGAATAAACTCAGGCAAATCTGGAGCAATCTGTGGTCTGGCTTTTGGTTCATGCCTTCGATGATTGTTATGGTCAGTATTGTCTTCGCGGTAGTATTGATCAACACAGACTCCATCGTGAACGACAAATGGCTGGCCCGGTGGCCGCGCCTGTTTGGAGCCGGAGCGCAGGGTGCACGCGACATGATGTCCACGATTGCCGGTTCGATGATGACCGTAGTGGGTGTTACGTTTTCCATGATTCTGGTGGTGCTAGCACTCGCTTCGAGCCAATATACCTCGCGTATCCTGCGGAACTTTATGCGCAGTCGTACCACTCAGGTTGTGCTTGGGATCTTCGCGGGCATTTTCACTTACAGTCTCATCGTTTTGCGCACCATTCGAAGCGGCGACGAAGGCGCATTTGTTCCAAACCTGTCGGTGTTCTTTGGCTTCCTGCTGGTGCTCGGGGGTGTTGGTGCCCTTATGTTCTTCATTCACCATATCGCCTCATCAATACAGGCTTCCAGCATCATCGCCTCGGTTGCTCATGAAACCATCGCTGCTATTGACCGGCTTTTTCCGGAAAAACCTGTACAAGAGCCGGACACCGTTGATGATGACCAAAAAGTCCACCCTTTGTCCATGCAGAACTGGCTTGGAGTCCCAGCCTGGAAGGATGGCTATATACAGAGCGTGAATAACGCAGGGCTTCTTCTTTTGGCCCGGGACAGTAAAACTACAGTAAGGATGGAGCGAAGCATCGGCGATTTCGTGGTACGCAACACTACGTTGGCCTCAATTTCTTTGGAAGAAACGCCAGATGAGGAAACGATTGCCGCCCTGCAGGCAACTTTCACTATCAGCCGCTATCGCACAGTGGAACAGGATGTGGCCTTCGGCATCAGGCAGATAGTGGATGTGGCGTTGAAAGCACTCTCCCCCGGCATCAACGACACAACAACAGCTATAATGTGCGTGGATTATCTGACTGCAATACTAGCCCGGATAGCGCCGCGACAAATCCCATCCTTGTACCGCTACGAAGAAGGGGAACTGCGGGTGATTGCAAAAGGACCCAGTTTTGAAAGTTTGCTGGCGGAATCGTTCGACCAAATTCGAGCCAACGCCGAAGGGGATGTCGCCATCATGTTGCGGATACTCAGCGCAATTCAAACCCTTGCCGGTTTAACGGCCATCCCAAAACGCCGGCGGGCGCTTAGCGAACAAATGCAATGTATCGCCGAGCTTGCCGGGCGTACCCTTGAGGCAACCCATGACCGTGTGAGGATCGACACGCGGTTGGCCCATGTGCGCGAAGCACTCGAAACGGAGCCGGTCTTTTTCACAAAGGCAGAAAGTGAGAGGAAGTCTTAATGGAGTATCAGAAAGTTAAAAAAGTCAATAAAAACAAAATCAATTGCGAACCCTTAAAAGACCAAACTCATGAATGATAATAAAAAAAGTAGCAGTAATCATGATCTGCAGGATCATATCGAACCTGAACACAATAATTCACCAAAGTGGAAACGGGTACATCATACCTTGTGGTTTTGGATATTCCTGGTTTTAATGCTGGGAGGCATTCTCTATTACGTTATGACTGTTGACTTTGCGTTTGCACCTCACAGGCAAATGGAACATAATTCGGGAAATAACAGAACACCATAATATTTTAAACAAAAGAGTCGTCAGGATGAAAACACAGGAACTTATAAGTACAGCAAAGGCAATGGTTGCAGGCGATAAAGGCTTATTGGCAATGGATGAAAGCAACCCCACCTGCAACAAACGGTTTGCAGCCCTGGGAATACCGCAGGATGAGGAAACAAGGCGCACTTAATTTTGTTGAATAATTGGAAATTTGTTTTTATTTGAAATTATGTAATCCGACTTTTTATTCCGGAATAACTTATTAATTTTGAGCAATCAGAAAATAACACTTATAATAACTTGTAAAACACTTTACTACTACATTTTATGTCAAAATTTATTACTGGAAAGGAACTCGAAGACGCTGTATATAACACTATTTGGGACGCTCAAAACACATTACTCATTGTAAGTCCTTTTATCAAACTTGATAGTTATTTCCGAAAGCTTTTTGATAAGCACATTAATAGTCCAAATCTTCATATTATTATTGTTTTTGGCAAGAATGAAGGCCATGTTGATAAAAGCATGAAAAAGGAAGATTTCGATTATTTCAAGAATTTCATGAATGTGAGCATTATATATCAATCGAATCTTCATGGGAAATATTATGGTAACGAAAGCCAGAGCGTAGTTACTTCAATTAATTTACACGATTATTCATTCAAAAACAATATTGAGTTTGGAGTTTACCAGGAAACAAAATTTCTTGATAATCTTACCACTTCTTTAGATAGAAAGGCATGGGAAACCTGCAATGAACTTGCTCAGAATGGAGATGTTGTTTTTATAAAAAGACCTGTTTACGAGAAAAAGATCTTTAGCGCCTTGTTGGGTAAGAATTATATAAAATCAGATATCCTACTGGACAATACCGAATACTATTATAATTCAACCTTCAATAAATCTAAGAAAACCAATCAGAAGCTTTCAGGTTTTCCTAACTATGTTGAATTAGGTTCTTCACCATCTAATCGACCCGAACGTTCTGAAGTAGAAACTAAACAATATAACGCTTCTACAAAATCGAATGCACAAACCGGTTTTTGCATCCGAACAGGAAAGTCAATTCAATTCAACCCTCATGCACCTTATTGTTATGAAGCATATCAATCATGGGCAGCATGGGGCAATCCTGATTTCCCGGAAAAATATTGTCATAAAACAGGCAAGTTATCCAACGGACGAACTTCAAAAAAACAGCCAATTCTTTTCTACATTTAACTTTGATGAATATTTTAGTTGCCCCCGCTCCCGCGCGAATCCTTTCGCGTAGTTAAATGGTAATATTCAAATTTGCAACATGAGGCGTAACTATAAATTCCATATTGCAGAATGATCGCCAGTTGAATTATTGTTTTGGATTTAACGAGCCACGCGAAAGGATTAACGGAGATGGAAAAGTTCGTCCAACAGAGGGGGGAATAACTGTTAGCATTTGCCGATCAACTCCGGGCACCTCCGGAATAACTCAGAGCACTTCCGGAATAACTCCGGGTATCTCCACAATTACTCCGGACACCTCCGGAATAACTTTGAGCACCTCCCGAATAACGCCGGGCACCGTCCGATCAACTCCGGGCACCTCCACAATAACTCCATGCACCTCCACAATAACTCCGGGCACCTCCGGAATAACTCAGAGCACTTCCGGAATAACGCCGGGCACCTTCCGATTAACACCCTGGGCTGGCGCGTGGATAATCAAGACCATGCTTACCCTTTTTATCTAAAAAAACCGGAAAGCATTTCCATGATTGATGAAATGTATTTCTATAAATTACCTTAGTTTAAAACCTACAGTTGATATCTTTGTTGTGTAATAAAATAATACTTTGGATACTCAAAATACAAAGGAAGTATATGCGGTTACAGGCATGATGTGCGCGGTATGCGCCGGAAGCGTCGAAAGCATTCTTACATCCATGAATGGAGTAAGCAGTGCTTCAGTTAATTATGCCGGCGCAAATGTTTTTGTCAGTTATAATCCAGCTGTTGTATCGCCTGCTAACTTTGTAAAAGCCGTTGAATCCATAGGGTATGGACTTATAATTGACGAAGATAACCTGAATGAAAAACTGGCAGATATTGAACAAAAACATTTCAAAGAGCTGAAAAAGAAGCTATTGATTGCTGTAATTTTTTCGGTTCCAGTTTTTGTTCTGTCCATGTTTCATCAGATTCACCTCGATTACAAAAACTGGGTATTGCTTGTATTGTCGCTTCCTGTTATTATTTTTCCGGGATCGGAATTTTATGTCAATGCATGGAAACAGGCCAGGCAACGTATGGTAAATATGGACACACTGGTGGCTCTGAGTACCGGTTTTGCATTTATTTTCAGTGTTGTAAATACAATTTTTCCTCAATTTTTTCTCCGTGCCGGATTGCAGCCTCATGTGTATTACGAATCATCTACTGTAATAATTACGTTTATTCTTGCCGGTAAATTTCTCGAAGAACGATCAAAAAGCAAAGCCTCGTCAGTGATCCGTAACCTGATGAACCTGCAACCTAAAACACTCACTGTATTGCGCGATGGTAAAGAGATGGAATTGCCTCTTCCCTTGGTTTTACCCGGCGATCAGGTTATGGTTCGTCCCGGCGACAGGATTCCGGTGGATGGAATAGTTGAAAGCGGCGATTCGTATATTGATGAAAGTACAATATCGGGCGAACCAATTCCTGTTTTCAAAAACAAAGGAACAAATGTTTTCGCCGGAACGTTGAACAGCAGCGGCAGCCTGATTATCACTGCCATGAAAACAGGAAAAAATACTTTGCTTGCAGGTATAATTAAAATGGTTCAGGAAGCGCAGTCGGGTAAACCGCCCATTCAGAAACTTGCCGATAAAATTGCTTCCGTCTTCGTTCCAATTGTACTGTCAATTTCGGTAATAACATTTATTGCCTGGTGGGTGTTCGGGCCTGAGCCAGCAAGTACGTTTGCTTTCCTTACAACAATCAGCGTTTTAATCATCGCCTGCCCGTGTGCACTCGGACTTGCTACGCCAACTGCACTTATGGCGGGCATTGGAAGAGGAGCTGAACTGGGTATCCTGATCCGAAATCCCGAAAGTTTGGAAACGGCGTGTAAGATCAACGCCGTGATATTTGACAAAACCGGAACATTAACCACAGGCAAACCGGAAGTAACAAAAAGTACGTGGTTCAAAAAGGACGATATTTCGGAACAGCTTCTGTACTCACTCGAAAAACGATCAGCGCATCCGCTTGCTTTTGCTATAGCTTCACTTTTCGAAAACTTTCAGCTGTTACCTTTGGTTAATTTTGAGGATATACCAGGTAAAGGCATTAAAGCAGTTTATAAGTACTACAGTTGCATGGTTGGAAACAGATCACTCCTGGAAGAAAACGGCATTGAAATTCCAGTGGATACGGATGAAAGCAGTTCGGTATTTTTTGCTGTTAATGGCGAAACTTTTGCCGCATTCGCAGTGGAAGACACTATAAGAAAAGATTCAGCTGAGGCAATCCACACTCTTCGTAAAGAAGGAATAGAGGTATTTATGCTCACCGGCGATAAAGAATTGGCTGCTGCTGAAATGGCCGGAAAAGCCGGAATTATTAATTATTTCGCCGGCGTGCTTCCCGCAGATAAAAATCTATTTGTCAGGGATTTGAAAAGCAAAGGATACAAAGTAGCGATGGTTGGCGATGGCATTAATGATTCGGCTGCACTTGCCGAAGCTGACCTGGGTATTGCCATGGCAACCGGGTCGGACATTGCTCTTGGTAGTGCCGGTATAATCCTTATGCATGGCGATCTGCGTGCTGTAGCTCAATCCATACGATTATCGAAAGATACAGTGAAAATTATCAGGCAAAATTTCTTCTGGGCATTTTTCTACAACATAATTGCTATACCCGTTGCAGCCGGATTGCTGTACCCTTTCACCGGATTTTTACTCAGCCCTATGATTGCAGGTGCTGCTATGGCGATGAGTTCGGTAACAGTTGTGTTGAATAGTCTAAGATTGAAACGGATTTTTTAAAATGAGCCAAAGTCACGACCATAATCACAACCATAAATCAGAAGCTAACCTAAAAATGGCTTTCTGGCTGAATGCCGTATTTGCTGTTATCGAAATAGTTGGAGGAATACTAACTAACAGTATGGCAATACTTTCCGATGCTTTTCATGACCTCGGCGATTCGGTTGCCCTGGGATTAGCGTGGTATTTTCAGAGGTATTCATCGAAACAACGCGACGATATTTATACTTATGGATACAAAAGGTATTCGCTGGTTGGTGCTACAATAAGTGCTATGATATTGCTTGCAGGTTCGGTAATTATAATCACAAATGCAATTCCGCGCTTATTGGCTCCCCAGGCTGTTCACACACAAGGAATGCTGTACCTCGCCATTGCCGGTATCATTATTAACGGGCTGGCCATGTTCCGGTTAAAGGGGGGCGAAAGCCAGAATGAAAAAGTAATTTCTCTCCATTTACTTGAAGATGTGATGGGATGGGTTGCAGTACTCGTGGCAAGTATTATAATGCATTTTTGGAATATCCCAATCCTTGATCCTATTCTTTCTTTGCTAATAACGGTATTTATACTTTACAGGGTTTTCGGCAACATGAAACAGACTTTCAGGATATTTATGCAGGCAACACCATCCAGTGAACAGATCGGCCATTTTAAAACGCATTTGACTAAACTTGAAGGAGTAATTGATGTTCACGATATGCATTTCTGGACTATGGACGGCACCTATAACATAGCATCCTTACATGTAATTGTTGATCCGGAAATTACAGTTGCACAAACCGAAACAATCAAGGTAAAAATCCGATCATACCTGAAAAGTGAAGGTTTTGATCACTCAACTGTCGAAATTGAATCGGACGGGAAACAATGCGAATTGCACGATTGTTGATTTTATCCTTGATTTTTACAATCAAATAACGAGAAAAACACAACACTTAAAAAACATATATTTACATGGAAACAATCCGGTTTAAAACCAACCTCAAATGCGGCGGATGTATCAGTGCGATTACTCCTGGTCTCGAAAACCTTACTACTATTGAAAAGTGGAGTGTCGATCTTGAAAGTCCCGACCGGGTTCTCGAAGTTATTGCACCAATAGACATTTCGGAACTGGTAATAGAAAGCGTAACAAAAGCCGGCTATCAGATAAGCCGGCTTTAATAAAATACAAAAAATTGGGTTTTATCTTTTTGCAATGATATCCCAGTCAACTAATTGCCAGAAAGCATTTACATAATCAGGCCTGCGGTTCTGAAAATCGAGGTAATATGCATGTTCCCAAACATCGCAGGTAAGCAATGGTTTTAATCCGTCGCGCATAGGGTTTGCTGCATTTCCTGATGTTACAATCGCCAGGTTTCCTTCTGCATTCATCACCAGCCATGCCCATCCTGAACCAAACTGACTAACGGCTGCCTCATTAAACTTTGTTTTAAACGCTTCGAATGAACCGAAATCGCGGTTTATCATTTCGAGCAGCTTGCCTGAAGGAGCTGTATTCCGCTTTGCAGAAAACCCCTCCCAGTAAAACGTGTGGTTCCAAACCTGGGCAGCATTGTTAAAAATACCGCCGTCGGCTTTCATAATTATTTCTTCGAGTGTGGAATTCTCAAAAGCTGTGCCGGGAATCAGGCTGTTAAGCTTTGTAACATAAGCCTGGTGATGCTTTCCGTAATGGAATTCGATGGTTCGTGCGCTGATAACAGGCTCAAGTGCGTTGGGCGCATAGGGTAACGTTGGAAGTTGAAATGTCATGATTGATTTAAATTAAAATTGTTGATATTTTGGAGGATTGATGATTGATTTGCCGGAATGGGATGCACAACTGGAGTGGTTATTCAGTGGTCATGCAAATGTTATTCAATTGACATTATCGCAAAAATGTAGTTGTGTATTTCGATTTATTTCCTTTATCATCTTCGAGGTATAAAGTAAATTCATTTTTACCAGGTTGTGCTATTTCATCAAATTTATACATCATAAGTTTATTTTTCGGATCCCATTCTACAAGAGCCCATTTACCGTTTACTTCGCTGTAGTATTTGCTGATACCCGAAAAATTATCAGAAACCGTAAATCTCAAACTTGTTTTGCTGCTGGCATTTCCACTATAAGCCTTAATTACAGGCGCTAAGGTATCAATTACAATTGCATATCCATCAAAAATATTTACAGTAGTTGTAACAAATCCGTTTTCGTAACTTCCTCCGGCAGAACTGCGCTTGCCGTCTCTGTCAATCCTCACAAGTAATGCTTTGTTGCGTAAGGATTGAGGCAGTTTAGAAGCTTTCACCGAAACTTTTATTCGGTTATGAATTGGCACTTCTGCAGAATGAAGATAGTGAATATCCGAAAACATCCCTTTGCCTCCGGGAGCAGTTTTGTATCTGAAAATCAAATCTTCATACAAGCTTCCTACTGGCAACTCAACTTTTAAATCCTTATTTTCGAATACATTACTTTTATTATATCTGAAAAATACAGCAGTATCAGCATCAGCAAGAGCAGGAACCTGAACAAATCCCTCCTGTTTGTGCGATCTTACCCAAAAGCGAAGCGTAATTTCATTTCCGGCCAGGTCGCCAACAGTAATTTTTATTTCATGGTTTTTCCCATCAGTAAAGGTTAAAATACCATCTGACTTATCCGCTTTAAAAAAACTCAGTTGATTACCCGGTAGTTTTTTTGATTTTACTATCCTGTTGCCCGAATTATAACTAGCTGCATAATCGATTGATGCATTTAAATACCGGCTTTCGGCAAATGAAAAGCTATCGCAAACCATGGAGAAAAAGCTCACTTCATCAGCTAACATTTTTAAACTGTAAAATCCATTCCTGTTGGTTTGGTTATGATGATAATCAAATGCCTGAACGCCAATACTGAAATTGCCCTGCAGGGAAAGTGTGTCCTTAGTTGCAAGCCGATATTCGCGGGCTCCTGTTTTCTTTACATTAAACCGTGTTACTTCGTTCGACGATCCAATCAAACTGTTTTCATTCTCAGGATAAATTTTTATAAAATCGATATAGGGTGGGAAATTATCAGTAATGCTGAATCCAAAATGCATGGGATTGATAACGCGTTCCGTTTTTGTATTACGAAGTTCGAAGTGTAGATGCGGACCGCCTGATGAACCTGAGTTACCGGCGTATCCAATTAATTGACCTTTCTTTACATGAATGAATTCTTTTCTGT
>Ga0105047_10010502_pt1 | contig 15120 bp, 16 predicted proteins | sample MAT04_FD_78384 | JGI IMG/M metagenome (GOLD analysis project Ga0105047, IMG submission 78384) | Freshwater microbial communities from Lake Fryxell liftoff mats and glacier meltwater in Antarctica - MAT-04 (megahit assembly) | ecosystem: Environmental > Aquatic > Freshwater > Ice > Liftoff... | reverse complement strand
GTAGATCCGCACTGGCATGTCTGCGCGCGCGGCGCGGCGTTCGGGAGTGGTCATGCGGGGAATGTACGCTCCAGGAGTAGACATCACACGCTACGCCAACGCGGCGAGCGGCGGCACGGCTCGCGCGCGGAGCCACGCCGCGATGGCTGCCTCGTCGGCGATATCGGTGGCCACGTCGAGCATGAGTCGAACCACGTCGTCCGGGGTGGCGCGGACAGACCAGCCGTTCAATCGGAGGAACGTCCACCCACTCATGTACGCGGTCCGCTTGTTCGCATCCTGATAGCAGTGGTTCTTGGCCAATCCAAAGACATAACAAGCGGCACATTGGAAGATATCGGCACCGGTGTACGCGAAACGATTCGGGGCGCGCCCCAATGCCGACTCGATGCCGCCCTCGTTCAGGACACCGACGTTGCCTCCGTACTGTCGCCGTTGATCCTCGTGAATCAGGTCGACAGCCGTGCGGCTCAACCAAATCGGCTCCATGCGCTATAGCTTTGCCAACGCCGCCATGGCCGAGCGATTCTCTCGCGCGCCCTCCTCATACGCCACCATCGCCGCCTTGGTCGCCGGATCGGTCGCGGTGAGCAGAATGCCGTCCGGCGTCTCGATCACGAACACCTCGTCGTTGGCCGCGAGATGCTGCCGCTGCAGCACCTCTTTCGGGATGATGGCCCCGACCGAGCCGCCGATTTTCTTGAGCGTGATGCTGAGCATGCAAACCTCCCGGCGCCTACGCGCAGAATGCCTCGTGGTGTGAAGCGTAAAAAAGAGCCACGAATCCCTATTAAATAATAGTATAACAACCGTAACCTATTGTCAATGAAGGCATTAAGGCGCCCGTAGCCGTCGTCTACCCGCCGCTCTGATACTGCCCCCTGCCCCATCGAGAACCCGCTACCCCATCGAAGGCATACAAGTGTTCGGTCTTCTTGAGAACGTCTCGGGCATGCCATCGGGGTACACTTTCACGCCGCGGTTCGAGATCATCGGGAGCTCGAGGCCGTCCCCGTTCAGCGCCTCCAGCTGCCGACCCGGCACGTTCGGTGCGCCGCGCCAGTGCAGGAACATGTCGACGCCCAGAAGTGTCTTGACCGCCAAATGCGTGACCGAAATGCGACCCGCGACCGACACCGGCGTGCCGCCGGCGCGCTGATCGCCGATGTTGGCTGACCCGCCGGTTCACACGGAGTACGTCACTTCGGTAACGATGTCGGAAATGACATCGTCGTACAGGTTGAGCGTGACGATCACGTCGAAGGTCTGCGGTCGCGTGGCCAGGCGCGCAGCACCGATGTCGCTGATCATGTGATCATTGGCGATGTCCGGATACTCTTTCGCGCCCACAGCTCGACGCCCGCCGTCTGCCCGCGATGGTATACGGCTTCGCCGATCTCGATGGTTTCCGGCGCGAGTCGCGCGCCTGCGGCTTCAAGCACGCGCAGCGTGGCGCGCATGATTTCGGGACCTATGCCATCGCCGTGAGCGATGGTGATGGGGACGTTGCGCATATCAGAGGCGCTTGGTCGTAGCGCTGTTTGCGCGACGAAGCTCCTCGAGCACAAGCGTCGTGATGTCCAACTCGTCGGCCCAGTCCACGACGCCGTCCATGTTTGCCAAGTCGAACACCAATGCCAGGCGTTCGCGCGCACGAACCACTTTCACGGCAACGCGCATCCGTTCGATGAGGGGTCCCTGCAATTCTTCGAGACGCTTGCTGGTGATGAGATTGAGTTGCGAGACCATGTCCTCGAGCGCCAGCTCACGTGCGCGCATGATCATCATGGCGGCTTCGCGCTGCTGTGGCCGCAGATCCGACTCGGTACGACTCAGCTCGTCGACCGCCACCCTCATGGAATCGGTGGCAGTGTGTACGAGCGTTCGCGCGTTCGCCATTTCGAGCGCGAACTGTGACTCCGCCTGGGCGCGACCGGGCATGTCCTGCAGGAGCTTGCGTGAATCGACAAGGCCGATACGCACGGGTTCCGCGGCGCGCTGCGCCGCGAGCGGAGAGTGCACGAGCAGCAAGAGGGGCAACAGTGCCGCCACGCCATGGATAAGCCTAGGATTGCGCATGTTCGGGATCCGAGAAGTGATGAATGGCCGGTGCATCGTTCGACCGCGCGATCCACGGAATCTAGCAGTTACATTGACCATGGTCTGCTGCCACGCGATGATACAGACGGTCGGCGTACCATCGACGACATTTTAGCACACGGTCATATCACTCCCTTATTGCCTGATTGAGGAGCTCAGCCATGCCGAAACAGCACGTCAGGGTCCGGCGCGGGCGTGTGCTCCGTGTCGCGGCATGGATGGCCGGCGTGCTAATCGCAGTGCTCGCCGGCGGCTTCGCGTGGCTTCGATTCGACAACCCGGTGCCACGCTTTGCGGCACGTCGTGGGCAGGTCGCCAGTGTAGAGCGGGATAGCCAAACGGTGGAAGACGGGCACCGCCTGGAGCAGGTCACGGTGCGCTCGACGAGCGGTATGACGGTGCAGATGCTCATCAAGCGGCCCCTCGAAGATACGCCGACGCCGTTGGTGGTCATACTCGGCGGGCACGTCACCGGACGCGATGCAGCCCGGCTCATCCCGGACACGCAAGGGCGCGTGGTGGTGGCGCTCTCGTATCCGTATGACGGTCCTCATCGCATGAAGGGGCTCGAGGTGCTCCGCTGGGCACCGGATATCCGTCAGGCGCTGCTCGACACACCACCGGCGATCCATTTGTCACTCGACTGGTTGTTGCAGCAGCCGTGGGTGAACGCGGGCGAAGTGCACGGCATCGGTGCGAGTCTCGGGACGCCGTTCATGGTCGTGGCCGCTGCGCTCGACCAACGCATCACGCACCTCTGGAGCGTACACGGTGCGGGTCGCTCACGCGCGTTGCTCGCACACAACGCCAAGGCCAATGTGCCGACCACGCTCGCGCCGCTGGCGGGGTTCCTGGCCGACATCATCGTGGCCGGCCCCTGGCTCACGCCGGAAAAGTGGGTGGCGCAGGTCGCGCCGCGCCCCTTCATCATGCTGAACGCCCTCGATGACGAGAAGCTGCCGCGCGCCGATATCGAGGCGCTTTATATGGCGGCCGGACAGCCCAAGTCGATCACGTGGTTCCCGGGCGGCCATGTGCTGCGCAGCCGCCCCGAGGTCGTGCGAGGCTTGGTGACGACGGTGCTGGACCGTATGCGCACCGGGACATTGTAGGACCACGCGGGCCAGCGACCGAATCGTTCCCGTGACAAGGCGCCACGAATGAACATCTTCGATAGCGGTAGCGGCCTGCGAGAGCGGCGGTGAGGCGATCGGGGGGATTCGTCATGGGCTGTGCCGACGCGGCGGGCGGCGGCACAGCCCGCGCGCGCGGCCACGCCGCGATCGCCGCTTCGTCGGCGCCATCCGTGGGCCCGTCGAGCAGGAGGCGGATCAGGTCGTCCGGCGCGGCGCTAACGGACCAGCCGTTCAATCGGAGGAACGTCTATCCGCTCATGTACGCGGTCCGCTTGTTCGCATCCTGCTAGCCGTGGTTCCTGGCTAATCGAAAGACGTAACAAGCGGCGCATTCGAAGAGGTCGGCACCGGTGTACGCGCTACGATTTGGGGCGCGCCCCAACGCCGCCATGGCCGCGCGATTCTCTCGCGCTCCCTCCTCGTACGCCACCATCGCCGCTTTAGTCGCCGGATCGGTTGCCGTGAGCAGAATGCCGACCGGCGTCTCGTGCATAAACACCTCGTCGTTGAACGCGTTCGGAGCCGCCGTCTACCCGCCGCTTTCTTACTGCCCCTGCCCCAGCGAAAACCCGCTTACCCCATCGAACGCATACAGGTGTTCGGTTTTCACGAAATCGAGGCCGGCGTTGCCGACGCGCATCAACACCGACAGCACCTGACTCAGCGTCACGGTGCCACTGGCTGTCGTGCTCTGGAAACGGCAACGCCAGTGATCGGTGCAGAATGTCTCGGGCATGCCATCGGGGTACACTTTCACGCCGCGGTTCGAGATCATCGTGAGCTCGAGGCCGTCCCCGTTCAACGCCTCGAGCTGCGGACCCAGCACGTTCGGTGCGCCGCGCCAGTGCAGGAACACGTCGACACCCAGAAGTGTCTTCACCGCCGGATGCGTGACCGAAATGCGACCCGCCACCGACACCGGCGTGCCGCCGGCGTATTCAACGGGCGTGAAGCGCGCGGGCCGCTGCCCGAGTCGCTCGATCACGGCATCGGCGAAGGCGTCGGTCCCCACCTTCAGCTCCGACACCTTCTCGTGAAAGATGTCGCCGGTGTGGACACCCGCTTCCAGCGTGGTCAGCCACGCGTTGTGAATCTTCTCGGCCACATCCCCCTGACCGATGTGCACCAGCATCATCACGGCGGCCAACAGCAGGCCACTGGGATTGGCGATGCCCTTACCCGCGATGTCGGGCGCCGAGCCGTGCACGGCTTCGAACATGGCGCACTGATCGCCGATGTTGGCTGACCCGCCAAGTCCCACGGAGCCTGTCACTTCGGCGGCAATGTCGGAGATGATATCGCCGTACAGGTTGAGCGTGACGATCACGTCGAAGGTCTGCGGTCGCGTGGCCAGGCGCGCAGCACCGATGTCGATGATCATGTGATCATTGGCGATGCCCGGATACTCTTTCGCGATCTCGTCGAACACTTTGTGAAAGAGCCCGTCGGTGAGCTTCATGATGTTGTCCTTCGTCATGCACGTCACGCGCTTGCGGCCATTCACGCGCGCGTACTCGAAGGCGTAGCGCACGATCTTTTCGCAGCCGGGACGCGACACGAGCTTGAGGCACTGGTACACCTCGTCGCTCTGTCGGTGTTCGATGCCGGCGTACAGATCTTCTTCATTCTCGCGCACGATCACCGTATCGACACCGGGAAAGTGCGTGGCGACGTACGGATCGTACGACACACACGGGCGCACGTTGGCGTACAGGCCGAGTGTCTTACGCACCGTCACGTTGAGTGACTTGAAGCCGCCGCCCGAGGGCGTGGTGATGGGCGATTTCAGGAATACCTTGGTGCGGCGCAGACTCTCCCACGCCGACAGCTCGATGCCCGCCGTCTGCCCGCGATGGTATACGGCTTCGCCGATCTCGATGGTTTCCAGCGCGAGTCGCGCGCCTGCGGCTTCAAGAACGCGCAGCGTGGCGCGCATGATTTCGGGACCGATGCCATCGCCGTGGGCGATGGTGATGGGGACGTTGCTCATAGAAGGTGGATGGCGGGGGGGGAGTGGTGGTGGATGGCGAAATCTATCGCAGTCGAGCCGGGGTTGACGGTACGCGTAGCTGCCACCTCATCGCGCGTGACGGCACCGTGTTGGACTCACTCACGTTGCATACGCGCCGCACAATACGCTGGGCACTCGACGGATCGGCGTTGTTGGCCTTTCTACCGGTACCGGCCCGCGACGACGAGTTCGTGCGGATCGACGTCGATCAAAGCGGTCGCGTCGCTCGAGTGCCCGCCGCCGTGATGCCAGGCGTGCCCACGCTGTATCGGGGAGAGTTCGACATCGCCGCACGTACCGGCAGGCTGCTCTTCATCTCGGGCGAGACACGGCCGGACCAGTGGGTATTCGGCGTGGGCGGGGGAAACGATACTCCGCGCCCGGCGACGACGGGGCGCTTACAAACAGCCGTGGCCCGGGCTATGAGATCGTGAGCCTCTCGCAAGATGGGCGTCGCGTGATGTTTACGAAATCAGACGGCGACACCTCTTTCGTATACGATTTTCACACCGGTGAGCGCCGTGTCCTGCGCAAATCCCGGCGCCTGCCGGGGCGGGAGGCGCCGCTGCCTCTTGCCGACGGAGACTTGGTGTCGATCGGGCCGTCCGGTCGCGAGGTCGTAGAAACCAACGGGACGTCCGCGACGAGCCGGAGCTTGCCGTTGCTGCCCGGACGCCCACGGGTTTCCTGCTCGGTGCGGTGTCGATTACGTCCGGACGCGTTCGGATGCTTACACCGTTTCCGCGCACCTTTCAGTCCAGTAAATTCTCGTGGTCACGCGACGGTTTCATCTACTTCGGCGCGTGGGAACCGGGGCCAGCGCGCCGTCGCTGTTGCGCGTGAACGGCACGGTGGGTGGCACGCCCCAACGGGTCATGACGCTCCCGGCGCAATGCGCCATCAGGATCCTCGCGATCGCGACGGCGACGGCGCGGGGCGTGTGCAAGGCCGAGGACGCCCGCGGTGATATGTATCTGGCGTCGATTCCGGGTGTGACGCGGTAGGGTGGTAGCGGTGGCGCTGGCAGCTTTCGAGCGTAACTTCACACATGCTCCCTGCGCTCTTCGACACTGAGCCAGCAGCCGTGATCGCGCAGCTGCAAGCGCTGATCGGCGTGCCGCACGTGCTCACCGACGCGGCCGATCTCGCGTTCTTCTCGCATGACGTCGTGCACGCGGGGCCTCATCGTGTGGTATGCGTGGCCCGCCCTGCCACGATCGAGGAACTACGCGCCGTCGTCGCGGCGTGTACGAGTGCCGCGTACGCCGTAGTACCGCGCGGCGGCGGCGCGTCGTACACCAAGGGGTATCTGGCGACGACGGAAAGGTCCGTGCTCGTCGATACCACGCGCTTGGCGAGCATCGTGGCGATCGATGTCGACGCGATGACGGTGACGGTCGAATGTGGCATGACGTGGAAGGCGCTGTACGACACGCTGCGGCCGCTGGGCGTGCGCACGCCCTTCTGGGGGCCGATGTCCGGCGCGTTCGCGACGATCGGCGGATCGCTTTCGAATCATGCGATCATCTGGGGGGCGGTACGGTACGGGGTGTCGGGCGATAGTGTGCTCGGGCTCGAGGTCGTGCAGGCCGACGGCTCACTGCTCACCGCGGGATCTTGCGGTACACTCGGTCGCACCTCGTTCTATCGCAACCATGGACCTGATCTCACCGGACTGTTCCTCGGCGACGCCGGTGCACTGGGCATCAAGGCGACGGCCTCGCTGCGCCTGATCCGCACGCCGCCCGCAGTGGCGACTGCATCCTTCACGTTCCTGTCACACTCGGCCCTTGCCACCGCATCGTGTGAGCTGGCGCGGTCTGGCGTGCTGAGTGATTGCTTCGGGCTTGACCCGGTATTGCGGCGGCAGCGCACACGTCGCGTGGCGATCGAGCAGGGCGTCCCCGCCACGCCGGAATCGCTCGCCGACGTCCGCTATGCGCTGCACATGGGGTGCGAGGGACGGAGCGACGTCGGCGTCACCGCTGATGCCGTCGCCGTGCGTGACATCTGCCGCGCGCACGGCGGTACCGAGATCGACGACGTGGTCCCGCGTACACTCCGACAACATCCCTGGGTCACGATGACCAGTGCCATCGGCCCAGCTGGTGAGCGTTGGGCGCCGTTGCACGGTATCGTGCCGCTCACGGATGCCGTAAACGCGTGGAACGCCGTGCGCGCGATCGTCGCCGACATGAAACCAATGCTCGATCGACTCGATATCGCCGTCGGCACGCTGACGTCGCTGGTCAGCACGACCGCATTTGTCCTGGAGCCGGTCTGCTACTGGCACGGTGCGATGTCGCCGTACGCCGAGCGCATCTACAGCACCGAGGAGAAAGCGCGGTTCACGCGATTTGCGCCGGACGCCGAATCGGACGATGTCGTTGCCACGCTGCGCGAGCGATTGCTGGCGTGCTTCGATGCACGCGGTGCCGCGCACTTGCAGCTGGGCAAAGCGTATCACTTCCGTGAGACGCGATCGCCGGAGCAGTGGGCGTTACTCACGGCGATCAAGCGCGCGGTGGACGCCAACGATCGCATGAACCCTGGCGCCCTCGGGCTATCGCCATGAACAACGTGCCGCGAGTGGGTGTGCCGCAATTGACGCCGGTGCCTCAGGACCAGCAGTGCGTCGTGGTGTCGCGGGAGCCCGTCGGAGTACCACACGCAGAGGACTTTCGGATCGAATCGACATCGATCCCGGCGGTCCTCGACGGCGAGCTCCTTGTGCGCACGATTGATCTGTCGCTCGATCCATACCTGCGCTCCGTAATGGCTGGTCGACACATGGGGCACGCAGCCCCGGCGATCGGCCACATAATGCCGGGACGGGCCACCGCACAGGTGGTCGTAAGCAGCGATCCGGCGTTCGACGTTGGTGCCTATGTTCTCGCCGAGACCGGCTGGCGAGAGTACGCCAGCGTGGCCGCATCGTCCGTGCGACGCCTCGACCACGCCGACGTTCCGCTCTCCGCCGCATTGGGCATACTCGGCATGCCCGGACTGACCGCGTGGGCCGGTGTCACGCAGCTCATGTCGCTGCAACCCGGCGAGACATTTGCGGTATCGGCGCCGCTCGGACCGGTGGGCTCTACTGCGGGCCAACTGGCGCGGCAGCGTGGCTGTCGCGTTGTCGGCATCGCCGGCAGCGATGAGAAGTGCGCAGCGGCTGTAGGGCATTTTGGTTTCGATGCCTGCGTAAACTATCGCGAGGCGTCGTGGGAGGAGGCCCTGCGCACGGCGGCTCCCGACGGTGTGCACGCGTACTTCGACAACGCAGGCGGGGCCGTGCTCGAAGGCGTGCTACGCGCGCTCAATCTGCGCGGCACCATCGTACTCTGCGGATTGATCGGACAGTACAACACCGGTGTCCCGTACGCGCTTCCGTTAGGGCCCGTGATCGGGAAGCGTGCACACTTGCACGGACTGGTCGTGTACGATTTCGAGCATCGACAGGCCGAGTATCTGGCTGAGGCAACGCCACTGCTGCGCGACGGCATGTTGCGGTTGTTGGAAGACCGCAGCGAGGGACTCGCCAGTGCTCCGACGGCGTTCTCGCGGCTGATGCGCGGAGAGAATGTGGGTAAAGCGCTCGTCGCTGTCAGCCCAGCGTGACCACCGAACGTCGATTCTGTCAGACCGCACTGGGGTTGGTACACTACGTCGTGGCGGGACCGCCTGACGGACCGCCCGTGGTGTTGCTGCATCAGACACCACGTTCGTGCGACGAGTTCGCAGAAGTGCTGGCGTTGTTGGCGCCGGCGCACCGCGTGCTGGCGATCGACACGATCGGCTACGGCTGTTCCGATCGGGTGTCGATGCAGCCGTCCATTGCGGACTATGCAAACGGTGTGCGCGACGTGCTGGATCACGCCGACATACCGGCCGCGACGCTCGTCGGCCATCACACCGGGGCGTTCATCGCGTTGGAGGTTGCGGCGTCGTACCCTGCCCGCGTGTCGGCTCTGGTGCTGAGCGGCCCGGTGTTCATGGACGACGAGGCACGCGTGGCGCTGGCGCCGTGGTTCGTACAGTGGCATCCAAGCGTGGATGGTGCACATCTGCACGACAAATGGACGCGGCTTGGTCGATGGATCGGTGATCCGTCACTGCGGCAACGCCTGTTGGCGGACGTGTTTCGGGCCGGTGAAACCAGCGAGCAGGGGCACGCGGCGATTCTGGACTATCCGATGGCTGATCGGCTGCCGTTGATCCGCGCGCGCGTGCTGCTGTTGTACGGACGCCAGGATCCATTTGCGCACATCGCGCAGTCCCATCGGTTCGCCGAACGGCTTCCGGCGACGACCGCGGTGGAGCTCGATGGTGGAGTGTTCTTGCCGACCGAGCACCCGGCGGCGTATGCCCATGCGGTGCGCGAGTTCGTCAGGGCGTAACCGACGACGCCCTGACGAACCGCGTGCTTACTTCTTGGCGGCTACGCGCTTCGCCTGCCACTTCTTGAAGTACGTCCACGACGTTTCGTTCGGCCGTGCGTCGTCGAGCGCAGGCGGCTTGGTGTACTCGGGATAGTTGAGCGCGATCTCCTTCTTCATCATGTCCGGCAGCCCATCCCATGACGCGAGCTTCTTCCCTTGGGAGTTGTAGATCACGACGCCGTCGCGATCACCCATGTTCATCCACGGAAGCCAGCGCGACACGCGAGACCAGTGGATCTGCACGTCGGGAACGGTGGTCAGCGACCGATTCGTGAGCTGTGCCATCGGCGCGAAGAAATTGAAGAGCTCCATCGCGTGGTACTGCCCACCGACGTTCTCCTGATAGTCACCGGCCAACGGATTGACGTAGAAGAGCGGCACGATGCTGGACATGAATGCCGTACCATCCTTTTCGACCAGGTTGCTCATCTTGAACGGTCCGTCGGGTCCGCGCGAGAACTGCGGAGCACTCATGTTGACGGGATCATTGGAGACATGCATGACATCGATGTCCTTCCCGGTCCACGGATTCTTCCACGTGCGCAGGACCTGCCCCGTGGCGGGGTCCGTATAAAAAACCAGTTCGCGTGAGACCATGCGATATCCACGTCCCTTCGCCGGATCGTTGAAGGACGCGCAGGCGCGCGTATTCATGGCTTGAAAGGTGAAGAGCATGCGATCGCGCTCACCGGACACGCGACTCCATACCGTACCCTGCCACCAGTAGGTGACGGCCGACGAGTCCGTCGCGCACTGGATGCGTTGTTGCACCAGGAGCGCGTCATCCGGCGCCGCGAGGTCGAGCGGTGCCAGCGCCGCGGGCTTTTTCTGTGCAAGCGCTGAACCGGAGACCACGGCGAGCGCAACGAGGGAGGAGAGTAGTCGGGAGCGCATGAGAAGGATACGGTGAAGGAAGCGTACGAAGCATTACAGGTGTGGATCGGTTTATCGTTGCAGCTCGTCGGGCGTTTCCCAGCGTCTGAACGACGCATTACGACTGATCGACGACCGGCCCTTACCCAAGTAGACGTAGCGCGAAATTCGGGCATCGGAGAAGGCCGGATCGCCCACCACGCGCGCGACGTCGGCCGCACTCATGTTGAAGCTGGTCAATACCGCCGATATCAGCGACGCCCGCGCGGCCGCGTCAGTAGCCAATTGCGCCCGCATCATCGCCACTTCCTGCCATGAGACGAACGGGACATTCGCCACGACCGGCCAGAAGTACTCGAAATTATTGTTCGCGAACCAGTTACGGGGATTGAGCGCCGTCGCCGTCCCGGCGACACGCAAGGAGTCGCCGGGCATCCGCTGGGTGATCAGGTCGGCCGAATAGCGCAACGCTCCACCCGAAAAATCCGTCCACATGTCATGACCGATGAAGTCGCCGTTCGGATCCTGACGAAATGTAGCTTGGCGCGCGACGTCCGTGGCCACGTACCCTGACGCGAGGAACGCGCCGGCCGCCGACAGGTTTCCGGCATCGAAGTGCAACATCCCGATTGCCGAGTTGATCAGCTTGTCATCACCGGTCGTGATCAATCCGCTCACGGCAAAGGGCACTGCCGGCGTGGCGGGTTGGGCACTCAAAGCCAGGAAATTTGTGCGCGCGAGCTCGAGCAACCCAATGGCTTTCGCGCGTGCCTGATCCGGCGTGAGCGAGGCACGCGTTCCCGCTTCGACGATCGTCGTGTAATACCGTGCGAGGTTTCCGTAGACCATGCCTTGAATAAAGAACATGTTGCCGCGGAGTAAGGCCTTCCCTTTATCGCTGGCTACCTGGTTCGTGCTGAGTGACACCTGGTCGAGCCGATCCAGCACGGTCTGCGCCAGGTTCAGCGATTCGTACGCGCGGTTCCCGACCGCGCGATTGCGCGCGTTGAGCCGATTGGCGAATCCTTGCGTCTGCACTTCCAGCAGCGCCCCGAGTCCGGGAGCGGTGGCTTCGGCCGGCGGGAGCATTGCCGACACGGTCCACATCGCGTAGATCCCCGCGACGCCTGTCTTCGTGGCGCCACGCGCGACAGAGGGAAGGGCCGCCGCGGCTTCAATCTGTGCTTCGGTAAAGTCGTTCTCACTCTGCAGCACGTCGATCTGACATCCCACCAGCACGGTGCTGCTCAGGCAAAGCGCGGTTACCACACGCGCGGCGGAAGAACGGAGAGGATTCATAGTCGTCATTGCTCCGTTCAAAGGCCGAGGTTGAAACCAAACGTGATCGTGCGCGGCGGACCAGATTGCCAGAAATCGATGCCACGAACCCAGTTGCCGGATTCGTTGAAGCCCGTGGTTTCGTTCTCAGGATCGTATCCACCCTTGTAGCGGGTGAAGACGGCCAGATTGCTCGCCGTGAGCTGAGCCTGGAGCGACCGCGTCCGCAAGCGCGAGGCGAGTTTCGCGGGTACGCTGTACGACACCACCACGTTGCGAAGCCGCACAAAATCTGCCGGCGACACCCACAGATCCATCTGGGTGTTGCCGGCGTTCAGTTCGGCGGTCGGCAGGTCCCAACGCGATTTGTTCAGACGCCAGTTCGAATTGGAGAGCGCACGATCGACCCACGAAAAACGTTTATGGCCGAACTTGCCGTTGAAGAGCACGCTGACCGTCAAGTCCTTGAACAGTACGAAGTCGTTGGTGATCGACGCTTCGACTCTGGGCAGCGGGCTCCCCAGATATTGATCAACGGTCGGGTTGGCCTGAGTAAATCCCCAGAAGCTGCTGAGAGGATAACCCATCCGAACACGTGGCACGCCCGCAAAGCTGCTGCTGGCCCCGACGCCCGCCACGGAGTTGTCGGTGATGTTGTCGATCAACAGCTTGGTCACTTTGTTGTCGAGCGTGGTGAACGTCGTCACTGACGTCCACTCGAAATTGCGCGTGGTGACGTTCTTGGTAGTGAGCCCGATCTCCACACCGCGATTGTACATCGAGCCCACGTTCAGCAGGTTGAGGGCGAGGCCGTTGCCGGTCACGGCCGGATTGACGGGCGACGTCAGCAGCAGATCGGTGATCGACTTCCGGTAGTAGGACGCTTCGAGAACCACGCGCCCGCGCGCCAGCGCCCAGTCGGCACCGAACTCTATTTCCACTTGCCGTTCCGGGCGCAGGTCTTCGTTGCCCGGCGTGAGCGCACGGACCACGGCGCCACCCCCGTAGCCACGCGGATCGGCCGCCCAGAGCGGCGTCAGCTGGTAGGGGATGGGCTGCGTCCCGGACGAGCCGACCGCCGCCCGCAGGCGAAGGTCACTATTCACGACGTAGCTCAGACTCGCCCGTGGATACATGAACGATTGCGCTTTGAAGGCGGACCCCCGGTCGACACGCACACCGGCGCCGAGGAACAGCTTGTCCTTGTATCCGACCGTCTCGTTGACATACAGCCCGAGGGTGCGTTGGTCGGCGAAGACGTCGCGTTGGTCGGCGCGGGTGATGTAGTTGTTGGCCCGGTCGTCCGCGGCGGTGGGGATCGACAGATCCTGAAGGCGCAGCGAATTGTACTGCCGGCGGCGCTCCTCGAACTGCAAGCCGGCCGTCGACTTGAGCGTCCAGTTACTGCCGAACTGCGTCGCGTGGTTGACCGCGAGGTTGGTACTGGTCTGCAACAGGCTGAGATTGTCGACGTCCAATCGCCCGCTCGGATTGATGAACGTGTTCCAGGCGAACGGGAAGATGTTACGTCCGTCTTCGGAGGTGTAGTCGATACCGGCGGAGGCGGTGACATTCAGTCCGCTGGTGATGTTGTACGTCGCCGTCGAACCGAGGAGCACGCGCCGGTTCTCGGACTCGCGGCGCACATTCCAGAGCGCATCGTAGCTGACACCGAACGACTGCGTCGGGAAGACCGTCGGCGCACGGAAGTCCACACGCGGATCGGCCATGAACGGCATGGCGATCGACCCGCCGTACCAGTCGAGCGGATTGAGCGGCGAGCCGGACGCGGAAAGTTGGTTGCGCTTGGTACGACTGATGTTCGTCGTCACGTTGATCTGCAGCTTGTCGTTCGGGGAGACATCGAGGCCCACCTTGAAATTCTGGGCGCGAAAGTTCGTGCCGCGCATGATGCCGTCTGTCAGGGCGTCACTTCCCGATACCGAATACGTCAGCCCCTGTCCGCCACCCGACACACTCAGCGACGAACGGGTGAACGGCGCATCGCGAAACGGATCATCGACCAGCCAGTTGCGTATCGGGTTCTGCGAGAACTGCGAGATCTGCGTCGGGGTGTAGCGCGCGGTCACGAACCGGCCGGGATTCACCAGATCGGCCCAGCGCTGAATCTCCGCGCCCGTCCAGTCCAGCTTGATGTTCTCAGGCCCGCGCGTCAGCGACTGGGTTCCCACGGCAAAGCTCGCCGTGTACGCTGTTTGCCCCGCACGTCCCGTACGCGTCTTGATGATGATCGCGCCGTTGGAGGCGCGCGACCCGTACAACGCCGCCGCCGCCGCTCCCTTGAGAATCTCGAGAGAGGCGATGTCCTCGGGATTGATCCCCTGGAAGGCTTGCGAACCATCGTTCACACCGAAGCCCGGCACCTGCGTCTGTCCGGTCTGTCCGTTGCGATTACCGTTGTTCACAATCACGCCGTCGATGACGACCAACGGCTCCGGTGACCCATTGATCGAGTTCGGTCCGCGAATGCGGAAGCGTAGTCCGCCTCCCGGCGCGCCGTCGGTACTGAAAACCTCGACGCCCGGAACACGCCCCTGCACCGTCTGATCGAGCGGAGCGGTCGGTCGTTGCGCAAATATCTCCGGCGCCACGACGGCACGCACCGCCCCTTGCTCACGCGCCGTCGACTGCGTCGGCAAGCCCGTGATGACGTTCGCGTCCAATTGCAGGGCAACGCGCGTGAGGGCGAAGTCGGACGTCACGGGATCCCCCAAACCGACCGTCACGGCCTTGGTCTGACGCTGATAGCCGAGGAACTGCGTGGCAACCGTGACCGTACCGGGTCGCACGCGTTCGATGCGATAGACGCCACGCGCGTTGGTCAGAGCGCCGAGCGACGTGCCGACAATGGTCACGCTGGCGCTACCGATCGGCTGACCCGAATCGACATCGCGCACGGTGCCGGTGATGACGCCCGTCGTCTGCGCGAAGATGACGGTTCGCGGGAGCACAACAGCGAGCAGGAGGCCGATGGCGCCGGCCCAAGGACGAATCGATCGAAACACAGCGCCTCCAGGAAAGCCACCACGTCAACCGAACGCGAGTCGATCGGGAGACGGTGCGGCGGGACGACAGAAGGGCGGAACGTCAAGCAGGTGGGAGCAGCGACATCAGCGCGGACGAGTCAGGGAACGGACCAGTCCGATCCTCTGGTCCAATCATCCTACCAATTTCCGAATGTGTCAAGTCGGCGCTGAACGAGCTCAGCCGCGGCCTCGCCCGAGGAGACCGCGCCTTCCATGCCGGCCGCGACGACGGCGGT
>Ga0105047_10010500_pt1 | contig 15121 bp, 9 predicted proteins | sample MAT04_FD_78384 | JGI IMG/M metagenome (GOLD analysis project Ga0105047, IMG submission 78384) | Freshwater microbial communities from Lake Fryxell liftoff mats and glacier meltwater in Antarctica - MAT-04 (megahit assembly) | ecosystem: Environmental > Aquatic > Freshwater > Ice > Liftoff... | reverse complement strand
CGTGCCACCATGATTGCTTCAATCATGGTGTGCCTTCTTCAATTTCCCATTTCCCACTGCCTTCATCTTCTGCCTTGGGTGGTCCGGCCGTCCCGGCCGGTTACCTTGGCTTCGTGCCACCATGATTGCTTCAATCATGGTGTGCCTTCTTCAATTTCCCATTTCCCACTGCCTTCATCTTTTGCCTTGGGTAGTCCGGCCGTCCCGGCCGATTGCCTATGCCACTCTGCCGCTTCTCTCTTCTCTTTTTTCGTACCTCTATTCCTCTTGTGGTAAACTTTCTTTGGCTCTTGCCTTTCCCTGCCCAACTCTCTTACTTCTGCTCAACATTCGGCGCGTCTCGCTTGGTCCATTCTTCCAGCGTGCGCTGCCGCTGTGCACGAAATTCTTGCATGCCGTCGGGCTCGGGAAATATCGTCTCAAACGAACGGCCGCCAGCTCGGGCCGCCTCATCCAGCCCTTCCTTGAACCGATTCTTGATCGCAACATACGCGTACCGCTTCAAGCCCGATGGAGCTCGATCAAACAACTGCTCCGCCTCATCCAAGCTCAACGATGTCATGAAAATCTCGAAGCGGTTACCCGCCGCAAACTCAAAGTCCGGCGGCCATTGATCCATGCGGTTGCGCTCCGCATCCGCAATGTTCCCACGCCGCTGATTCTCCATGAAGTACCTGTGGAACTGCTTGGCATACTCATACTGCGCCAGGAATAATTCTTGATTGCCCGCCAATAACCCCGACGCATACGCCGAATCAAGCGCCGCAGTCACCTGCGCGATAAACACCGAAGGCGACGTCGCCCGATCGTCCAATTCTTTCGCTACAAACTCTTTCAACGGCACCGACAGCTCTTCGGCACGAAATGGATCAACCAAATTCATCCGCGGATCGTTCCGCAACACCGCGTACCACTTGTTCGCTTCTTCGTTCTGCCCGCGCCGGTAATAGAAGCACACCACGTCTCGCAAAAAGTTTTCGTACCCGTGCATCAAAGGCGTCCACGCACGGTTGCGCCGTCCTTCGGTCTCCCAATTTCGCGCCACGATCTCATCAAGAATCCCGCTATACGACTCAATAAAGTATGGGCTAGGCATCCCCTGCACCAACGCGTACTGCCCCATCGACGAAGCAAAGAAATCAAAGTACACCTCGCCCGAGCGGTACAACTCTTGAACGCTCTGCGCCACGATGCGATCGGTGTTGATGAAATCGAAATCTTTGCGTGTCGATTCGACCCAGCGATTGGATGCGAGCTCGACGCCCGTCGCCGACCAATAGAGCGAGTGTGCAGCGGAATGCCGCCAATCAATCGGACCATATTTTTCGGTGTAGCGAATCATGCGGTTGATGTCCATGCGGTACTCCTGCTGGAGCACTTGTTTACGCATGTATGGAATGATCGCCGCCCACGCCTTGGCCAGCGCAGGATCGTCAATCACCGTGCCAAACTTCTTTACTTCCGCAGGCAGTAGCTTCTCTACTAAGCTCTGCTGCCCCGATTGTTTGTACGCTTTCCACATCTCGTACCGCATCAAGAGCGTGCTGTCGGGCATCGGCCCCACCGCGTCCTTGACGTTGCGAAGCAGATCACGCACGCTCGGCTCGACTTGCTTGAGCGCGTCAAAGCTATCGGGCGCAGTAGCAATCGTGTTGAGCCACGCGACGTACGTCTTAATCGCGCCATCGCGCGTGCGATCCTCCGCCTTGATCCTTGGCGGCGGGCCCATGATCGCCGTCCACTCTTGGGCCAGCCGTAATTTGTAGTACGGGTTCACATCATCGGTAAACCCGCCGATTTTGTGAATGAAAATCCACGACAACTCTTTGTGCAAGAGCAAGTCATTGGGGTTCGCCGGAATTCCTTCGTCACGAAGCAGACGAATCCCCGCGTTCACCCATGCCCATCGCTCTTCACGCGTCTGGGTCTGCACCGAAATGTTGTACGCCAGATTCCACGCATGAAAGACCCACACGCGCGGAAAGCGTGGCTGCAACCGCGTGATCACGCGTGCAAGCTCCACCGATTCAAAGAACTTGCCATCTTCCTTAAGATCGTTGGCACGCATCCATAGGAAGTTGACGAAGATGCCTCGGAACGCGCCCATCGCGATCCCCGCGACCACTTCCGCCGACGCGCCATCTTCCGCGCGATCCGTATACACCAGCTTGCTTCGCCCGGCAATCGAGCTCAGAAGCGTGGACAAACCCGTCGATGCCCCTAGGCACAGCGCAAGGCCGACGCTGGCAAGCAAGCGAACCTTGGTGTTGTTCCTCATGAGCAATGCTCCCAAACACTCACTACAACTCGTTCGTCCATCAAGAAATATGCTACTCGCCTACCTCGTCCAACCCAACCCACGAGCGCCAGCATCAACCGTTGCCCGAATATGTCGCCAGTTCGCGACGTCTAAACGTTGTAACCGCGGCTAAGAACAACACGCCAATCCAGCACGCCAGCACAACCGTCCCTTGCGCCACATCACTCCACCCAAGCAATCGCCCGTCGACCAATCGCGATGTCGGCTGCAAATCTGAATACACCTTGAACGCCTTGGAGATCCATGTCGCGATAAAGGCGATCCCCACATTGAAATACAGCGTTTGCCCCTCGTTGGTTTGCGTTCGATAATTTTCCAATGCACCAAGCAAGAACGTCGCTCCCTCGGCAGATGCATAAATTGCAAAGCTCACCAGGCACGCAACCGGGAAGCTTGTGAATGTCGCCATGAAGACGCCAACCATCGCCAGAAATGCGAGCTTTAGCCATAGCACCGCTACCACACGCACGAAATTGGCCTCAAACGAGCCAACCGAGAACGAAACTTCCAAACCATCTTTCGGGAATGAAAGACCAAACGGGTTTGGCCGTCGTGTCTCGAAATCACCATTGGCGATCCCGACGACCAGCTTGCCTTCCGCATCCACAACCGTTGGCAACAACTCCAAATAATGAAACTTGGCGAGCCCAACTTCCTGCACCAGCGCGCCCTGCACACCCGGAAAGATAAACGTCAACCGATACAACGCGTCCGGGCGATCCGTTCCCGAATTGATCTTGTACCGCAGAATCACCGGCGTCGAACTGTTTCGCGCCGAGCCTAACCCTTCAAACATGAAATACTGAGTCTGGCCAACGTCCAGCGTGCGATACGCGATGTTCACGCTCTTGCGCAGGTCCGATGATATCTTCTCCCGCATCTCATCCGACCGCTGCGCAAACGCCTCAACACCCGACGAGCCCGAACCCAAAATCCTGTTGGCTTCTTCCTCGACCTTGGTTTGCACATTCAGGTCGAATTGCTTCTGATCAACTTCGGGAGGTTGAGGCTGCTTGGTCAGCCTCGCCACTAATATCTGCGTCTCAAGCACACGACGGTCGTCGGTCACGCTCCCATCGCCATCACCCGAGACGTACGCCGAACTCTCTCCTAGCGCCGGCTGCTGGCGAAGGTACTGCGCGAACAAATAAATGCCACTCGATGAAACCAGCAGCAATACGCCCGCAAGCACCGTCACACCCAACCACTTGCCCAGGATGTATTCCCAGTGCGCAACCGGCTTGGTCATCGTCTGCCAGATCACTTTGTCTCGCTGCTCAAATGCAACCGTTGCAACCGAGAATACAACGGTCAGTAGCGAGATGATAAAGAACGTGCCACCAGTCCCCCACTGCAAGAACGACTGCACCCGATACCGCAGCGGCGTGTTCGGATCCAGCAACCCAGGCAGCGCGGCCAGTCCGAAGATCAATATCAAGATGAATATGGACGTCAGCTTCAGCCGAGTGGCTTCAGTCAACACATTTCGCGCGATCGCTATCGAGCGATACGGAGCCGAAAGGAGCATCCCCGCGACCCGCATCAGCGTGATCAGCGAAATAAACAAGATCAAAACGCCCGCGAGCAGCGTCGCCGTCCCGCGAAGCGACGGCATAAAGATGTACATCGGCAGCAACACAGCCGCACCGCCGACAAGTACGCCGCCCATCGTGAGACCAACGCCCAGCCAGATCGCGCCAATCGCAACGCACCAGCCGAGCAACGCCATCGTGTACAAACGATTCGATGTTGACCCGCGCGACATAATCGAAGTGATGATTTTGTCGCTCGCAGCGATCCCCGCGTTCAGCCGTTCGCGTTCGAGCCGTTGCGCGCCAGACTCGCCTTCTTGCGGCGCAAGTGCCGAGCCAGCTGCCACGCCCGAATCAGATCCTGTCCCAGACGTGACTGGCGCGTTGCGCGCGACAACATGCGTCACCGCCAGCACGACCACGACCAGCGTGACGAAGATCGACGCGCCGATACGAAAGCCCAGAGATTGCTGGATTCGATCCAGCTTGGCCAAACGCTCACGAAAGGTCACGAGCGGTCCCTCCCGTTGCCTTCACTGCTATTTCCACCACCACCTAAAAGCGAATCGATCACCGATCGATCGGCATCGTTGGAAGCCGCAGGTTTCACCGCAGTAGACTTGGTAGGAGCAGATGTAGAATTCACGCCTGCATCATTCAATTCGGCAATATTCGATCTGTTGCCCATCTTCGCCGCTTCAGGCTGCGCCGAGTTCAAGAGTGAACCAATCACATCTGAATCAGGGCCCGCGGCCGTAGCACGCGTCGGCGACCTTGCATCATCGCTCGGCAAACCACCAAGCAAACCACCAGCCGCCGCCTCTGCCTGTGCCTGCGCCAGCGTCGGAGCCGCGACCAGCTTATCAATCAGCGCCGCGCCCGCCGCATCATCTGCACCTTTCAGGAACGACGCCGTCACGCCTCCCGAAGTCGCGCCGCTGGTTGAAAGTTGCTCCGAGCGTGCCCGCGTAACGATGTCGAGGAAGAGTGCTTCGAGCGTCTGTCTGGGCTTGCTCACACGCAGAACCGATTTCGTGCCGCCCGAACGCGAACGAATCACGCGATCAATCTCGCTCACCGTATCGTCGTCGAGCGTTTCAGATTCGATGCTGGTCTTGCTCTGCGAGACCAACAACTCATCGCACGTTCCCTCGGCACGCTTCTGCCCGCCGTAGAGAATCGTCAGGCGATCAACACAATCCTCGACGTCGGCGAGCAAGTGGCTCGACAACAAAATCGTCTTTCCTCGGCGTGCCAAATCGATGATCAAGTCCTTGACCTGCCGCGTTCCGATCGGGTCAAGCCCGGTCGTCGGCTCGTCGAGGATCAGCAAATCCGGATCGTTGATGAGCGCCTGCGCAATGCCGATGCGTCGCTGCATGCCCTTGGAATATTCGCGCACCGGGCGGAACTGTGCTGCTGTCAGCCCGATCATGTCAAGAAGCTCGTCGATTCGGCGCGCTCGCGTCTTACCATCGAGCTCGAATAGCTTGCCGTAGTAATCAAGCGTTTCGCGCGCGTTAAGGAAACCATACAGGTACGACTCTTCGGGAAGGTACCCGATGCGCGCCTTCGCACCAACATCGCTGGGCGATTTACCAAAGACCGAGATTCTGCCCGTCGTCGGGCGCAGCAACCCCAGGATCATCTTGATCGTCGTCGACTTGCCCGAGCCGTTGGGCCCGAGCAAACCAAACACTTCTCGTGGCCGAATCTCAAAGCTGAGGTTGTTAACCGCGCGTGCGCGATCACGCATCCAAAAGTCTTTGAAGACCTTGTTGATCGCCTGGCACACAACAATCGGCTCGTTGCCAGAAGAGGTTCCTGAGTACGCCATGGACAGGATCCTTTACTGCTCGGTAATAGGCACGCCGGTTTGCGTGCGGAAACGTGCGTCGTTCATCTGCGCTTCACGCAGCTTGCGAGAGATTTCCTGTTCGCGAATCTTGCGTGCCTTGTCCTGTTCGCGTTCGACGGTTGGGTCGCGATTCAATTGCAAGTTCACGGTGTCCGTCGTCGAGGGGAAGAGCATGACCTCAACAGAAGGGCTCGATACGAAGGCGGCGTACGCGTCGGTCCATTCACGCGCAACCATCAACGACGGATTGGCATCGTGCTGCGCAAGCTTGGCTCGGAATCGAGCCAAGTCGCCCTGGCCATGCGAGACAACTTGCGAACGGTACAACTCGGCCTCGTCCAAAAGCTGCGCCGACTTGCCCGAAGTCTTGCCTTCGAGTACACGTCCGTCGACGCTTCGCCTGCGATCCTGGAAAACGCCATCGATTTTCACGAGGATCGCCGCAGCTTCTGCATTTTTCAATTGCGCGATCGCAAGTTCATACTCCGTGCTCAAGCCAAGAATCTCGTTCGAGGCGTCGCCCGCGACTTCGTTCAATGTGCGCCGCGCGTCGGACTCGGCGCTCTCGCGTTCCTGATTCGACTTGGCAACCGCGCTCTGTACTGCAGCGAAATCCGATCGTACAAATAAAGGCGGGATCGCGGCGTCGAGCGTGAACTCGTTGATCTGGATGCCGCTGGAAACGCTATCAAGAACTTCTTGAGCGATGATGCGGGCGCGCTGTGCGACAACGTTGGACGCGCCTTGCTTGGCCCGAGCCTTGGCCACTTCTTCCTTGGCTGCTTCTTCGATGGCCTTGGCCTTGGCCAGATCCTCGGCGGTTTGTCCCGCCGACGTGGTCGCATCCTTGGCGGGCTCGTCTTTAGACGGATCAGTAGAGGCAGTTGCAGCCTTCGCTGGTTCAGAGTTCGCCGAGGCAGTCGTAGCGAGGTCGTTTACCGTGATCGCGTCGCCACCTTGCTTCAAGAGTGGCTCGATTGGATACTGCGCGGTCGCAGAGACCACGCCACGCATCGCTGCGGCACGAACAAGCGCGACCTCGTAATCCGGGTGCACGTTTGCCGAGAAATCGTTGACCACGCGCCGGTTGTAACTCACGCGCCACTGCGTGTGCGCGATGTTGCCATCGCTGGTCAACACCGAACCCGAGCCGCCTTGATCAGGATTCAGGCTGGGTGTGGGCGTGTTCTTGTCGGGCGCGGGGTCGGCGCCAGCGGGAACAAAAAACCAAAACTCGTTCTTGAGCGGAACCTCGCGATAGCCTTGCTCGATGCTGATCAATTCGCCAAAGGGAAAGGGCGCGGACCAGCGAAAGCCTGGCTCAAGATTGGAATCCTGGATGCTGCCAAAGAGTACACGCACGCCACGGCTACCTTCGTTAACAACGCGAAACCCCGACATCACCCACGCAATTGCCAGGCCGATCATCGTGAAGATGACCAGTTTGTACACCACGTTGAGCGCGTCGGCGAGAGACTGGTTCGCGGAATCAAGCCCCGCGCCCGCACCCATCGTCCCCGCGCCCTCGCGCAGCATCATGCTGCCTGCACGGCGAGAAGCCAACGGCGTCGGCGCGATTCCTGACGTTTCATCGGTCCCATTCGAGAGTGGACCATCGCCATCTGGCGCGAGCAGGATTGATGGTGCATATGCGTTTCGTGGAATCATGGGGAGCCCTCCGCGACGATTTCGCTGGATGAGGCTTCGGTGTTGCCGGTATCAGGCTGGCTGTTGGACTGCTTGGATTTGATCGAACTTGGCTTGGCCGAATTGGGAGCCTGCGTGCCCCACGAAGTCGGCGCGACAAAGCCGGGGAAGTTGCCCGGCTTGAGCGAATCAAGAACATTGGGATCAAAGATGGACATGCCCGGGGTATCGCCACTGAAGACCAGCGTGAAGCTATTGGCCTTGACTTCTTCCATGAATTTGATCGACCGGAGGAAGACGGCCAGATCCGCGCGCTCGTTCTGCTCGCGAAGGAAGGGAGCGGCTTCGAGGTCGCCACGCACGCGAATATCTTGTGCAAGGCGTTCGGCGAAAGCGGTGATGCGATCGGCGTCGGCTTTAGCCTTGGAACGAATAGCCTGGGCCTGAGCGAGGCCTTGGCTTTCGATTGCCCTGGCTTCGCCTTCGCGAGTCGCCTTCATACGGTCAAAGACGCTCTTGGTAGTTTCTTCGGGGAGCAAGATGCGGGTTATGCCAAGGTCAACAACTTCGATCCCATAGACCGCGAGCAAGCCTGAGCTTGTGCCATCTGAAACGGTCCCGGCAGTTTCGCCTTCGACAGCCGCAGCACGAAAGGAGTTGAGCATTTCGCGTTCGAGGTCAGCCATTTTGGAGCCGCCTTGCGTGCCGGAGAAGAGTTCGCCCAAGGTGAAGCGCGAGACCAGACCGACGGCTTGGCGAAGATTGCCAGCGAGAGGCTTTTCGGCTTCTTTGTAATGCTCCTCGGCACGATCACCTACGTTGGAAAACTTCTGGAAGAAGCGGAGAGGATCCTTCACGCGCCAGGTGCAATACGCCTCGACCGCGATCTGGCGGTTATCAGCGGTTTGGACCTGTTCGAGCTTGATCTGCAGTACACGTAGACGCGTGTCGTAGCTGGTGACAGACTGGATCGGGTAGGGCCATTTGAAACGAAGGCCGGGCGTGCTGATCACGTCGCTTGGGCCTGCACGCCCGAAGGTTGTGAGGACCGCCGAATCGGTGAAGCGCACGGTGTACGCCATGGAAAAGCTGAGCAGCGCTACGAGCACGAGGCCAGCAACGATCATGAGGACGCTGTTTCTCACTGGGCAAATGCTCCACTGGTGGCGGCGAAGAAAGCGGACAAGGCAAAGGACTTATAACACGCCGCGGATGATGTACAAGAAATTGAGAGGTACAAAGCAAGCAACAGATGGGAATTGTGTGACGACGAAACAAGAAACTACGAAGAGGCTCTACTCGTCGCCAGCTTCCTTGGGACGGAAGACATCGAGGCCCGAATCCTTGGACTTGAGATCAACATCGAATCGCAGATCGCGCGTCTCGTTACTCACAAAGAAGACTCGCGACCTCGCCATCATGCGAAGGCGGGCTTGGTAGTACTGATCGACGAAGTAAAGAAGTGGAGCTGCATCGGCGAGGGCGACTTGGCCACGATAGCGAGCGGCACGGCCACGTTCGCCCATGTGACGGGTCCAGCGATTTGAAGCAGCGTTTGCGAGAAGCGAGGACATTTTGCCACCAGCGGCTTCGAGGCGCTCGCGAACCTTGAATTCCTGAGCCGTCAAATCAGTTTCTGGTGCGGCGCGGGCACGAAGTGATTCGAGAGAATCAAGTTCGGCGATAATGCTGTTAGCGAGGGAAACGTCGCCGACAACTTCGGTGAGAGAGCGAGCGGCGTCGGCGCGAGCTGCGGCGATGTTGGCCTCGCGGCGCTGGTCCGCCATCACGACGGTCTCGAAACTGGTAGCGGTTTCTTTAGGAGGATGAAGGCCGGGGAACTTGACGGAGACAACGCGAACGCCCGCACCGCGAGGCTCGCCATTGGGGCCGGGATTGAGTTGTGCGTATGCTCTTTCGACGCGTTGACGGACGGCTTGGGCGAGGGCGACGCGATCGCCACCGATGACTTCGCCGAGGCTTTTGTCTTGGAAGAATTTGACGACTTCTCGGCGGCCGACCGCGCGAAGAAGATCATCGCGGATCGCTGGTGGAGCAAGCTCGTCAAACAGTCGCACGTCATCGACTACGTATTGCAATGGGATTTCAACGGAGACCACGGCGAGGTCGTCGAGATTTGCGCCTGCGCCAGCTTGGCCAACTTTGGGGTTTACGGAGCTGCGAACGAATTGAAAGACTTCTTCGCCGAGGTGGTCGTTGGTCCAGAGGATTGCGCCAGTGGTTGCAGGTGGCGCGGTGGCGAGCTCGATTGTTCGTAGACCGGTGGCGGTCAAGTCTCTTACGATAGAGCGACCCTTGTCGTCTTTGGTAATGAACTCAGGGATATAGAGGGAATCGATGGGCCAAGGGTATTTGAAGTGGAGACCGGGGCCGATTTCCTGGCCGACGGGGTTGCCGAAGCGAAGAACAATTGCGCGTTGATGAGGCTGCACGACGGCGAGGCTGGTGAGCAGCCACATGACCAGCGTGCCCATGCCGACGAGTGGAAGAACCCACTTGCGTAGAAGGACGAACATCCATCCGCCATTGACGTCGTATCCGAGTTGATAGGTGACGGCGTCACCAACGGACTGGGCGATTTTGTCGGGAGCGGCGATGAAACCGAGCAAGCGAGAGTCGAAGGCGGGGCGGGGGTTTTCGCTGGTTTTGCGAGGGCGATAGATGTCGAGGATGAGGTTGAGGACAACTTCGATGCCGAGGATTGCGATGGCGATGGGAATAGCTTGAGCCATGATGCGAGCGACCAGGTCGCTGGAGGCAAAGTCGATGCCATGGCCGATGGCGAGCATGAAGCTGAAGATCGCGCTGCCGACGGCGAAGCCTGCACCGGCGCGAAGGTTGTTCCACTCTTTTTGACGGGCCATCGTGGCTGCGTAGCGAGCAAAGACGAAGGCGAGGGCGGCGAAACCGATGCCGAGACCCAGGCCCCAACCGGCGTGGAGCGAGGGGAGATAGTTGGCAAGGTCCTGGCGATTAGAGGTAGCTTTGTAGTAGAGGAAGCCTAGTGAGATGAGGCAACTGGCGATAAGGATCGCCATTGCGGGGACGAAGACTTTATAGAGGCCACGGAGGCGTTTAGCGGCGGGGCGGAATTCGTCGTCGGCTTTGTCGAAGGCGCTGGTGCCAGCGAGCTCACTTTTGGAGAAGGCTTCGGCTTCGACGGCTTCGATTCGTTCGCGGCGGTGCTGGTCGTAGAGGATCGCGAGAGTGATCCAGGCGAGGCAGCCGATGGCGGAATATAAGCCGATCGTGACGCCCGCGGGATCGCGGGAGAGGACGCCATAGATGAGCATTCCAATGGCCAAGACGCCTTGGAGAACAAGCCCGAAGAAGCTCGCGCTGGTTGCGCGTCGAAAGGTTAAATAGTCTGCGGCCATTCGCTTCGCACTCCGACGCGCTGCGGAAGAACCTCGCAACGCTTACACGATTCTGAATCTGAGTCGGCGTCTCGACGCCAACGCTGCTGACTGCTACGAACGAAAGAAGAGGAACTTGATCAACTTGCGTGCACACTGAACTGAGGTTTTATAATCACAGGCGTAAACGAGAGCTTGACTACACAATGGCTGGGATAAAAACCGATAGGTCGCGGCGACGCAACCGTATCCAGCATGATTGACAGATTCACACGATGGGCCAAGTTCAACCAGACAATTGAAGAGAGGCAAATCAGAGGATACAGGACGGCACGAATATTTGCACGCCGAGGCGGTAAGGTACAGGCGACGAAGTAGCAGATAGAGATAGAGATAGAGAAAGAGATAGAGAAAGAGATTGGGGACAAAACTGCGGGCGAAGAATACGTGGGCGAAAGCAAGCGGACACGATTGTCCCAAGAAGACCAAGGCAACGTTCCAAGCGGTGTGTGCACACATAGAGACGCAATACCAATTCGGCGCGCACAAGGGACGCTTGTGTGCGCTCGAACATGGCTGGTGTCGCGCAATCCATGACATGACGCCCGGGCGAATGCCAGGCCTGGCGAATTCGGTACGCTTGAGTTTGCAATAGGTTCGCGCGAGGTAGTAGAGAATTTTGAATGACTACGAGATTTTTTTCTGGCTCGCGGCGGTTGGTCGCTGGCGAATCGGTGTTTGACCGGTGCGAGGTTCGGGGACATGATGATTGGGGACTCTGGTCGCTGCTTTGAGATGAAGAAGGGGAAGTTGATTTTGTTGCCTGAGATTGGAGCAACGATCGCAACGTGCGGGAAGAACGCAGGTAGAATGAAGCACCTAGCGTTGGGATGGATTGGGTTGGGTTGGGCTTTTGTTGCTTTCTTTCTGAAGCAGCGTGGGTTGTATCGGCGCATGTGGCGTCGGCCATGGTGCTTGCTGGCTTTTTGTTTGTTCGCTTTTTTTGTTCGCACGTGGACGTTTGACCACGTGAAGAATTGCTGGATCAATTACTGACTTTCACAGACAGCCTTTCACAGACAGCCTTTCACAGAATGAAGAAGTAGTCATTCTGTGAGAGACTCTTAGCAATTGCCAATCAGCCATTACGATTAAGCCATTACGATTAAGCCATGATCACCAAGCTCATTGCCATTTCGCGGAACGCGTTTATTGAGAGCATCCGCCAGCCGGTGTTCTTTGTCATGCTGCTGATTGCTGGCGTGGCACAGGTGCTCAACACCTGGAACACAGGCTTTTCCATGGGTATGGAGTCTTCCGGCGAGGTCAGCGGCGACAACAAGTTGTTGCTGGACATCGGGATGGCGACGGTGTTTGTGTGCGGGATGTTGTTGGCGGCGTTTGTGGCGACGGCGGTTGTGAGCCGTGAGGTTGAGAACAAGACGATTTTGACGGTGGTAAGCAAGCCGGTGTCCAGGCCGATTGTTGTGATAGGAAAGTATCTCGGTGTGGCGACGGCGATCTGTCTTGCGATGATCGTGATGCTCGGATTTTTACTCATGGCGATTCGGCATGGCGTGATGAGCACGGCGTCGGACGAGATCGACATGCCTGTCGTGCTCTTTGGCGTGGGCGGCGTGGTGCTTGCGATGTTGGTGGGCGCGTGGACCAACTTCTTTTATGGGTGGAACTTTCCGCAGACTTTTTGTCTGGTGCTGTGCCCTTTGATTGTGCTGGGCACAATTGCGCTGTTGGTGATTGGTAAAGAGTGGCATATCCAGGAGCGGTTTCCGGGGCCGGACTTCAAGCCACAGATTCTGGCGGCTTGTTTTTGCTTGATCCTTGCGGTGCTGGTGATGGCGGCGGTTGCGACGGCGGCATCGACTAGGCTGGGTCAGGTGATGACGATCTTGGTGTGCGTGGGTGTGTTTTTGGTTGCGTTGCTGTCGAACTACTTTGTTGGTCGGCATGTGTTTACAAATACGCCTATTGGCGAGGTAATTGGCGTTGGGCACCCTGACGTTTCGAAGCTAGGGTTTGATACGCAGGGAGAGTTGTTGGATGTGTATTTGGTGCAGCCACCCAACCCGCCGATTGCTGCGGGCGAGGCGTTTTACTTCAGCCCAAGTCCCAATGGCTATCCGATGTTGCACGAGAACTTTGAACCGGGCGCGCGAGACATTCGTGATTCTGAGGCGTTGCTGAAAGGGCCTTCGGCGTTGGTGCTAACCAAGTCGGAAGGGGTCACGCTGCAGGTGCGGAATGTGGGCGTGTCGCCGATTGTTGTGGGCAGGGCGCCGGAGCGGGGCGATTGGGTATTTTCCAAGCCAACGAAGATCAACTACGCGGCGATGGGTGTATGGGGCGCGATTCCGAATTTACAGTTCTTCTGGATTTTGGATGCGGTGACGCAGAATCGACCGTTGCCGGTGCCTTATCTTGCACTGTCGGTGTTGTACGCATTGGCACAGATCGGGGCGTTTTTGTCGATCGGTGTGTTGCTGTTCCAGGGTCGAGATGTTGGTTAATGAGTTGGTTGGAAGATGGAACATGCTGGTTAGTTTTTGCGTTTTGATTTGGGGTTTGATTTGGAGTTTGATTTGAAGTTTTGGACAGGGGTTTTTGGATTAGGCTTTGGGCAGGGCAATTTGGTTAGGCAATTTTGAGGGGCTTTACAGATGAACGCAGAACGAACCAAGCGGCTCGCCGCGGGCGACGCAAAGGAAGCACGCAAGAAGTTGATCGTGGGTATTTGCGGGGTCACAATCATTTTGGGCGTGACGGTGTGGCTGTTGGTGTATTTCCAGATCCTTGTGCTGTCGAAGCCTGAGCCGGGGCCTGACCCTGCGTCGTATATCGAGCAACTGCCCAAGCCTGATCAGGAGCGGATCAAACGCGAGACGCAGAAGCAGATGGAAATGATTGAGTCGGGTGAGCAGCAGAAGGAAACCACTGGGCAGTGATTAGCTAGGGTGATGGATGTGTAGGTTGGGAACGCAGATGTGCGCGTTGGGCACGTTACTTCGGCGCGGGCTGAGTTATTGTTGTGTCGGGTGTGATCGCGAATTCTGGCGAGCGTGGCGTGTATGGCATAGCGAAGAGGCCACGGACGATGCGTTCACGCGTTGGCCTGCCTGTGCTTGTGAAGCGAAGGACGCCACGCCATTGCTCGGGCTGAAGTGGATCGAGCGATGCACGATCAAGGATTATCGTGGCAGAATCATCGCGGGGCGCGTTTGGGTCGTAGACGCGGATCGTGATCTGATGGGGGGTTTGATTGGGCGTTTGATTGGGGGTTGGGGTAGGAGTTTGCGTGTACGCGTATGCCAGGAATTGATGGTTGTCTGACGCGGCGTTGCGCCTACCTGATGAATCGCGACCGGCGGCGGCGTGAATTAGGCCCAGGGGCACGAGTTGGTGCGCGTCGAGTCGTTCGCGGATGAGTAGCCATTCTGTTGCGGTTCGGCGAGCGGCGCTGTCGGTCCAATTTGATTGCGCGTTGGGTGTGCTTTGGACAGAGGGAACAGGTTCGCTCAGGTCGGGTAACTGCATCCACTCGACATACTTGATCGCAAAGAGGGCGGCGGTGCCTAGGGAATCAACTTGGCGGCTGTAGATGTAATCACGAAGGGGCGAACCTTCGACGGGTTCGGTGGAGATGGTGGGGACGGCGATATTGGCGTAGTAGAAGTCGGCGGCGGAAGCGGACATGCCGCCACACAGGCCGAAGTTGGAGCCCATAGTGGCTTTGGTGGAGTCGTTGATTACTTTTAGGAAGCCAGACTTTGCACTACGGATGGAAGGCGGGAGTGACGAGCCGGTGAAGCTGTTGATGAAAGCGAAACCATGGACGCTGGGCTTAAAGTCAATGCTGGAGCGGAGAGTTGGTTTGGGAGTTGGGAGTGGATCTGGAGTTGAGGTTGGTGATGTTGAAGAAGGGGGCGGGTCGGGCGTGGTCGGCGGTTGCTGCATCGTTGGCGGGCGCGCGGGTGAGGCTTGATGATGCGTGTTTTGCTGAGTTGGGGATGGATGCGTTGAATTAGATGCTGATTTGTCGCAGCCTGGGAGGATGCAGGCGATGAAAAATGGAAGGATGGGAATGATGAAGAGTGTGGAGCGAATGTCACGGCGAAGGGCAGGGCGGCGTGTGTGAAGGATGTGAAGCAATTGAGATGATTGCAGGCTTCCGCTTGGTTGGGTGAAGCTTCGTGTACACTGTACAGTGGGCATGATGATCTCTTTGGAATCGTTTGACCGGGCTTTGAAGCAGTATTTGAGTGCGAAGAATTTGAAAGATTGTATACTGTTTAGAGCCACCCACAGAATGAGAAGTAGAAGGAGTAGGACACAGGCGGGGCACCTGTGCCACGAGAAGAAGGAAGTCATT
>Ga0105047_10010499_pt1 | contig 15121 bp, 13 predicted proteins | sample MAT04_FD_78384 | JGI IMG/M metagenome (GOLD analysis project Ga0105047, IMG submission 78384) | Freshwater microbial communities from Lake Fryxell liftoff mats and glacier meltwater in Antarctica - MAT-04 (megahit assembly) | ecosystem: Environmental > Aquatic > Freshwater > Ice > Liftoff... | reverse complement strand
GCGCACCACACGGTCGGCCATCACCGCCAGCATCAACGAGAGTGTCAGGCCCAGGCCCGCCACCAGCACCGAGAACAGCGCGGTGGTCTTGAACGAGGCCAGGTAGCTTTCGTCGTGCCACAACCGCAGAAAATTCTCGGCGCCGACAAACTGCGTGCTGGTGCCGAAGGCGTCCTCGGTCAGCAGGCTCTGGTAGATCGCCTGACCGGCGGGCCAGAAGAAGAACACCAGCACGATCACCAGCTGGGGCGCCACCAGCAGCCAGGGCAACCACCAGTTCTTGAAGCGGACGCGTTTTTCAACTGCCAAGGTATGAGGCTCGGTTGGTCAATCAGACCAGCCCGCCCCGCGTGGCGGGGACGGGCTGGGTATCGCAGAGGCTATCAGCCCTTGTTGGCTTTTTCGAAGCGTTCGAGCTGCTCGTCGCCGCGCTTCTTGGCGGCGTCCAGGCCTTCCTTGGCCGACTTCTTGCCGCCCCAGACCTGCTCCATTTCTTCGTCAATGATGGCGCGGATTTGCACGAAGTTGCCCAGCCGGATGCCACGGGACTTGTCGGTCACCTTGCGGATCATCTGGTTCACCGAAACATCGGTGCCGGGATTCTGCTTGTAGAAACCCGATTTTTCGGTGATGGCGAAGGCCTCGGTGGTGATCGGCAGGTAGCCGGTGCGCTGGTGGCTGACCGCCTGCACCTGCGGGTCGGACAGGTAGTTGAAGAAGGCCGCCACCGCCTTGTACTCTTCCGGCTTCTTGCCGGACATGGCCCACAGGCTGGCGCCGCCGATGACCGTGTTCTGCGGCGCGCCTGGCACGTCAGGGTAGTAGGGCAAGGTGCCGATGCCCGAAGCGAACTTGGCGTTGCGCTTGACGCTGCCGTACAGCGCAGACGAGCCGGTGAGCATCGCGCACTCGCCCGAGACAAAGGTGGCGTCGGCGGCATTGCCGCGGCCCTTGTAGACGAACAAGCCCTGCTTGGACATGTTGGCCAGGTTTTCGATGTGGCGCACATGCAGCGGCGTGTTGAAGGCCAGGCGCGTGTCCATGCCCAGGAAGCCGTTGCGCTTGCTCGCAAACTCGACGTTGTGCCAGGCCGAGAAGCTCTCGAGCTGGGTCCAGCTCTGCCAGCTGGTGCTGAACGGGCACTTGTGGCCGCTGGCCTTGAGCTTGGCTGCCGCCAGCGCCACCTCGGGCCAGGTGGTCGGCGGCCGCTCGGGGTCGATGCCGGCGGCCTTGAAGGCGTCCTTGTTGTAGTGGAACACCGGCGTCGAGCTGTTGAAAGGCAGGCTCATCATCTCGCCATTGGGCGCGGTGTAGTAGCCCGACACGGCTTGCACATAGACCTTGGGGTCGAACTTGGCGCCGGCTTCCTTCATCAGCTGGGTCACGGGCTTGATCGCGCCCTTGCTGGCCATCATCGTGGCCGTGCCGACCTCGAACACCTGCAGGATGTTGGGCGCGTTGCCGGCACGAAAGGCGGCGATGGCCGCGGTCATCGACTCGTCGTAGCTGCCCTTGAAGACCGGCGTGACCTTGTAGTCCTTCTGCTTCTCGTTGAATCCCTTGGCCTGGTCGTTGACCCACTCGCCCAAGGCGCCGCCCATCGAATGCCACCACTGGATTTCAGTCTGGGCATAGGCCGGTGCGGTCAGGGCGGTCACGGCTGTCAGGGCCAGCAGTGCGGCGGCAGGCAGTTTCAATTTCATGGGATCTCCGGGAGGGCTTGCGGGGCAAAAGCGCCCGAGTGTCGCGGCAATTTGTGACAGGCCCGTTTCTGTCACACCCACCCCCCGCGTCGCAACGGGATTAACCCGCCAGCCAGTGCGGGCCAGACCCGCGCCCCAGGGGCAATGGAGGCGCCGCGATAAAATGTCCCCTCAGGTGCCTGCCCCGGGTAACGCTGACAAATATCAAGGAAACCGGCGCTGGCCGCACCATGAACGCACCTCTGGATCTCACCCGCCTGGCCCTGGGCCACCCCGACGCGGCGCTTGCCGCAGCCAATGCCGCAGCCCCCCGCCTGCGCGAGATCCCCTACAACTACACCTCGTTTTCCGACCGCGAGATCGTGCTGCGCCTGCTGGGCGAGCGCGCCTGGGCGCTGCTGGACCTGCTGCGCGACGAGCGCCGCACCGGCCGGTCGGCCCGCATGCTCTACGAGGTGCTGGGTGACATCTGGGTGGTGCAGCGCAACCCCTACCTCGAAGACGACCTGCTGGACAACCCCAAGCGCCGGCAATTGCTGATAGCCGCGTTGCAGCACCGCTTGCACGAGGTGGCGGCGCGCCGCACCCCGGCGGCCGACGCCCAGCGCGACGCCCATGTGGGCGAGCTGCTGACGATGGCCGGCGCCGCGGTGCAGCGTTTTGCCGCCCGGTTCGGCGTGGTCACCGCGCTGCGCCAGCGCAGCCGCAAGGTGCTGGGCCGCGTCACCGCCAAGGACAACATCAAGTTCGACGGCCTGTCGCGTGTGTCGCACGTCACCGACGCCACCGACTGGCGCGTCGAGTACCCGTTTGTCGTGCTCACGCCTGATACCGAGGCCGAGATGGCCGCGCTGGTGGCCGGCTGTGTCGAGCTGGGCCTGACCATCATCCCGCGGGGCGGTGGCACCGGCTACACCGGCGGCGCCGTGCCGCTGGTCTGGAACAGCGCGGTGATCAACACCGAAAAGCTCGAACAGATGACCGAGGTCGAGCTGGTCGATCTGCCGGGCGTGGGCCACAAGGTCGCCACCGTCTGGACCGGCGCCGGGGTGGTCACGCAACGGGTGTCGGACGCGGCCGAGCGTGCCGGCTATGTGTTTGCAGTCGATCCCACCTCGGCCGAAGCCAGCTGCGTGGGCGGCAACATCGCGATGAACGCCGGCGGCAAAAAGGCCGTGTTATGGGGCACGGCACTCGACAACCTGGCCAGCTGGCGCATGGTCACGCCGCAGGCCAAGTGGCTGGACGTGGTCCGCCTCGACCACAACCTGGGCAAGATCCACGACGCACCCGTGGCCAGCTTCGAGCTGCGCTGGTTCGATGCGTCGGGCAAGGTGCTTGAAAAAACCGAGCGGCTCGACATCCCCGGCGGCACTTTCCGCAAAGATGGCCTGGGCAAAGACGTCACCGACAAGTTCCTGGCCGGCCTGCCCGGTATCCAGAAAGAGGGCTGCGACGGCCTGATCACCAGCGCCCGCTGGATCGTGCACAAGATGCCCCAGCATGTGCGCACCGTCTGCCTCGAGTTTTTTGGCAACCCGATCGCCGCCGTGCCGTCGATCGTCGAGATCAAGAACTTTTTGTTCGAGGACGCCAAAAAGGGCGGCGCCATCCTGGCCGGCCTGGAGCACCTGGACGACCGCTACCTCAAGGCCGTGGGCTACACCACCAAGAGCAAACGCGCCGCGTTTGGTGGCGGCCTGCCCAAGATGGTGCTGATCGGCGACATCGTGGGTGACGATGAAAACGCCGTGGCACGGGCCACCAGCGAGGTGGTGCGCATCGCCAACAGCCGCGCCGGTGAGGGGTTCGTGGCCGTCAGCGCCGACGCACGCAAAAAGTTCTGGCTCGACCGCAAGCGCACCGCGGCCATTGCCCGCCACACCAACGCCTTCAAGGTCAATGAGGACGTGGTGATCCCGCTGGAGCGCATGGGCGAGTACACCCTGGGCATCGAGCGCATCAACATCGAGCTGAGCCTGCGCAACAAGCTGGCGCTGCTGGACAAGCTCGAAGCCTTTTTGGCCCACGGCAACCTGCCGCTGGGCAAGGCCGACGACGCCAACGACATCCCCAGCGCCGAGCTGCTGGAGGACCGGGTGCAACAAGCCCTGACCGAGCTGCGCGAGGTGCGCGAGTTGTGGCAACTCTGGCTGACCCAGCTCGATACCCCGCAAACGGCCGACGGCGGCCAGGCCGGTCGCAGCTATTTTGACCAGCTGCAAGACCACAGCCTGCGCGCCAGCTGGAAGTTGCAACTGCTCAAGCCGTTCCAGGCGATGTTTGCCGGCGTGGCCTTTGTGCCGATCATCGAGGCCTTCAAGCGCATCCATAAAGAGGTGTTGCGCGGCCGGGTGTGGGTGGCCCTGCACATGCACGCCGGTGATGGCAATGTGCACACCAACATCCCCGTCAACTCGGACAACTACGAGATGCTGCAGACGGCGCATGAGGCCGTCGCCCGCATCATGGTGCTGGCGCGCAGCCTGGGCGGTGTCATCAGCGGTGAGCACGGCATCGGCATCACCAAGCTGGAGTTCATGCACGACAGCGAGCTGGCCGACTTTGCCGACTACAAGGCCCGCATCGACCCCGAAGGCCGCTTCAACAAGGGCAAGCTGCTGCGCGGTGCTGCGCTGCAGGCACTGGGCCCCGATGTGCACGCGGCCGATTTGAGCCATGCCTACACCCCCAGCTTCGGGCTGATGGGGCATGAGTCGCTGATCATGCAGCAGAGCGACATCGGCGCCATCGCCGACAGCATCAAGGACTGCCTGCGCTGCGGCAAGTGCAAGCCGGTCTGCGCCACGCACGTGCCCAGGGCCAACCTGCTGTACAGCCCGCGCGACAAGATCCTGGCCACCTCGCTGCTGGTCGAGGCGTTTTTGTACGAGGAGCAAACCCGCCGCGGCATCAGCATCAAGCACTGGCAAGAGTTCGAGGACGTGGCCGACCACTGCACCGTCTGCCACAAGTGTCTGGCGCCATGCCCGGTGGACATCGACTTTGGCGACGTCACCATGGCCATGCGCAACCTGCTGCGCAAGATGGGGCAAAAAACCTTTCGCCCCGGCAACGCGGCGGCGATGTTGATGCTCAACGCCACCAACCCGCAGACCATCAAGCTGATCCGCGGCGCGATGGTGGGCGTGGGCTTCAAGGTGCAGCGCCTGGCGCACGATGTGCTCAAACTCGCGGCCCGCAAGCAGACCAGCGCCCCGCCCGCCACCGTGGGCAGCGCGCCCATCCGCGAGCAGGTGATCCACTTCATCAACAAGAAGCTGCCGGGCGGCCTGCCCAAGAAAACCGCGCGTGCCTTGCTGGACATCGAAGACCGCGATTACGTGCCCATCATCCGCAACCCGGCCGCCACCACGGCCGAGACCGAGGCGGTGTTTTACTTCCCCGGCTGCGGCAGTGAGCGGCTGTTCAGCCAGGTGGGCCTGGCCACGCAAGCCATGCTGTGGCACGCCGGCGTGCAGACCGTGCTGCCGCCGGGCTACCTGTGCTGTGGTTATCCCCAGCGCGGCAGCGGCCAGTTCGACAAGGCCGAAAAAATCATCACCGACAACCGGGTGCTGTTCCACCGCGTGGCCAACACCCTCAACTACCTGGACATCAAGACCGTGGTGGTGAGCTGTGGCACCTGCTACGACCAGCTGCAGGGCTACAAGTTCGAGGACATCTTTCCGGGCAGCCGCATCATCGACATCCACGAATACCTGCTGGAGAAAGGCATCACGCTGCCAGGGTCGGGTGACGCCAATGCCGCCGGCTACCTGTTCCACGACCCCTGCCACAGCCCGATGAAGCTGCAAGCGCCGATGAAGACCGTCAAAGCGCTGCTCGGCCCCAACGTGCTGCAAAGCGACCGCTGCTGCGGCGAGAGCGGCACGCTGGGCGTCACCCGGCCCGACATCTCCACCCAGGTGCGCTTCCGCAAAGAAGAAGAGCTGCGCCAGGACGAGGTTGACTTGCGCGCCACCGGGTCGGTCGCGGCCACCGCCAATATCAAGATCCTCACCTCTTGCCCCAGCTGCCTGCAAGGCCTGAAACGCTTCGAGGGTGACATGACCAACGGCCTGCTGGAGGCCGACTACATCGTGGTCGAGATGGCGCGCAAGATCCTGGGCGAGAGCTGGCTGCAGGACTATGTGGGCCGGGCGAATGCGGGGGGCATCGAGCGGGTGTTGGTATAGCTGCCCGGGTTTGCCCGCCTGATAATCTGCGTCACCCACCTTCAGGAGCTGGTCATGAGTGCCGTGATGACGCCCCCGCGTTTTGCCGATGGCGAGGCCTATCTGGCCTGGGAAGAGTTGCAGCCCGAGCGCCATGAGTACGTGGGGGGTGAGTTGTGGGCGATGACGGGTGCACGGGCGACACACAACCTGGTCGCAGGCAATGCCTACATCTGGTTGCGGCAAGGTTTACGCGGGGCGCCGTGCAGCGTGTTCATCAATGACCTCAAGCTCCTCATCAACCCCGAAGGCGACTATCTCTACCCCGACATCATGGTCACCTGCGACCCGCGCGACCGCCAGCCGGGTGAAGACCGCTTCATCAGCCACCCCTGGTTGATCGCCGAGGTGCCGAGCGAGTCCACCGCCGCTTATGACCGTGGCCGCAAGTTTGAGCTTTACCGCAACATCGACACGCTCACCCACTACCTGCTGATCGAGCAAGACCGGCCGCACGCCGAGCTGTTTTTCAAGAACGGGCAAGGCCAGTGGGTGCTGCAACCATTGACCGTCAGCGATGCGATGCAGATCGACGCACTGGGTCAGCCCTGGCCAGTAGCCAGCCTGTTCGAAGACGTAGATTTCAGCCCGGCTGTCCCGCCGTCACAACCGCCGCCACCGCCGTCCGGCACACCACCGCCGGCCTGATCACCGCCGGCCTACACTTGCGGCCCCAGCCCGCACCCCAAGCACCAAGGCCAGCCCAATGTCTCCGCAAACCCCGCAGCAGCCCGCACCGCAACCCACCGCCCTGACGCTGCACCAGGCGTCCCGCGTGCTCGAGGTCGGCTATGACGACGGCGCCGTGTTCCATATCCCGTTCGAGCTGATGCGGGTTTATTCCCCCTCAGCCGAGGTGCAGGGCCACGGCCCGGGGCAAGAGGTGCTGCAGACCGGCAAGCGCGACGTCGGCATCAGCCAGATCGAGTCGGTGGGCCATTACGCCGTGCAACCCAGCTTCACCGACGGCCACAACACCGGCCTGTTCACCTGGGGCTACCTCTACAAGCTGGGCGCCGAGCAAGCCGACCTGTGGCAGCGCTACGAGCAGCGCCTGGCAGATGCCGGCATGACCCGCGACACCCCCATGGCCGGCAAAGGCGGCAGCGCCTGCGCCAGCCACTGACCCAGCCCCAGGCAAGCCGCACACCCCAAACCCCCATGGCCCAAACCCATTTCGGATTCGACAGCGTCGACGAGCGCGACAAGGCCAGCCGGGTGCGCGGCGTGTTCGACTCGGTCGCTAAACGTTACGACGTGATGAACGACGTCATGTCCATGGGCCTGCACCGCGCCTGGAAGGCCTACACCGTGGCGGTGGCCAACCTCAAGCCCGGCGACAAGGTGCTGGACATCGCCGGCGGCACCGGTGATCTGGCCCGCGCCTTTGCCCGCAAAGTGGGCGACAGCGGCCTGGTGCTGTTGACCGACATCAACGAGGCCATGCTGCGCACCGGCCGCGACCGCTTGTTGGACGAGGGCCTGGCGCTGCCCACCACCGTCTGCGACGCCGAGAAGCTGCCCTACAAGTCCGCCAGTTTCGACCTGGTCAGCGTGGCCTTCGGCCTGCGCAACATGACCCACAAAGACCTGGCGCTGGCCGAGATGTGCCGCGTGCTGCGCCCCGGCGGCCGGCTGCTGGTGCTGGAGTTCAGCCATATCGCTGCGCCGCTGCGCAAGCCCTACGACTGGTACTCGCTCAAGCTGCTGCCGCTGATGGGCAAGCTGATCGCCAACGACGCCGACAGCTACCGCTACCTGGCCGAATCGATCCGTGTGCATCCCGACCAGGCCGAGCTCAAGGCCATGATGAAGACCGCCGGCTTTGGCCATGTCGACGTGCACAACCTCACCGCCGGCGTGGTGGCGCTGCACGCCGGCATCAAGTGCTGACGGCGGTTGCGACAAATCGCACGCCCGGGGCGCCTGGCCTCCCCCTTGCTTGCAGGTGAGGTGACGCGGGAGCGTCATGCTTCACCATTACACTTCGGCGGCGATTTGTGACAGTGCCCGCTGCGTGGCCCGCAGCGTTGAAATCCCGACCATCCCCGACGAGGGACAGGAGTTAGCCCAACTATGACGACCCAAGCACTCAATACCGCCTCACGCTCATCAACCCAGCTCAGCCTGGTGGCGCTGATGGCGGCGGTGGCCCTGTTGGCCGGCTGCGGCGACAAGAAAGAAAAAGGCGCCAGCCAGACCGCCGCCAAGATCAACAAGGCCGAAGTGACGGTGCACCAGATCAACTTCGTGCTGCAGCAGCAGCGCGGCCTGCGGCCCGAGCAGGCCGATGCCGCCAGCAAACAGATCCTGGAGCGCCTGATCGACCAAGAGCTGGCGCTGCAAAAAGCCGACGACCTGAAGATCGACCGTGACCCGCGCGTGGTGCAGCAGCTAGAAGCCGCCAAGCGCGAGATCATCGCCCGCGCCTATTTGGAGAAAGTGGGCGAGGCCGCCGCCAAGCCCACGCCCGAAGAGATCAAGAAGTACTACGACGACAAGCCCGCGCTGTTCAAAGACCGCCGCATCTACAGCATCCAGGAGATCGGCATCGAGGCCAAGCCCGATCAAGTGGCCACGTTGCGCGACAAGCTGACCGCCGCCAAGAACATCAACGAGTTTGTCGAGTTCCTCAAAACCAACGACTTCAAGTTCTCGGGCAACCAGGCCGTGCGTGCAGCCGAGCAACTGCCGCTGGCGGGCCTGGAGGCCTTTGCCAAGATGAAGGACGGCCAGGCCATCATGAACCAGGTGCCCAACGGCGTGCAGGTGGTGGTGCTGGCCGGCTCGCGCAGCCAGCCCGTGGCTGAAGAGCAAGCCCGCCCGGCGATCGAGCAGTTCTTGACCAACGAGCGCAAGCGCAAGCTGGTCGAGGACGACGTCAAGGCCATGCGCACCGCCGCCAAGATCGAGTACATCGGCAAGTTTGCCGAGGGCGCCCCGGGCGCCGCGTCCGCACCTGCTGCCGCACCCGCGCCCGCCGCCGCACCCGCTGCCAGCGGCAACCTCAGCGCCACCGACATCAGCAAAGGCATGGGCCTCAAGTGATCACCACCTGCATGTCCACACGCCTGGCCACACAAGAGGCCACCCGCCCGTCCTCACGCCGGTTAACCGCCCCGGCCACGCTGTTGCAAGCCGGCATCCTGGCACTGGCGCTGGGCGCAAGCCTGGCGCCCCTGGCCGCATCGGCGCAGGTTGCCGCCGCAAACAGCGCCATCCCCGCCGCGGCTGAGTACCGGCTCGGCTCGGGTGACGTGATCCGCATCAACGTCTACCAAAACCCCGACCTGACGATCGAAACCCGCGTCACCGAGGCCGGCATCGTCAGCTACCCGCTGCTGGGCGCCATCCGCCTGGGTGGGCTCAGCGTCACCGCGGCTGAAAAGCTCGTCGCCGACGGCCTGCGCGGCGGCAACTTTGTCAAAAGCCCGCAAGTCACCCTGGTGGTGTTGCAGGTGCGTGGCAACCAGGCCAGCGTGCTGGGCCAGGTCAACCGCCCCGGCCGCTACCCGATCGAGGTGGCCGACATGCGCCTGACCGACCTGCTGGCCATGGCTGGCGGCGCGGCCACCAACGGCGCAGACCTGGTGATCGTCACTGGCGTGCGCAGCGGCAAACCCTTCCGGTTGGAGGTTGACCTGCCCACCGTCTTCGCCCCCGGCGGCAAAGAAAAAGACATCCTGATCCTCAACGGCGACGCCGTCTGGGTCGACCGCCAGCAACTCGTCTACATCTACGGCGAGGTGCAGCGCCCCGGCCCGATGCGGCTGGAGCGTGGCATGACCATGATGCAAACCCTGGCCACCGGCGGCGGCCTGACCCAGCGCGGCACCGAAAAGGGTATTCGCGTGCACCGCAAGGGTGACGACGGCAAAGTGCAAGTGATCACCCCCACGCTGGACGACGCCATGCGCGACGGTGACGTGGTGTATGTGCGTGAGAGTTTGTTCTGATCAAAATTGCTCGTTGATTCGATGCCCGTTATTTCGATGTTCCACGGCATCATGATTCGCATGTACACACTCGACACTCAGCATCACAACCTGGCGCATCTACATGCGCGGTTTGCTGAATTCGAAGCGTCGATCAACATTGATGACGGTGAGCCTCTAGCGGGCAGTTTGCCGCGCAAGCAGCTCCGGCTGGTGCAGGCCTGGATCGAGTTGCACCGTGACGAGTTGGCTGCAGACTGGGCGTTGGCCCGTGCAGGTCAAAAGCCCTTCCGGATTGACCCGCTGTGAGGATTGATATGAATGACGACATCACCAGCATCAAGCCACTGCCAGATTTCAAGCTTCAAGTTACGTTGGCTGACGGCCGGCAAGGGGTATTCAGTTTGGTGCCTCACCTGGCTTCACCAGGTCTGAGTGCTCTGCGTGACCCAGCCTATTTCAGCCGCGTTCAGATCCTATTTGGCGCCGCAACCTGGCCCGACGGTGAAGACATTGCGCCAGAAACCATGGCTGCAGAACTGAAGGCGTTTGAATCGGTATGAGTGCCTCCCCGGTGCAGGATTTGAACCATGCCGATGAAAGTGCGAGATTTGATAGCGATGCTTGAGGCCGATGGGTTGGCGCAAGTGCGGCAGAAGGGTAGCCACCGCCAGTTTCACCACCAATTGAAACCCGGTACCGTAACGGTTGCCGGGCAATTGGTCGTTGAGATACCTTCGGGAATGTTGACCAGCATCCTCAAACAGTCTGGATTGAAGAACCGAGGTGAAGCATGAGGTATCTCGTAGCAGTTGAAGACGGCGCGTCCAGCTTTGGCGCTTATGTCCCTGATCTGCCTGGCTGTGTTGCTGTCGCCAGCAGCAGAGTTGAAGTGATGCAACTTATCCATGAAGCAATCGAGTTGCATCTTGAGGACATTCGCGAGCAAGGGTTGTCTGTGCCCTCGCCACAGTCGTCCAGCGAGTTGGTCGAAGTCCACGCTTGACCTATCCCCGTGCCAGATTTGAATGTAGACCTGTGCTGTCAAAAGCAACCTAGAAAGACGCCCCGATGACCTTCGGACAATTCCTGTCAATCCTTCGCGCCCGCAAATGGGCGGCGTTGTTGGTGTTTGTGCTGGTGGTGGCCACCACCGTGGCGGTCAGTTTGCTGCTGCCCAAGCAATACACCGGCACCGCCAGCGTCGTGATCGATGTCAAGCCCGACCCGGTGTCGGCCATGCTCAACCCCACCATGGCGATGCCCGGCTTCATGGCCACGCAGGTGGACATCCTCACCAGCGACCGCGTCACGCTGCGCGTCATCCGCGACCTCAAACTGCTGGACAGCCCCAACATCCGCGAGCAATGGCAGACCGAGGCCGAGGGCAAGGGCACCATCGAGCAATGGTTGGTGGACCTGCTGCAGAAAAAGCTGGACGTCAAGCCGTCGCGTGAAAGCAACGTGATCCAGATCGGCTACAAGGCGCCCGATCCGCGTTTTGCCGCCGCGCTGGCCAATGCCTTTGCCAACGCCTACATCGCCACCACGCTAGAGCTGCGGGTTGACCCGGCCAAGCAGTTCTCGACCTTCTTCACCGCGCAAAGCAAAGATGCCCGTGATGCGCTCGAGAAAGCCCAGAGCAAGGTGTCCGCGTTCCAGCAGCAAAAAGGCATCATCGCCACCGACGAGCGGCTGGACGTTGAAAACAGCCGGCTCAATGAGCTGTCCAGCCAGGTGGTGCAGATCCAGGCCATCTCGTCCGAGTCTGGCAGCCGCCAGGCCCAGGCCCAAGGCAGCCAGTCCGACCGCATCCAAGAGGTGCTGAACAACCCGCTGATCGGTGGCCTGAAGGCCGACCTCACCCGCAACGAGGCCCGCCTGCAAGAGCTCAACGCCAAGCTGGGCGAAAACCACCCCCAGGTGGTCGAGGCCAAGGCCAACATCGCTGAGCTGCGCACCCGCATCGACGCCGAGATCAAGCGCGTGACCGGCAGTGTCACCATCAGCAACACCATCAACAAGCAGCGTGAGGCGCAGGTCAAGCGGTCGCTGGACGAGCAGCGCACCAAGGTTTTGCGCATGAAGGCCGTGCGCGACGAGGGCCAGGTGCTGGTGCGTGAGGTTGAAAGCGCCCAGCGCACCTTCGACACCCTGATGGCCCGCCTGACCCAGACCGGGCTGGAGGCGCAATCCACCCAGAGCTTTGCCAACGTCCTGACCACGGCCCAGCCGGCGGCCGAGGCGTCGTCACCCAAGATACTGCTCAACACCTTGTTGGCCATATTCCTGGGTGTGCTGCTGGCCGTGGGTGTTGCGCTGCTGCTGGAGCTGTCTGACCGCCGCGTGCGTGCCCCCGACGACGTGGTGGCAGCACTGGGCCTGCCGGTGCTGGGCACGCTGCCCAAGCCCGGCGCCAAGCGCTTTCATGCGGGTAACCGATCTTTGCCGATGGCGCAGCGTGCACTCAGCCTGCCGGCCCCCAACCAGAGCATGTGATGGCCAAATTTCAAGACTCCAACGTGCACGACATGGGCGGCGCCGCCACGGTAGAGGCCGGCCCCGCAGTGGCCGACCGGTCCATCGGCGCGATCATTGCCGAGACCCGCAACCTCACGGCCGAGCAGGTCGAGAAGATCCTGCGCCACCAGCGCGAAAAAGGCATCCGCTTCGGCGAGGCCGCCATCGCCCTGGGCTTTGCCAGCACCGACGACGTGCTGTTTGCGCTAAGCCAGCAGTTTCACTACCCCTACGCGGCTGAAGACCGGCGCAAAGCCAACCCCGAGCTGGTGGCCCTGAACCTGCCGTTTGGCGTGCAGGCCGAGAGCTTCCGCGCCATCCGCAGCCAGATCATGATGCGGCTGTTCAATGAGGGCCAAGACCGCCGCGCCATCGCCGTGGTCAGCCCCGACAGTGGTGACGGCAAAACCTTTTTTGCCGCCAACCTGGCTGTCACGCTGGCCCAACTGGGCGGCCGCACCCTGCTGGTAGACGCAGACATGCGCGGCCCGCGCCAGCACGCCGTGTTTGGCATCGACAACAACGCCGGCCTGTCCGGCATCCTCAGCGGCCGGGCTGAATCCAAGGTGATCCAGCAAGTGCCCGGCGTGCCAAGCCTGTTCGTGTTGCCGGTGGGCATCACCCCGCCCAACCCGCTGGAGCTGGTCGAGCGCCCCGCCTTTGGCCTGCTGATCCGCGAGCTGTTGTCCAAGTTCGACCATGTGGTGGTCGATACCCCCGCCGCCGTCTACGGCAGCGACAGCGCCGTCATCGCCGCCCGCTGCGGTGCTGCGCTGGTGGTGGCCCGCCAAAACAAGGCCAGCGTGGCGTCACTGCAAGACCTGGTGGCCAACCTGTCGGAGACCCCGGCCAAGCTGGTGGGTGTGGTCTACAACGAGTTTTGAGCGTCAGCAAGCCCGTCAATCAGCCCGTCATTGCGCCCGTCACTACGCCCGTCATTCCTCCCGTCATTGCGCCCACATGCCTGCCGCCATGCGCCTAAGCCCTGCCCAGACCGACGTCATCTTGACTTGCGTGCGCCAGCAATACGGCGCCGACGCGCCGGTGCTGCTGTTCGGCTCGCGGCTGGACGATTCGGCACCCGGCCGCGCCTTTGCGCGCAGCGTGCGCGGCAAGGCCCAGCCGCTGGGCGCTTTGGCATGACCGGCAACTCGCTGCAGGCGGCGCATGAGCATTTCAACGAACTGCATACGCTTGAGCCGGTGCTTGTCAACGCCGCCCGCCGGCGGTTGCAGCTGTGCGCGCAAAGCCTGGGCGTTGGCCCAGCCACGGCAGACTTCGACGCGGAGTTCACGCGTGTTTGCCATGACATCGGCACGTGACTTTGAGCTTGAATGTTTTGAGCGTCAGTGAGCCTGTATATGCCTACATCTATTGCCGAACTGGAAGCCAGCGCCCTTCAACTGGCACCCGAGGACCGGGCGCAACTGCGCAGAGGTCTGATGATGTCAAATTTGCGCCCGATGGTATGGAATCGCCGTTGGAGCTCACTCCAACCTGCCGAGCTAGACGTACAAGCGTGAAAGCAAGCACCCATGCGCACCGCACTTGAAACCTTGGAAGCAGAAGTTCTGCAACTGTCCGCCAGTGACAGATCCCACCTGCTCGAACGCCTGATCATTAGCTTGGATACAGACCCGGCAGTTGAGCAAGCCTGGGAGCTAGAAGCCGATCGACGCGAGGCTGAACTTGATTCGGGTGCAGTTCAGCCCGTTCCTGGGGAAGAGATGATGGCCCGCTTGCGCGCAAGGTTGGGGCGACGTACACCGTTCACCCAGGCGCTGAGTCAGACCTGGCCGATGCCTCCGACTTCTACATAACACAAGCCGGTCAAATAGTATCCCGCCGATTTCTTGCTGAGTTTGATCGCGTAGTTAGTCTGTTGGATAGAAACCCGGATGCTGGTGTACTGCAAAAGAACGGTCGCAGGATTTATCTCATGAAAGTTCTTCCATACACCGTCGTCTATAGTAGAATTTCGATGGGTATCCAAGTGCTTGTAGTGCGCCACCAGTCCCGTCAACCAAGCTACGGCATGCGCCGCAGCTGATATGGCCCTAAATTGACCACCGTGACCTCCACCCCACCCGCGGCCGCACCCGCACCCCGCCTGCCCCTGCTGCCCCAAGGCTTCGACTGGGTGGTGGCCGGCCTGCTGGCCGCCGGCATCGGCCTGCTCTACATCCCCGCCTACATGGACCTGGCCCGCACCATCTGGGCCACCGACGAGCAAGGCCACGGCCCCATCATCCTGGCGGTCAGCATCTGGCTGCTCTACATCAAGCGGCATGACCTGGCCGCCGTGCCGGCCCAGCCCATGCCCTGGCTGGGCTGGCCGCTGGTGGTGTTTGCGCTGGCGCTGTATGCGCTGGGCCGGTCGCAAGACATCATCATGTTTGAGATCGCCGCGCAAATCGTGCTGCTGGTCGGCCTGCTGCTGTTGTTTCGCGGCAGGCGGGCGCTGCGGGTGGTGTGGTTCCCGCTGTTTTTCATGATCTTCATGATCCCGCTGCCCGAGGCGCTGGTGGCCGCCGTCACCGCGCCGCTCAAATCCGCCGTGTCGGCGGTGGCCAGCGGCCTGCTGTACCAGCTGGGCTACCCGGTGGGCCGCGCGGGCGTGATCATGACGGTGGGCCCTTACCAATTGCTGGTGGCCGATGCCTGCGCCGGCCTGAACAGCATGTTTACGCTAGAGGCGCTGGGCATGCTGTACATGAACCTGATG
>Ga0105047_10010498_pt1 | contig 15122 bp, 10 predicted proteins | sample MAT04_FD_78384 | JGI IMG/M metagenome (GOLD analysis project Ga0105047, IMG submission 78384) | Freshwater microbial communities from Lake Fryxell liftoff mats and glacier meltwater in Antarctica - MAT-04 (megahit assembly) | ecosystem: Environmental > Aquatic > Freshwater > Ice > Liftoff... | reverse complement strand
GGCCAAGCCCCCGCAGGCCTCGTTCTATCCCGACGACGCGACCAAGGAAGAGATCGAGAAGTGGATCGCCACGCTCTCGCCCGAGCAGAAGGCGCTCGCGACCGGCTTCTTCACCGTCGTCCGCCGCGCGCCCGACAAGTCGCTGATGCTCGTGCCGTACAGCAAGGAGTACGGCGCCGATCTCGAGGCCGCTGCAAAGGCGCTCGACAAGGCCGCCGAGCTGACCAAGGAGCCCTCGCTCAAGAAGTACCTCGAGCTGCGCGCCAAGGCGTTCCGCGACGACGACTACTACGCGAGCGACGTGGCGTGGATGGAGCTCGACGCTGCGGTCGAGCCGACGATCGGACCGTACGAGACCTACGAGGACGAGTGGTTCAGCTACAAGGCCGCGTTCGAGGCGTACATCACGCTGCGCGATGACGCGGAGACCGCGAAGCTCGCCAAGTTCTCGGCGCACCTCCAGACGCTCGAGGATCGCCTCCCGATCGACGCGAAGATGAAGAACGCGAAGCTCGGCGCGCTCGCGCCCATCCGCGTGGTGAACCAGATCTACGCTTCGGGCGACGGCGCGCGCGGCGTGATGACCGCGGCGTTCAACCTCCCCAACGACGAGCGCGTCACCAAGGAGAAGGGCAGCAAGCGGGTCATGCTGAAGAACGTGCAGGAGGCGAAGTTCGCCAAGGTGCTGAAGCCGATCGCCGAGATCGCGCTGTCCGCCGAGGACAAGGCCAACGTCAGCTTCGACGCCTTTTTCACGCACATCTTGATGCACGAGCTGATGCACGGCCTCGGGCCGCACACCATCACCGTCGCGGGCGAGGAGACCTCGGTGCGCAAGGCGCTGAAGGACACCTCGAGCGCGTTCGAGGAGGCGAAGGCCGACATCTCCGGGCTGTGGGCGCTGCAGAAGCTGGTCGACGACGGGATCATGCCGAAGACCTACGAGCAGACGATCTACGACACGTTCCTCGCATCGAGCTTCCGCACGCTGCGCTTCGGCATCAACGAGGCGCACGGCAAGGGCATGGCGATGCAGGTCAACTATCTCATCGACGAAGGCGCGTTCGTCGTGAAGGACGGGAAGTTCGCGGTCGATCACGTCAAGATCAAGCAGGCCGTCGAGAAGCTCACCGGCGTGATCATGACGATCCAGGCCAAGGGCGACTACAACGCGGCCAAGGCGATGCTCGAGAAGTACGCCGTCCTGCGGCCCGACACGCAGAAGGTGATCACGGCGATGGAAGCGCTCCCCGTCGACATCGCCGCCGCGCACGTCACCGCCCGACAGCTGGTGCCCGGCGTCCGATAAGTTGCATCCGCCGCTCCGCATCCGCCGGGGCCCGCTCCCCCTCGAGGCGACCGCCGCACTGGCGATCGCCGCCTTCGTCGCGTTCTTTGCGCTGCACGCTTTTCGCTGGCCGTGGGTCGGCGACGTGCACCTCTATCTCGCCGCGGTCGCGGAGAAGATGCGCGATCCGGCGACGCTGCGGCACGAGGCGGCGCTGGCGCCGGCGGCGGCTTCGCACGTCTATTCGCCGTACATCTCGGCGGTCGCGTGGATCGGCCGCGCGCTCGACACGGATCCGTATCGCGCGCTCCAGATCGCGGCGGTGGCGAACCTGGCGCTCTACGCCGCGGCGATGATCGCCTTCGCGCGGCGCTGGTCGGCCTGGAGCCGTGGCAGCCTGGTGCCCGCCGCGATGCTGCTCTACGTGACGGCGTTTCTGCGCGATCGGGCCTATGCCTGGTCGAGCGACACCAGCTTCGTGGGGCTGCGGCTGATCAGCGCGTACCCGTCGATGCTGGCCTGGTCGCTGGCGCTCCTCGCTTTCGCGGTCGTCGATCGCAAGCGCGCGGCGCCGATGCTGTTCGCGCTGCTGGCGCTGCTGTTCCAGATCCACCTCATCACCGGCGCATGGGTGGCGGGGATCGTTCTCTTGCGCGCGCGTCGCCGGCTGGACGTGGTGCTGGCGGTCGCGATCGCGGTCCTGGTGTGCAAGAGCGGCATCGAGCACAGCCTCGCGTTCACCGCGATCGCCGAGGGCCCGCCGTTCGCCGGCCGCGCGCTGTCGACGTTCACGCGGCTCCTGATCATCGCCACGCCGGCCGCGCTTTACTTCGCGAGCCGCGGGCGCCACCGCTTCACGCTCGTCGCGATGTTCGCGACCCTCGCCGGGCTCCTCGTTTTCCGCGCCACTGAAATCAGCTTCGGCGAGCGTTTTGGCCTATTTTACGGGCTCTTTCCGGCGATCATCGTCGCCGACGCCGCGGCCCTCGGGCTCGCGCGGGCGATCGAGCGGAAGCAGCTGTCGGCGCTCGCTCCGTTCGTCGTCGTGCTGCTGGCCTGTGCCATCGCCCCGCCGCTCCGTGATCGCGCGCGGCGCGGCGAGGGGCTCACCACCGTCTTCGATCGACCGAGCACCATCATGGCGTACTGGACCCGCACCGACGCGTACGCGCGGATCCTCGAACCCACCGACGTCGTGATCATGCCCTCCGGCGATCAGGCGCTCGAGCTCGCGGCCGCCACGGGCGCGCGGGTGGTCTTTTCGCCCTTCGCCTACCGCATCGAGGACGCGCAGGAACGCGAAGCCGAGCTGGCTCGCTTCTTCGAAGCGGGGACCGACGAAGCGGTGCGGCGCGCGACGATCGCGAAGTGGGGCGCGACCTACGTGCTGGCCCCGGCGGCGATCGCGCCTTCGCTGGCGTGGCTCGGGCCGCCCGCGCTGGTCACGCCGGAATCTACGCTTTTCGAGGCGCGCTGAGGACCATCGTCGCGAGCATCGGCCAGTCGATGTACTTCGCCGCGCGCGGGCTCCGCGCTGCGTACGCCGCGTCGACCGCGTGCTCGCCGAAGTGCTCGATTCGCAGGCCGGTCTTCGCGGCGGCGTTGAAGTAGCTGGTGAGCTGGTTCGCGTAGCTCTTCGGCCGCACTTCCTTGTTGGTCCCCGGGTCGCGGAAGCGCGCCTCGACGCCGCGCAGCATCATCGCCGGATGCATGACGGTCGCGACGATCTGCCCGCCCGGCTTGGTGATGCGCGCGAGCTCGGCGAAGAAGGGCGCGAGATCGGAGATGTGGTCGAGCACCAGCGCGCAGAGGACGCGATCGAAGCGGTGATCGGCGAGCGGAAATGGCTGCCCGACGTCGTGCACCACGAACGTGGGTGGGCTCGCCAGCGCCGCCGCCTTCGCGCGCGCCTTGGCCAGCATGCCCTCCGAGAAGTCGATCCCGGTGACCCGCGCGCCCTTCTGCGCGAGGCGGATCGCGTGGCGGCCGGTGCCGCAGCCGATGTCGGCGACCTCCAGCCCGCGAACGTCGCCGAGCAGCCGATCGACCTCCGGCTCCTCCAGGACGAGGAGCGGATTCTCCTCCTCGTCGTAGATCGCCGACCAGCGATCGTAGCCGTCCTTCGTGCTGGTCTCCTCGTGCAGCGCCTCGCTCGCGGCGGCGCGCGGCACGACCGCCAGCGTCACCATCGACTTCGCGGTGAGCGTCCGCTCGTCGCCCGAGCCGAGCGCGGTGACCTCGGCTTCGACGACGGTGATGACCGAACCCGGCCGCAGCACCTTCGCGTGGCAGCGCAGGAGCTGCCCGCGCGCGGGGCGCAGCAGGTTCACCTTGTACTCGATCGTCAGCACCGTCTCTTCGGCGCGCACGAGCGACCCGGCGGCGCCACCCGCGGTGTGATCGGCCATCGCCGCCTGCACGCCCGCGTGGACGAAGCCGTCCTGCTGCAGGTGCCGCGGCAGGACGCGCAAGATCGTGGAGCAGGCGCCCGGCTCGATCGACTCGACCTCGACGCCGAGGTCGCGCATGAACACCGCGCTGGCAAACAGCCGGCGCACCTTCTCCTGGTACTGCGGATCGCGCGTCTCCATCAGGTCTTCGCGTGCGCCCCGGTCGGCGCCAGCGATCGCATCATCAGCCCGATGCCCACGGCCGCCATCCCCAGCATCACCAGCGTCTGGAACAGCGACGTGGACTGGAAGTGGAGCTGCATGTTGGCGATCACCCCCGCCGCGACGACCAGCAGGCCGCCGACGAACATGATCCATCCGAGCACCGACTTGCCGTCGTAGAACAGCATCCCCAGGCCGATCAGGGTGGGGATCATCGTGATGCCGAAGGCCGAGCCGGTGGAGCCACCGAAGCCCCAGAAGCCGCCGTGCACCTGCACGCGATCGAAGAACAGGTAGCCGCCGACGATCGTGAGGCCCAGGCCTACGATGAACGAGAGGAAGCCACCGCGGGTGCCGCCGACGTCGCGAAGATCGTGCATTTCGACAGGAACGATAGCGCGCCTGAGGGAACCGTCAAATGCCGGCGAGCTTCTCGGCCTTGGCGATGCTCATGCCGAGCGACGGAATCCACTTCATCTCGTCCGCGAGGCGCATCAGCAGCGCCTCGGTAGCGGCCTCGCCCTCACCGCCGCGCACGATCCTGATCGCCTCGGACAGCGGCACGAAGCCGGTGGTGTCGAGCGGCGCCTCGAAGAGCGGCTTCGAGTAGAAGTGGTGCATCAGATCGCTCTGGCCCGGGGACGCGAACGACGGCGCGCCCAGGCGGTGCGCGCCCTCGCCCACCGCCGCATCGGCGAGCGCGTTGGTGTCGATCGTCTTGGCCTTGGCGATGAGCTGCTCGGGGCTCATGTCGTCGGTGAACGGCAGCTCGACCCGCACCTCGCCGACGTCGCGGCGCACCAGCGCCTTGTTCTCGTGCGGGTACGTGCCCTCTAGGCCCTCGGACAGGATCGCCTTTGCCGCGAGGATCGGCCGCTCGATGTTCTCGAGCTTCACCATCGGCCCGAGGAGCGGGTCCTCGTAGTGCTCGACGATCTTCGCGACGTCGTAGTTGGTGTGGAAGATCTGGTTCGGGTGGACCTTGCCGACACCGGCGATCGATCCGTCCTTCGCCACCACCGCGTGATCGGTCTTGGCGTCGAACATGACGCCCGCCCCCTCGACCGGCACTGCGTTCACCGAGACGAACTGCACGGTGCTGACGTCGGCGGCGTTCTTCACGACCTTCGGCGGCTTGCCGTCGTCGTGCAAAAGATCGCTGACGTCCTCGTGACCGTCGGCCTTCGCGAGCTGGCGCGGATCGACCGGCTCGCCGAGCCCCAGCGTTCCGAAGGCCTTTTTGAGCGCGGGCGGGAGGTCGTGCACGTAGCAGTCGAGCTCGGGGATGAAGCCCATCTTGTCGAGGAAGCGGCGGGTGTAGATCTCGAAGCGCGCGCCCTCGCCCATCTCGCCCTTGTGCGCGGCGGAGAGCGCGTCCTGCACCGACAGCGTGATCGGCTTCATCAGCCCGATCAGCTCCATGCCCGAACCATCGCCGGTGATGACGGCGCCGTCCTTGAGCACGGCGAGCACACCGACCGCGAGATCGGCCTCGGTGGAGGCGGTCGGCATGGTCGGCGTGAGCTGATCGCCCAGCACGAACGCCCCACCCTTCACCGCGCGCGCGCCGATCTCCTCGGCGAGCTCGGCGATGCCGATCTTCTTGGCGATGGCGACCGGATCGGCGCCGATGTTCTTGTCCCAGCGGCCGCCGACCATGCCGGGGGACACGTATTGCCCCGGCTTTCGCAGCTCCATCGCGGCGCGGGTCGAGCCACCCTTCACGATGATGCGCGGCTTGCCGTTCTCGTCGAGCAGCACGGGCACGACCATCGTGGAGTTGTCGCCGGGACCGCGTAGCGTGCTGACGCGGACCGTCTCGCTCTTGCCGGAGCGCTGGATCTCGACGTCGTACGTCTCGACCTTCATGAACGAGGTGAACGGCGCGCCGACCTTGGTGGCGGAGACGGCGGTGGCGGAGGGAGGCTTGGTGGTGGTCAACGGCGAGTCCGGCGAGGAGATGAGGCCCTTCTTCGGCTTGGTCAGGGCCCCGCTGTCGGCGATCAAAGGCTTGGCCTGCTTCACCGGCGCGTCGAACACGAGGTTTTGCAGCGACTGCGTCTGCCCGATCTTCGGCAACTTCGGCACGGGAAATGTCCTACCACGCCTTACGATAACAGCCCAGCGAGAAGCTCACTCCAGAGACGCGCGATCGAGCGTGATGACGCGATCGGCGACCTGGATGAGGTCGCTGGAGAGGCCCTCGGCGAACGAGGCGACCTCGACCACCCGGCCCTTGCGCTTGAGGTGGCGGATCAGCGGCGCGAAGTCGCCGTCGCCCGAGACCAGGACGAGGCGCTCGGCCTTCTCGGAGTGCTCGATCGCCTCGACGGCGATGCCCATGTCCCAGTCGGCCTTGCTGGTGCCGTCGGCGAAGCGCTTGGGCTTCTTGATGCGCAGATCCCAGCCCGCGCGCCGCAGTGAGTCGCAGAAGCCGTCGAAGTTGGCGCCGCCGTTGTCGACCACGAACGCGATCGCGCGCTCGATGTGCCGGCCGGGGCGGAGGTGATCGAGGATGTTGGTGAAGTTGACCTTCTTGCCGTAGGCGACCGCCGCCGATGCCGCCAGGTTGGCCTGATCGAGCAGCACGACCGTGCGCGGGTCGCTGCCGTCGGGTCGATCGATGTGCGAATGCGCCGCCCCGGTCTCGAGATCGGTCACGCGCTTTCGGGCCTGGTGCAGCGCCTCGCGCGCCTCTTCCAGCTCGGAGCGGAGGCGCGCCTTCTCCTTGTCGAGATCCTCGCGCTCGCGCTTGTGCGCTTGTTCGGTGCGCTGGATCTGGCGCGAGAGCTCGTCGTTCTTGCGCTGCGTGGTGTCGAGCTTGGCCTGGGTCTGGGCCAGCGTATCGGATGCGCCGGCGAGCTTCTCGAGCCGCCGCACGCGCGCCTGGAGCTCGTCGGCCATCGCGCGGGCCTCGCGCTCGCTGGTCCGCAGCGCCTCGGCTTCGGCGTGATCCTTCTCCAGATCCTGGAGGCTCGACTTGAGCCGCTTGAGCTCGGTCTCCACGCCCTCGCGCGCCTGGAACGCCTGGCGCACGAGGCGCTCCTTCGAGCCGATGTCGACGAGCAGCTTGGCCCGCTCGTCCTCGAACCTCATCAGCTTCGAGCGGAGATCGGAGACCTCGCTCGTGGCCTCGGTGAGGCGCTCGGCCTGCACCTGCACGCGCTTCGCGAGCTCGACGTCGTCGACGTGGCTGGCGGGCACCTCGCCCTCGGCGATCTGCTTCACCCGCTCGAGCTCGGCGGCCTCCTGGAAGAACTCGTTGATCACCCGCGACGCGAGCGTCCGCACGACGGCCCGCTCGTCCCGCGCCAGCGCCCAGACCAGCTTGGCCCGCTCGCGCTTGAGCGCGATGGCTCGGTAGCTCCCCACCCGCTCGGAAGCCTGGCCTTCGGGGATCGATGCGACGATGTGGCGCTCCTTGTTGCAGGCGCGATCGAGCTCCTTCATCACCTGGTAAGCGACGTCGTCGTTGCTGAAGAACCACTCGGTGATCTGCCCCGAAATGGCTGATTTTTGCATGTCGACAGCGCGCGCCGGGCCCGGCGTGGTGAGGTTCTTGTGATAGATGGCTTCGGCGCTCTTGCGATCGAGCGCATCGACCAGCACGATTCCCAGCGCGTGCGCATCGAAGACCTCCTTCAACGCAGCGAGCGCTTCCTTGAACTCGCTCGACTTGAACTTGGGGGTGCTGGGAGTCACGCCTCGCGGAATCTAGCGCATCACGACACGCCCATCGAGGATTTGTGACTTTCGTCGGTCCTTCACGGCTCAGGGCGGCCCGCACCGACGTGGTGGTGCTGAACTTCGGGGGCCCCCAGAAGGTCGAAGAGATCGAGCCGTTCCTCTTCGAGCTATTCAACGATCCCGACGTCATCCAGCTCCCGGTCGGCGGCCCCGCGCTGCAGGCCCGCTTCGCCGAGATCCTGTCCCGCCGCCGCACCCCGGGCGTGACGCCGCACTACGCCTCGATCGGCTTTTCGCCGACGATCCCCACCACCCTCGAGCAGGTCGAGGCGCTGCGCGACGCGCTGAAGACGCGCGGCCTGACCCCGCGCATGCACGTGATCATGCGCTACACCGAGCCGTTCGCCGATCGCGTCGCGACGGACATCGCCCGCGATCGACCGGGCCGGATCGTCGCGCTGGCGCTCTATCCGCACTTCTCGGGGAGCACCACCGGCTCGAGCATGAACGATCTCTCGCGCGCGCTCGGCGAGCGCGGCCTGGGGCGCCTGCCCATCCACTACATCCCGGCGTTCTACGATCACCCGCGCTATCTCGCCGCGGTCACCTCGACGATCCAGGAGGGGCGCGCGCAGCTCACCGATCCAGCGACCGCGCACCTGCTGTTCTCGGCGCACGGCCTGCCGTCGTCGTACTTTCTCGCGGGCGATCCGTACCCCACGCAGGTGCAGGACACCGTGCGCATGTTGATGCGCGATCTCGGCTGGCCCGGCACCCACGCGCTCGCGTTCCAGTCGAAGGTCGGGCCGGTGCGCTGGCTGACGCCCTCGACCGATCAGGAGATCCGGCGCGTCGCGGCGCTCGGCGTGAAGGAGCTCCTGGTCGTGCCGATCGCGTTCGTCGGCGACCACATCGAGACCTCGTACGAGATCGACGTGCAGTTCCGCGAGATCGCCGAGGCGCTTGGAATGAAGCTCCATCGCGCTCGCGCGCTCAACACGCATCCGGACTTCATCGAGTGTCTGGCGGACGTGACGGCGCGGGCGATCGCCGACGATACGTACGGCGGGATGGGGAAGCACAAGTGCGTGCGGTGCTTGTTGCCGAAGCCGCACGAGCACCGCATGCGCGTGCAGTGCATGGACTGCGGGCACAAGACGCCCGAGTACCTGCTGCGGTTGCCGCCGGTCAGAGAATAACTAGCGGTTGCGATCACGATCCGCGCGGAGGCGCGCTTCGTCGTCGAGGCGGAGCTGGCGATCGCGATCGTCCTGCTCGCGGCGGCGGTCGGCGTCGCGGCGCTGCGTGTCCGTGTCGCGGCTCCCGCGGCTGATGTCCTCGATATCGCGACGCTGGCGATCCTGATCCTCGCGCATCCGGCGCGCGTCATCGTCCTTGCGCTGGCGCTCGACGTCGTCCTTCAGCCTGAGCTGCTCCTGCTCGATCAGGCGCTCGCGATCGACGTTTGTCATGTCGCGCTCGCGTTCGAAGAAGAACTCCTTCTCCGCGAAGAGCCGCTCGAACGACTTGATGTCGGCCTTGGCGCCCGAGTCGCGCATGTGATCGATCAGGTCGTTGACCGCGAAGCCTTCGTTCAGCAGCGCCGTCGAGGTCAGCTCGATGGGCTTCGACATCTCCGCGATCGCCTCGGCCAGCGTGCGCTTCCTGGCGCCGCCATGGGGATGCGGGCGTCCGACCGCGGGGACGTCTTCGCCCTGCGTGCCGCCGGCCTTTGCGGTGGCATCCGGCCGGTTTGGATCCGGCTTTTCGTAGACGTCCTTCGCGACGTGGCCTTTGGGCCCGTGCGGGTGTGGCGTCCCCGGATCCTTGCCCGGCGGCGTGCTGCCCGGCACCGGGCCGATCGTGATGTCCGGGAACGACGCCTTCAAGAACGCGTTGGTCGCGTCGCGCTCGGCGTCGAACCGCTTGAGTCGCTCCTCGATCGCCGCGAGGTCCGGCGCCAGCGCAGCCGGCGGCTTTGAAACAGGTATTGGCATCTTCTTCGACTACCGGTTCATGCCTTGGATGACGTTGCGCGTGGACTCCTTGAACGACTGCATCAGCGCCTGGAGCGTGTCCTGGAACAGCCGCTTCATGTCCTCCATGCGTCGGAGCTCCATCGTCAGCGCCTCGCGCGACTTCGGCTGGTTGGACGGGCCCTTCAGCGTGTTGACGTCGTTCTGGATCTTGCGCTCGGTCTCCACGCTCCGTCCGTGCGCGGCGGTGGTCGCGTCGAGCAGCTTCTTCGCCGCCTCCTTGACCTCGGGGGTGGCGTTCGGCTGGTTCGAGGCCGCCTGGAACTTCGTCGACGCGTCGTCCATCGCCTTCTTGGCCGCGCCGCGCGTCTGCTGCTCGTTCTGCAGGCTGGTCTGGGCGCGTCGCGTGGTGTCCGCGCGCTGCTCGTCGGCGCGGTCGAGCGCGGCGAGCTCCTCGGCCTTCTTCAGCACGTCCTCGTTCGCGAACATGCCGAGGTACATCATGATGAAGAACAGCTTGTCCTCCATCGTGAGCGACCGGTCGTGGATGATCGAGCCGATCACCATCTGGCGACCGCTGAGCTCCATCTGCCGCATCGGGTTCATGTCGCCGGGCATGCCGGTGCCGAGGAACCCAGGGATGCCACCGTTCGCCGGGCCCTGCATGTTCGGGCCGCCCTGCTGCTGCAGCTGCTGCTGCATGTTCAGCGCGTTGGCCTTTTCGGTGTCGAAGAAAGCCTTCGGATTCGCCCCCGCCTCTGCGGCCTTCACGAGCAGCTGGTCGCGCCATTGCGCCGCCTGCTGCGGATCCAGGACCAGCTGATCAGCGTGCTGCTTGAATGGGTGATCGATCCCGGTCTTCTCCTTGAAGATGTCGTACGCCGCCTGCGTGACCGCAGCGGGATCCATCGATCCGGCGCGCTTGAGCAGCGCCTCTACACCCGCGATCCCCTTCGCCTCGCTGGCATCGTTGGCGTTGCAGCCCATCGTGTCCTTGACGAAGGCCCTCGCCGCCGCCTTCGCGTCGAACGCGCCGTCGGCCCTCTTGTCCTCGACCTTGCCGGTCTGCGTGGTCGCGCCGGTGCGCGCCTCTTTCAGCGTCTTGTCGACGTCGACCGTCGGGGTCACGCCGCGGGCCCCGAGCATCGAGGTCAACGCGGTCAGCGCATCGGCCGACGGCTTGAGCTCGAGCTTGGCCGCGCCGCCGGTGAGCTTGCTCAGCTTCGCTTGCGCCGCGGCCTCCATCAGCGGAGCGGCCATCATCGCCAGGTTGTTCTCGACCGGCCCGCGCGCCTCGGCGGGGAGCTTGTCGAGCGCGGCCTGGAGCTGGACCGTGAACGCGGCGCCCTTCATCCACTCGCGATCGCCCGTCGCGCGCGACAGCTCGACGAAGGCGTTCTGCAGGATGCGACCGGGGCTCGGCGACGTCGCGTTCTGCGGATCGGTGACGATCTTGTCGAGCATCTTCTCGACTTCGGCCCGGATCTCCGGCTTCACGTCGGTGAGCCCGGCGCCCTTGAGCAGCTCGTCGACCGCGGCCTTCTTGAGCCCATCGGCGGCGGTCTTGTCCTCGCTGACCGACAGCTTGTTCGAGATCAGCGCGTTGAGCGCGTTGAAGGCGGTGCCCTTCCCGGTGGTGGTCGGCGCGCTCGCCGAGCCCTGGCGTACCGGCGGGGTGTTGCTGCCCTCGACCTTGCCGTTGGTGGTCTTGGCCCCGATGACCGCCGGCGAGACCTCGTGGAGCGTGACGCCCAGCTTCTCGAACGAAGCCTGATTCGTGATGTCGAAGCCCTTAGCGCGGATCGTCGAGGTCAGACGATCGGCGACGCCGGCGTCGAGCTTGGTCGGATCGAACCCGAGCTTGGTGAGGAGCCCCGAAACGCCGGCGCCCACTCCGGGCGCGAGCTCGTAGCCTCCGCTGGCGTTCTTCTTGACCAGCTCGCCCGCCGGGAGCGCGGCGGCGTCTCCCTTCGGGGCGGCCCCGAGCGCGGGCATCGTCACCGGCTTGGCGGGCTTCGCGATCGGAGCCTTGATCGGGCTCGAGTCGGTGAGCGCGATGGCGAGCTTCTCGAAGTCCTTCTGGTTGGAGAGGCTGAAGCTGCGGCCGCGCACGATCGAGCTGATGCGATCCGCGGCGGCGCCATCGATCTTCGACGGGTCCATCCCGAGCTTCTGGAGCAGCTGCGAGAGGCCGTGGGTCGGCGTGCCGACCGCCCCGGCGAGCGCGTACGATCCATCACCGTTCTTGCTGACGAGATCGCCGCTCGGCGGGATGAACGCCGCGGGCCCCGTCGGCGCGGCGCCGAGGTTCATCGCCTTGAGCTTGTCGCCCTGGAGCGCGGCCTTGAGCTTCGCGACGAAGTCGTCGGCGTCGGCAGGCGCGAGCGTGCCGCTGGCCTTCTTGAGCTGCGCCTCGAGGTCTTTGACCAGCTTCTTCGCGTCGGCGCCGAGCGCGGATCGATCTTGATCCGCAGGCAGCATCGCCTTCTTGAAGATGTCGGAAAGGCCCTTTTCGACGAGCGCCTGGATGTCCTGCTTGGGGCCTGTGTTTCCGGTGCCTGGAACTTTGATTGGATTGGCCATAGGTCGCGCTCTACCTTCCACTTTTCACCGGCCGGATGCTATCCGGCTTTTGGTGGGTCGAGGCCTACACGCCCCGACGTCAGTCCTTTTCGGCGGGCTCCCTGGACCGTTGCGCCAAAGATGTGCGATCGGGACCCACAGTCAGTCGAATGATCTGAATTTCGACCACCGGACGGCTGCCGACCGATCGTTTCACCTCACGTTTGATGGCGACGCGGATCCGCTCGGCCAGATCCTCGCCGATCCGGCCGTCGATCGCGGCGGCCGCCAGCTCGACCAGCCGGACGGCGAGAAGGGGGCTCTTCGGGAGCCCGACCATCGCGATGACCGGCCGCGCCGCCAGCCGGTCGCCCGGCGAGAGCGCCACCGCGCAGGTCACGAGGCCCGAGAACGCGATGTGCCGGCGCGCGTCGACGTCGACCCACTCGATGATGCGCTCGCCGCTGTCGATGGGGCGTGGGCTCATCGGCACCACGTCGCCGCGCAGCGACTCTCCGCGCGCGAGCACGATCGACTCGCCGTCCTCGATCACCAGCGCGCGAGGGACGCCGCCGTGGCGCGCGGTGCGGGCGTGGGCCTCGAGCATCGCGCGATCCCCGTGGATGGGGACGAAGCACTTCGGGCGAACCAGCGCGATCAGCTCGGCCTGCTCGTCCTGATGCGCGTGACCAGAGCAGTGCACCGGGCGCAGGCCGTCGTCGATGACCTGGCACCCGGTGATCGCGAGGGCGTTCATCACGCGGCGCACGTTCTTCTCGTTGCCGGGGATCGTGCTGGTGCTGAGCACGACGCGATCGGCGGGCCCGAGCGGGAGGGCGTGCTCGAGCGCGATCCGCCCCAGGGCCGCGCGCGGCTCGCCTTGCGCGCCGGTGACGACGACCAGCGTGTCGAGCCCGGGGCGCTTGGCGATCTTCTCGACGTCCTCGACCAGGTCGGCCTCGACGCTGAGGTGCCCGGCCCGCGTGCCGATCGTCCAGCCGCGGTGGAGCGCGTTGCCGAAGAGCTGTAGTCGCCGCCCGCTCGCCTTGGCCGCGCGGGCGAGGCTCTGCAGGCGATGCATGTGCGAGGCGAAGCAGGCCACCACCAGGCGGCCCTCGGCCTCGATCGCGATCCGCTCCAGCTCGACACCGACGTCGGTCTCGCTGCGGGTGCGGCCGGGGACCTCGGAATTCGTCGAGTCCGAGAGCATGAGATCGACGCCCGACTCGCCGATCGCCAGCAGGCGCGGGACGTCGGTGGTGTGGCCGTCCACCGGGTGGCGATCGATCTTGAAGTCGCCGCTGTGGAAGATGCGGCCCCCGCGCGTGTCGATGACCAGCGCGGCGGCGTCGGGGATCGAGTGCGTGACCCGGACCCACTCGATCTCGAACGGGCCGACTGTGAGGCGCCCGCCGATCGGGATCGAGACCAGGTGATCGAACGGCATCCCGCGCCGCTCGAGGCGCGATCGCGCGAACAGGATCGCGAGCGGCGGCCCGTACACCGGCACGTCGTGCTCGATGAACAGATCGGGGAGCGCGCCGATATGATCCTCGTGGCCGTGGGTGAGGATCACCGCGCGCAGCGTCTTGCCGGGCCGCGAAAGAAGCGAGAAATCAGGAATCAAACGTTCGATCCCGGGCGCGTCGGCGAGGCCGAGGCCGATGCCGCAGTCGATCAGGATCTGATCGCCTTCGTCCTCGATCAGGGTCGCGTTGAGGCCGACCTCGCCGCAGCCGCCGAGCGGCCGCACGATGATGTCATGCACGACGGCGCGTCTCGAGCCACGTGACGAACTTCGGGATGCCCACCGGCACCGGCGTGGTCGGCGCGTAGCCCAGCTCGGCCTCGGCGCGCGAGACGTCGGCGAAGGTCCGCGGCACGTCGCCCGGCTGATCGGGCTTGCGATCGATGATCGCGCTCTTGCCGGTCGCCTTCTCGATGATCGCGACGAGCTCGGCGAGCGTGGTCGTCGCCGAGCAGCCGAGGTTGTAGATGCGATAGCCGTCGGTCGTGGAGGCGCGATCGATCGCCGCCACGACGCCGCTCACGCAGTCATCGATGTACGTGTAGTCGCGGCTGGTCGAGCCGTCGCCGTAGAGCGTGACCGGGGTGCCGTCGAGGATCTTCTTCGCGAACAGGTGGATCGCCATCTCCGGGCGCTGCCGCGGGCCGTACACGGTGAAGAACCGCAGGCCGATGAAGCGCAGCCCGAACAGGTGGTGGTACGTGAACCCCAGCAGCTCGCCGGCCTTCTTGGTGGCCGCGTAGGGGCTCACGGGATCGTCGACGCGATCGTCCTCGCGGAACGGCACCTCGGTGCGCGCGCCGTAGACCGATGAGCTCGAGGCGAACACGAACGGCTTGATGCCGTGGCGGCGCGCCAGCTCGAGGAGGTTCATCGTCCCTTCGAGGTTCACCGACTGGTAGATCATCGGCTTCTCGATCGAGGGGCGCACACCGGCCCAGGCGGCGAGGTGGCAGATCGCGTCGGGGCGGCGGGCCGGATCGGCGAAGATCAGGCGCTCGATCATCTCCTTGTGGTGGACGATGTCGTGCGAAAACAGCGTGAATTTGGCGCCCGGCGGGGCCTTCGCCTCCACCTCGCGCACGTTCATCCGCTTCACCGCGGGATCGTAGAAGTCGTTGAAGTTGTCGAGGCCAATGACCTCGTCACCGCGGGCGAGCAGCCGATCGGTGACGCTCGAGCCGATGAACCCCGCCGCACCAGTCACCAGAACGCGCACCGCCGGACGCTCCCCTGCGCGCGGGGAGCGGTCAAGTTGCTACTTCGGCGGATCGAGCAGAGCCACCACGTCCGCGCGGTTCCTGCTCCGCGCGACGTCGAGCGGCGTCTTTCCGAGCGAGCGGGCGTTCTTGTTGGCGCCCGCCGCGAGGAGCAACGCGACCATGTCCGCGCGGCCGAGATAAGCGGCGTGCCACAGCGCCGTGCCGCCGTCGGTCGTGGCGGTCTCGAGGCTCACGCGCCGCACCAGG
>Ga0105047_10010496_pt1 | contig 15124 bp, 14 predicted proteins | sample MAT04_FD_78384 | JGI IMG/M metagenome (GOLD analysis project Ga0105047, IMG submission 78384) | Freshwater microbial communities from Lake Fryxell liftoff mats and glacier meltwater in Antarctica - MAT-04 (megahit assembly) | ecosystem: Environmental > Aquatic > Freshwater > Ice > Liftoff... | reverse complement strand
TCAGTCCCAGTGTGGCTGATCATCCTCTCAGACCAGCTACCCGTCGATGCCTTGGTGGGCCGTTACCCCACCAACAAGCTGATAGGCCGCGAGGCTCTCCCGATCCAGTAACCCTTTCGTCAGTATCCCATGCGAGATTCCGACGTCATCTGGTATTAGCAGTCGTTTCCAACTGTTATCCCAGAGACCGGGACAAGTTCCTCACGTGTTACGCACCCGTTCGCCACTAGATCTTCCCTTGTATTGCTACGCGGTGGACCTCGTTCGACTTGCATGTGTTAAGCACGCCGCCAGCGTTCGTCCTGAGCCAGGATCAAACTCTCCAACAAAACCGTGTTCAGACCTCCACCCGAAGGTAGAAGCCTGAGCCGATTGTTTTAGAGCCTGAGTGCCTCATGGGGGAAAACCCACGGTGGTAGCACTCAGAGCTGACTTATTGATTTGCCACTGGGTTTGGGAACCCGTGGACTTTTGAATTGACAAGACAGCATCCAGCCTCGCCCCCGAAGGGTTGAGCCCGTTGCTGCCCGCATTGGCGTTCAGTCTTCTCTTCTGTTTTCAAGGAGCCGAGGCTCATTCACTGAGACTCGCTCAGTGGCACGCAGTGACCGTGGTCGCTGTTGGTGCCTGTACTTCGGAGGCGTTACCGCCCGTCCGGAGCGAGATACAAAGCTAGCGCGCAGGTGAACCGGCATCAACCTCTCTGGGAAACTTTTCCGACAACAAAGTCGCGCTTCCCTTTGCGAAGGAGCAGAAAACCGCCACTGAGCAGGTCGGAAGCTCGCAACAGGCCATCACTGTCGAGGACGCGATTTCCTGCGCGAACAGCGCCCTGCCCAAGCAGTCGGTTGACTTCGCTGCCGGACTTCGCAACGCCGGCCGCGAGCAGCAGGTCGTGCACGCGCAGGCCGTCGATGTCGGCCGGCAGTTCGACCGAGGGTGCTTCAGCGGCCACGACCTCGAGCACCGTTGCGTCCGCGCTGGTCGGATCGCCACCGAAGAGCACGCCTGCAGCGAGCGCTGCCGTCTGGGCGGCCGCCTCACCGTGCACCAGCGCAGTGAGTTCGTCGGCAAGCGCTCGCTGGGCAATACGCCGCTCCGGTGCGCTCTCGTGCTCTTCGACGGTGCCCAGTAGCTGCTCGATCGGCTGCAGCGACAGCATCTTCAGGTAGGTAGCGACCATCTGGTCATCAGTCTGCATCCAGAACTGACGGAACTGGTACGGCGATGTTCGGACCGGGTCGAGCCACACTGCGCCTCCCACCGATTTGCCGAACTTCTCGCCGTCGGACTTCACCATGAGTGGATGCGTGATGGCGTATGCCTGCTGCCCGAGGCGGCGGCGAATCAGCTCCACCCCGGCGACGATGTTGCCCCACTGGTCGCTGGCCCCCGCCTGCAACTGCACGTCGTGGCACTCGTACAGATGCCTGAAGTCGTTCGCTTGCAGCAGCATGTAGCTGAACTCGGTGTACGAAATGCCGTGCTCGCTCTCGATCCTGCTGCGCACCGAGTCCTTGGCGATCATCTGGTTGACGGTGAAGTGCTTGCCCACATCCCGGAGGAACTCGAGCACGGAGACCGTCGCAGTCCAGTCGGCGTTGTTGACCAATGTGGCTTGGCACGGCCCGGGTTCGAAGTCGAGCAAGCGGCTGAGCTGGCGTTGGATGCACTCGACGTTGTGGCGCAGCGTCTCGTCGTCGAGCAGGTTGCGTTCTTCGCTGCGCCCGCCGGGGTCGCCGATCATGCCGGTAGCGCCACCGGCGAGCGGGAACGGGCGGTGGCCGGCAAGCTGGAAGCGACGCATGAACAACTGCCCCACCAGATGGCCGACGTGCAAGGAGTCGGCGGTGGGGTCGAAGCCGATGTAGAGACCGATCGGACCCTGCGCCAGGCGTGCTCGCAGCGCAGGAAGGTCGGTGGTGTCGTGGACGAGGCCACGCGCCTCTAAGTCGGCGATCAGATCCATAGGCGGCCATGCTGCCAGGTCATCGAGTGCAACCGGGCACCCAATTGGGGTGCTGGCTACCATCGGAACGATGGAGCCACCTGCAGACGTCTTCGACGCGGTCGAGCGGCAGATCGAGAGCTGTCGTCGGCTCGGTTCACCGCTCTATGCCGACCTGTTGCTGAGGGTCCGTGACGACCTCCAGCGAGGGGGCATCAGTTGCGACTTGCTCACCGGAGCGAGCCAGCGTCCCCACCACGATGCGCTGCCCCTTCGCTACCTCGCCGGCGTTCACCAGTTGGCGTTGGCCGGCCGAGCGCCCGACTTGGCACAGCACTACCCCAGCTGCAACGACGCCGCCACCAACGCCACCTCCGACCCCGACGCCGTCGCTGCAGCGTTCTTCGGCACCGTCGCCTCGCACCGCCAGGAAGTGCTTGCAGCTCTGGGTCGCCAGGTGCAGACCAACGAGGTAGGTCGAGCTGTGGTGCTGGCATGCGGGTTGGCAGCCGTGAGCCGCGGCCGGGCCATGCGTACCTTCGAGTTGGGCGCGTCGGCCGGACTGCTGTCGCGCCTGCCGTGGTTTCGATTCGAGACCGGCACCAGCGTTTGCGGGCCCAAGGATGCAACGCTCAGCTTCGGTGCCGAGTGGTTCGATGGCCAACCGCCGCTCCTGCCCTCCCGCCTCGATGTGACGATGCAAGCGGCGTGCGACCTCACTCCGCTCGACGTCTCCACCCCCGGTGGCCGCCTTCGGGCGCAGTCGTTCGTGTGGCCCGATCAGCACGACCGTCTTGTCCGGCTCCGCTGCGCGCTTGCCGTAGCCGAAGAACATCCGCTGACGGTCGACGCCGGCGATGCCGGCGAGTGGCTGACCGCACAGCTTGCGGCGCCGGCCCCAACCAATCTGGTGACCGTGGTGTTCCACTCGATCGTGTGGCAGTACCTGCCACCCACTACCCGCGATGCGCTGAGAGCCGCTCTACAGCGGGCTGGCGCGATGGCCACCCGTTCGTCACCCTTGGTGTGGCTGCGAATGGAGCCAGCGACAGCTGACCATGCCGATCTCAGAGCCACGAGCTGGCCAGGCGGCGAGGAAGTGCACCTTGCCAATGTCGGCTACCACGGCCAACAGGTTCGCTGGCGCAGCACCGGAGGCACCATCGGCTGACGGGCGCCGTCAGGATGCGGGTCGCACCGTTCGGCGTTCCCGCGTCGGCTTCGTCGGCGCCGTCTCGCCCCGTTCGAACACCGCCGAGGCCTTACCCACGATGAGGGGGTCGACGGGCCCGATACGAGCGGAGTCCTTGCTGGTGTAGGGCAGCTTGTGCAGCACGTACCGCATCGCGTTGAGCCGAGCACGCTTCTTGCAGTTGCTCTTCACCACCGTCCAGGGAGCGATGGGCGTAGCGGTGTGCTGGAACATCGCCTCCTTGGCGTTGGTGTAGTCGTCCCACTTGTCGAGCGAGGCGAGGTCGACCGGCGACAGTTTCCAATGCTTCAGCGGGTGCCGCTGCCGTTCGTCGAAACGACGGCGTTGTTCGGGCCGGCTGACGGAGAACCACAGCTTGACCAGGTGCACACCGCTGCGCACCAGGTGCTCTTCGAACTGTGGTGCTTGCCGCATGAACTCGTCGTACTCGGCGTCGGAGCAGAACCCCATCACGTGCTCGACGCCCGCGCGGTTGTACCACGAGCGATCGAACAACACGATCTCCCCAGCGGTGGGCAGGTGTTGCACGTAGCGCTGGAAGTACCACTGGCCCCGCTCGAGATCCGTTGGCTTCTCGAGCGCCACCACACGCGCGCCGCGCGGGTTGAGATGCTCCATGAAGCGCTTGATGGTGCCGCCCTTGCCGGCGGCGTCTCGCCCCTCGAACAAAATGACAACCCTCGCGCCGCTGTCCTTCACCCACGCCTGCAGCTTGAGTAGCTCGACTTGGAGGAGGTACTTCTGCTGCTCGTACGCCTTGCGCGACATCAGGTTGCGGTAGGGGTAGGCCGCTTGCTGCCAGTTCTCGACCAGATCGTCGTCGGCCGAGTTCGGCTGAGCGCCGTACACCACTTCGTCCTCATGACGCAGCGCGCTGCGCAGCTGCGCAGCCTCGTCGGGAGACGTACCGTCGAGCACGGCCTGCAGCCACCTCGCTACTGAAGTGAGCTCGCCGACCTCTGCGTTGCGCAGTACGTCGCGGACGGCATTGATGGTCTCCAGGTGGGCGCCATCAGTGGCCTGTTCCACCTCGAATCGTTCGATTCCGGCCGCCGTGAGCTGGGGTGAACGATCACCCTTCGCTGCGGGGCGTGGACGAGGGGAACGTGCCATGGATGTCATCCTGCCTCAGCGGGTGCCGCCGACGGCAGCATGGAGCTGATCGAGGTGCAACCGGAAGCGTTCGAGCTGCACCGCCACCGGAGCCGGCCCGGCACCACCGGGCGTGGTCCGCCTGCGAACGGCGACTCCCGGCGCCACCAGTGCCGCAGCCTCGGGCCCCAGCGCGTCGTCTGCTGCGACCAAATCGCGCAGGGTGCCCTCACCCGCCAGATGACGGCGCACGAGCGCTCCGACGACGGCGTGAGCGTCGCGGAACGGAGTGCCCCGCTGCACCAGCCACTCGGCAAGGTCGGTAGCCGAACCGGTCTCGGAATCGGCGGCAGACTGCATCCGCTCGGGCACCCATGTCGCCGTGGCGACCATCCCGCGCACCGCGCCCAACGCCAGGGAGATCTGGTCGACGGCGTCGAACAGCGGCTCCTTGTCCTCCTGGTAGTCGCGGTTGTAGCTCAGCGGCAGGCCCTTCATGGTGGCCAGGAAGCCGGTGAGGTTGCCGATGAGGCGCCCCGCCTTGCCACGCGCCAACTCGGCGATGTCGGGGTTCTTCTTCTGCGGCAGCATCGAGGAGCCGGTGGCATAGCCGTCGTCGAGTTTGGCGAAGCCGAACTCTTCGGAAGTCCACAGCACGAACTCCTCGCCGATGCGCGAGAGGTCGATACCCACGAGGGTCAGCGCGAACAACCCCTCGGCAACGTGGTCGCGAGAGCCCACCGCATCGAGCGAGTTCTCGAACCGGGCAGCGAACCCGAGGCGATGCGCGGTGTAGTCGGGGTCGAGCGGCAGCGACGAACCAGCCAGGGCGCCCGCACCCAACGGCGAGACATCGATGCGCTCGAGCGCGTCGAGCAATCGCTCGACGTCGCGACCCAATGCCCATCCGTGTGCGAGCAGGTGGTGAGCCAAAAGCACCGGCTGGGCTCGCTGCAGGTGGGTGTAGCCCGGGAGGTACACCTGGCCTGCATCCACCGCACGCTGCAGCAGCACGTCTTGCAACGCCACGATCCGGCCAGCCACGGCGACCAACTCACGCTTCATCCACAGTCGTACGTCGGTGGCCGACTGGTCGTTGCGGCTGCGGCCCGTGTGCAGCTTCGCGCCGGCCGGACCGGCGAGCTCGGTGACCCGCCGCTCGACCGCGGTGTGGATGTCCTCGTCGCCGGCGAGGAAGCGAAAACTGCCGTCGCCCATCTCCTTGGCGACCTGCGCGAGAGCCTCCAGCACCGCATCACGTTCGATGATGCTGATGATGGACGCATGGGCCAACCCGTGGACGTGCGCCACCGAGCCGGCGATGTCATCGGGCCACAGCCGCCGATCGAACGACAGGCTCTCCGTGTAGGCCATCAGCTCTGCTGCCGGGCCACCTTCGAAACGCCCGTGCCACAGCGCCTGCCCCTGATCGCCGCTCATGACAGCCCCGCCAGGTTGCGCAAGCGCTCCGCCAGCGCAACGCCACCGAGGTCTTCTTCAGCCACGCACAACAACGTATCGTCGCCGGCGACGGTGCCCAGCAACCCATCCAGCCCGCTGCGGTCGAGCGCCGATGCCACCACGTGCGCGCAGCCGGGAGGGGTGCGCAGCACCACCAGATCGCCGCTGCGCTTCACTTCGGCCACCCACTCCCCCATCACCCGCCGCAGTTGGTCTTCGGGGGCGAGGCGCGCCGGCTCGTACTCGGGAATCGCGTACACCGTTTCGCCGCCCGGCACTCGCACCTTCACCGCACCGAGGTCTTCGAGGTCGCGCGAGACGGTGGCCTGGGTGGCCGCAATGCCCTCGAGCGCGAGTAGGTCGACGAGCTGAGGCTGGTTGGTGACCGCAAGCTTGCCGATCAGCTTGGCGATGGTCTGCTGGCGTTGCACTTTCGAGCTCATGTCAGCGGACCCCCATCAGAAAGGCGAGCGCGCCACGGGCCGCGTGCAACCTGTTGTGTGCCTGCGCGATGACGTGGCTGCTGGGCCCGTCGATGACGTCGGCAGCGACCTCATACCCGCGGTAGGCCGGAAGGCAGTGGTAGAAGCCGGCGGCGGGTGCAGCGGCCTGCATGAGCGCCGCTGTGACCGTGTAGCCCTCGAACGCCTGCGCGCGGGCATGCTTCTCGGCCTCCTGGCCCATCGATGTCCAGGTGTCGGTGTGCACCGCGATGGCTCCTTCGACGGCTTCCACCGCACGATGCACCTGGGTGACCGAACCACTGCCCAGTGAATTCAATCGTTCGAGCTCCGCGGTCTCCGCCTCGAAGCCCACCGGGCAACCGAGCACCACATGTGCGCCCGACAACACACATGCCTCGGCAAGGGAGCGAGAGACGTTGTTGTAGTCGCCGACATAGGCCACGCGGGCGCCGTCGAGCGAGCCGTGCACCTGCTGCATGGTGAGCACGTCGGCCAACGCCTGCAACGGGTGCGAGTGGTCGCTGAGCATGTTGACCACGGGCACCGGGCTGGCCGCGGCCAACCGGGCCACGGTGGAGTGCGAGAACACCCGAGCCGCCAGCAGACCGTGGTAGCCGGACATGACGCGGGCAATGTCCTCCACCGGCTCGCGCACGTCGAAGCCGACCTCCTCACCGCGTGTGTACACCGGGTGGCCACCGAGCTGATGTACGGCCATCTCCATCGAGTGGCGAGTGCGGTTGGAGGGCTTCTCGAAGATCAGCGCGACACCGCGACCTTCCAGCGGACGCGGCAGATCAGTGCGCTGGGCGAGGTGCAACACTGTGTGCAGCTCGGTCGCCGACAGGTCTGTGATGTCGAGCAGGTGGCGTGTCATACGAACTCCTGGAGCACGGTGTGCATGATGGCGACGGCTTCGTCGATCTCTGTGTCGGCGACGGTGAACGGCGGCGCCAGACGCAGCGCCGTAGCAGTCACGGCATTGGTGACCAAGCCGTTGGCGAGCAACTGTTGGTAGACGGCCTTTGCATCGATCCCGGGGCTGAGCTCGACAGCGAGCAGCAGCCCGGTTCCGCGCACCCCCGCAACGCCCGGCAGCTGCGAGAGCTTGGTGGTGAGCTCCGCACCGCGCCGGGCGGCGAGCCATGGTGCATCGATACGACGCAACTCGTCGAGCACCGCGGTGACCACGGCACCGGCCAGCGCCGTGCCGCTGTAGGTGCTGCCGTGGTCGCCGGGCTGGAACACGGCAGCCACCTCGCGCCGCGCCCACATCGCGCCGACTGGGAACCCGTTACCCATGGCCTTCGCCATTGTGACCACGTCGGGCACGATGCCAGCGTGCTGGAAGCCGAACCACATGCCGGTGCGACCGTAGCCGGTCTGTACCTCGTCGATCATCAGTAGGAGGCCGCGCTCGTCGCACAGTGCGCGCACATCGCGCAGGTACTGCGGGTCAGCGGGGAGCACGCCACCTTCGCCCTGGACGGGCTCGAGCAGCACGGCGGCGACCGTGTCGTCGATGGCGCCTTCGAGCGCGTTGATGTCGTTGAACGTGACGTGCCGGAAGCCGTCGGGCATCGGAAAGAACGGCTCGTGCTTTGCCGGCTGCCCGGTGGCGGCCAGTGCAGCGAGCGTGCGGCCGTGAAAGCTGCCGTACGCGCTCACGACTGCGTGGCGACCACGCCCACCGAACTTGCGGGCCAGCTTGAGCGCGGCTTCATTCGCCTCGGCTCCGCTGTTGCAGAAGAACAATTGGCCGTGTTGGCCGGTGGCCTCCAGTAGCAACTGGTTCACCTGCTGGGCTGCATGCGCGGCGGTGGAGTTGGCGAACAGGTTGCTGACGTGCAGCAGTTGGCCGGCCTGGTGGCTGAGCGCCGCGGCGACCGCGGGGTGCGAGTGACCGAGCGAAGTGACGGCCAGCCCGCAGAGGAAGTCGAGGTAGCGCTTGCCGTCGACATCCCACAGCTCGGTGCCGGCGCCCTTGGCAAACATCACCTGCGGCGCACCGAACACCGGCACGAACGGGCAGTGGTCGACACCCTGCGTGGAGAATGCGTGTGCACTCATTGCACCATCGTTCCGATCCCCTCGTCGGTGAACACTTCCAGCAGCAACACGTGCGGGATGCGTCCGTCGAGGATGTGCGCTCGACGCACGCCACGACGAACCGCCTGCACGCAGCTCTCCACCTTCGGGATCATCCCGCCGGCGATGGTGCCATCGGCCATCAACTCGTCGAGCTCGTCGGGCGTGGTCTGGCGGATGAGGCTGGCGTCGTCGTCGACCACTCGGCGCAGGCCCTCGATGTCGGTGAGGTACACCAGCTTCTCGGCACCGAGCGCCTCGGCGATGGCGCCGGCGACGGTGTCGGCGTTGATGTTGTACGCCTGACCGTTGCCGTCCGTGCCAATGGTGGCCACGACGGGGATGAACTCCTCGGTGAGGAGACCGTTCAGAATGGTGGGGTTGATCGACTCGACGTCGCCCACGAACCCGAGTGCCTCGTCGCGGGCACTGGCGCGGATGAGTCCGGCGTCCTCGCCGCTGACACCCACTGCCAGCGGCCCGTGCACGTTGATGGCCGCTACCAACTGCGGATTGACCTGGCCGACGAGCACCATTCGCACGATGTCGACCGTTTCGGCGTCGGTGACGCGCAGGCCGTTGCGAAACTCGGCCTGCTTCCCCAGACGGGTCATCAGATCGTTGATCTGTGGGCCGCCACCGTGCACCACCACCGGGCGCATGCCCACCTGGTGCATCAGCACGATGTCCTGCGCGAACAGCGCGAGCGCGTCGCCTTCGCTGGCGCCGGCCAGCGCATTGCCGCCGTACTTGACGACCACTACCTGACCGGCGAAGCGGCGGATGTAGGGCAAGGCTTCGACGAGCATTGCGGCCTTGTCGGCCGCTGCGGTGATGCTCATGGGTACATCCCAACGGTCGACAGGCCGGTGGTCTCAGGCAGGCCGAGCGCGACGTTTGCAGCCTGGACGGCCCCACCCGATGCACCCTTGGCGATGTTGTCGATGGCGCAGATGGCCAGCACCGTTCCCGTGCGCTCGTCGAAGCGGGCAGTGAGGTGTGCGGTGTTGCTGCCCAGCGTGGCCTTCGTGGACGGCGACGCTTCGGAGACCACGATGAACGGCTCGTTGCTGTAGCAGGCGCGCAGCGCGTCGAGAAGAGACGACGTGGACAGATCAGTAGCCGGCCGGGCTGTGCAGGTGGCCAGCAGGCCTCGGCTGAGCGGCGCCAGGTGCGGCGTGAACAGCACCTGTGCGCCCACCTCCTGCTCGATCTCGGGCGTGTGCCGGTGATCGAGCAGGCCGTAGGCGTTGAGGTCTTCGTCGGCGGTGCAGAACAGCGACGTGTGCTTGAAGGCGCGGCCAGCGCCGCTGACGCCCGTGATGCTGTTCACCACCACCCCGCTGGTCTGGATCAGCCCTGCGCGAACGAGCGGCGCCAATGCCAGCGTGGCGGCGGTGACGTGGCAGCCGGGAGTGGCCACCAACCGTGCGCCCGCGAGCTCCGCACGGTGCAGTTCCGGCAACCCGAACACTGCAGACGCCAGTAGCTCCGGCTGATCGTGAGTGAATCCGTACCACTGGGGGTACAGCGACGCATCCTTCAGCCGGTACGCCGCCGACAGATCGACAACGCACCCCACTTTGCCCACCAACAGCGGGGCCAACGCCATGCTCGCCTCGTGGGGCAGGCCCAGGAACACCAGGTCGAGCCCGTCGGCGCAGCCCGGTAGGTACTGGTCGAACACAAGCTCGGGGTAGCGCGCCGCCAGGCTGGGATAGAGCGCGGCGGCACGCGTGCCCGCCTGCGTGTCGCCAGTGGCGAGCACGACCTCATAGTGCGGATGCTGTGCGCTGAGCCGCAGCAGTTCTGCGCCGGTGTACCCCGACGCGCCGATGATACCTACACGAACCATGGCGCATGACTATACGGATGTCTGCATGTATATGCAAACATCCTAGCTGGTCGCTACACACCTCGGAAGCGAAGGTCGACGCTCTCGAACCCGAGCGAGCGCAGCACGGTGTAGAGCATCGACTCCACGTTGTCCTGCTCCCGCTGACGCAGATCGGTGGCCTCGGCCGCCGCCGCCATCTTGAGCGCAGCAGCGTTGTAGAGATCGACTTCGGTGGTGGGATTGTCAGACCACGGCGTCGACCGTGCCGACCCCGACGAACTGCACGCGCTCACCAGCCAGCGCAGACGGCATCCACGACGCGTCGCCCTCCTGGTCGATGACCACTTCGAATTGTGCTCGAGCAGCGTGGTGCTCGGCGAGGTCGCTGAGGTCGACCAGCACGGGCGGCGGCGACCGGGCGATGGTGGTCATAGTGTCGTGTGTTCTCCTGACGGTTCACGTGGGAGCAAACGGAAGGCGCCGGCAGGGCAGAATGATGCCGTGAGTTCGCCAGGTAGTCCGTCCGCCCACAGGTCCTGCAAGGGGATGCTCCTCGTCGCTACCCCGCCGCTCACCGATCCACATTTCGATCGCACGGTCGTGTATCTCCTCGAGCACACTCCCGACGGAGCGGTTGGCGTCGTCCTCAATCGCCCGATCGACGACCATGCACCCGGCGAGCTCGTCGCCTGGTCCACGCTGATGAGCCACCCCGGCACGTTGTTCGCCGGCGGGCCTGTCGACGAGGCGGCGCTCATCGCGCTGGCTCGCCTGCAGGGGCCCATCGACGGGGCGTGGAGCCAGGTCACCGATGAGCTCGGATCGATCGATTTGATGCTCGACCCTGAGGAGGTGGCGTCACGAGTGCTCGATCTGCGGGTCTTCCGGGGCTACAGCGGTTGGGGCCCCGAGCAGCTCGACGACGAGCTGGCCGAGGGCGCCTGGATGGTGCTGCCGGCGCAACTCAGCGATGTCTTCAGCCCCTCACCGGCGGCACTGTGGCGGGCGGTGCTACGCCGCCAGGGCGGTCGCCTTGCTTGGGTGGCCAACGCACCCGACGACCTCAGCGCGAACTGACGGCGGGTCAGCCGCGTAGCACTACACCCATCTTTGCGGCGACCGCCTCGATCTTGGCCCGCAGCGTGGCGACGTCGTCGTCGGTGAGGGTGCGATCGGCCGCCTGCAGACGCAGGCGGTAGGCCAGGCTGCGTGCCCCGTCGGCCATGCCCTGACCGCGGTACACGTCGAACAGCGAGAGGTTCACGAGCATGGCGCCGGCGGCTTGACGGATGGCCTTGTCGAGCTTCTCTGCCGTGACGGCCGCCGGCACCACGAACGCGAGGTCGAGGTCGCTGGACGGGAACCGGCTGGTGGGCTTCCACTGCGCGACCTTCGGCTCGGTCGCCAGCAGTTGCGACAGGTTGAGCTCGAGCACTGCGACGCGTTCAGAGACGTCGAATGCCTCCGTAGCGTCGGGGTGCACCTCGCCGACGGCACCGATGACATCGCGACCGAGCGACAGCGTGGCTGAGCGGGCCGGGTGAAGGCCTGCGGGCACATTCGTCTGGTCGAGCCGTGCGCCCCACCCCATCGCAGCAGCCAGCTCGCGCCAGATGGCCACTGCATCGACGGCGGACGCACCCGCCACCACCACTCCGAGCGCCTCGTACTCGGCCGGCAGCACTTCACTGCTCGGCGGGTAGACGTGACCGATCTCGAACAGCGCTGCGCCGGAGCGCCGGTGCGATTCGTTGAATGCGATCGCCTTCAGCAGACCAGGTCGCAGCGAGGTACGCAGCACGTCGTCGCCAACCACGAGCGGGTTGGCCAGCCGCACCGCGTCGGCAGGGAGACCTGCCCGCTCGAGCTCGTCGGCTGCGAGGAACGGGTGCGGCATCGCTTCACTGAGACCGAGGCCGAGCAGCACCTCGCGCAGCCGGCGACGGCGCTGCTGCACACCGCTGAGGCCACCGGGCAGGGTGCTCTTCGGCACCGTCTTTCCGAGCCGGCCATAGCCGAAATGGCGGGCGACCTCCTCGACCAGGTCGATCTCCTGCGTGCAATCGGGTCGCCACGATGGGACCCCTACCGTCAACGCATCGGCCTGGGGCTCGACGACGAAACCGATGGGCTCGATCAGCGCACGGATGGCCTCGGCGCTGAACTCGGTACCCAGCAGCGCACTGACCCGAGCCGGGCGCACCGTGACCGTGGTGGCGGTGGGCAGGTGCTTGCTGCGGGCGTCGACCATTCCGTCGTGCACCACGAGGTTCTGGCAGGTGAGCCGCAGCAGTTCGACGAAGCGAGCAATGCCGCGGTCGATACCCAACGGGTCGACGCCGCGCTCGAAACGCGACGAGGCCTCGCTGCGCAGCCCGAGGCGAACCACGCTGCGCATGATGGCCGCCGGCTCGAACCACGCGGTCTCGAGCGCGATGACCGTGGTGTTGGCGCTGATCTCGGTGTTCTGGCCGCCCATGATGCCCGCAATGCCGATGGGTCGATCGGTTGCATCGCAGATGAGCAGATCGTCGGCGGTGAGCGTGCGTTCGATGTCATCGAGGGTGACCATCGATTCGCCGTCGCCGGCAACGCGAATGCGGAAACCGCCGCCCCCCAGCGTGTCGAAGTCGTACGCGTGGTTGGGCTGGTTGGTCTCCAGCATCACGTAGTTGCTGACGTCGACGACATTGTTGATAGGCCGCATGCCGGCCGCCGCGAGACGCCGCTGCATCCAGTCGGGTGAGGTACCCAGCTCGACACCGCTGATGACGACCGTGGTGAAGCGCGCACAGCGGTCGCCGTGCACGATCTCGACCGACGCCGACCGAGCCGGCTGCTCGGCCTCGGGCGCGGGCGGCGCGGGCGCGACCGGCAGGCCGAGGTGGGCCGCCACGTCGCGCGCGACGCCGAGGTGGCCGTAACAGTCGGGTCGATTGCGGAGGACGTCGAGGTCGTACACGACCTCCTCGCCAAGGTGCAGCGCCTCGCCGTAGGGCAGCCCGAGCGGAGTGCCTTCCGGGAGGATGAGGATGCCGCTGTGGTCGTCGCCCAGGCCGAGCTCGCGAGCGCTGCAGAGCATGCCGTCGCTGCTGATGCCCAGGATGGGCTTGGGCTCGATGGCGCGACCGTCGGGCATCACGGTGCCGGGCGTGGCCAACGGGATGACGTCGCCCGCGGACATGTTGAAGGCACCGCACCACACGTGCCGTTCGACGCCGTCGCCGGCATCGACGAACACGCGATGGACTTTCGCCGCGTCAGGGTGACGCTCGGTACGCAGCACCCTGGCCGTGATGACACCAGCGACGGAGCCGCCGACACGGTCGACGTCTTCCACAGCGAGGCCGAGGTTGGTGATGACCTCGGCCACCGAATCGACGACAGCAGGGTCGTGGCTGTCGCCGATGGAGACCAGGTCGTTGAGCCAGGAATGGACGATCTTCATCAGAACTGCTCCAGGAAACGAAGGTCGTTGGTGTACATCTCACGCACGTCGGAGATGCCGTGGCGTTCCTTGGCCATGCGGTCGATGCCGAAGCCGAACGCGAAGCCGCTCCATTCCTCGGGATCGAGGCCCCCGGCGATGAGCACGTTGGGGTGCACCATGCCGCACCCGCCCAGTTCGAGCCACTGCCCGGAGGGAGTGCGAATGTCGAACTCGGCCGACGGCTCGGTGAAGGGGAAGTAGCTGGGGCGAAGTCGGCTGGTGAAGCCATCGCCGAAGCACCCCTTGGTGAACGATTCGATGGTGCCGGCCAGGTCGGCCAGCGTGATGCCGCGGTCGATGACGAGGCCTTCGATCTGGTGGAACACCGCCAGGTGTGTGGCATCGGTGGTCTCGTTCCGGAACACGCGGCCGGGCATGATCATGTAGATCGGCGGCGGCACCTGCTGCATCACACGAATCTGCACCGGCGAGGTGTGCGTGCGCAGCACCGTGCTGCCGGGCGCACCGTGTTCGACGTAGAAGGTGTCGTGCATGCTGCGCGCGGGGTGGTTGGCGGGCATGTTGAGCGCCGCGAAGTTGTACCAGTCGGTCTCCACCTCCGGGCCTTCGGCCACCTGGAAGCCAAGACCGATGAACACGTCTTCCAGCCGCTGCCACGCCTGCGTGACGACGTGGGCATGACCTCGACCGGGTGACCGCAGGATTTCGGTGAGGTCGATGCGCTCGGCTTCGAGCTGCACCGTGCGCTCGGCTCGACGGAACTCGCCGAGTCGGGCCTGCAACCCGGCTGTGACCTCGGACGTGGCCTCGTTGAGAGCTTGGCCAGCGGCCTTCTTCTCGTCGACGGTAGCGAGCTTGCCCAGCCCGGCCTTCAAGTCGGTGAGCGCACCCTTCTTGCCGAGCACTTCCAGCTCCAGGGCGCGTACGTCGTCGCTGCTGACGGCGACCGCCAGCTTGGCCATCGCGCGCTCGCGTGCCGCATGAATCTGATCAATCATCGAACTTCTTCTCCAACCATGGGATCTCTCGTACCGGCGACAGTGAGGCCCCCGGGCGATCAGATGATGGGCAGTCGCGAACGACTCGGCGCACCACCCCGAGCACCACAGCCCGCCCAGTACGAGGCGTTCCGGGGGCACCGAAATCGCTGCGACAACATGCCGCTGACTCTACCGCTGGCGCCGCTGGCGGGCGACCTCGAATGCAATCACCGTCGCGGCCATCGCCACGTTGAGGCTCTCGGCGGGCCCGGAATGAGGAATGGTGAGCCAGCCATCCACCGGAGCGTCACCCGGCACGCCATGCGCTTCGTTGCCGACTACTACAGCGACACGGCCGGTGAGGTCGGTGTCGGTGTAGGTCGCACCCTGGTGCGACGAAGTTGCCAGCACGGTGAGTCCCGCTGCCTGCAGCGCCGCCAGTGACCCTGAGAGCACTGGAATGCGGAACAGCGAACCGGCCGAGGCGCGCACCACCTTGGGGTTGTACGGGTCGACCGAGCCGGCGGTGAACACCACGGCCTGCGCGCCGGCGGCCTCCGCCGAGCGGATGATGGTGCCTGCGTTGCCGG
>Ga0105047_10010495_pt1 | contig 15125 bp, 19 predicted proteins | sample MAT04_FD_78384 | JGI IMG/M metagenome (GOLD analysis project Ga0105047, IMG submission 78384) | Freshwater microbial communities from Lake Fryxell liftoff mats and glacier meltwater in Antarctica - MAT-04 (megahit assembly) | ecosystem: Environmental > Aquatic > Freshwater > Ice > Liftoff... | reverse complement strand
TGCCGCTGGGCCTGGTGCTGTACATCATGGCGACTCCAGGACGAAAGAGGGCCAGAAAGGCAGCGGAGGCTGCGGAAGCAGCACAGGCATCACCGGCAGCACCGGCAGTGTCGGCAGTGTCGGCAGTGTCGGCATCAGAGCCAACTCCACTGCAGATTCCGATCCCGGATGGCCCATCACCTGATCGTTAGCAGGCGCTCTCCACACCTTCATCGCCTACTCAAAGTCCGGGCAGCGTTCGGGCCGGCTGCGCTCGAAAGCGTCCAGCTTCATGCAGTTGTCGAACACCCGCATCACCTGCGGAACGTGATCCAGCCTGCAATCAAAACGGCGTGCATTGAAGATTTGCGGCACCAAGGTGCAGTCGGCCAGCGTCGGCGTGTCGCCATGGCAGAACGTCGATGGCTGTTGCGCCAGCTGGCTTTCCACCACCGCCAAGCCGGTTTCCACCCAGTGCCGGTACCAGGCGTTCTTGTCGGCCTCGCTGACACCCAGGTCGCGCACCAGATACCGCAGCACACGCAGGTTGTTCAGCGGGTGGATTTCGCAGGCGATGTCCATGGCCAAGGCGCGAACACGGGCGCGCGCCAGCGGCGTCGGCGGCAGCAGCGGCGGCACAGGGTGAGTTTCGTCGAGGTACTCGATGATCGCCAGGGACTGGGTGATGGACGCGTCACCGTCGACCAGCACCGGCACCAATCGCGATGCAGCAACCACCTCAAAACCTGCGGCGAGTTGTTCGTTTTTGGCCAGGTGAATGGGCTTGTGGTCATAGGCCAGGCCCTTCAAGGCCAAGGCGATGCGCACGCGGAACGAGGCCGATGAACGGAAATAGGTGTAGAGCTCCATAGCGCGATACCGCTGGCGCTTACCGAAGCGCCACGCGCAAACTGCCCAGGCCGGCCACAGTGCCTTCCATCACGTCACCTCGCACGACAGCGCCAACGCCAGCCGGCGTGCCAGTAAAGATCAAGTCACCGGCTTGCAACACCCAGGCCTGGCTGATCTTTTCGATGGTCTCGTTGACACTCCAGATCAGCTCCTTCAAGTCACCTGTTTGCTTGACGGTGCCGTTGACCGCCAGCGTGATCGCACCACTGAGCAGCTCACCCGTGCTGGCCTTCGCCGTGATCGGCCCGATCGGCGCTGACTGCTCGAAGGACTTGCCGATCTCCCAGGGTCGGCCGTGTTTTTTCATCTCGCCTTGCAAGTCGCGCCGGGTCATGTCCAGGCCCACCGCGTAGCCCCAGATGTGCTTGGCCGCATCCGCTGCGCTGATGTTGCTGCCACCGGTGCCGATGGCCACCACCAGTTCGATCTCGTGGTGCAGGTTGCTGGTCAAACTGGGGTAATCCATGACGCCTGTTTGGCCTGTGGAAACAACCACGATGCTGTCGGCAGGCTTCATGAAAAAGAACGGCGGCTCGCGGCCCGTGAAACCCATTTCAACGGCGTGCTCAGCGTAGTTGCGGCCGACGCAGTAGAGGCGGTTGACGGGGAAGGTGCCCCCGCCCAGGACAGGCACGACAACCGCAGGCCGGGCGGGGATAACGTGGCTCATGGCTGGGCTCGGTGCGCGATATTGGGGAGATCGATGATGCCACGCGACCCTTTGGAAAAGGCTGGCAAACGCGCAAGCCAGCGCGCAGATGAGCGCGCAGGCAAGCGCGCGGGCAAGCGCGTATCGGGTGCGCAATCGAGTGCGCAATCGAGCACGCAATCGAGCACGCAAGCGGGTGGGCCGCAAAGCACTTCAAACCGCACTTCGAACAGCGCCTCGAACACAACAGCGCCTCGAACAAGGTCCGCCGCTACACTGCTGGCCATGCTGCTATCGCGCCCGATTCGACATTGCCGCTCTTGCGGCGAGCGCACCGAGTACCGTGTGCCGGCAGGCGACAACCGCGAGCGTGCAACGTGCACGGCCTGCGCTGAGATCCATTACGAGAACCCGATCAACGTGGTCGGGACACTGCCGGTGTGGCACGACCAGGTGCTGCTGTGCCGGCGCAACATCGAACCCCGTTTTGGGCTGTGGACCTTGCCAGCCGGGTTCATGGAATTGGGCGAAACAACGGCCCAAGGCGCGCTGCGCGAAACCGCAGAAGAAGCCGGTGCGCACATTGAGCTGCAGGAGCTGTTCAGCGTACTGGATGTCGTTCAGGCTGGCCAGGTTCACCTGTTTTACCGGGCCCGCATGCTCGACACGAGCCTGGCCCCGGGACCTGAGACGATCGAAGCGCGCTTGTTCAATGAAGAACAAGTGCCCTGGGATCAGATCGCCTTTCGCACGGTGCGCGACACATTGCGGTTTTTCTTCGAGGACCGTCGCCAGGGCGCTTACGGCCTGCACGTCGGTGCCGTTAGCTGAACCTGACTGGATGCAACAGGCTGCTGGCTAGCTTTGGATGTAGATGGAAGTCACCGCCGGGCCGGTGGCGCCGTCAAAACCCAGGTCCCAGACGGCTGCGAGATCGTCCGGGTCGCTGATGCCTTCTGCGATGGCCTTCAGGCCCAGGCCATGCACCAGCGACACCAGGCTGGCGGCATAACCGCGCACGGCTTCGTCACTGGCAGCGCCGTGCACGTGGCGGGCATCGACTTTGATGAAGTCCACACGCGTGCTGTGCCACTGCGCCAGCGCCTGCGCGCTGGCGCCCGCATGTTCAACCCCCACCCTCACGCCGACGGCACGCCAGGCATTTGCAACCTCACGCAAGACCGTGGGGTTGGCGTTGTTGGCGGCTTCCATCCATTCGATCGACAACTGCCGGGCCGCCGATTGCGCCAGTGACAAACGCGACAGAACGTCGCTGACAAAGCCCGGCGTCAACACGGAATCCTGCGCCACGTGAACACAGCGCGACAAACCGTCGGCGTTGATGGCCTTGAGCGCCAAGTCCAGGGCCGCCAGGTCCACGCGCGGCATCAGGCGGCTGCGCATGGCCAGCGCCAACCACTCCCGCGCTGGCCTGTAACCGTCATCACCTGCTCCCTCTGGCACAACGCCGTCGGCACCCAAGAACTGAACGCGCAACGGACACTCCAGGTGGATGAGGTGGCCGGCTCGGTCGACGACCGGAAACTCGCTCAAGCGCATGCGGCCTTCGTCCAGGGCGGCCGTGATCTGCAAACGCCAGGCCCGCGCGCCGACCAGATCGGTCGCAGCGACACCTGCCGCGTCGACAACGGCGCTTCTGCTGGCCTCGCCTCGGGCCAGCGCCAAGTCCGCAGCGGCCAATGCGGCGCTGGCGGACTGGCCCAACAAACCGTCCACGCCGCCGACGGCGAAAGACACGGCGCCGGCCGTCGCCAGCGGCGACGCGTTCAGTGCGGCGAACAAGGACTGGGCGGTCTCGGCGGCCACGCCCGTCACTGGCAGCAGCAGGCCGAAGTCGCTGCCGTTCAAGCGCCCGGCCACAGCGCCGTGCACACGCTCCACGTAAGCCGACAAGCCATCGGCCGTGGCGGCAAGCAAACGATCGGTGGCAGCAAAGCCCAGGCGCTCGTTCACCGTTTCCAGGCGCAGCAGTCGCACCAACAACAAGCCGCTGCCCGGCGCGTCGGGGTTGGCCAGGCGGTCGGCCAGGCGGCCCACAAACTGGCGGCGCAGCGGCAGGCCAGTGACGCCATCGGTCTGCGCCTGACGTTGCAGACTGGCGACTTGTTCGGCTTGGCTGTCGAACAGCTCACGCAAGCGCCGCACCATGGCGTTCATGCTGCGTGTCAGGTGGCGCAGTTCGGGCATCGCGGGTACTTCGGCGATAACAAAGCGCCCGCTCTCGATCGCTTGGGCCTGCGCCACGGTGCTGGCCAGCGGCCGCTGCCAGCCACGCAGCAGGGCCACCGACAGGCCCATCGCCAAACCGGCCAGGACCAGCATCAGCGCGGCGGTGCGCGAACACGCGGCCCACAGCGTTTCGTGCACCCACCCGGCCTGCGATTCGAGCTGCAGCACGCCCAACTCACGCCATCCTTGCATGACCGTGGCCCGGCCCGGGGGCGCTTGCACGGGCAGGGCCTGAATGAACCAACGGGGTGCCGCCGGTGGGTTCAAGGCATCTTTGCGTTCAAAGACTCTTTTGCCATCGATCTGGGTGAACACCAGCCGCTGGTATTGCCCCAGCTCAAACTGCGCCGCTGCCACGGTTTGCATGGCTGCGAGGTCGCCGTCTTGTTGCGACAGCGACAGTGCCAAGGCCGTGGCGGCGTCCTGGTTGCGCAGCTCGAGTTGGGTTTGTAAGGCGTCGCGAGCCGCCAGGGTGTGGATCCATAGGCTGCCCACCAGCGCGGCCAGCAACACGGCTGCCACCAGCAGCATGATTCGACGTGTCATCGTCATGGCGTGTCCATCGTCTCGTCAAGGTATCACAGGAAACCTTCGGCCCGGGTCTTGTTCCACACTTCACGCCAGCGCGTGACACGCGCCAGCGGGTCACCCGCGCTGACGCTGCCGGTGCCCTGCCACAGGCCTTCAGAACTGAAACTGAAGATGGGCGTGAGGTCGGCTCGTGCGGATGCTGGCAAGACCTCGGGCACGAGGTTGTCCAGGATCACCGGCTCATCCCCGGGGTTGGCGTGATAGGCCAGGACCATGTGGGCCTGCGAGGCCGGCACGGTCCCCGCCGGCATGCGGGCACGCACGTAAACCAGGCGAAGCCGTGCTGGTGCAACCCCCACGGCCAAGAGGCTGGCGTACTTGGCAATGGCGTAGTCCTCGCAGTCGCCCCGCCCCTTGGCCAAGGCTTCCAGCGGGCTGGCCCAGTGGTCCTCTTGACCCCAGACCACTTGATCGGTGACGAAGGCAATGCGTTGGTTGAAGAATTGGTTCACGACCTGCAGGCGTTCGCGGTCATCGGCTACCTCCAACCGTGCCAACAAGGCTTGAAGCGGTGGCAGCGCTGCCACCGCTGCCGGGCCCAGGCGGCGGGCGGCCGACTGCATGACGGCCGGGTCCCAGGCAAGCGCGGGTGATGCCGTAGCCGCCAACAGGGCAAACGACAATTGCAAGGCGACGGGGGGCCACAGGCCAAGGCGGGGCATGTCTGATCACAAGGATCGACAAACCGGCAGCAAACTTGAGCCCTCGGCCTTTGCGAATGGCCCCGTGTCAGCGAAACGGTGGCCGATGGCGTTAGCCTTGCGGTTGCCGTATTTCCGGCTATCCAACCATCACAAAGCATCACGGAGCCACCTTATGACCTCTCGCCGCCGCTTCATCCAGATCGTTCCACTTGCTGGCGCCTCATTGCTGGCCGCACACAGCGCGCATGCGCAACTGGTTGACGAAAAAACCGCCCAGGCCAAAGCGCTGGGCTACGTCGCCGATGCGACCAAAGTCGACAAGACCAAATTCAAGACCTACGCTGCCGGCCAGCTTTGCAACAACTGCGCGCTGTACCAAGGCAAAGTAACCGACGTCGCAGCGGGCTGCCCGCTGTTCGCGGGAAAACAAGTAGCCGGCAAAGGCTGGTGCAACGCTTACGCCAAGAGAGCCTGAACGTCCTCAGCCCAGGCGCTAAGCTCTGAGCCAGCCCAAGAAAAACAGCCCGCCAATTGGCGGGTTGTTTTTTGGTGCCGCAGCGACGTGATCGGTCAGGCGTGCGCAGCGCGCAGCTTTACCGAAAACTCTTGCAAGGTGGCAATGCCGCTTTCTTCGGCCTTGCGGCACCAGGCTTGCAGGTCGGCTACCAGGGTCTCGGCTGACACATTGGTGCGGGTCCACAACTGGCGCAATTCTTCTCGCATGGCTACCAGCTTGGCCAACTTGGGGCTTTCGCCAAGCACCAGCGCCAAGCCTGGCTTGACACCTTGCGGGATCTTGTCGTCGTCGCGGTGCAACCAGGCCTTGGCCAGGTGCAGGTTGCGAAAGCGCACGCTGTTCTCCGCCCCCTTGGCCTTGAGACTGTCAAGCTCAGCGCGAACAGCCAGCTTCAGTTCAGCGGCGTACTTGGCCATCACTTCGTAGCGATTGGCGATCACGGCTTCCAGCGTCTTGCCGTCGGCCTGTGCCTTGACGGCACCCAGGGCCAAGCGTGGCGGTAGCTTGCGAACCTTGGCAAGGCCCAGCAATTCCATACCGCGGATGTACATCCAGCCGACGTCAAACTCATAGGGCTTGACACTGAACTTGGCCGAGGTCGGGTACGTGTGGTGGTTGTTGTGCAACTCTTCGCCGCCAATCAGCACGCCCCATGGGGTGACGTTGCGCGAGGCATCCGGCGCTTCAAAATTGCGGTAACCCCAGTAGTGGCCGATGCCGTTGATGATGCCGGTGGCCATGACCGGGATCCACAGCATCTGCACCGCCCACACCAGCGCACCAATGGCGCCAAAGAGCAGCAGGTTCAATACCAACATCAGACCCACACCCTGCCAGGTGAAGCGGGAATACAGGTTGCGCTCGACCCAGTCGTCAGGCGTACCGATTCCGTACTTGCTGATGGTCTCTGGAATACAGGCTTCAGCTTTGTACAACTCCACACCCGTCAACAGCAGCGCCTTGAGGCCACGCGTCTGGGGGCTGTGCGGGTCTTCTTCGGTTTCACACTTGGCGTGGTGTTTGCGGTGGACCGCCACAAACTCCTTGGTCAACATGCCGGTGCCGACCCAAAGCCAGGCCCGGAAGAAGTGCGACACGGCGGGGTGCAGATCCAGCGCCCGGTGGGCCTGCGCGCGGTGCAAAAAGATGGTAACGGCACAGATGGTGATGTGCGTGGTGATGGCGGTGTAGATCAACACCTGCCACCAAGGCGCATTCAGCAGTCCATGGGCCAGCCATTGCACCAGCGCATCATGAGTCATCCACACCGAGTCCATTCGAAGTCCTTGTCCCGAAAATCTTGTTTCAAAAAATCACTCTGAATTGTAGATGGGGGCGCCTTTGTCCATATCCACCCAATAAATCAGGGAACAGCAGCCAGTCGCGAGTAGGCATTGGCGAGAACTGCAAACCGCGTGCCTAGGGCCGAACTAGAGTCGCTTGCCTGCATCACGCCGCCAAAACTCAACAAGTGCCGACAAATCGCATCGAATCATCGCCTTTGCCAAACCGCCGCAAAGAACGCGTCGGTCTGGTGGCGATGCGGCCATAAACGCAAGTAAGGGCCATCGCAAAGCGCTGCGGCGCCTTCCAGCCGGGCGGCCGACAGTGCCTGCTCAGCGGACACTGGAGCGAAATCGGTTGCACGTTCGGCGCTGAAGGCGTGTGCCACCGCCTCGTTCTCTGCCGCCAACAGGCTGCACGTGGCGTACACCAGGCGCCCACCCGGCTTGAGCAAGCGTGCGGCGCCGGACAAGATAGCGGCTTGTTTGACTTGCAACTCCTGCACCGACTTCGGCGATTGGCGCCACTTCAGATCGGGGTTGCGGCGCAGCGTTCCCAGGCCGGAACACGGAGCATCGACCAGCACCCGGTCGATCTTGCCAGCCAGCCGCTTGATGCGCTCGTCGCGCTCATGAGCGATCTGCGCCGGGTGCACGTTGCTCAAGCCGCTTCGCGCCAAGCGAGGCTTCAAAGCGTCCAGTCGATGTCCAGAGACGTCAAAGGCGTACAGCCGCCCGGTATTGCGCATGGCTGCGCCCAGGGCGAGTGTCTTGCCACCGGCGCCGGCACAGAAGTCGACCACCATTTCGCCGCGCTTGGGATCCGTCAACAGGGCCAGCAGCTGGCTGCCTTCGTCCTGAACTTCAATGGCACCGTCCTTGAACAGCGCCAGCTGGTTCACTGCCGGTTTGCCTTGCACGCGCAGGCCCCAGGGCGATAACGGCGTGACTTGAGCGTGGATGTCGGCCAGCGCCAAGGCCTGCTGCACCTCCTCACGCTTGGCCTTGATGAGGTTCACGCGCAGGTCCAGCGGCGCGGTTTCGCCCAGTGCGTTCACCAAGGGCCAGAAGTCGTCGCCCAGGCTTTCGCGGAGGGGCGCGGCCAACCAGTCCGGAAGGTTATGGCGTAGTTTTTCGGGCAGCGCTTGGCGGTCGACCTTGCCGACCTCGGCCAGCCACAGTGACTCGTGTTCCTGTAGCGCCCCGCGCAGATAGGGCTCACCGCCCTGCCAGGCCAGGATCGCCAGACGCCGCTCCAGCGGCCCGCTACCACTTTGCGCCAAGTGCTGCCACAACAAGCGCTGGCGCAGCACTGTGTAGGTGGTTTCGGCCAGGGTGTGGCGCTCGCGCGAACCGAGGCCTCGGTGCTGGCGAAAGAAGGCGGAAACAATGCCGTCGGCCGGTGAGTCAAGCTTCAGGACGGCGCGCAACAACTCGGTGCTGAGCTCTAGCAAAACGTTCGGGTGCATCCCCAGCATTATCCTGGGGACCCATGGATGACCTTCCTCCTCTACCCCACACACCGCTGGGCCGCTATCGGCACTACAAGGGCGGCGAGTACGAAGTGGTGGCCTGCGCTCGCCACAGCGAGACCCTGGAGCCCTTGGTCCTGTACCGCCCGCTCTACAACGCCACCGGGCTGTGGGTGCGGCCCCATGCCATGTTTTTCGAGCAGCTGATGGTTGACGGCGTGACGAAGCGGCGCTTCGCACCCATGGATTGAAGTTGGAACGTCAGCTTCAAGAGTGATCCGCTAGATCAGCAGCTGCGAAGCACCGTCGACCTGGTGCACCTGGTCGCCTTGCAAGCGCAATTTGCCCTCGACAAACCAACGCACGGCTTGCGGGTAGATCACATGTTCAGTGGCCAGCACACGAGCGGCTAGGCTGCCTTCGTCGTCACCCACCAGCACTGGCACGACGCCTTGAATGGCGATCGGGCCGTGATCCAGCTCAGCCGTCACGAAATGCACCGTGGCACCAGCGACCTTGCAACCGGTCTGCAAAGCCCGGCGATGTGTGTGCAGGCCCGGGAAAGACGGCAGTAAAGATGGATGGATGTTGAGGAACCGGCCCGCATAACGCCGCACAAACACGTCACCGAGGATGCGCATGAAGCCGGCCAGCACCAAGAGATCGGGCTCGAAACGGTCAATGGCCTGCGCCAGCGCGGCGTCGAAGTCAGCGCGTTCGGCAAAGGCCGTGTGGTCAACCACCTGCGTGGCAATACCGTGCGCGGCGGCATAGGCCAGCCCCCCTGCACCGGGCCGGTTGGACAACACGGCCACCACCCGGGCGGGCCAGCCTTGTTCAACACAGCGCTGGTGGATGGCCTGCATGTTGCTGCCGCGGCCAGAAACCAGGATGACGATGGATTTCATGAGCGGGGCGCAGTGTAGCCATCGGACCAGTCGCGGCAAGATGTCTTGGAAAAGAATCGCCGTGCAACTGAGAGAATCGCGGCCTTCGACCTTGGCCCCAGGCCCCCATCATGCGAGAAAGAGTCCTCTCCGGCATGCGCCCCACCGGCGCCATGCACCTTGGCCACTACCACGGCGCGCTGAAAAACTGGGTGCGGTTGCAAGACCAGTACGAGTGTTTTTTCTTCGTTGCCGACTGGCACGCGCTGACCACGCACTACGAAGAGCGCGAGGTGATGGAGCGCTACGTCTACGACATGGTCGTGGACTGGCTGGCTGCGGGCTTGGACCCGGACAAGTCGACCATCTTCATTCAGAGCCGGTTGCCCGAACACGCCGAGCTCTTCACGCTGCTGGCGATGGGCACGCCGCTGGGCTGGCTGGAACGGGTGCCGACCTACAAGGACCAGATCGAGAAGCTCAAGGACCGCGACCTGGCGACCTACGGCTTCTTGGGCTACCCATTGCTGCAGGCAGCGGACATCCTGATCTACAAGGCCGCGTATGTCCCCGTGGGCGGCGACCAGGCCTCCCACGTGGAGCTGACACGCGAAGTGGCCCGCCGCTTCAACCATCTCTACGGCCGCAACAGCGCGTTCGCTGCAGGTGCCGCGGCGGCCTTGGGCAAGCTGGGCAAGGACGAAGCACGCTACTTCGAAAAGCAGCGCAAAGCCTTCGGCGAAACCGGCTCGACTGAAGCCTTGGCCAAGGGCGAAAACATCGTCAAGAAGGCGGCGGCCAGCCTGGCCGGTTGGTCGGCTGACGACAGCGAGTACCTGAGTGGCTTGCTCAAAGGCAGCGGCAAGACCATCTTGGTCGAGCCCGGCGCTCTGCATACCGAAACCACCAAGCTGCCGGGCCTGGACGGCACCAAGATGAGCAAGAGTTACGGCAACGCAGTCATGATGCGCGATGAGCCCGCGGAAGTGACGAAGAAGCTGCGTGGCATGACCACGGACCCGGCCCGTGCCCGCCGCACCGACCCTGGCGACCCGCAGAAGTGCCCGGTGTGGCAACTGCACCAGATCTACACCGACGCGACCACGCACGACTGGGTGGTCAAAGGCTGCACCACCGCCGGCATTGGTTGCCTGGACTGCAAGCAGCCCGTCATCGACGCCGTGCTGAAGGAACAACAGCCCTGGCGCGAGCGCGCCGAGAGCTTTCTCGCCAACCCCAAACAAGTGCACTGGATCGTTGAGATGGGCACCGAGCGCGCCCGCACCGTGGCCCGCCAAACCATGAAAGAAGTGCGCCAGGCCATGGGCCTGAACTACTGAGCGCTGACACAGACACAGAAACAGACACCCACACTGCCATGAGCCTGCAAACCATCGAACTGAACCCGGCGGCGCCCGCACGCGCCTGCATCGTCATCCTGCACGGCCTGGGCGCAGACGGCACCGACTTCCTGCCGATGGCTGACGAGTTGAAACTCGCAGCCGTCGGCCCGGTGCGTTTTGTCTTTCCGCGCGCCCCCGTGCGCCGCGTCACGATCAACGGCAGCCAGCCAATGCGGGCCTGGTACGACATCCTGAACGCGGACCTGGTCCGGCGCGAAGACGAGGCCGGCGTGCGTGAGTCTTTCGCTCAGGTGCACACCCTGCTGGACCAGGAAGTGGCTCGCGGCATACCCGCTGAGCGCATCGTGCTGGCCGGCTTTTCGCAAGGTTGCGCCATCACCTTGGGTGCTGGTCTGCGCTACGGCCACAAGCTGGCCGGGCTGGTCGGACTGTCGGGCTACCTGCCTTTGGCCGACACCACCGCGGCCGAACGCCATGCGGCACAAAACGGCACGCCGGCCTTCATCGGCCATGGCCGCAGCGATGGCATCGTGCCCCTGGCACGAGGTGCCGCCGCACGCGACTTGATGCAGACCCTGGGCCATCCGGTTGCGTGGCATGACTACCCCATGGAGCATTCCGTGTGCATGGAAGAAGTGACCGCACTCAACCAATGGCTGCTGAAGGTCTTGGCCTGATGCAAACGGCGCTGCGCCGAGGCGTCGCCACACTGGCCTTGGCGGCTGTCCACTGAACTGATCGCCCGCGATGCGACTCGTCCGCCCCACGCTGGAGCACCTGCCCAGCTATGTATCCGCCCTGGGCGGCGGCTGGTCTGCCGACAACGTGCGCGGTGTGCTGGCCGCCAACGAGGAGTTGGCCGTCATCCGGGCCGACCCCGATTTGTTCTTGGCGCGCCTGGACGACATCGAGGCGCGAGGCCCCGGTGTGACCTTGCCCGATGGCAGCGTGGTGCCGCGCATCCCTGGTTTGCGCCGCTGGATGTGGGACGACCAGGCTGATAGCCGGGCGCAGAACAACGACCGCTTCATCGGCAGCATCAACCTGCGCTGGATGGCCGGTGGCGGGCCGCTGCCGGCGCACGTGCTGGGGCACATTGGGTACGCGGTCGTGCCGTGGCATGCTGGCCGCGGCCACGCCACGCAGGCGCTGGGGCAGATGTTGGCGATCGCGCGGGCGCAAGGGTTGAAGTCTGTGGAGCTGACCACCGACCCCGACAACCTGCCCTCGCAGCGCGTCATCACCCACAACGGCGGGGTGCTGATCGAGGTGTTCGACAAAGGGCCGGCCTACATGAACAAGACGGGTTTGCGCTTCCGCATTGACCTGTAACCGGTCGGTCAGTACTCGCCGTTGCCGCTGCTGCCCGGTGCCAGGTTGTCGAAGCGGGTCAGCGGCTTCAGGAAGGTCAGCTTGACCGTGCCCACCGGGCCGTTGCGCTGTTTGCCGATGACGATCTCGGCCACACCGGGCTCTTTGCTGGCCTTGTCGTAGTAGTCGTCGCGGTAGATGAACATGATGACGTCGGCGTCTTGTTCGATGGCGCCTGATTCGCGCAGGTCACTCATCATCGGCCGCTTGTCGTTGCGCGATTCCACGCTGCGGTTCAACTGCGACAACGCAATCACGGGGCACTGCAGCTCTTTGGCCAGGGCCTTCAGGCCACGCGAGATCTCGCCGATCTCAGTGGCTCGGTTTTCTTCGCTGTTGCTCGAGCCACTCATCAACTGCAAGTAGTCGATGACGATCAAACCCAGCGTGCCGAACTGCCGCGCCATGCGCCTCGCACGAGCACGCAGTTCAGCCGAATTCAGTGCCGGTGTTTCGTCGATGTACATCTGCACCTGCTGCAGCTTTTCCACGGCCTCCGGCAGGCGTTCCCATTCCTGCTTGTCGAGCCGGCCGGTGCGCAGATTCTGCTGGTTGATGCGGCCCAGGCTGCCCACCAAACGCAGGGCCAGCTGCGAGGCGCCCATCTCCATGGAGAACACCAGCACCGGCAGGCCTTCGTTCACCGCCACGTTCTCGGCAATGTTCAAGGCAAAGGCTGTCTTGCCCATGGAAGGCCGTGCGGCCAGCACGATCAGGTCACCTTTTTGCAAGCCGGCGGTCATGCGGTCCAGGTCGTAAAAACCGGTGCGCACACCGGTGACTTCTTCAGCGCCGTTGTCGTGCAGTTCCTGCACGCGGTCGATCAACTCCACCACCAGCTTGTTGATCGCCTGAAAGCCCTGGCGCTGGCGCGAGCCCTCTTCACCGATCTTGAATATCTTGGTCTCGGCTTCGTCCAGGATGGTGCTGACCTGGCGGCCCTGCGGGTTGAAGGCCGTGGTGGCAATGTCGTCGCTGGCGGCGATCAGCTTGCGCAGGATCGAGCGCTCGCGCACGATCTCGGCATAACGCCGCATGTTGGCGGCACTGGGCACGCTCTGCGCCAAGGCGTTGAGGTAGGCCAGGCCGCCGCTGTCTTCGGCCTTGCCCAGGCTTTGCAGCTGTTCGAAGACGGTGATGACGTCGGCCGGCTTGCTCTGCGAAACCAAACTGCCGATGGCCGCATAAATCAGCCGGTGTTCATGCCGGTAGAAGTCGCTGTCGGTCAACAGGTCGGCGGCCCGGTCCCAAGCCAGGTTGTCCAGCAGCAACCCGCCCAACACACTCTGTTCGCCCTCGACCGAGTGCGGTGGCACACGCAAGCGCGCGACCTCGTCGTCGCGCGGCGCGCCGAAGGTGGGGGGGCTGGCGCTGAAGCCCGTGGTTTCGCGCGAATCCGTGACTAGGTTCATGTGGCTGCAATCGTAGAACGCCAGCGCGGTTTTGGGCACTGCACAAGTCTGTGGACAAGTCGTGGGTATCCGGTGCGCGGCTTGTGGAGATCAATCGCCCATGGAAAAAGCCGGCGCTGGCGCCGGCTTTTTTGCTGTTGCGGACCAGGCCGCAGCCCGTCTGATCAGTCGACCTGTGCGACCACGTGTACTTTGACCTCGACCACCACGTCACCGTGCGGCGAAACGCTGACCGGGTGCTCGCCCACGGTCTTCAGCGGGCCGTTGGGCAGGCGCACTTGCGACTTGGCAACCGTCAAGCCCATCTTGCCCAGTGCCTCGGCGATGTCGGCGTTGGTGACCGAACCAAACAAGCGGCCATCCACACCGGCCTTCTGGGCGATGCGCACCGTCTTGCCGGCCATCTGATCGCCCAGCGACTGGGCCGTGGCAAGCTTGGCAGCGGCGACTTTTTCAAGTTCAGCACGACGGCCTTCGAATTCCTTGATCGCCGACTCGGTGGCGCGCCGCGCCAGCTTGGAAGGGATCAAAAAATTGCGGGCGTAACCGTCTTTGACCTTGACCACGTCGCCCAAGCCACCGAGCTTGCCGACTTTTTCCAGAAGAATGATTTGCATGCTGTGTGCTCCTCAGACGCGGTGCTGGTCAGAGTAGGGCAGCAGCGCCAAAAAGCGCGCGCGCTTGATGGCATTGGTGAGCTGGCGCTGGTAGTAGGCGCGGGTGCCCGTCAAACGAGCGGGCGTGATCTTGCCGTTCTCGCTGATGAAGTCACGCAGCACGTCAACTTCCTTGTAGTCAATCTGTTCGACGTTGGCCACCGTGAAGCGGCAAAAGCGCTTGCGGCGGAACAGCAGCGACTGGGTATTGCGCTTGGGGCGCTTGTCTTTGGAAAAACGACCTTTACCACGCGGTGGGGGCATGTTGATCTCCTGAAAAATTGAACTGAACCAAATAACTGCCAAGCAGACAGAGGCTTGGCGGCCTGCTCAAACCAGAGGCTCGAGCGCTGAAAGTGGCGTGACCTGCGTGACGTGAAAGACAACACCGCGGCCGTTGCGTCCTGAAGCCAAAAACCCGACCCATTGGGCTTGCGCCCCCAGGGTCAGATCAGACACAGCGCTGGTGACGTGCCCCAGACCGACCGCGCGCAACTCCATCGAGACTTTGCGCGGCTGGCTGTCTTCGCTGACCACCGATTCATGTTGAATCAACAAGTCCAGCGCCGGCAGTCCGGCAGGGGTGTAACGCAACGCCTTTCGCTCCACCAGGCTGGCAGACAGAACCACCCGGTTCATGCCAGCCAACCCGGCCGCAGCCGGCGGCATGATCGACGTCACGCTGAAGCGGGGGCCTCCTGGCGCTCTTTGCGCGACTCTTCACGCTCCACTGCCTTCATCATGATCGAAGGCGTGGTCTCGGCCTTGCTGCGCGACACGGTGAGGTGGCGCAACACGGCGTCGTTGAAGCGAAAGCCCGTCTCGATTTCGGTCAGCGTGGTTTGGCCGCACTCGATGTTCAAGCACAGGTAATGAGCCTTGGCGAGTTTCTGGATCATGTAGGACAGCTGGCGCCGACCCCAGTCTTCCACTCGGTGCACCTTGCCACCACCGCTGGTGACCAGGGTTTTGTAACGTTCCAGCATGGCCGGAACTTGTTCGCTTTGATCCGGATGGATCAGCAGAACGATCTCGTAGTGACGCATTGAGTCTCCTTGTGGATTCCAGCCGAAATCGGCCAGTTGGTAAGCCGCCCCACAGCGTCAGCAAATTGGGTGCAGCAAGGAAAGCCCATGAG
>Ga0105047_10010492_pt1 | contig 15128 bp, 13 predicted proteins | sample MAT04_FD_78384 | JGI IMG/M metagenome (GOLD analysis project Ga0105047, IMG submission 78384) | Freshwater microbial communities from Lake Fryxell liftoff mats and glacier meltwater in Antarctica - MAT-04 (megahit assembly) | ecosystem: Environmental > Aquatic > Freshwater > Ice > Liftoff... | reverse complement strand
CCTTTGCCATAAGCTGCTCTTTATACTTCATAGGTATATATTTTAATGTAAATAAATTTTTACCTTCTCTTGATATTGTTGTAGTTGCAATTGCATTACTACAAGATGTAAATACCATTGAGGCAAAGAAAATGCCAAGTATTATACCTGTATTTTTACCGTCTTGTAAGAACTTACTTACTTCTTTAAGCTGCCCCCCACCGCCATCTTGCACAAATATGGGTATTAGTAAAAACATTGGCCATAAAAAATTCATAATCACACAATTCATTAAATAAATTGGCGTCCTAAATAAAAGCTTTAATTCTTTTAATATATATATTTTCAAGGATGAATTTTGTGTTGTATTTTTTGTAAGTTCACTACTAGTAAGAATTTTTCTCTTTGAGGATGTTTCAGATACTCCCATAACACCTTTAAAATAAAGTGCCTGACCCAATAGTACAAATATAATTAACGCAGCTACAGTTATTATTACAAATAAAATCAGATTGATAAACCCCTGAATATTGGTAGTATTAATTAGACTGTTTACAGCTATCTTAGTACTAGGGAACATTTTTGTTGCGAAATCAACTAAAGTATTATTTCCTTGTTCAAACATTTTATTGATTTCAGATTGATTTATATTTTGTGAAAACCTTTGAGTATAAATATTAATTCCTATACCAAAAGCCATTGCTATAAGTCCACCTACTAGTCTAAACCTGTCCTTGTTTTTTGCAATATTAGTAAATCTCATTATAATCATATTAATAACAGATGCTATTACTAATGGAAGTATAGGTAATAGTAAAAATATAATTCCTCCATAAATATAATACAAAACACCACCACTACTCTTCATCCCATAAGCAATTATTGTAGGCAGAAAAAATATAAGTTCTGTAAGGTATTCATAAATTAATACTACAGCAAATTTAGCCCCCATAATGTGCCAAGGCTTAAAAGGTAGTGGTAATAGATTTTCTACATCCATAGAAAAATAGAATATACCCATAGCATAAAAAATTCCGAAGAAAAAAACAACCACACATACAATAGACAATCCAAAACCCAATATAACTGCTTCTTGATTTATAGCATGTAATCCGTCGTAGGCTAAAGATACAAACTTACCAAACTCTATCGCCATAGGTGTGAGTGCTATAACTAAAAGTAGTCCTAGTAAGATCCCTTTTATACCTTTTTTATTATTCTTACTAGAGGATTGAGTTCCTGTTTTTAATAGTACCCTAGTTAAAGCTACAAATTTACTCATTTTCAGTCATCTCCAAGAAAATTTGCTCAAGGGACCCGCTAGCTTTAAAATGCTCCCTTAGTTCATCTAATGTTCCGCAAAATAACATTTTTCCTTTATTTATTACAGCAACCCTATCACATATTTTTTCAGCTACTTCTAGAACATGAGTTGAGAAAAACACACTTTTACCATTATCTGCATGTTCCCGCATCATTTCTTTCAATACATATGAAGATTTAGGGTCAAGCCCAGTCATTGGTTCATCTAAAATCCAAACTTCTGGCTCATGAACAAGTGCACCCATAATAATAATTTTTTGCCTCATACCATGAGAATAACTTTGAATTTGATCTGATAGTGCATTACTCATTTCAAATCTATTTCCTAAACCTTCAATTCTTTCTTTTCTCAGTTTACTAGAAACATCATATATATCCGCCATAAAATTTAAATATTCAATACCTTTAAGTCTTAAAAACATGTCTGGATTATCAGGTACAAATCCGAATTGCTTTTTAGCCTCTAAATCATTTTTTTCTATATCTATTCCATTAATAGTGATTTTTCCACTATCAGCACTTAATATGCCTGTAATCATTTTTATGGTAGTAGTTTTACCTGCTCCATTTGGGCCTAAAAATCCAAATATTTCTCCGTCTCTTATAGCTAGACTTATGTTGTCTACAGCCTTATTCTTTCCATTGTAACTTTTATTCACCTCAATAATATCAATCATAGTACAAACCCCCTATGTTTCTCTATGAGGAGGTGTAACAATTATTTATTGTTACACCTCCTCTTTTTCTAAGATAGATAACCATATACAATTATTATCCCTTTGGTTTCATATTGTGCAGATAACTCAAGTTTATTTACCTGCTTATTTGTTTTTCAGCAATTAATAAATATACATTTAATAATATCATAGTCTAAATCATTTTACAATATATGTTATGATTACTGGATTATTTTAGAAATAAAAATTTATAAAATCTGTTTAATTATCTCCTTTGGTGCTAGTTTATGATTAAAAGAAAAACTTGGCCAAGTTAACCGCCATTATAATTGCTGTAATATCTGCTAATATAGCCGCCACCAGTGTATGTCTTATTTTCTTTATATTTACTGCTCCAAAATATACTGTCAAGGTATAAAAGATGGTCTCTGTTGATCCCATTATTATAGATGCCACTCGTCCTATGTAACTATCTGCTCCATATTGTTTTATGATATCAGTAAATACTCCTAAAGCGCCACTTCCCGAAAGTGGTTTTATTAAAACTAAAGGAACAACTTCTGGGGGGAGTCCAATAAACACAACAACCGGCTTTACTAAATGAATTAAAAAGTCTAAAGCTCCAGAAGCTCTAAATACATTCACAGCTATAATCATAGCCAGAAGATACGGGAAAATTTTAAGACAAATAGTTATTCCATCCTTAGCTCCTTCTACAAAACACTCATATACCTTTACCTTCTTAATAACTCCATATATTACCACAATTCCAATAATAATTGGAATTATCCCCTTTAAAAGATATGATATTAAATTACCTATAATCAACCTATTTCACCTACCCTATTTAAATTTAAATATAATTTATATATTTTCATTAAAAATATTTTTGTAAAATTTTACAATAAACCACACCTAATATTGCGGCAGTACCGGTTGCAATTATGGCCGGCAGTATAATAATTGCTGGATTTTGAGAATTATAAGCTGCCCTTATAGATATAACCGTTGTAGGTAGAAACTGAATACATGCAGCATTTAGCACTAAAAACAAAGCCATATCATTGCTAGCTGTATCTTTATCATTATTTATTTTCTGCATCTCCTCCATAGCTTTTATGCCAAAGGGCGTAGCCGCATTAGATAGGCCCATCATATTTGCTGTTAAATTCATGGTAATACTGGACATTATCTTCTGGTTTTTCCCCGACCCTTTAAATATTATTTTTAAAATTGGCCTAAGTATCCCTGCCAATTTATCAGTTAGTCCACTTTTTTCAGCAATTTTCATTATCCCACACCAGAGGCACATCATTCCAACCAGCCCCACCACTAATTCCACAGCACCCGATGTTGATGAAACAACTGCCTTTGATAAAATTTCTCCTTTTCCTGTAAAGATTCCAATAATTATCCCTAAGAATAAAATTAAAAACCAAATGATATTTATCATGTATTTTCCTCCTAGAATTTAAATAATCATAACCCTTTAAAATACTGTTAACTCATCAATGCTTCATTAATATATATGTAACCAATTCTATATAATTGCATATAATAATATTTTATTAATTCATTCTATTTTAGTTTATTCAATTCACATACTATAAAAAAAACACTTTTTGTGGTATCATTTTCTTGTTGAATACATAATTAACGATAAAAAAGGAGTTACCATATGATTAATGTACCATTCTTAAATTCTACTGTTATTACACTTCTTTATTATTTTATTATCTATTCTTTTATGGGTTGGTGTCTTGAAACAATCTACGCTACAGTAAATAAAAAAGAATTTGTTAATAGAGGTTTTCTCCACGGTCCATTTTGTCCTATTTATGGTTTTGGTACTTTGGCAATAATTATTTTGCTAAAACCTATAGAATCTAACTATATTTTACTTTTTTTAGGTTCAATACTCACAACATCTATTCTTGAATATATAACAGGGTATGTTCTAGAAACTGCATTCAATAGTACTTGGTGGGATTACAGTGACAAGCCCTTTAATATTCATGGAAGGATTTGTTTATCCTTCTCTATAATATGGGGACTCATTTCTGTGTTTGTTTTGAAGGTAGTTCATCCCTATATTGTCTATCTAGTAAATTTATTACCAGCTAAACCGGGCATAATACTTTTCTATATTATGTTACTATATTTCATAGCCGATTTTATAATTACTGTAATAACAATATTTAAATTCAAATCCATGTTAACTCAGTTAAATACAGCATATTCAGAGCTTACTGTTAAACTGTCGGAGTTTAAATTTAATTTAGGGAATACCAAAGATCTATCTGAGTTGAAAAATAGATTAGATGGATTAATCGAAAATGCCGAAATGAAAGTGAGTAAAAAGAAGTCTGACATTGAAAATATTATAAAAGAATTGAAAATAAGATATGATTCCTTGATAAGCAAAAAATATCCACAATATTTAAGACTTGTCAGAGCATTTCCAGACTTGAAATTTAAGGGTTTAGATTCTATTCTGAAAGTTTTCAAAAATAAGATTTATAAAAATAAAAATTAACTTAATTAAAAGGAGCTTAAAAAATGAAAGAAGATAGTATACAATTAGCACAAAAGGGTATTGATGATGCAATAGAAACTATAGAGAACTTAGAAAAAACTATAAAAGTAACTCCTCTTCCAAAAGATGTATTAAAAGAAAATTTCTATATTCTAGCTAAAAAAGTTGATAAAATTGAAGATATATTAAAAAATGAGGGTATATTGTAGATTTACTATGGAACTATTCAAACTTCATCCATTTTAAAAAATCAATATATATATATATCAAATTATAAAAAAGCACCTTATTATCAAATATTTTTTTATTTGATAATAAGGTGCTTTTATTATGTTTAAATATAAATTATTTATTTTGCAAATTTTTGGACTTTTATAGAAGGCTCTTAATAATTAACTTCTTCTAAAAATAAACCTTTAGCTGGTGCAATATGTCCAGAATATTTTCTTTCCTTTTTATCTAAAATATCATTTATTTCAGCCACAGTTCTTTCACCTAAACCTACTTCAACAAGGGTTCCAACTATAAGTCTTACCATATTTTTTATAAATCCATTACCCTGAATACTAATTTCTATATTTCCACCTTCATTTACAATGTTTATGGTATAAATATTTCTTACAGTAGATTTTTTCTTGCTTTTAAGTGTTGTAAAACTTTGGAAATCATGTTCTCCTATTAAAAATTCTGCTGCTCTTCTCATATTTTCAATATTTAGAGATTGTGGTATATGATACTCATATTTTCTATTAAATACATTGTGTGCTTTGTTGTTACAAATATTATAAACATACTTTTTAGCCTTAGCATTATATCTAGCATGAAAATTCAAGTCTACTTCTTGTACTGATTTCACCACAATGTCTTCTGGTAAATACTCATAACAATAACTACGAATTTTATGATCTGACATACTGGATTCTGTTCTAAAATTTGCAACTTGATTAGTTGCGTGTACTCCTGCATCTGTTCTACCTGAAGCAGTAATTTCAATGTTTTCTTCCGCCATTTTACTTAAAACAGCTTCTATTTTGTGTTGAACCGTATTGTCACTATCTCCAAGTCTTTGCCATCCTTTATACTTAGTACCATCATATTCTATTACAATTTTTATATTTCTCATATTTATTATTTATCCTACTTTCTATTTTAGAGTTTAATCTAATATTTTAACTATTTTTTTAATACATACTTTATATTATATACATAAATCACAATTAATAAAACATCCCGTATAAAATAATTCTTAACTTTGACAGTGCTGAATTAATTTTTACAACAGGATACCTTTTTTCTGTATTTAAAATAATTCTGCGCTTTACAATTGTCCAGTTATTTAACTTCCAAGTTCCTTTTAGATCTTTTGCACTTTTTCTTACTGCTTTTCTTTCTCTTTCACTACCATCATAAAATACTACAAAATCAAATTCAGAATCTTCACTATCAAATTCAGTATCAAATTTTTTAATAATGTTATTAGGCGAAAGTAATAGTCTCCCAGCTTTGTGTTCTAATTTAAATGTAAGTCCTTTCTTATTGCTTGAATATAAATAAGACTTATAAATTAATTCGCTACAAAACAATGCATTATCAGTCATTATGTCAAAATTATAGTCGTATAACTTTCCTAAATATTCAAAAGCTGTAAATAGTGCTTTTAACTTATCTTCTTTAGATAGTTTAGGTCTTAATGCAGAAAAATAATCAACTTTTGCAATAGCATCTAAAGGATTTATAACCACACCTGGTGCAATAACTTCTATAATATATTCACTATCATTTTTATCACATAAGATATCATATACCTTAGGATAAATCGTCTTTACATAATCTGACACGCACAAAAAATTCTCTAGTGGCATGTCCACAAAATACTTATCTAACTTCTCTAAACCACCTATATAAATCGCAGAATGAGTCCAAAATCCTGGTAATCCTAGGTTTGTTAGTTGGTAATTGTTTCTTTTTAAAAGTATATCACCTGGTAGCAATTCATCTTTGATAATATTAATATCTTCATTACTAACATATTTCTCTTTTCTACTAGAATAATCAACTCCAGTAATACTTATAGCAACCCACTTTTGAAATGGGAACCAAAAATCAAACACATTTTTTCCGAAAAATTGGACCATGTTATTAAAAACAATATTCCTATGATTTTTAACAAGTTTTATAACATTTAAATAGTTATAACTTGCATATTCTAATAATCTTTCTTCACTTTCTTCACTTTCATACCCATAGACTTCATAACAATTCACCATAAAATCAAAGTAATGCTTATTTCTAAACAAAGATATCATTTGAGAAATTTCAGTTATCTCTTGTGTAATGTAATAATACTGTTTTTTATTGATATTGTATTCGGGCCTACTTTCGTTTAACATTGACTCCAAATACTTGTTTTTGTCTATAATATTAGCTAATAATACAGAGTTTTTACGTATTGCTATGGTTGAGGAATAAATTAATAACACATTTTTGAATTTAGTATGCGAATCTTCCCTATGTTTTAATCTAAGTTCATTTTTATATTTTTGCCTAATTTCATTTAATCCATTATAGCATCCTACATAACTAACCCAATTATCTAATATATTTTTTTTATCACCTAAAGACATATTTTGAATATCAGAATTAAACAAGTCTTTGTTTTTCTGAATCTCGTTCACTACGTGCTCCAACTCTTTTATAAGCTTTAAGGACTGGTTTATTTCCTCATTAACTATTCCCATACCCTTATCCCCCATAATTCAACTTTAGCAATTTATTATTATTATACCATAGAACTCACTATTCCTTCACTAATATAAATTATAAAATTGAAATCTTTCTGTTTTATTTGAGAATATATCCAGTAAAAACATGGATATTTTAATTTACATGTTTTTTTATGGGCTTTTATATGTATACTATAATTATATTATATAATGAATTATTTGGAGGCTCATATGTTTACAAGTGAACTATTATCACGTTTTTTTAATTTGCTGTTTTTTATTAATATTCTATTCGCCTTTGCAGTTGTCTTTATTGAACGAAAAAATCCTTCAAGCACTTGGACTTGGCTTATGGTATTACTATTTCTACCTAGCATAGGATTTATCTTATACTTATTTCTTGGTCAAAATTTGAAACGAAAACGTATGTTTTTGTTAAAGAAAGAAGAAAAAGAAAATCTTACCTCAATTATAGATAAACAAAAAGATTTTTTAAACAATGAGGATTTAATCAAAACCAATCCTTTTTTAAGTAAATATTCTGATATGATGGAACTTAATCTTTGTAGTGATAATGCCTTTTACACTAATAATAACCAGGTAACTATATTTATTGATGGTAAATCAAAGTTTGATCAACTTAAAGAAAACCTTGAAAATGCAAAAATATACATTCATATGGAGTATTATATAATTCAAAATGATACTTTAGGAAATGCTATACTAGATATTTTATGTAGAAAAGCTAAAGAGGGCGTAGAGGTAAAATTACTCTATGATGGTATGGGATGCCTCAAAGTTCCGAAATCTTTTTTTGCTGCCTTGACTGAGGCTGGCGGAAAAGTTGCTTGTTTCTTTCCACCCTTCCTCCCTTATATAAATCTTAGACTAAACTTTAGAAATCATCGTAAAATTTGTACTATCGATGGTGAGTATGCCTTTATCGGCGGGTTTAATATTGGTGATGAATATTTAGGACTTTCTAAAAAATTCGGATTTTGGAGAGATACACATTTATTCATACAAGGCGATGCAATAGATGCATTAGAATTGCACTTCCTAATGGATTGGAGATTTGCTGCTAAAGAAGACTCTATTTTTGATAGCAAATATTTTCCTCACAGAACTCATCTTGGTAAAACAGGTCTTCAAATGGTTTCAAGCGGCCCTGATTCCACATTCACTTCTATTAAAAATGGGTATTTAAAAATGATTGGTAAAGCTGAAAAAAATATTTTTATAGAAACTCCTTATTTTATTCCTGATGACAGTATATTGGAGGCTTTAAGAATAGCATCTTTGTCCGGAGTAGATGTGCGTATAATTATACCTAGTAAACCCGATCATCCTTTTGTATATTGGGCTTCCACTTCATATATGGGGGAGCTATTAGAATCCGGAGTCAAATGTTATACCTACACTAAGGGCTTTCTTCATAGTAAGTTTCTTTCTATTGATGGCTCTATAAGCTCTGTAGGTACTGCTAATCTAGATATTAGAAGTTTTACTTTGAACTTCGAAATTAACGCTTTTATATATGATACTGAAATAACTTCTCAATTGGAGGGTTTCTTTAATGATGATTTAAAATCCTGTGACGAACTTACTCTACAAAAATATACTAATAGAAGTTTTACGGTTAAATTTAAGGAGTCTGTTTCAAGATTACTTTCTCCTATACTATAACTAGCCTCCTCATGTGATATAATAATAATAATTGAAAGAAAGTATTATAATTTGTATGTTATAGTTTCATTAAATCCAAAATGTAGTGAGGCTTACCAGACTATATTGAATAGTATTAATTTTGTGCGTTTTACATATATAATACATCGCCACAATTAAACACCATATCATATGAAAGAGGTGCCCTTATGCGTAAAGCTGGTAAAGTAATCAATATTGAAAAAAATAAAGTTTACATCATAACTGCAAATAAAGAATTTGTAACTCTTGAAAAGCACACCGCCGATCCTAAAGTAGGTGAACTATATGCAGGTGAAGAGTTTAAAAGTGTTGCTATTTGGAAGTATGTGTTTGTAATCTCTTGTGTTCTATTCCTTTTATTCACAATAAAAAAATTATATTTGAATAACAAATACAATTTCTCAGTTATAGTAGATATGAATTGTTCTATAAGAATGGAACTAGATAGTTCAAATACTATAAAAAAAGTTGAAGGCATTAACTCTAATGGCTATAAAATAAAAGCACTCCTACCACTAGAAGATAAATCGTTGGAGGAGGCCTTGCATTTAATTTTAAATGAATCTATTAAGCAAAAATACCTAACTAAAGCACACGCGGACGACGGTTTCAAAATTTCTATATTTATTTCTGGCAACAAAGCTAACGCACCTATTGATTTAAGTGCTTTTGAAAAATATGCTAATAGCCATAATTACAATATAACAATAAATAATAATGGACAAGCTATAGTTAACTAAGGGTATCCTGCGGGATACCCTTAGTTATATTTATATTTTGGTATTACAAATGTTAAGTTTACATTTGTACATTTTTCTAAAATTTCTATTTAATATAATTAAGTAAAAATATTATCATTGTAAAGAACAAGTTGTCCAATAAACATCGCATTATTTATATTTATATCATTACTTTATAATTACAAAGGACGGTGTGAAATGAAAACCATACATAATGAAAACAATAAAAATGTTATGCAAACCATAGAAAATAGTGACTTAAAAACTAGATTAAATAAATTTATTAGCGAAACAGGTTTTTGCTCTAGGCGCGCAGCAGACAAAATGATTGATGCAGGCAAGGTTACAGTTAATGGTAAAATACCTGAAATGGGCACTCAGGTATCTGTAGCAGACTACATTGAAATAAATGGTCAGCATTTAAAGACTAAGGAAGAATTCGTTTATTTAGCTTTCAATAAACCCGTTGGTATAACATGTACTACAGAACATAAGATTAAAGGAAACATCATAGACTTTATAAATTTTCCAAAAAGAATTTTTCCTATAGGGCGACTTGATAAGCCTTCCCAAGGCCTTATATTTCTAACAAGCGACGGAGATATTGTAAATAAAATCTTGCGTTCAGGTAATAACCATGAAAAAGAGTATGTTGTTACTGTGGATAAACCTATATCCCATGATTTTATAAAAAGTATGGCAAATGGCCTACCTATACTTAACACTATAACTAAGAATTGTTTTGTTAAAAAAGAGAGCAAATATATATTCAGAATAATTTTAACTGAGGGACTTAACCGTCAAATACGAAGAATGTGTGAGTATTTAGGCTATGCTGTTGTAAGACTTGAAAGGATTAGAATAATGAATGTTTCTACAAATAATTTAGGTATTGGAAAATGGAGATACCTAACACCAAATGAGCTTTTAGGTATTAATAAATTAATTTCTAATTCTATTAAAACTGAAGATGCTTCAAAATAACAATTCTATAATATCTTTTATTTTAAAAGTGCACCCAAAATTTGTGTGCACTTTGATTTATATAATAGTTATTAACATTGTCCACAAGTTACCTGTGGACAACTTGTTAATGTTAATTAATAACCTCTATCTTGTTTAAATTCTAGTTCTTTTAGATATAATATTATAAAATTATAAAATTATTCCATTATTTTCTTTAAGTTCTTTTATATGTAGTTTATATGTATCTTAAATTGATATCATATCTTTTAATGTATTAGTTTACCAGTAAATCTATTATATATTTAAACCTCATTTATAAAAAATTTATAATTTTAACCTTTCTATTATTTATATATAAATGATAATTTTCATATTTAATACAAATATGTTTTGTATAACAATTAAATTATTTTTTAAAAATCTATTGTATATTATAAATTTATTCTTATTTTCATTTCGGCTAACAGATTATACACATTAAAATTTACTAGTCCACAAATTTTCAAAACTATGTAGCTTTTTCAAATAAAAACATACACTATTCAATACTTATACACATTATCCACAATTACCTTGTGTATAACTTGTGGAATTGACCTTTGTGACTGATTATTAGTATTAATTGTAGATATCATCAAAAATATTTTGTAAAATTTTTCATTTTAAATGAAATTTTTGAAATTTTATTTTTAAAGTTATGCACATTATCCACAGTTTTGTTGATAACATGTTAATAACTTTTTGTATATTCCCTTATTGTTTTCCCTTTTACTTTAACCTGTTGGTAGCTATTCTTATAGGCTTGCATGTCACTAATGTGATTTCTGAGCCCTCTGTATTATCTAAAACACATATTTCTTCTAGCTTTAACACCTTGCTTTCATATACCTCATATTCTAACTCTCAAGCCTAGGCTTCAAATGTTATTTGGTTCCCTATCCCTAATTCATTTAATATATTAAAATATTTAATACATGGTGGAATTTCTTGATTACCCACCTAGGAAATGATATATTTAAATCATAACCTGCGGTACTTTAATATTTACAAATCAAATTGAAAAGAGGTAATTTGCTTGAGAATTGGAATGGGATACGATGTTCATAAATTAGTTGAAGGAAGAAATTTAATACTTGGTGGAGTAAAAATACCTAACAAAACCGGATTACTAGGTCATTCAGATGCAGATGTTCTTATTCATGCTATTATGGATGCTCTTTTAGGTGCTGCAGCTCTCGGAGACATTGGGAAGCATTTCCCTGATACCGACTCTAAATATAAAGGAGTCTCTAGCATTGTCTTACTTAAGCATGTAGGCAGTTTAATAAAAAATAAGGATTATATAATTGAAAATATTGATGCTACAATAATTGCCCAAAGTCCTAAAATGTCACCACATATACCTGATATGGTAAAAAATATTGCAGCTGCACTAGAATTGCCTATAGATAAAATTAATATTAAAGCTACTACCGAGGAAGGCCTTGGTTTCACTGGTAACCTGGAAGGAATTTCTTCTAATGCCATATGTCTACTAAAATAAATTACATAAACTTAATAAACTAAGGACATTTCTTATATAAGAAATGTCCTTAGTTTATTAAAATTCTAAAACCCTTTTTTCCAAATTTCATAATCTGCATGGTCAATCAGCATAGCAGAAGAAAAATATGTACCTTGACCATATACAACGCCTAGCTCTATTAATTTTTTCTTCTCTTCAAGAGTTCGTATTCCCTCAGCTATAATTTTCATATTAGTTTTTATAGACATTTTAACCATATGCTCTACCATCAATGCTTTTATTTCATCTTTATGAACGTCTTTAACAATTTGAGGGGAAATTTTTATAAAATGTGGCTTCATCTTTATTAGTTCCACCATATTAGAGTTCCCTTCTCCGTAATTTTCCATAGCTAGTTTAAATTTGAGTTCCTGAGCAAAATTCCTCCAAAATGCGCTTCTTGGTATACGTTGAGTGATTTCTAAAACTAAATTTGTATCCTGTAATTTATTTATAACTTTTTTAATAGTATGCCTTGTTGTATCTGATTGAAGCTTAAAAAACAGCCCTTCTTCAACAAATGGCCTGAGTTCATTTAAATGATTGCTTAATTTATCGCAAGCTAGCAATGTAAGCTTTTCTAAGTCACCAGTAAGCCTAGCCTTTTCAAACATTTCATCTGGAAAAAATTCTAATCTTGAATCCCTAACTAATATTTCTAATGACTTAACCTCTCCACTATTTAAGTTTATAATAGGCTCCACCGTAAGCTCTATAGATTTATTTTTTATTATGCCTGAAATATGATATGCCTTTTGATCAATCTTATATATTGATTCCTTATCTAAATACTCACTTATTGAGGTTTCATCCAAAAACCATTGAAAACTTGTGCATGAGGATAGGCTAGGATTGTATAAATCTATAAGTTCATGTTTTAAAACCGCTCTTAAATTATACATTGTATATATCATTGCTGCCATTCTTTTATTTTCATCATTTGTTTTACGAATGAAATTTAATCCTGCTGAAACTCCTGCTAGATAAAATGATGGCTCATAGAGTTTGTTTCTAGAATCAGAAAGCAAATAGTCTATACCATGTCTTAATTCAGGTATTATATCTCTAAGTATACTAGCCCCATCTCCATCAGGTATATCAACATACTTTACATTTTTTGTTAACTCCTCACATAAACTAATCCAAAATTTTCTTTGCTTATTGTTGTCAAATTTTAAGTAGTCCATTAACGAATGTAATTCTAAATACCTGGTATCATAAAAAATATTACTATGAGTTTGATAACTTCCAAAATCAATAATAGAGGGTTTTTTCACTGAAACAATTATATTTCCTCCATGAAAATCACCATGTATACAGGAATGTAAATATTTTATCTCCTTACCCTCCCACACCTCTTCATTTGTAAAGAATTTATATGGATTAGGAAAAAATTTATCAACTCCATCTATAACTAACCATTTTTTATCTTCATCAATCATTAATGTTTCAAACGCCTTTATAAGTTTTGTATCCATAAATCTATAACCTAATGATGTTTTCATTACATCAATAGGAGATTTAATTTCAGACGTATGCGGTTTATTCCAAGTATATAAAAATTTAGCTACTTGTTCTGATGTTTGCTTAACTATTGCTAATTCATTTTCCAATGAATATTTTAGAGTTTTAATTCCTAATACATTATCCCCCCCCAGTTCATATAGCACACCAAATCTTTTTAAATTATTTTTACATTTAATTCCTACTTCATCAATGATTTTAGGTATATACCCCTCAACGGAGTTATCTTTCGATTGTAAAAATGCTTTGTTATGTAGTCCATTCTCATTCATTTCTTGAATCTTCAAAACTCCTAATTTACGAGATTCACTAAATTCTACAGTATATACTGCTGCACCAGATTCTCCATCATTTAATTCATTTATTATTTCTATAGGTTGATTTTCCTGTGCAAAGCTTTTTAAAACCATTATTTTCTCTTGCTGGCTTAGCATGTTTTACCTCCTGTATAAATTATTGTTATTATGTTGATATTTATAATATAGATAAACATACCTTTCTCAAAACTCACTACATTTCACATTAAATTTATGTAAAATTTCAAACCATTTCTGAATAATGTTTTATTTTTATCAACTAAAATATAGTCATCATTATTTGATTATACTACAAATATATTATTTTACCATAAGCACAAAAAATCACACAAGTTTTATAAATTATAAAGCCTGCGTGATTCAATAATTTCTCGGTAAAAACATTTTTGAATTTTAGTTAACTAAACAACTTTCTAATACAATAATATTTATCTTCTCTTTTTTCTAAATCAAACTCATTTATAGATGTAATTTTATCATGTTGCTCTACATGTAATACATAGCCTTCTTCATTCCTATTTGGGAAGTAAACTTTCGTATAATTCATAACCTCTACTTTTTCTCCGAAGAGGTCATAAATTAATAATGGTATCTGATTTAGCATATATATCTACCCCTTTTATATTTATTAACTATAAATTAATAAATATTATGGTAATCTAATATTTATGCTGAAAACTTTAATAAATTTGATTTATTTATATATTAACTTTTTAAAAGATAATTTAATAATAATATGTAGATTTTAAAATAAGAAACTTTCAGAATAAATTCTGAAAGTTTCTTATTTATAGTATAATTCTGTAATTAATCATCACTTATGGCGATGCAATATTAATCTCCTAATGTTGCAACCATAACTGCCTTAATTGTATGCATCCTGTTTTCTGCTTCATCAAATACTATAGAGTGTTCACTTTCAAATACTTCATCTGTAACTTCTAAACCCTTAAGACCATATTTTTCAAATATTTCTTGCCCTACAGCAGTCTTTAAATCATGGAATGCTGGTAAACAGTGCATAAATTTAACGTTTTTATTATCTGTTAACCCAAGCATTTTCATATTTATT
>Ga0105047_10010491_pt1 | contig 15129 bp, 16 predicted proteins | sample MAT04_FD_78384 | JGI IMG/M metagenome (GOLD analysis project Ga0105047, IMG submission 78384) | Freshwater microbial communities from Lake Fryxell liftoff mats and glacier meltwater in Antarctica - MAT-04 (megahit assembly) | ecosystem: Environmental > Aquatic > Freshwater > Ice > Liftoff... | reverse complement strand
TGGAGGACGGCCGGCACTACGCCAAGTGGGATGACCCGTTCCCGAAGCCGTCGTATCTGTTCGCACTGGTCGCCGGCAAACTGGTGTCGCTCGACGATGACTTCACGACCGCTTCCGGGCGGGTGGTGGTGCTGAAAATCTACTCGACACCGGCCAACCTGCCGCGCTGCCGCCACGCGATGGATGCGCTGAAGCGCGCGCTGCGCTGGGACGAGGAACGCTTCGGCCGCGAGTACGACCTCGATGCCTTCATGATCTTCTGCGCCGACGACTTCAACATGGGCGCGATGGAGAACAAGGGCCTCAACATCTTCAACAGCCGCCTGGTGCTGGCCAACCCGGCCACCGCCACCGATGACGACTACGCCGCCATCGAAAGTGTCGTGGGCCATGAATACTTCCACAACTGGACCGGCAACCGCGTGACGTGCCGCGACTGGTTCCAGTTGTCGCTGAAGGAAGGCCTCACCGTCTTTCGCGATCAGGAGTTCTCGAGCGATCTCAACTCGCGCGCCGTGGAGCGGATCAGCGCCGTCGAGTTCCTGCGCCGTGACCAGTTTCCCGAAGATGCCGGCCCGATGGCGCACAACGTGCGACCGGACGAGTACCTTGAGATCAACAATTTCTATACGTCCACCGTGTACGAAAAAGGCGCGGAAGTCATCCGCATGCAGTACACGCTGCTCGGCCGCGACCGCTTCCGCCGCGGCATGGACCTGTACTTCGACCGGCACGATGGTGCCGCCGTCACCTGCGACGATTTCGTCAATGCCATGCAGGATGCGTCGGGTGTGGATCTTGCGCGCTTCAAGCGCTGGTACAGCCAGGCCGGCACGCCGGTCGTCGATGTACGCGCGACGTACGACGCCGCCGCGCGCACGTACACGCTGGAACTCGCGCAGCACACGCCCGCCACGCCCGGCCAGCCGGAAAAGCTGCCGTTCCACATTCCGTTTGCGGTGGGCCTGATCGGTGCCGACGGCCTTGACATCCCGCTGCGCTTCCCGCACGAGGCCGCGCCGGTGGGCACCACGCGCGTGCTCGATTTCGTGGAGGCGCGCCAGGTGTTCACATTCGCCGGGATCGGTGCTCCGCCGGTGCCTTCGCTGCTGCGCGGCTTCTCAGCACCGGTGACCATTCGTTTCGACTACGACGCCCAACAACTGGCGTTTCTCGCCGCGCACGACAGCGACCCGGTGAACCGATGGGATGCGGCGCAGCGCAGCTTCGTGGCCGCGATGCTGGCGCTGGCCGCCGATTTTTCCCGCGACCGGCCGTTGCAACTGCCGGCGGCACTGGCGGACGTGGTCAGCGCCCTGCTGGCCGACCTTACCAGCGATCCAGCGTTGCTGGCGCAGGCTCTGACGCCACCCGATCCAGCCTACGTCGCGGCGCTGGCGGACGTGATCGAGGTCGACGGCATTGTCGCGGCGCACCGTTTCCTGCGGGCGCAGCTGGCGCTGGAGTTGCGCGACGCCTTCACGCACCGGTTCAACGCGCGCCGCGTGCTCGCGCCGTATGCGCCCACCCCCGACCAGACCGGCGCACGCAAGCTCGCCAACGTTTGCCTCGCGTATCTCGGCACGATCGACGATGCTGCGGCGCGTGCCGTGGCGGTCGCGCACTTCGATGCCGCCGACAACATGACCGACACCGTCGGCGCACTGGCGGCCGTGCGGGACTCCGCCGCCATCGAACGCGAGCAGGTCTATGCGCGCTTCGAGGACAAGTGGCGCGACGAACCGCTGGTCCTCGACAAGTGGTTCAGGGAACAGGCGCTCGCATGGCGACCCGATACCATTGACCGCATTCGTGACCTGCTGGCACACCCGCGGTTCAATGCGCGCAATCCCAATCGCGTGCGCGCCCTGGTCGGTACGTTCACATTGCGCAATTTCGCGCAGTTCAATGCTGCCGACGGCAGTGGTTACGCATTTGCGGCCGACCAGGTACTGGCGCTGGACGCCATCAACCCGCAGATCGCGGCATCGATTGCCGGCGCCTTCAACCTGTGGAAACGATTCCCGGAGCCGCGCCGCGGCATGATGCAGGCGGCGCTGCAGCGCATCGCCATCGCACCCGGGCTGTCGCCGGATGTCACCGAGGTCGTCACGAGAACCCTGGCGGATTGAAGCAAGTGCGCGACGCGGCGCGAAGCCGGAGTTGAACCTGGACGTCCAGCGAATCGCCGCAATCGACGGACTTCGTGGCTTTGCCGTGCTGCTGGTCTTCTGCGTGCACTTCTTCAGCACCTTCGTGACTGCGGCATTCGGGGTCAACTTCGATGACGTAGCCAGCATTTTCGAGTTGTCCGGGACACTGGCCATTGGCTACTGGCTGTTCTACTCGCACTATGGCGTGTTCCTCTTTTTTTGCATCAGTGGTTTCGTGATTGCCCGTGCACTCTCCCGGGTCTCGACCACGGCCCAGTGGCGGAGGTTCATGACGCGACGATTGCTGCGTATCTATCCGGCGTTTCTGGTTTCACTTGTCCTTGCCTGCGCCCTTGCCGTCTGGATCCAGGGCAGCACCGTTCTTGGCTGGCGCACGATCGCAGGAAATCTGCTGTTCCTGAACGGCTGGTTTGCATTGAACGTCCATGCGTACAACAATGTTTCCTGGTCCCTGTTTTTCGAGTTTATTTTCTACGTGGTCTACTCAGCCTTGCATGTATTGATGCGACAGGCTGGCCGGGGCCCCGGCACGGCACCCGCGCTGTGGCTTGTCTTTATCGTTTCGCTCGGAATCGCGGGATACCAGGAATGGTTTCTGTTCATCCCGTTCGGCGCGGGCGTGATCGCGGCCAGTGTCAGCGCCGTGCGCATGCAACGCTGGGTGGCCGCCACGACCAGCGATGGCACGACCATTCTTCTGTACATCGCATTGACGAGCTTTTCGGTCGTGGTCGTTGCCCTGCCGCAGCGCGGTCCGGCCGGATTGATCTGGCCCTCGTTGTCCGCCCTGTGGCTGTTGGTGATGTCCGTGGTCTTTACCCTGCTTGTATTGCGGGTCGCGTATGGCGCGGCGCTGCTCGCCCGGGTTTTTTCATGGCCCTTGCTGGCGTGGTTCGGGCGGATTTCGTTCTCATTCTTTCTTGTGCACAGCCTCGTCATCACGTTGGTGCTCAACATGTACCGCTATATGTTCGGCGCGCTGTCGCCGCCGATGGGCCTGGTCCTGGGGGCACTGGTGCTGTCTCTTGCCACGGCGCTCTCGGCTCTGATGTACAGATACATCGAGGTGCCGGCAATGGGCTTGCTCAGATCGCGCCAGGTCCCGGCGAACGCTGCAATCTGGTAGCGACCTGACTACCAGTAGGTTTCGATCGTCACATGTCCCGGCTCGCGGCGCCGGTGCCGGCGCATCCCTCGCCCCGCCAGCAGCGCCTGCACGTCGTCCACCATGGCCGGATTGCCGCACAGCATCACATGCGAATTCTCCGGCGACAGCGGCAATGCGGCCCGCGCCTCCAGCCGCCCATCGGCGATCGCCGCCGTAATGCGCCCGTCCATCGCCCCTGGATGGGTTGCGCGACTCACCATCGGCACGTAGGTGAAAGCTACCGGATGCGCTTGACCGATGTCCGCAATTTCCTGCCGGTATGAGAGCTCCTCCGCGTACCGCACGCCATGGACCAGCACGATGCGCGAGAATCGCGACCACGCATCGTCCGTGCGCAGCATCGACAGGAAGGGACCGATGCCGGTGCCGGTGGCGATGCACCACAGCGCGTCGGCGTCCGGCAACTCGCCGATGCTGAAGAATCCGTTGGCACGCGGCGCCAGCCAGATCGGCGCGCCGACCTCCAGCATGGCAAGGCGCGGCGTCAGCGGACCCTCGGGCACGACGATGAAATAGAACTCGTGGGGCTGTATGCCCGGCGGATTCACGAATGAATAGGGCCGTCCGATCATCGGTTCGTTATGGCCGGGCGGCGCTGGCAGCGCCAGCCGGCCGAACTGGCCCGCCACGAAGGTGACCTCCGGCGCGCTTACCTGCAGCGATATGAGGGTGCGGGTCCAATGCCGCAAACCCGCCACGTGCCCTTCCACCCAAGCCACCATGAGATGCCTGTCGTTGTCGTCAAGTAAACTTCGCATTATGCCTACGCGCATGCCCGCCCCCACCATCACCGGACCCCGCGTCTACCTTCGCCCGCCCCGGCGCCGCGATGCGGAGGTCTTCATCGAGGCCGCGCAGGCCAGCCGGCGTGCGCATGGGCGCTGGGCATCCGCACCCGATACCCGCGAACGCTTCATTGCCTATGTCGACCGCTATGCGTGCAGCGCCGCCCCGGTCACGCATGCCGGCTTCCTGATGTTCACCTCCGCCGACGATGCGCTGGCGGGCGCATTCAACTTTTCAGAGATCGTGCGGGGCGGATTCCTGAGCACCTACCTTGGCTACTTCGGCTTCACGCCGCATATCGGCAAGGGTCACATGAGCGAGGGCATGGGTCTGGCGCTGGATGTCGCGTTCTCCCGGTTGAAGCTGCATCGCGTCGAAATCAATGTTCAGCCGTCCAACCTGCGCTCGGTCGCACTGGCGGAACGCTCCGGTTTCACCCGCGAAGGATTTTCGCGCCGCTATGTCAAGATCGGTGGACGCTGGCGCGACCACCTGCGCTTCGCGATGCTGGCGGAGGATTGGCGCATGTTGCGCAAAGCGCGCGCATGACCACCCGCCTGCGATCGATCATGGCCTGCCTGGCGCTGCCGCTGGCGGCCTGCGCCACCGACACGATGAAAGCGGGCGACGCGCGCACGGTGAAGGGCCAGGTGATTGCCCCCTACGATATCCACGAGGAATGCATGACGATGAACACGGGTGACCGGCTCGACTATCGCTTCGAATCCAACGCGCTGGTGAACTTCGACATCCGGTATCGCGACGGCAGTGCCGTGATCAGCACGATATCGCGGGACGACGTGCGCGAATCGGCCGGCGTGTTCCTGTCGCCACTCGTTCGCCGCTACTGCACGCACTGGCAAACCGGCCCCCAGGGCGCACGGCTCGACTACCAAGTGCGCCTGCTGCCCGCGTCGGCACCGCGATGAGCAAACCGAATTCAACTTGGCTGCTGGACCTCGACGGCACGCTCACCGACAACTATCCCGGCATCTCGCGTTCGATCGTATTCGCGCTCGACCGGCTGGACGTTGCGCCTCCCGACGAAGCCACGCTGCGGCGGTGCGTGGGCCCACCGCTGCGCGAGAGTTTCGGATGGCTGCTCGATACGAGTGATGCAGACACGATCGAAACAGCGATCGCCCACTACCGCGAACGCTTCGGCGACGTCGGGTGGCGCGAGAACGTCGTCTATGATGGTATCGTCGACGCTATGACCCGGATGGCCGAGGCGGGTACCCCGATGTATCTCTGCACGTCGAAACCGGAAATGTTCGCGCGGCGCATCGTCACGCTGTTCGGATTCGCAACACAGTTGAAGGGGATCTATGGCGCCGACCTCGCGGGCCGCTTCGACGACAAGGTGAAACTCTTCGCGCACATTGTCGCGACCGAAGGCCTCGACCCGGACCACGCCATCATGATCGGCGACCGCTCCCACGACCTGCGGGCAGCGCGGATGAATGGCGCGCGCGCAGTGGGCGTGCTTTGGGGCTACGGATCGCGGGAGGAACTGGCCAGCGCGGATGCCGTGGTGGAACGGCCGCGGGATCTGCCGGATGCGCTGTTCGCGCTTGTCAACCGCCCCGATTAACGCGCAGCAGCGCGCCGCTCAACGCCGCTTTGGCCGCGCGCGTCCCAGCAGGAAGCCGGCCAGCACGCCAGCGGCGATCGCCGCCATGTGAAAGAACGGTTTGTAGTAATAGATGATGGCATTCTCGAAGCCGTCCGGCGCCACGAACACCCGCGCATAGGCGAAGAGCTCCAACGCCAGCATCACGATGCCCACCGCCAGCATTGCCCGCGCGAACGGCGAGAGGAGCGCCAGCACCGCCAGCACCACCCACGGTCCCGCCTCGTAGGCGAACCAGCCGAAGGAACGCTCCACGTCGGCGGCGCGCGGCGACAGAAACTCGATGTACGCGGCAATGGCCACGCCGATGAGCGCGATGACGATGGCGGCGATGCGGCTGCCCTTCATGGTGCGATCCGCCTTCCCGGTGCTGAAAACCCGGATATCACACTAGCACGGACGGACGGAACACCGAAACATCATCAAAGAGCCGCGGCCCCAGTGCCTCGATATCCCAGCCGGGCAAACCAGCCAGCGGCAGTGGTGTCAGCATGGCAGGCTGCCATAGCGGCGCATGGATGCAGGCCGCCGCCGCCGCGTCCAGCGCCGCGATTGTGGGCGCATCGAGGGATGCCGTCGCGGTGCCACGCGGCACGACCAGTACCTGCGCCGTGATACCGCGAAAGGGTGCGCGCAGCTTGTCGAGGAGGCCATGTCCGACGATCAGGGGTACGAAACCTGCCTCGACACGCAGCCGCGCGTCGACGAACAATTCGCGCCAGGCGTGGCGCCGCAGCAGGTCGATCAATGCGTCATCGGCGCAGGCCAGCAGCAGCCCCGATTCGTCGAGCAGCGTGGCCGCATCGCCTACGCGGGTGCGCGCATGCAGTGCCAGCGCACCTGCCGAACCAGCGACATGCCGCGCATTGAGCGCGCACTTGGTGCGGGGCAACGCGAGCCACACCAGCGCGTTGAAGGCATCGTGCCAGTTGCCCGGCCGAATGCCCACTTCGCCGCGTTCGGCAATCGCCCGCTCGTAGGCCTGCGCGCTTGATCGAGCACTGGCGACGAAACGCAACGGCATGCCGTTATCGAGCGCCAACGCGCCGTCGCACGCCCATCGATCGAGTTGTGCCAGCTGCGGCATGCCATCGACCAGGCGATGCCGCCACGGCGCAAAGGCAGGGTGGTGCATCCACAATTCGTCCATCGCGCGAAGCCGCGGTTCAGCGGCCGCCGCCGACCGCCATCACCACCACCACTGCGATGAACAGCGCCACCACGATCAGCGCGATCTTCCACGGGCTCTTCGGGTACTCGCCCTGGATGGCGCCGGTGACGCCGTTTTGCACGCACTGGAACGTTCGTGCACCATAGGTATAGGACATGAGCCACACCGGTGCCAGAATGTGCTTGAAGCTTTGGCGCGTGTAGCTCGTGTGCACGACCAGGTTGCGATACGTGTCGCCGGGAATCTGCTGCACGCACAGCATCTGCACCTTGCCGTCCATGACCTCGCGCGCGTGCTGGGCCGCGCCGACGAGATCGATCTGGTAGCGCTCGACGACCCAGCCGGCGACATAGCCTGCATCGTAGGGCCTCAAGGTCGCGGTGGGAAAGGGTTCGATGCCGCGCAGCAGCGCGGGATGCACACCGACGGATGCGCACACGAGATCGTCGTCGAAGAAATGCGACAGCGAACCTGCGGCCGGTACCCAGCGCACGTGCTGGACCTGCCGCGTGCGCGTCTGGCCATTCTCAGTGTACGACTCGGTCGTGTAGTAGTAGTGCCCGGCGTCAGCGGTCCATTGCGCATCGGCCTGCGCATCGAAGGTCCAGTACGGCAGGTACAGGCCCTTGACGGTGTCGGTGAGCGCACGGCGCTTCAACGCGTTGGGCGCCAGCCACAACTTGCCGTACCACTGCCGGATGCGATCGCGCGCAGCAGACTCGCTGACGGTGAACGGCAACACGGACTCAGGCCGGAAGGCGGGCTTCGTTTCCTCGTACGGGACGAGTTGCGCTGAACCGCAAAACTCGCAGTTCTGCGCCTGGCGCTTCGGGTCGAAGACCGAGATGGCGTTGCAGCTCTGGCATTGCACCTGGCGCTTCTCGGCCTTCCAGCCGCGGTCTTCGTCGCCGATGCCGCGAATGGCAGCGACCAGGTCATGCTCGATGACGCCGCCGGTGGCGGCGTCGAGCTTCGCTGGTGACTCGGTCCCACAGAAGGGGCACACCAGCTTCTGCTTGGCCGGATTCCAGTTGGCCTCTCCGCCACACGCGGGACAGGCGAACTTGGAGATCGCGACGGTATCGCTCATCGGCACAGCAGGCGTGTGCAGCACACTATTGAATCGAGTACCCGACAAGACGCCAGACGCCGTCCGCCTCGCGTTCCATCGTGACGGACTCGGCGGCGTCGCGGCTTGCGAAGGTGGTACGGAATGTCAGCAGTAGATACGTGGCCCCGGATGCTTCGGGACCCTGCGGTACGATCTGAGTCGCCACCAACGCACGCTGCCGCACGGCACCGTATGGCACGCGAGCCTTGGCCGAGGCTTCTGCCCATTGCTGCGGCGTCAACGTAGCCCGGAACTTGGCCGACGCGGCGGTATAGGTGGACTGCACGTTGCCGGCGTCCGAAAGTGCCAGCCACTCGCGCGCTACGCGCTGGGCTTCGGTAAGACTGGGATCCTGCGCCTGCGCCGTGCTGATTGCCGCACCGAGCAAGACGATGCCAGCCCCGCGTGCCAGCACGGCCAGAGCGCGGCGCCGGCCGGGTTGCCGCAGCGTCATCGTCATCCCTTCAGAAAGGCGTCGATCGCGCCGCGTGTGACGCGCCATTGCGTGCCAATCTTGCGGCCCTTCAGGTCGTTGGCCTCGAGACTGGCGAGTACATCCGACTCCGCCACTCCCAGCAACTGCGCGGCTTGCGCCGGCGTCATCAGCTCTGGTGCAGCCGCGGCTGCCGCAGCCGCTGCCGGCGCCGCGATGCCCGGCGTGGCTTGCCCCATCAGGCCGCCCGTTTGATTCATCATCTGCTGCGCCATCGCCATGCCAACGGCCATCTCGGCCGCCATGCCGCCCGGTCCGCCGCCGTTGCCGGCCGCCATGCCCTGCGCCATCTGGAACTTGACGTAGTCGTTCAGGTTGCCCACCGCCGCCATGCTGGAACGCTTGTCGATGGCGGCCTCCACTTCCGGCGGAACGGAGACGTTCTCGACGATGAACGTGGTCATCTCGAGGCCGTACTTGGCGCTGATCGCAGGATTGATCAGTGGCAGCAGCGCCTCGCCAAGTTCGCCGTAGCGCGACGCGACATCCAGCGCGGGCACCTTGCTGCTGGCCAGCGCATCGGTGAACACGCTGACGATGCGCGAGCGCATCGTGTCGTCGAATTCATCGAGCCGGAAATGGTCGTCCGTGCCAGCCACTTCCTTCAGGAACTTCTTAACGTCGACAATGCGAAAATCGTAGGTACCGAACGCGCGCAGCCGCACGATGCCGAAGTCGGCGTCGCGCATCATCACCGGATTGGCAGTGCCCCATTTGTTGCCGGTGAAAAGCCGCGTGACGACATAGTAGACATCGGCCTTGAACGGGCTTTGCAGCGCGTACTTCCAGCTCTTGAGGTTGGTCAGGATCGGGATGTTGTCGGTGGTGAGCGTGTGCTTGCCCGGCCCGAAGGTATCGCCGAATTCACCCAGATAGACGAACTGCGCCGCCTGCGATTCGCGCACGATCAGCTGCGCGCCATTCTTGATTTCCTTGTCCTCGTCGGGGAAGCGATGCGACAGCGTGTCGCGCGAGTCGTCGGTCCACTCGATGATGTCGATGAACTGTTTCTTGATGAAATCGAGAATCGCCATGGATATTCCTTGGTCAGAATGCGCCGGAAATGAAAACGCGGCCTGCGGCAGAATGCCGCGGCCGCATTCTAATCCACTTGCTGCCTACTTCTTGGCCGCCGCCACCTTCTTCATCTCGGCCTCGGCGCTCTTCAACTCCGTGTCGATGCGGGTGGACGGAATGGCGCCCGGCACGATCGTGCCGTCGGCGAACAGCAGCGTGGGGGTGGCCTGGACCTTGAATTTCGCGGCCAGCTCCTGCGTCTTGGCGAGCGGGTCGCCGCAGTCGCCCTTGTTGTCGGGCACGGCGCCAGTCTCGAAGAACGCATCCCAGGCCTTTTGCCGGTCGGCCGCGCACCAGATGGCGCGCGACTTGCGCGCGGCGTCGGGGTGCAACTGGTCGATCGGGAACAGGTACGTGTAGATCGTGACGTTGTCGACGGCTTTGAGTTCCTGTTCGAGCTTGGCGCAGAACGGGCAGTCGACGTCGGAGAACACCAGCAGCGTGCGCTCCCCGGTGCCCTTGACCTTCTTGATCGCGAGGTCGAGCGGCAGCTTGCTGACATCGACGCGATTCAACTTGCGCTGCCGGTCTTCGGTCAGGTTGGTCTTTGAATCGGTGTCGTACACCGAGCCCACCAGCAGGTACTTGGCCTTGGCGTCGGTATAGAGGACGCGGTCGTCGAACTGCACTTCGTACAGGCCGAAATAGGGCGTCTTGACTACGCCGCGGATTTCCCCGCCTGGAAACTTCTGTTCGAGGGTTTTCTTGAGCGCCAGGGCCTCGCCGGTCAGCGGAGGCGTCTTTTCAGCGCCCTGCGCCGCCGCGGGCAGCGCCACGACAGCCAGTGCAACGCCAGCCAACAGGACCAGGCCAGCCGCGCGAACACGGCCGGCAAAGGGGAATGCAGACTTCATGATTTCTCCACGCATGGGGGTGACAGCAGACTTCGACAGTCTAGCGCAGCGCAGGTTGCGCCATGAATCGCTTGATGACGGGGAGCCGATCAACGGCCGCCACCCCAGCGTTGCGCAGCGACTTCAACCATGGCGTGGGCGGCCCGAACAGCCGGGCCAGCCCATCGGTGACGGCCTGCATCGCCAGTACGGGTTCCGCCCGCCGGCGGGCATAACGCTGCAGCAGCACCGGCGCCCCTGGATCGGCCACCGGACCCCGCTCGCGCAGCACCTGCGCCAGAACCTCGGCGTCGCCGAGGCCGAGGTTCATGCCCTGCCCGGCCAGCGGATGGATGCCGTGCGCCGCGTCGCCCACCAGCGCCAGCCGGTGCGCCACCGTGGCCGGCAGTCGCAGCAACGACAGCGGAAACGCCGCCGCAGGGGTTAACGGCGCGAGCGCGCCCAGCGCCCCGCCGCCCGCCCGCATGACACGCTCGGCAAGAGCATCCGGCGCCAATGCGCGCAGTTCCTCGGCCAGTGCCTCCGGTGCGGACCACACAATCGAGATCCGCCGTCCCGGTAACGGCAACCACGCCAGCACCCCGCCATCGTCCTGGAACCACTGCCGCGCCACGCCATGATGGGCCCGCGCGCAATTGAAATTGGCCACGACGGCCGTCTGCCCGTAGCTGCGCGGCTCAGCGACGATGCCGGCCGCCGTGCGCACCCACGAGCGCACGCCGTCCGCACCCACCAGCAGGCGCGCCTGCAACTCGCCCGGTGCGGCGCCGCCCAGGGTCAGCAGCGCGGCCTCCGGCGTGAACGACAATCCGACGAACGGCGCCTCCCCGATCACCTCCACCCCCGCCGAGCGCACCTGCGGTAGCAGCGCGTTGCGCAGCGAGCGTTCCTCGACGATCCAGGCCAGCGCCCGCTCGTTCATGTCGTAGGCGGAAAAATCGAGACAGGCGCCGCCATCGCCGACGACGTGCATGGCCTCGATCGCGGTGATCCGGTCCGGCGGCAATGCCTGCCATGCGCCGGTCGCCTGCAGGAACCGGGCGCTGCCGGGGCTGATCGCGTAGACGCGCGCGTCCCACGTAGCCGGGTCGAACTCGGGCAACGCGATCGGAGCGCGATCGACCAGCGCCACGCGCAGGCCGGCGTGCGCCAAGGACACTGCCAGCGACATGCCCGGAAGCCCCGCACCGGCGATCGCGACATCCACTGCAACCGTTGTCACGCCGCGGGGTCCTCCGGCGGTGTCAGCACTTCGATCACGTGGTTCTGGTTGGTGTAGATGCAGAGCTCGCCTGCGATCGTCAGCGCCTGCTTGACGATGCCGGGCGCGTCGAGTGCAGAGTGATCGAGCAGCGCCTTGGCCGCGGCCTGCGCAAACGCACCACCAGAGCCAATGGCGACGATGCCGTGTTCCGGTTCCAATACGTCGCCGTTGCCGGTGAGCACCAGCGACGCCGTGAGATCGGCCACCGCCAGCATCGCTTCGAGCCGGCGCAGCACGCGATCGGAGCGCCAGTCTTTCGCGAGTTCCACCGCGGAACGGACGAGGTGCCCCTGATGCTTCTCGAGCTTGGCTTCGAAGCGTTCGAACAGCGTGAACGCGTCGGCGGTCGCGCCGGCGAACCCGGCCAGCACGCGGTCGTGGTGGATGCGCCGAACCTTGCGCGCCGTGGCCTTGATCACGATGTTGCCCAGCGTGACCTGGCCATCGCCGCCCAGCGCCACGGCGCCGTTGCGGCGCACCGACAGGATGGTCGTGCCGTGAAATTGTTCCATGGAATGGACTCGCTGGCAGCGCTGCAGCGGGCGCTACTGCGGCTTCTTGACGAAATGCCGCGGCGATATGCCGATCAGCAACAGCAGTGCACGGATGATCGGCGTCGCGCCGACGATCTGCACCGCCTTGCGCTGCTGCTCGATCCGGTTGATCGCGTTGAACAGCGCGCCGGCGCAGACGAAATCGATGCGGTCGACGGCGGTCATATCGATCGGCACCACCGCGTGGTTGTACGCATATTCGGTGATCTTGGTCAGTTGCGGCGACGCCTGGCCGGACAGCACGCCGGTCCACATGATGACTGGGCCGCCCGACGCGATGGTGGCCTCGGCGGCTTCAACAGCCGGTGCCGCCTTTGCTGCGTCAACCGGCGGCGCAGGCGGCGGGTCCCATGATGGCGGCGACTGCTCGAACGCAATTGCATATTCGATGGCCCGGTTCTCGAACGCGTCCTGGTCAGCCTGGAACTGCAGCAGTTCAAGTGCCAGCAGCCACACGCCCTCGCCCCCTTCGCGGCCGCGCCGAATCAGGATGTCGAGCGCGGCACCGACCTTGTCCGCGCGTTCGAGCATCAGCGGTACGCGACGCTTGCGCACTTCCGCCAGTGCATCGGCCAGCATGTGTGCGCCCTTGTCATCAAAGCCGGCCACCTGCGCCAGGTCGAGCCGCGCGTTGGCGATACCTTTGGCCGCCGCCTTGCGCAAGGCCTCGATCTGCGGTGCGGTTGCCGCCGTGAGCTTTCCGGTCAGGGCAATGTAACCACCGCCGGCGGATTTGGGTGGCGGCGCAGCGGCCGGCGCGGCGGGGCCGGATTCGTCCCACATGGGCGCCGAGCGTTCGAAGTGCATCACGTACGTCATGGCCACGCGCTCAAAGCCGACGCGATCGTGGCCGCGCTGCATCAGGTCGAACAATGCAAGCCACGCCAGCGGCGACGCGCGGGCGTCGGCGTCGTTTTGCACGCCGTCCTCCAGCAAGTCACGCGCGGGCTTCGACTGGCCGCTGGCGAAGAGCAGTGCGGCGTTCTCCAGTACCGCGCAAAGTCCGGGGCCGATCTGCGCCACTTCAATCGCCGTGCGCGCAGGCGACCATTCAATGAGGCTGGCGCCGGTCACGGAAATGTCGCCGGCCGGTTCCGCGCGCGGCCGCTCCATCGGCCCTCGCCGGCCCTGCGCCTGCACCGCCACGTCGCGTGCCGACACCGGCGGTTGCGGCGCGCGCGCGGGCACGGCGGGACGTGCCGCAGCTTTGGAGGCGTCAGGTTTCTTGGCGGGCGGCTTGGAGAACAGGGCCATGGTCGCGGCAGGTTATGCCGTTGGAATGACTACGGGCCATTATGTTCCCAAGCCCACACCCGGACAAGGTAACCGCGGCCCTCGATGACCGCTTTCCCGCAGAGTGGGACGGCCTTCAAATGTACAACGGCCGCCCACCAGGACGGCCGTTGCGTTGACGTGGTGCGTCGCGAACTTCAGCCCAGGTTCTGCGCGGCGAAATCCCAGTTGAGCAAGTTGTCGATTACAGCATCGACATACGCGGCGCGCTTGTTCTGCTGGTCGAGGTAATACGCGTGTTCCCACACATCGATCGTCAGCAGCGGCTTCTGGCCCTTGGTGAACGGCACTTCGGCGTTGGACGTCTTGACCACCTTGAGTGCGTCGCCATCGAGCACGAGCCAGCCCCAGCCGGAGCCGAACTGCGAGACCGTCGTGGTGGCGAGTTCCTTGCGGAACGCATCGAAGCCGCCGAACGACGAATCAATCATCGTGGCCAGCTTGCCGGTGGGCTTGCCGCCGCCCTTCGGCTTCATGCTGTGCCAGTAGAACGTGTGGTTCCAGGTCTGCGCGGCATTGTTGAATAGCCCCGCCTTATCGGCCTTGCCTGCCGTCTCGGTGATGATCTTCTCGAGCGTGGCGTTCTCGTAATCGGTGCCCTTGACGAGATTGTTGAGGTTGTCCACGTAGGTCTTGTGATGCTTGCCGTAGTGGAACGACATCGTGTTGGCCGAGATGACCGGCTCAAGCGCGTTTTCGGCGTAGGGCAGCATAGGTAGCGTGAACATGCGGGCGCACTCCTGAAGGTGAAATGAAAAGGTAAAGGCGAGCCGCAAATTGTACCCGCGTGCGGCGGGCCGGGTGCGTTAATCCCCGTACAGCTTTTGCACGCGCTCGCGGCGCTCCTGCGCTTCGAGCGACAGCGTTGCGGTGGGCCGCGCGATCAGACGCGGCACGCCGATGGGCTCGCCCGTTTCCTCGCACCAGCCGTACGAACCGTCGTCGATCAGGCGAATGGACTTCTCCACCTTCTTCAGAAGCTTGCGCTCGCGGTCGCGCGTGCGTAGTTCGAGCGTGTACTCCTCCTCGAGCGTCGCGCGGTCGGAAGGGTCGGTCGTGATTTCGTTTTCGCGCAGATGCTCGCCCGTGTCGTCGGCGTTCTGCAGCAGTTGGTCGCGCAGGTCGATCAGCTTCTTCCTGAAGAAGGCAAGCTGCGCGTCGTTCATGTAGTCCTTCTCCGGCGCCTTCAAGATTTCCTCGTCGGTCAGCTCCCGGACTTTCTTCACTGCAGTAGCGGATTTGGCGGCCATGCTCTGTTTCACCTTGCTTGATTGCGTGCGCATTGTTGCGTCCTGCGTGCGGGCCGTGAGCGGCGTTCGCATCGGGTAGATTCGATACCTGTCCCGCAGCGACACGCGGCCCGCGCTAAATTGCCTATTATAGCCCGTTACGCTCCGGTGCTGCCACCGTCAATCCCACCGGTTTACCGGGGCCGGGGCCACCCCAAACTGGCCCGGAAAGCCCCGTATAATCCCTGAAAAACAAGGCCTTCCGATGACGCCCCCTGCTGCCCGCTTGACCCTTAGACGGCCGGACGACTGGCACCTCCAC
>Ga0105047_10010490_pt1 | contig 15129 bp, 9 predicted proteins | sample MAT04_FD_78384 | JGI IMG/M metagenome (GOLD analysis project Ga0105047, IMG submission 78384) | Freshwater microbial communities from Lake Fryxell liftoff mats and glacier meltwater in Antarctica - MAT-04 (megahit assembly) | ecosystem: Environmental > Aquatic > Freshwater > Ice > Liftoff... | reverse complement strand
GCGCAGGAACGCCTCGGGCAGGCCCGTCTGGCGGATCAGGTGCTCGATGGCCGCCTGCGGCGAGATCGCGCGCGGCCTGGCAGTGGTGGCGTCGCCGCCGCCGCGGTGCCGCAAGGCCCGGTCGAACAGGTCGTGGACGAACGCCGTCGCGCGCCCGGGGAACCCGTGGTACGGCAGGAACCGGTTGAACAGCCGGTGGACCAGTTCGACGACGCCCCCCTCGATCCCGACGCCCAGGTTTCGCTCGTGCGTCGCCGCCACCTGCCGCAGCGACGCCACCGCCTGCTCCCGCGTGAACCGGGGCAGCGGGATGACCTGGAACAGCTCGGCCAGCCCCGGCAGCAGCCGCCGGCACGCATCCAGCTCGGCCGGCGTCGCCTCCGCCACCAGCCGCAGCTCCCCGCGCTGCACGTACGGCCCGAGGAACGCGGCGAGGCTGTCCCCCGGCCCCGTCCCCCCGACGCGCACCAGATCGAGCAGGTTCTCCACGCAGAGCACGCCGTTGATCTGCGACAGCTCGTCGATCAGCGCCTCGCACCGGGCCTGCCACTGCCCCAGATACGCCATCCCCGCGATCAGCCGGGCGGCGGTGGTGGACCAGAAGCGGTGCTTCACGACGACGGCCGTCCCCTCCTCGCCCGCCGGGGCGGCCGGCTTGTGGTCCCGCTCCACCTTGCGCGCCCCCTCCGCCAGCACCGCCGTCTTCCCCGACCCGGCCTCGCCCACCAGCAGCACGTTTGCGCGCTCGCTCACCAGCGCCGTCACGAGCCGTGCCACCTCCCCGTCCCGCTCCCACGGCCGCGAAAGCTGCCGGCGCTGCCCCCGTGCCCCCACCGGCTCGGCCACCGCGCTCAGCGTCGGCAGCTTCGGCGCCTCCACCCGCTCGCGGGGCGTCCACGGCACCTGCACCGCCACCTCCTCCAGCCGCAGCGACCGCGGTGGCAGCCGGCGCGACAGCTCCTGGGGCGTGAGCCCCCGCAGCGCCCGCTGCGCGTAGTGCGCGACGAGGTTCTTGAACGCGTCCTCGTCCCCGTAGGTAAATCGGCCGCCGAGCATGGGCGTGGCGCAGACGCGGAGGCCGCCCGGGTCGCGGCCGCGCACGCAGGCGACGCGGAGGGTGACGGTCTCGGGGCACGCAAACGTGCGGGTGCGGGTGCGGCCGCCGCGGGTCTCCTCGCCCTCGTACTCCGGCCGGACCTCGACCTTGACCTCGCTGAGCTGGGCGTCGAGGAAGTCGGGCTCCGCCGCCCACGGCTCGCGGCGGAACTGCCAGTCGAGGAACTCACGCACCTGCCCCAGCGCCTCGGCGGCGGTGACGCCAATCGCGGCGACGGCGCCGTCCTCGACCAGCGCCGCCGTCCAGCCGCCGTCGTGGTCTTCCCAGAGGAGTATGGCGTGGCGATACGTGGGCATGGGCGGACAAGCCTCCTTACTCCGGCGACGACAACTCCTCGGGCAACGGGAGCTGCGACAACAGGAACGCGCGCAGGTCGGCCGACGTGGGGAGCGGGCTCGTGGAGACCAGGCCGCTCCGCAGGTCAACGGTCACGGAGTTGCTGCCGTATAAACGCACCACCGGCCGGAGCGGCCACGGGTCATCGTCCACCGCCGCCCGCCCCTCGGCCAGCGCCGCCCGCCAAGCCGTATGCCGCTGCCCGTGGGCGCGGACGATCGCGGCCGGGTCATCGTCCGGCCCGAGCGGCATCACCATCACCTGCACCGGCACCAGGCGCAGGTCCGGCGAGAACAGGTGCGTCCCCGCCTCGGCCGCCAGCAGCGCCTGGGCGGCGGGCATCTCCAGCAGCAGCAGCGCCGACGCCGGCCCGAGCCGGTCCTCGTCTACCCCCACCTTCACCGGCTCGCACGTGAAGCCGTACTGCCGGTCGAAGAGGCCCAGGTAGGCCCGGCGGAGGATCTCCTGCGGGGCGGTGGGCGCCTCGGCCAGCGCGCGGATGTGGATCAGCACGCGGTCCGCGCCCGGGTCGGCGGCCGACATCGCGTGGAGCAGCGCGGCCTCGCGCACGACCTGCGCAACCTGTTCGCCGGGCGTCTGATCGACCGGGACGGCGCCCGTCGCCACCTCCGAGAGGTAATGGTTGACCTCCTCGGCCGCGACGAACGACGGCCAGAGGGCCTGCTCGGGGCTGCCGAACCGACGCATCGAACTCGCCTGCCGCGTCGGCACCCGCCGGGCGATCCGGCCGATCGTCGTGCCCGCCGGCTTCGGCGGCGCCAGCAGCCGCTCGTAGAGCCGGTCGGCCATTTGCCGCACCCGCCCGACGTGCTCGCGGATCGCGAGATAGCGGAACTGGGCGGCGTCGATCTGCCCCTGCGTGAGCGATGCGCCCGGCACATCGTCGCCCGCGTGGTCCGCCTCGACGCGGTCGAGGACGTCAAAGACGCGCTCCAGCGTGTCGAGCGGGTCGGCCGGCTGCTGCGGCGCGGGCGCAGGCGGCGCGGCGGCGGCCCCGTCGAGGCCCTGCGTGTGGACGGCCACACCGTCCGCGCCGGGGTAGAGGCTGATGATGGTGGGCGTGCCCGGCGCCATGGCGGCAAGGCGCGAGGCGACGGGCCGGGTGAGCTGGCGCTCGATGGCGCGCTTGAGCGCGCGGGCGCCGAGCTGCGGGTGGAAGCCCTGATCGACGATGCGGTCCATCGCCCGCGGGTCAACGCGCAGGACGCAGCGACGCTGGAGGAGCCCGTCGCGCTCGAAGACGCCGCGGATCAGCGTGCCGGCGATCGTCCCCACGTCGGCCCGGTCGAGCGGGCGGAAGGGGACGATCCGGTCGAGCCGATTGAAGAACTCCGGCCGGAAGAACCGCTCGGCCGCGGCGATGAATACCGCGTCGCGGGCACTGGCGGCGGCGGCCGCGGCGGTCGCGGACGCGGGGCGCAGGCCAAAGTCGCTGGCGGCCTCCCGCGTGCCGAGGTTGGAGGTGAGGACGATGATCGCGTTGGCGAGGTCGGCCGTGCGCCCCAGCGCATCGGTGAGCCGCCCCTCGCCCAGCACCTGGAGGAGGAGGTCGAAGACATCCGGGTGCGCCTTCTCAATCTCGTCCAGCAGCACGACGGAGAACGGCTGCCGCCGCACGGCGCTGGTGAGCAGCCCTTCGGGCTGCCAGAACGTCCCCACCAGCCGGGCCGCGCTGCCGGCGTCGATGAACTCGTTCATGTCGAACCGGAGCAGGCGATCGGCGTCGCCAAACAGGAACTTCGCCAGCGCCTTGGCGGCCTGCGTCTTGCCGACGCCGGTGGGGCCCAGGAAGAGGAACGACGCGAGCGGCCGGCCCGGGTCGTTGAGGCGGGCGCGGGCGACGCAGACGGCGTCGGCCATCGCGTTGACGGCGGCGGGCTGGCCGACGACCTCCGCGGCGACGGCCTCGACCACCTCGCCGCGCTCCAGCCGGCGGCGGCGGTCAAGGAACGCCAGCGACAGCCCGCTGCGGGCGTGGAACTCGGCGACGACCGTGTCGCGCGTGACTGCGCGCCCGCGGTACTTCGCCGCAAGCTGGCGGAGGAACCCGGCGGCCTTGCCGGGCATCGCCAGGTCGCGGACGTAGCGGCGCTGAAGGTCGATCGCCGTCGGCAGCACGTCCAGGTCGAACGCGCAGCGGTGGCGGCCCTCGAGCTGGCGCGACGTCTCGACGAGGATCCGCCGCGCCTCCCGCTCCGGCGGCTCGGCGACGGGCAGCACGTGAAACAGGTCCGCGAACCCGCGGTCGCGCTCGCGGAGCACGCGCAAGGCCTCGGGCGTGATCTCGGCCAGCACGCGGACGTCGCGCCGCTCGACGTACGGGCGCAGGACCTGGGCGACGCTGAGGTCGGAGTTGTTCGTCTGCCCCGCGGCGTACAGCCCGAGCAGGTCGTCGAAGTAGAGGACGTGCCCGCGATTCTGCGCGTGCCGGAGGATCGCCAGCAGCCGGTTCTCCCACTGGCCGACGTAGGACATGCCCGAGATCAGCCGCTGCGGCGCGACCCCCCAGACGTTGTGCTTGCCGGAGTAGGGGCTGCCCCGCCGCTCGACCTGGCGGTAGACGTACTCGTGAACCAACGCCGTCTTGCCGACGCGCGGGGGGCCCACGAGCAGCGCAGGCCGCCGGTCGGCGTCCTCGAGCAGGCGCTCGAGCTCCGCGACCTCCGCCTCGCGCAGCACGACCCGGTCGAGCTCGTCGGGGTAGAGCCAGTCGAGGCAGCGGCCGACCTTCTCCAGCTCGGCCTGGCCGGACATCTCCTCCCCGCCGCCAATGGCAAGGAACGCCGGCACTTCCTTCGGCATCTGCTGGTTCGGGTGGGTCTCCAGCTCGATTGCCGTCAGCCACGCGCGGGGTGGGTTCTGCAGCTCGTCGGGCAGAACGTAGTCGCGGTCCTCCCGCTCGCGGGCGCGGAAGCAGGCCGCCAGCACCTCGGTGGCCCGGTCGCGAAGCTGCTCGGCCTTGTCCAACTCGAAAAACAGGTCCGGCAGGGCCGGCGTGAACGCGAGTTGCCGGCCCAGGGCCCGGAACGTGACGAACAGCGCCTTGAAGTGCGGGGCCGAGCGGCGGAGCTGGAGGTGCAGCGTCAGGTGGTGCTCGGCCACCTCGGGCGCGAACGTCCAGCGAGCCAGGTCCTCGTGGCGCATCTGCTTGCCCAGCTCGTCCAGGCGGCGGCGCACGTCGCCGGCCAGCTTGGACGTCGCGCGGCTCAGCAGCTCGGCGGTGCGGGACGGCTCGGCGAAGAAGAGCGGACGCACGGTGAACCGCGGGGTGGGCTCGCCCGGCTCCTTGCGCTCCTCGACGTACAGCGGGATCGTGACGTTCATGCCTCCCCCAGCAGGCCGGCCTTGGCCCGTTCGAGTTGGGCGTCGATCGCCTCCGCCAGCGCGGCCTCCCACGCCCGGCCGGCCCACCGCAGTTGGCCGCCCAGCAGGCCGTCGGTGACCACGTTGCGGTCCAGCTCGAACGCGCGTCGCTCGTCCTGCGGCTCGTTGAACGCGCGCCGGCCGATGTCCCTGGGCAGCGCGTACTGGGCCCACGGGCGGTCGTCCGTCTCGACGACGACGTGCCGCGGCGCCTCGCCCTCCTCGCAGAAAACGTGCAGGCCCTGCTCGGGGGCGAAGCGCGCGTACGCGTGCGGGCCATGGACGACCAGCCCCAGCGCCACCTTGCCGGGCACGGGCTCGGCAAGGAACGCGGCCGGCTTGTCGATGGCGACGGTCTCGTACACCGGCGTGTCGGCGTCGGGCCAGCGCGACCGGTCGCGGCGGCCGACGGCGTGCAGACCCACGTGGCACCCGCCCGCGACCGCCAGCCCGTGGTACGCGCGGGCGAGGTCAAAGACGCCCTGGGCCGCGTCGCCGGAGAGGACCAGGAGCACGTCCTGCGGGCGGCGAAAGCGCAGGTCGAGCAGCGCGAGCAGCAGGCGGTCCCAATCCGCGCGGGCCGTTGCAAGATCGCCGGTGGCGGCGCCGTCGGGACGGGCGACGTCGGAATCGTACAGGGCGAGCAGGGCCGCCGACTCGTGCTCCGCGACGCGCGTCCATAGGCCGGCGATCGCCTCGGCCACCGGCAGGAGCCGCGGGAGGCGGGCGAGGCGCTCATCGTCCGGCGGCCGGCCGGGGGACCGCGCCGCCAGGTCGCCGGCCCGGCGCCTGGCCCGCGCGCGGGCAGCCTCCTGGGCGATCAGTTGCTCCTGCAATCGCTGCAGTGCGAAGACCTCGTTCTGCAGCGCCACCGCCGCCGCGCCGCCCTGGAGCCGCTGGACGTTGCGGCGCAGGGCGACCCAGTCGGCCGTCGTCCGCGCAAGCGGCAGGGCCGCGGCCGTCCGGGCGGCCACGGGGGCGCCGGCGACCTCGCCCGTCGCGGCCCGCACCTGGACGTCAAGCCGCCGGGCGCCTTCTGGCCCTTCCACGCCCACGCGGGCCACGAGCCGGGCGTCCTCGGCGTAGCCGTTGAGGCCGTCGGCCAGCGGCACGAGCAGTTCCCGCTCGATCGCGCGCTTCAGCGGCCGGGCGCCGTACTGCGGGTCAAAGCCCTTGGCCGCCAGGTACCGCACGGCCTCCTCGGGCAGGTGCAGGTCGATGGCGCGCAGCCGCAGGCCGTCCCGGCGCCGGACCAGGTCGAGCTCACGGCGGGCAATGCTCAGCACGACCTCCTCGCCCAGCGGCGCGAACGGCACGACGCGGTCGATCCGGTTGAACATCTCCGGGCGAAAGTGGTCGCGCACGGCCTCGACGAAGTGCTCGCGCGCCTCGCGGGCGACGGCCCGCCCGTCGGGCGCGCGGCGCGTCAGGCCAAACGGCGTCTGCTGGTAGGAGCCGGCCCCGAGGTTCGACGTCATGACGATCACCGCGTTGCCAAAGTCTGCCACCCGCCCGGCCGCGTCGGTGAGGCGGCCCTCGCCGAGCACCTGCAGCAGCAGGTCGAACAGCGCCGGGTGGGCCTTCTCGAACTCGTCCAGCAGCACGACCGAGAACGGCTGCTCGCGCACGCGGGCGGTGAGGAGCCCCTCCTGCCCGGCAACGCCGCCCACCAGGCGCTCGACGGCGGACGGCGTCGCGAACTCGCTCATGTCGAAGCGGGCGAGGCGCTCGCGGTCGCCGAAGAAGTACTCCGCAAGGGCCTTGGCCATCTCCGTCTTGCCGACGCCGGTCGGGCCAATGAACAGCAGCGAGGCGATCGGCCGCCGTGGGCGGTTGAGGGCCGCCTTCACGGTCGCGATGACGTCCACGACCAGGTCCACCGCGTCGTCCTGCCCGATGACGCGGGCCGCGAACCACGCCCGCGCGGCGGCCAGGTCGAGCGGGACGGCGGCGTCGAGCAGGAACAGCGGCAGGCCCGTCTCCCGCGCGAAGGCCTTGATCACGTCGGCCCGCCCCAGCGTCGCCGGCGGCGGCGTCCAGTGTTCGCCGCGCGAGCGAGACCGGGCGGCCCGCCGGTCGTACATGAGGTTGCGCACGAACCGGATCGGCCTCGCCGGCACCGCCGAGTAGGTCGCGTAGCGGCGGTGCAAGGCATCGACCGCCTCAAGCGCCTCCTCGTCCATCGGCGAGGCGGGCGCCTTGTCGGTGTCCGCGGCGAGGATGACGTTGAGCAGGATGACCTTCGCCACCTCGGCCGGCGGCTCCTCGACCTTCACGGCGTGGAACACCTCGACGAGGTGCGGGTCCATCCGCTCGATGACGGCGAGTTGCTCGGGCGTACACTCCGCGATCGCCAGCACCTCGCCGCGCGCGAGGTAGGGCCGGAGGAAGCTGGCGATGCCCTGCGCGTTGTGCGTGCTCTTGCCGACCTCGATCAGCTCGATCAGATTGCCCAGGTAGAGCACCGCCCGCCCCTTCGACGCCTCGCGGCAAAGGCGCTGGCACCGCTCCTGCCACATGCCGAAGCCCGACATCCCCGCGACCAGCCGCGACCCGCTCGTCGCCCAGAAGGGCGTCTGCCCCAGCCGCATCGCCTCCCGCTGGCGCACCAGCTCGTGGACGGTCGCCGTCTTCCCCACGCCCGACCGCCCCACCAGCAGCACGCTGCGTGGGGACCGGCCGGTGAGCGCGTCGGCGACCTGCGCGACGACCGCGTCCAGCTCCCACGCGCGCGGCAGGGTCTGGCGCGTCAGGTCCACGCCCACCTGCTCGAGCACGGGCTTGTCCTGCGACTCCGACTCCGCCCGCGCGGCGTCCGTCGCCAGCCGCTTGGGCGACTTGAACGTGACCGGCACCGCGACCGGCCGCAGGCTCAGCCCGCGGGCGCGCTGCGCGTGGGCCAGTTGCCACAGCGAGCTCGCCGCCCCCGACCGCACCAGCGCGAACCGCACGTGCTGCGGCAGGCGCTGGGCCAGCTCGTCCGCCGTCGCCCCGATCACCTCGATCCCCAGCGCCGGCACGAACGCCACGTGGGCCTGTTCCCCGTGCCGCCAGCGGACGGCGTGAAACCGCACCGGCACCGGCCGGACCCACGCCTCCGGCGGCGTGCCCGCCCCATCGACCGCCCGCGCGTCGGCGTCGGTCGGCCGCGGCGGGTCGAGCACCAGCTCCACCTCCACGACCTCGGGCGTCCCCGCCCCGCGCCGCCGGTACACCTCCCCCAGCGGCGCCAGCAACAGCAACTCGCGCACGTGCCTCGCCAACGAGACGTCCGCCCGGGCTGCGCGCGGCGCAAGGCACGAAGCCTCGGGGAAGAACAGCGCCTCCGCCAGCACCCGCTCGTCGTCGAGCGTGCGCACGACCGCCGTGACCTTGAACTCCTGCTCCGCCATGTTGGGCTCCACCCTTTTTCGCCGGGGTGTGCGGGCCACGGGCCCCGCCGCCGCCGGCGCACGACACGCAAGCGCGGGACGGCGGGCGCCCGGCGCACATTCTGGTCGCGAAGCTCCCCGGGGGCAATCGCCGCGCGTGCGCCGCCTACTCGCTCTCGGCCACGATCCTGCGGTACGCCGCCCGCGCGTGCTCGTACGCCGCCTCGGCGTCCTTCATCTCCCCGGCCGCGATGAACCGCTTCTTCTGCGACCAGCAGACGTCCACCCCCTTGAGGCACCACTCAGCGCTCCGCCGGCTGGCGAAGACGAACGACGCCGTCGTTGGCTCGTCGCGCTCGTCGCGCACGCGCAGCACCACCTCCGCCGACGCGACGGCCGTGAACAGCACGTCCACCTCGCTGCGGAAGCCCAGGTCCTGCGTCCCCTGACCCACGTCGAACCGCAGCTTCGCCTCGCGCTGGCTGCGGTCGCGGCTGTAGAGCGAGACCACGCGGTACTCGATCCCCAGCCCCGAAAGCGGCCGCTGCATCTATCGTAGGAAGATCGTTACGCCCCAGCCGCACAAGCCCCCCGCGCACCCCCGACACACACCCCCGTCCCCACAGGCCCACCCTCTCAGCCCGCCACCGCCACTGCCGGGAGGTGCCGCATTTTCCGCGGGTACTTCATGGCGAAAAATGCCCGGAAGCGCAGGCCGTTGTTGTGGGCCATGAAGTCGATGAACAGTTCTTTTGCGGTGGGACGGCGGCCGAGGCGGGTGCTGAGGAGATATTCCTCGTCCCGCAGCCATTGCACCTGGAGCACGCGGAACGAGTGGTGGTCGCCGGGATGGGGGATCAGTTGGTCAAACCGCCGCAACCGCTCCTCGGACATGCGCTTGATGCGGGCGAGGACCAACATGTCGCCCGGGTCGGCGATCACTGCCAATTCGCCGGGAGTCAGGACTCGGGTAATGTAGGCAACTCTTCGGGCCGAAAACCGCCGCGTCAGTTCTTCCCGCCACCGTCGCCCCACTGTCGGTTGCCCCCCGGCTGATTGCTCCGCGCTACACACGACCGGCGGCACTTCCTCCAATAGGCTTACCATCCTGTCTCCTCGGCAACACTCAGGGTCCGGGGCAACCGTCCGCACAGCCGCGCCCGAACTTCATATGGGATCGGCTACACGTTGCGTGCCGCCGACCGATTCCACCCAAGATAATTCCGCAATTCTCAAGTGGCAAGTAAAAACTTCACAATTGCCCGCGTCGCCCGACCAGCCGGCCGGCTTTGGGCCAGACCATCGCTGCATCGCCGGTGTGGCACCAAGGAAACCTTTGCACCGCCCATCACATCGCTTCGATGCTGTCAACGTCGAGCTCGTAGACGCTGGTGATGAGGCCCTGGTCTTTCTTGATGGCGACACGGAGCGTGCCCACGGCTCGGACGAGATCGCTCGAGCTGTAGAGGGGGACGCCCTTGGGGGCGTTGCCAAATACGCGCTCCTGAACCTGTGGGGGGCCGTTGAAGCAGCAGTTGGCGATGGAGTAGACGAGCTGAAACCGGTTGACCTTGCCGCTGGCGGTGAGCCCACTGTACATATAGCCCTCAAGGACGACACGTTTGCCATCAAGGGCGCGGTATTCCGGAGGGATGTCGGTGAGCGTACCCTGGCTCTGGTCAAAGTTGAAGTTGCCCATCCGCTTGAGGTCCACCTTGGCGACCCCGCCCTCGTACGAGATCCCCTTGTTGGTCGCGGCCTGGACGAGGTAGTAGACCGGGAACCCGATCACCAGCAGGACGACGAGGCCGAAAAAGACCATCCGCACGTTGAAACGCTCAAGGAGCGAGGGTTTGAGGGTGGCTTCCATATCGTTCACCTCGCCGGGGGAAACGGGGCCCGGCGTTTGAAGTGCTGCGCTCATGCCGACCGTGTCGTCCGGTGCCCTCGAAATCTTACGCGCGCCGCCGGCTACTTCGCGGCCGGGCGGACGCTCGTGCACTCCATCTCGAACAGGCTGATGACGTAGCCGTCATCCTTCTTCTCGTCCACCTTCAGCACGCCCTCGACGACGATCTCGTCGGGGAAGTAGCTGACGGCCTTGCCCTTGGGGCAGCGCACCACGATCGTGTGCTGTATCTGCGGGGCCGAGCCGAAGTTGCAGCAGGCGAACAGGCTGGGCACCACCGCGAACTCGGTGATGTTGTCGGCCTGGTCGAGCGGCACCATGAAGCCGCTGGTGCGGAGCTTGGTGCCGTTGAGCTTGACGATGTCGTCGGGGATCCCCCCGCCCTTGTTGGAGTCGTACGCGAAGTTGCCCAACTCCTTGATCGCAACCTCGTAGAACGCGCCCTCCTTGGGACGGGCGTGGGGCTTGCGGTTCTCGGCCTCCTCGGGAGTGAGCGGGCGCTCGGCGGCGGCAAGCTGCGGGTCGGCGGCGATCTTGCGCCTGGCGACGCGGATCTTCTCCTCGACCGAGCCGAGGCGCTCGGGACTGTCCTTAAGATGAATGGCAAGCTTCTGAAACAGCGGGAGCGCCTTGACGTAATCGCCGCCGTTAAAGGCCTGCGTGGCCGCCAGTTCAAGCAGGACGGGGTCGGAGGTCGCCGCCGCCGGTGCGGTGGCAGGCTGGGTCGCGGCTGGGGCCGCCCGCAGGACGGGCGCCACGGCGGCAACGGCGAGAGCGACGGTCAGACTCAGCAGCGTTTTCTTCATTGTTCATGTCCCTTCCTACGGTTACGCCCGACACAGCCCGAAGTTCACCCGCCAACAAGGTTGGTGGCCACCGGGGTCCGGTAGGCCTTGAGGGCGGGAATCAGGCCGGCAAGGACGGCGATCAGCGTGACAATCCCCAAGTATAGCAACTCCAGCCACGAAGGGAGAAGCCAGTTCAGCCCCTGCCCCGTCCGCTGGTAGAGCAGAGCCGAGACGATGCCGCAAAGCCCGTGGCCCAGGAAGATCCCGATAACCCCGCCGAGGAATCCGATGAGCCCCGCCTCGAAGCAGATGAGGCCCAGGATGCGCAAACGCGTGGCGCCCAAGGCGCGGAGGATCGCGATCTCCCGGGTCCGGGCGGCCACGGAGTTGTAGATGCTGACCAGGATTCCGACCGCCGCGACGATCGTCACCAGCAATGCGACGACGAGCAGGAGCAGCGTGGCCGGGCGGAAGATGTTGGCGAAGAACTCGCGCATCGTGAACGCGGGGTTCACGCCCATCGCCTCGTCGCCGTTCTGGTACGCCCAGAGGAGGAAGCCCAGGTTCTGGCCGGATTCGCCGCGCGAGCGGGCGAGGATCGCGGTAAGGGCCCGCTCGTCGCGCGGGATGCGCAGGTAGATGACGCCGTCGTGGACCACATAGGGATGCTGGTGGCCGGCGTGCTCCTCCCCGGGGGCGTGGGCGTCATGGTCGTGCTCATCATCGTCGTGATCGTCGTGATCGTCGTGCGCACGTGCGGTCGCGGGACGGGAGGCCGCGGTCGTCGTCGGGTGATCGTGGTCGTGGTCCTCGTGTGCTTCGGCAGTCGTGGGACGCGTCGCCGGCGCCTGCGTGACCGGCGCCGGTCGCGCGGGGGGTTGTTGCTTCTTCTTCTTCTCCGCCCGCATCGCCTGCACCTCGGCCAGCGTGATGCCCAGCCGGTTGGCGAGCTGCTCCTCAATGCCGTCCTGGTGTTCCTCAATGGCGTACGTGCTGGTAAGGCTGATGAAGATCAGGCGGTCGGCCGGGGTCTTCGTTGGCGCAAGGACACCGACGACCTCCCACTGCTCAGTGTGATCATGCGTGCCGCGGCTCCCCTGGTGGGTGGCCTGGAACTTCGAGCCCAGCTTGAGGCCCGTGCGCTCGGGCACCTCGGCGCCGACGACCGCCTCGAACGCCCACGTGTGAAACGCACGGCCCTGCGCGACCTCGTAGCGCTGGCCGGGGCGATACTTGAGAATGTGCTCGTCGGCAAGCTTCTCCCGCGCCTCCATTCGCCTCGCGGCGGCCGTGCGGGGGGCCTCGCCGGCCTTGCGCGCCGGCCCGGCCTTGAGGAGCTTCAGCTCGGCCGCCGTGGGGAGCTGGGGGTCGCCGGCGTCGTCAGGGTCGGCGATGCCGAACAGCTTGGGCGACGTGCCGATGATCCGGTGTTCCTTGTAGCTGTCGGTGATCGCGTACGGGACGGCGATCTTGACCTCGCGCTGGCTGGGCTTGCGGACGGCCGTCCCGGCCTGCGGCGGGCGCACCAGGTCCTGGTACAGCGTGTACGGGATCGTCCCCTGCGGGCGCTCGATCTGGTAGACGTTGGTCAGCACCGTCTGCAACGCCGACCCCTTGGGCCCAACGATGAGGTCGTAACCATAAGTGCCGCCCGCGAAGACGGTCTGGCCCTCGCGGATGATGACGATGACGGCGACCGCGAGCGCGACGCCCAGCAGGACCGAGAGCAGCGTGAGCCACGTGGAGAGCGCCCGCTGCCGCATCTGCTTGAAAACGAGTTGGAAGAAGTTCATGGGGGTGGAGAGGTCAGAGTTTAGAGTTTAGAGTTCAGGAGGGAACGTTGGGAGCGGCGGGGGCGATGGGCGTCGCGGGGCGTTCCGGCCGGCGGGTGGCCTTGTTGACCTCGGGAAGTTGCAGCACGCGGGGGAGCTGGCGGGCGATCTGCTGGTCGTGGCTGACCAGCAGCAGCGTCGCGCCCACCTCGTGGCAAAGGCGGCGGACGAGGTCCAGCACCTGCTGGGCATTCACCGCATCGAGGGCCCCGGTCGGCTCGTCCGCGAGCACCAGCCGCGGCCGGTTGGCCAGCGCCCGGGCGACGGCGACGCGCTGCTGCTGCCCGACCGAGAGCTTGGCCGGCTTGTAGTCGTGCCGGTCGAACAGCCCGACCTGGTTGAGCAGGTGCTTCGCCCACGGCTTGTCGGCGCCGCGGCCGGTAAAGCTCATGCCCAGCAGCACGTTCTCCAACGCCGTGAACCCGGGCAGCAGGTGGTGGGTCTGAAAGATGTAGCCGACGTACCGCCCACGGAACACGTCGCGGGCGGCCTCCGAAAGCTGCGCGATGTCCACCACGCCCGCGGCCGCAACGGGCGCGGTCTTGTAATCGAGGACGACGGAGGCCGCGCCGGCGCCGGCCGCGGGGGGCGCCAGGGGGGTTGGCGCATCGCGTTCCTCGGCCGCCGGCTCGCGGGTGAGGTCGTACACGATCTTGCCGCTGTCCGGCGGGAGGATGCCCGCGATCAGGTGAAGGAGCGTCGTCTTGCCGGACCCGCTGGTGCCCATGAGGGCGACCTGTTCGCCGTCGCGGAGGGCCAGGGCATCGACGTCAACGACCGGGGAGACCGATCCGTCCGGGGCGACAAAGGATTTCTTCAACGCGTGTAGGTGCAGGCTCATAAGCGTGTTGGCTCCGGGGGGGGTGGAACCGCAAGAGTATAACCCGAACGGCGGAGGGCGCGGCGCGCGACTACGGGGTGACGCGCGCAACGACCTCGGGCCGGTTCGAGTTGGAAACGGGGCGGGGGCAGAGCGATCACGCGCTCGGCGGACCGCGGCAATCGAGCCGTGCGGGAACGCGCGACGAGACCCTCGGCACGACCCGCGGCGGCAGGGCAAGGTCGGCCAACCCCTGAAACAGCGGCGGCGGCGCCGGGGCCGCACTGGCGAGCGGCGCGTGGAGATGCGCGTGCAGCAGACAATCGGTGGCGTCGTGGTGCGAATGCCCGCCGTCGGGACCGTCCCCGCCGCCCCCGCAGGCCTGGTCCTCTGCGGCGTGGGTCAGGTTGTGGGCATACTCAAGCCCGCCGGAGGCAAGGCCCACGACGGAAACGAGCAGGGCGATGGCGGCAAGCCTGTACACGGGGATGAACATGCTATCCGCGGGCCGGCGCGCCGGTCAAACGGATTCCGCCGCGCCCCCCTGTCACGGTTGCATCACCCGCGCCCGACCGCCCCCGCAAGAGCTTCCCCCCAAGCCACCCCCGCCGCAGCACCGCGAACGCATCACCTCCCCGCCCCCGGCCACGCCCCCGGCGGCGGGCCGGCCATCTCCTTCACCCCCTCCTCCGCCCGCACCACCCGAAACCCCCGCGCCACGTAGTTGCCGATCGCGGCCGGGTGGTCCAGAGACGAGGTGTGCAGCCACACGCGCCCGGCTTGCTTCTCCCAAGCCCGCCGCACCGCCACGGTGAGCAGGTGCCCGCCCACCCCGCGCCCCGCGAACTGCGGCAGGAGGCCGAAGTATTCCAGTTCCACCGCCCCACCCTTCCCCTCCCCGTCCAGCTCGAAGTATCCGGCCGGCGTCCCGCGCACATAGGCCACCCACGTCTCATGCCCGGGCCGGGTCACCGCCGCCAGCCACTGGGCGTATGTCCACGCGAGCCGATCCGTCCAGTGCCAGTCCCCGCCGACGGCGGTATAGAAGAAACGGTTCAGCTCCGGGCACGCCACCTCCGCCCGCCGGACCTCCACCACCTCCCCCGGCGGCCGACCCGGCACGAGATCGGCCGCGCTGGTCATCTCCAGGTACGTCACCACCTCGCGGATCTCCATCCCCCTATTACCCGCGGCCGGGCGAAGCGCGGCCGGCCGCCTCGACGGTGGGGGCGCGGGCGGGATGCGCTGCGCGACGGGAAGGTGAAACACGGGCGCGGCGCCCGTGCAACGGGAAAGCCCCGCGCCGGTGGCCCACCGCTTCAGCGGTGGGGGCGCGAATCGCCAACGCCCGCCGACGACGCCCCATTCCGCGGGTGGGCGACCCGCGCACGCGCCAAGATCCTCCGCCCGCAATCCCACCCCGCCCGCGCCACCCTTCCCCCGCGGCGTGCGGCCGTGCGGGTGGCGGGGTAGCATGGGCCGCATGCGGCGGGCGTGGCGGATGCTGGCAGTGGTGGGGGTCATGGGGGCGTGAGTTGCGCGATTCACCGCTGCCGCGACGTTGCCCACATC
>Ga0105047_10010489_pt1 | contig 15130 bp, 15 predicted proteins | sample MAT04_FD_78384 | JGI IMG/M metagenome (GOLD analysis project Ga0105047, IMG submission 78384) | Freshwater microbial communities from Lake Fryxell liftoff mats and glacier meltwater in Antarctica - MAT-04 (megahit assembly) | ecosystem: Environmental > Aquatic > Freshwater > Ice > Liftoff... | reverse complement strand
TCGACGGAACCGTCGGGGAGACGGTTGCCGTTGCGGCCATACACGACCGGCCCACCGTCGGGGCGTTGTTCGTCGAGGGGGATGATGAACGTGGCCTCAGGCCACGCTGGCTTCGACGAGTCCTGATCGACAGCCTGAGCCCGGCGAGCCAACTCGACCAACGCCAACGCTTCGAGGGTGGCGTTGGGGAGCGGTTCGAGCTCACCGCCGGTGGCGTTCACATCGGCGTCGTTGGTGCGGCGCTGCTCGGCCGTGAGCTGCGTGATCGCATGCACAACCAGCTCACCGTTGACCGCAGTCAACGTGTGAGATCCACCACCCGCACGAGTCCGGCGGCACGCGAGGCAGACTCACCGGATGCGCATCGGAATCAACGGATCCAGCCTCATCGCCCTCGGCAGCTCCACGGCTGACCTCGTGGCCCATGCCCAGCAGGCCGAGGCCGACGGCTTCTCCACCTGGTGGATGGCGCAGCTGGCCGTGCCCGATGCCCTCACCGTGCTCGGCGTGGTCGGCCAGGCCACGTCCACCATCGAGTTGGGCACCGCCGTCATCCCCACCTGGACCCGTCACCCGATGATGCTGGCCGCCCAGGCCCTCACCACCTCCGAGCTCACGGGCGGCCGTCTGCTGCTCGGAATCGGGCTGGCCCACAAGGTGTGGACCGAGGGCGTGCTCAAGGTGCCGTTCGCCAAGCCGGCCCACAACATGGACGAGTACCTCTCGGTGCTCCTGCCCCTGCTGGCCGACGGCGCCGTGTCGTTCGAGGGTGACACCTGGTCGGCGGTGACCGAGGGCATCGGCGGCCCGCCGGGCATCCCCACCCCGTCGGTGATGGTGGCAGCCATGGGCCCGCGCATGCTCGACCTGGCCGGGGCCCGCACCGACGGCTCGATCCTGTGGCTGAGCGGCCCGCGCACCATCGCCGCCAGCATCGCTCCCGCCCTGGCCGCGGCTGCCGAGCGAGAGGGTCGCCCGACACCGCGCATCGCCGCCAGCGTGCCGTTGTGCGTGACCGACGATGCCCCGCGCGTGCGGGGGCTGATCGACGTGCTGCTGGCCAGCTACAACGACCTGCCCTCCTACCGCGCCGTCATGGATACCGAGGGCGCCGCCGGACCGGGTGACGTGTCGGTGGTCGGTACCGAGGACGAGGTGCGCGCCGCCCTCGACCGGTTCGCCGAAGCCGGCACCACCGACTTCTCTGCCCTCGAGCTCACCACCAACGACGAGGAGCGCGAGCGCACCCGTACGCTGCTTCGGGACATCGCCCGCACGTCCTGAGAGGAGCGACCGTGGTCACCAACGAACCCGACGAGAGCCGCTACGAGATCACCGCCGACGACACCCTGGCCGGCTTCGCCGAGTACGTCCGCCGGGGCGACAACGTGATCTTCACCCACACCGAGATCGACCCGGCCTTCGGCGGCCGAGGCCTGGCCACCGAGCTCATCCGCGCCGCGCTCGACGACGTGCGGGCCAACGAGCTGCACGCCGTGCCGCTGTGCCCGTTCGTGGTCGCGTTCATCGACAAGCACCCCGGGGAGTACGACGACCTCGTCAACCAGGACGCGCTCCGCGCCCTCGGCCCGCGCTGAGCGCATCACACCAGGATTCGTCGGAGATCAGCGGCTTCGGGCCAGGAAGTGCTGCGCCACCCATCGCGGACCGATGAGGCGCAGCGGGGCGACGAAACGGGCCACATCGGCCGGGCCGAGGGCACCGCTGGCGGCGGCGGCCGCGGTCGGCGTAGCCAGGTCGGTGCAGAGGACCTGCCCGATGACCTCGACATCGGTCATGCCCAGTGGCGCCAACGGATCGTGATCGCCACCGGTGAGCCGGATGCGCAGCCGGGCCTGGTGGCCTTCGTGGACGTGCTCGGGCGGCGTCATGCGCAGCAGCACGGCCGGCAGCGGACCCGGCAGGCCCCACACGTTCACCACCGGTCGGTCGAGCAGCGGCGTGGGGTCCGCCAGTCGCGCCCCGACCACGCCGTCGACCGTGAGCAGCTTCTGGCCTCGCCGCACCACCGACGCCCCCACCGGCGTACCGGCAGCCACGTCGGCCGTCAGCTCGATGTCGGCCAGCTTCTTCGGGAAGCCGAGCAGCTCACGGCCGTAGATCATGGCGCTGTCGTCGTCGACCACCATCCAACAGCAGTGCAACACGGGGGTGCGCCGCCGGGCCGTGGTGGCGTGGAGCAGCACGCCGACCTCTCGGTAGGCCACACCGAACGACGTCGTCGGGTAGTCGGCAACGAACAACCGGGCCGTCGGGCGCTCGGGCAACCGGAGCCCCGGCGGAAGCCAGGTTCGAGCCGCAGCAGCATCGACCGGCACGTCGGCCACCAGCAGGGTGGCGTTCGGCCACATCGGCTCGCCCGGTGCGGCCAGGCGCTCGATGGTGGTGGCCACGCTGGCGACGACCCCGCCGAGCGGGGCGTCGCCACGGTTGGCCGGCGGAGCGGCGACCAGTGCGGGTGACGGCATCGGGCGGAGCCTGTCGATGACGGCGTTGGCCCGTTGCAGCGCCCGGACGGGACGCGGCACGCCGGTGGGCGAGTCGGGCACGAACCGGTCCTCGCCCACCTCGGCGGCGATGAGGCGATCGAGGCTGGCCGCCCGCTCGGCCATCACGGGGCCGTAGCCCGGCCGACGAGCCAGGTTGTGACGTTCGCACGGGTCCGCCACGAGGTCGTACAGCTCGATCTCCTGTTCGGCCAGTGGCGCGTGCTGCGCTCCGGGCTCGAAGTACCGGGCGAACTTCCAACGCCCGTTGGTGCAGCCGCGCAGGAAGCCGGGCAGCAATCCGTCCGGCCCCATCGACGAGTGGGCATCGGCGGTGAACAGCACCTCGTCGCGCACGGTCACGGACGGGTCGTCGAGCAAGGGGACGAGCGAGCGACCGGGAAGTGACCACCGGGCACGTGACTCCTCGGCATCCAGACCGGCCACCTCACACAACGTCGGTGCCAGGTCGATGGCTGCGGTGAGCGAGGACGTGGTGCGGCCGGGGTCGGTGCGACCGGGCCAGGCGATGGTGAGCGGCACGTTCACCGCCTCGCGATAGATGAACGGCCCCTTCTGGCGCAGGCCGTGGGCGCCGGCCATGTCCCCATGATCCGAGGTGCACACGACGACGGTGTCCTCCACTGCACCACGCCGCTCGAGGGCCTCGAGCACGGCGCCGACGTGGCCGTCGACCTCGAGCTGGAGGCCGAGGTAGTGGTCGGCGATCCGCTGCCACTGGGCCAGCGTGCGCACCCGCCCGGCGATCATGTCGCACACCTCGGACCAGCGGCGGTGCACGGACGGCTTATCGGACAGGTCGTCGTCGAGCGTGTCCGGCAACGGCGCCCGAACCTTGGGGATGCGCGGATCGCGGAACCGTGGTTCGAGCCAGATGTCATGCGGGTTCACGAAGCTGACGACGAGCAGCCACGGCCGATCGGTGGGAGCCGCATCGAGCCACCGCACGGCGTGCTGGGCCGTCGACCGGTCATGGATCCGTCCGGCCAAGGGAACGCCGTGGACGTCGGGACCGACCCAATCGTCGAAGCCGTACTGGGACAGTCCCCGGCCCCGGTCGACTCCACCCAGGTGCCATTTGCCCAGCCACGACGTGCGGTAGCCGGCCGTGCGCAGCATCGTGCCCCACGTGGCCAGGCCACCTTCGCTGGCCGGCCGGAGATCTCGCTGCCAGGCGAAGTTGATGTTGTCGCCCATCCCCGTGTGGGCCACGTGTCGACCGGTGACGATCGTGGAACGGCTCGGCGTGCACGGTTGGGCGTGGATGTGGTGCTGGGTGCCGCGCAGGCCCCGCGCCGCCAGCCCGTCACGGGCTGGGAGCCGGAAACCCTCGGGTGTCCACACCCGCTCACGTTCTTCGTCGGTCAGCACGACCAGGATGTTCGGGGTCATGCGTCGGCCTTCGCAGCCAGGTGGCCGATGGCGGCCAACAGGCAACAGACGAGCGCATCGGCTCGGCGACTCGGGATGTTGCCGAACGAGTGGCCGACCCCGTCCACGACGAACAACTCGGCCATCGCTCCGGCCGCGCGCCACTCGGCGACGAGTCGCTCGCTGGCGGCCACGGTGATGTTCGGATCGCGACGGCCCTGCACGATCAGCAATGATGGCGGCGGCAGATCGGCGGGGCGTCGGGCCAACAGGGTCACGGCGCTGGCCGCCACCATGGCGACGCCGTCCGCACCCGCTCCGTCCGTTGCCGGGAAGGTCTGCTCGTGGGCCGCAGCTAGCTCCCGGTAGAGGCCGGCGCGCGCCGGCGGCAGGAGACCGATCAGCAGGTTGCCGGCCTGCGCGGCCGCGCCGGCGGCGTCGCCGAGCATCGGGTGGCGACGGCGGAAGCGGTCGAGCGCCGCCAGCTGGTCGGCCGCCGGATCACCGGTGGCGCCGTCCGACGAGCTCGAGCGCCGGGCCAGCCGGTCGGCCACCCGACGGGCGAACGGGGAGAACTCGGCGGTGGTGACCATCTCGTAGCGAGCGGCCACGTCGACCACGGGCCACAGGGCGAGCACCGCATCGACATCACCGCCGGGCCACGGGTCGAGCGCCGCCACCAAGGCCAGGTGTCCGCCGGTTGATCCACCCAGCACGGCCAGTCGGGTCGGATCGCCGCCGAGCTCGGCACCGTGGGTCCGCAACCACACGGCGGCGGCCCGGGCGTCATCGGCGCACGCCGGGTAGACCGCCTCCCCCGACAAGCGCATCTCGGCCGACGCCACCAACACCCCCCGCTCGGCCAGGCGGCGGCACCAGAAGCGATCGACGGCCGGGGTGAAGTGCGTCCATGCTCCGCCGTGCAGGTCGAGGACCATCGGGGCACCTGACGGATCGACGACGCCGGGATCTGGGGACCACACGTGCAGGTGCAGGGCGCGTCCGTCGACGTCGCGGAATGGCACCAAGGTCGGTTCTCGATCGACCGTCATGCCGGGTATCCGTCGGCCGGGCCGACGCCGTCGAGGTCGAGGTCCCAGTTGAAGAAGTCACCGGCGGCCAGCTCGCTCATCGGCACTCCGGCCGCGCGGGCGGCGTGCTTGGTCAGCGCCACAGGTCCATCGCAGAAGATCTCGCAACGGACCCCGGCCGGGTCGCTGAAGTAGATGCCCTTGATCATGTCGCCGTGGTTGACGCACCAGTCGACCCGCACACCATGCCGCTTGAGGTGGCGGTACCACGCCGTGAGCTCGTCTTGCGTCGACACCCGGTAACCCAAGTGGCCGAGACCGGGCCGGAGTCGCTCCTTGTAGAGCACGAGTGGCGGGATGGTGACCTTGGCGCCCTCACTGGACCGAGGAGCGGTCCGGCGGGCGCCGAGCACGGCCGCCGCCAGCTTGGCGTCACCCAGCAGACCCTTGAGCGGACCGAACAACCCTCCCGGCCACGAACGGCCCAGCGCCAGGGTGTGGTGGTCGGTGCCATCGGTGAGGAAGACGACGCCGAGGCGATCGTCGCGCGCGCTCTCCTCGAGGCCCATGGTCTGCGTCCAGAACAAGGTCGCGGCGGCCAGATCGGGGACGTTGAGCACGGCGTGGGCCAATGACGGCGTCTCGGTGGGTGCCGCCACCTCCGGCCGGATCGTCGGCAGGATCGGGCGGTCATCCACGCGCAGACGACAGCGCACCTCGTCGAGCGGGAGCGCGAGGAGCGCCTCCCAGTCGACGAGCATCACGTTCTCCGCTCGACGCCCTCGATGCCACGCCTCGCCAAGCCGCGCCGGCATCTTGCGGAGCAGGGCGGGATCGGTCCGGCGCAGGTCGCGGACGAAGCCGGCGATGAAGAGCACGTGGTTGAGCCCCCGGGTCTGCCCGTACAAGAACGCCTCGATCTCCATCTCCCTGCTCTTGTCGAACGGCGCGTAGGACAGGAGGAAGTGCAGGAGGTCATGGGTGTGGGCATAGCGGTAGGCGAAGTACCGCCCCGGGGTTTCGAGGGTCCAATTGCGCAGGAACTGGTTGTCGAGGCCCCAGCCCTGACACCAACGGGCGTACTCGCGTCCGAGCGACCCGACCGGCAGGTCGAGAAGGCCGGGAACACCTTCCGAGGAGAGGTCGGGCAACGTCTGCGTGCGCCACACCTCGGGGAACTCGCCGTGACGGACGAAGGGATTGCGCTCCGTGTGGGTGCGCAAGATGTCGGCAACCGGAAAGTTCTCGAGCACCTCGAACACCGCCTGCATGTCGGTGAGGTCGGCGCGCAGGCGGCGTTGGGCGGCGAACGAGATGCGGAGCTCGTCGAGGCGGCGCCGCGGGGCCCCAGCGACAGGACGACGGACCCCATCGACCCAGTCGGCGTGGGAATCGAGCGTCGAACCTGCGGGAGCGGTGGTGCCAGCCATGTGATGAGCTTCCTCTCCCCCATAGATGCCGTCCACTACTTGTCATGCAGGGAATACATGACTTCTCGGTATGGAACTTCCCGGAGGATTCCATGTTTGATCCGTATGGAATCTGGACCATCTCGGTACTTGAGGTATAGATCCGCACGGCCGAAGATCGGAAGAGCAGGCCGGTCGGCCTGCCTCTTGGAGGGGAACCATGACCATGACCTTGCGCCGATCACCACGCGCCATCGTTCTATCTGTCGCCCTCGCCCTCGGCGCGGGTGTGGGCGTAGTGGCCTGTTCGGAGGACGAGTCCATGTCGGCCACGGCCACGACCACCACCGCACCGGCGCCGACCACGTCGTCCAGCGCTCCGGTCGACACCACGACCACGGCGCCCCCGGCAGCGAGCGACACCGAGGAGCTCACCGCTGCCACCCAAGAGCTCACCACCGCGGTCACCGATCTGGAGTCGACGGTTGCCATCAGCACCACCGACGACTCCGTGTCGAGCGACGAGGCCACCGAGCTGCTCGTCACCGTCGAAGGCATGGACGAGCTGCTCGCCGTCGCCGAGGATGCGCTGGCGGCCTACGAAGCCGAGTCGGCCGCCGTGCAGGCCGCCATCGATGCCGCGCTGGCCGATCTCGACACCATCGCCGCCAGCCTCGACGAGATCGAGGCCATCCTCACCACGGCGCAGTCCACGGGACAGGTGGCCACCAGTGAGCTCGACGCCGCCGCGACCCAGCTGAGCCAGGCTGCGGACGACTTCACCGCTCGACTGGCCGACGCCACGGGCTCCCTGCCGACCGTCACCGTTCCCACAGTCACGGTTCCGAACGTCTCGGTGCCCACGGTCAGCACCCCCACAGTCTCGCTGCCGACAGTGACCATCCCCACCCGCCCAGGGGGCTGAACTTCCGAGGCATGCGGGCCGGGTCGGTCGTGGGCACCGACTCGCTACGGCGCCGGACGCCTCACCCCGGACACGAGATCCTGGAGGGTGCCTATGAACGCCGCCACCAGCGGGTCGAGCGGCCCCGATCGCACCACCACCCCGATGTCGCGATGAAGCGTCGGACGCAACGCCAAAATGGCGGTGGCGTCCGACGCTCGTTGGCGGGCGAACGCCTCGGGGACGATGGTGAGGCCCAGGCCGGCTGCGACAGCCGGGACCAACATCTCTCGGTCAGATGTCTCGAGGGCGATCACCGGATCGTCGTCGAGGTCAGCGAACACGCTGTCCATCACCAGCCGGAGGCCCTCTCCGGCGCGCAGCGCCACCACCGGGCGACCACGCAGCTGACGGCGCGTCACCGAAACGCGACCGGACGCGGCCAGGGCGTCTCCGCTCGGCACGACCACGACGAAGTACTGCCGATCGGTCCACGCCACAGCGAGGCCGTGCTCGAGTTGGGCCGGCAACGCCACGAGGGCCAAGTCGAGCGTGCCACGGCGCACGTCGTCGCGCAGCACGCCCGAGTCACCGCTCGAGTGCAGCTCGATGCGCACGTCGGCCCGGCGACGCCGAAAGCCGGCAAGCACCCCGGGCAGCACCTCGGCGCCGAGGGTGGGGGGCGCGCCGAGCCGGAGCACGCCCTGCACGCCGGCGGCGGCCCGAGCCCCCACGGCCTCGACCTCGAGCAGGGCATCGAGGGCGCGAACCGAGGCCGCCACCACCTCCCGACCGGCCGCCGTGGCCAGCGCCCCGTGGCGACCGCGCTCGAACAGCACCACCCCGTGCAACCCTCGTTCGATCCGGGCCAGTCGACGGCTGAGCGCCGGCTGGGCGGTGTGCAGCCGGGTCGCAGCGGCCGTCAAAGACCCTTCCTGCTCGAGTGCCACCAAGAGTTCGAGGTCCAGTCGGTCCATGCCACCAGAGTATCGAACAGATGACTACCCGGTCCTGTACTTCATGGATGAAGGTCGGGCAGGATGCGGGCGTGGAACCCTGGGAGCTCGTCGCCTTCGCCCTCGTGGGCCTCGCCGCCGGCGTGCTGTCGGGCATGTTCGGCGTGGGCGGCGCCGTCATCACCACGCCCGGCATCCGGGCCTTCGGCGTGTCGCCCATCCTCGCCGTCGGGTCGACCGTGCCCGCCATCCTCCCGGCCGCCATCGCCGGAGCGTGGCGCTACGCCAAGGCCGGGATGGTCGACTGGCGGGTGGCGTGGACGTGCGGGCTGACCGGCACGGCGTTCGCCGTGGGTGGAGCGAAGGTGTCCGACCTGGTCGACGCCCGCTACCTCATGGTGGCCACCGCCGGGCTGCTGCTGTGGAGCGGCGTGTCCAGCATCCGCCAGGGTCGGTCGATGTCACGAGTGCCGGCCACGGTCGGATCCGACGCCCAGACGGGCGCGCCCGACCCTGAGGTCGACCGCGTCGACGTGCCCCTGCTGGGGTTGGCGGCGGTGGGTAGCGCCGCCGGGTTCCTGGCCGGGCTGCTGGGTGTGGGCGGCGGCATCGTGATGATGCCGATGTTCACCAACGTGCTGAAGCTCCCGGTGAAGGTGGCGGTGGCGTCGAGCCTGGTGGCCGTGGCCCTCTTCTCGGTGCCGGCCATGATCACCCACGCCCTGCTGGGCCACATCGACTGGGCCGTGGCCCTGGCGCTGGTCGTGGGCACCGTCCCTGGCGCCCGCATCGGCTCGCACCTCGCCCTGGCCACCGCCGACCGCACCATGCGCCTGCTGCTCGGCACGTTCTTCTGCATCATCGCCGTCCTCTACGGCGGCAGCGAGCTCATCGGGATCCTGGCCTAGGCCGAGTCCGATCGGCGCTGGCGGGCGACGGGGTCCTGGCGGTAGAAGTCGGCCAGCACGTCGTAGAGCGCGGGCTCCTGGGCCTGCAGGACCAGCGGGATGTCGAAGAACGACTCGGTGGCCACGGCGAAGAACTCGCTGGGGTTCACGCCGCCGTAGGAGCGCAACGCCGGACCGGCGGCACCGGTGGCCACCCGCTCGAACACCTCGGTGCACACCTCGATCCAGCGGTCGAGCTGAGCCTGGTCGGCCAACGGCGGCGTGCCGTCCATGCCCCCCGACAGCATGTCGAGCTTGTGAGCGAACTCGTGGTACACCACGTTGAAGCCGCGCTCGGGATGGCGAGCGGCGGCCAGCGCCGAGTCCCAGGCGATGAGCACCGGGCCGTCTTGGGCGGCCTGACCGAGGATGGGCATGGGCTCGTCGCTGACGAGGCCGGGGAGCATCGAGTGCTGGCCCGACAGCACCAGCGTGGTCGGGTGCACGACGATGGCGTGGACGCCATCGAAGGCGTCGTCGGGCAACCCGAGCAGCAGCAACGCGGCCTGGGCGGCGATGGTGACCTCGATGTCGTCGGTGAGCTCGAAGCCGGCCGCCGCCTCCCAGTGCTTGCCCACCACCAGGTCGAGAGCGAGCCCTTCGAGGCGCTCGCGCTCGTCGTCGTCGAGCATCGAGTAGTGGACCATCCGCTGCGTGAGCATCCGCCGCCACTCGGGCGTGAAGCCGGCATCGAGCAGCTCGCGGCGACGCTTGCGACGTTTGGTCTCGAACAACATGGTCCGTGATCCTGTCAGACGGGGGCGACGGCGAGGATGCGGCCGGCGTCGAAGTCGACGACGAGGAGGCGATCGCCGTCGGCCAGCAGGTGCTGGGGCCGGGCCAGCCCGGTCAGGAAGGTCGAGGCCTCCACGGGAGCGCCGTTCCCCGCACGAGGAAGGGTGACGACCCGACCCTCGTTCCACAGGGCCACGACCAGCACGTCGGGATCCCACGGGGCGATGGCCACGCTCGTCGGGGTGGCCCGAGGGGCGAACACGGCCTTCGGTCGGACGGTGGCCGCGCACGACGCGTCGGTCCCCCCGAACTCGATCACGGGCAGACGGTCGCCGATGCACGCAGGCCAGCCGGCGTCGTCACCGGGGCCGATGGCGTTGAGCTCGTCGGGAGGTTGCGCACCGTCGAACGTTCCGTCGGACACCTCGGTCTGCCATACGGTGCCGTCGACATCGACCGTCCGCCCGTAGGCGTTCTTGAATCCGGTGGCAAACACCTCGGGCGTGCCGCCCGGCGCCAACGCCCACAGCGTGCCCGACCCGGCCACGACCTGGCCGTCGAGCAGGTCGCCCGACGTCTCGTAGAGCAGGCGCCCGTCGACGAGGGTCGTGAGGGTGCCCTCGGACCGGCCGTTGAACGGGAGGTCGTCGAGCACCACCTCGAGGTCGCCCCCGGCCAGAGGACCGCGCCACAGCGAACGCTCCTGCTGGACCCACACCTCGTCGCCGAGCACGGCCAGGCCGGTGGGCTTGCGCAACCCGTCGAACAGGACGCGGGGCTCGCCGTCACCGGTCGGGTCGACGAGCAGGATCTGGCCGGTGTCGTCCTCTTCGCCACCGTTGAGCTGGGCCACCAGCAGCCCACCATCGGGTGCCAGCGCGATCTGCGTGGGCGACGACAGGCCGGACACGACCTCGGTCACGGTGAAGCCCTCGGGCGCGTCGAGCTCACTCGGCTCGGCCGAGCCGTCGGCGTCGTCGCTCGACGAGCAGGCCCCGAGCGTCATCCCCAGGAGAAGAAGGCTGGCGGCCACGAGGCGGGAGTGACGACGCATGTCAGCCGATCCCGGCAGCAAGCGCGGCGATGGCGGCGCGATCGAACGGCGGCGACACGAGCAGGATGAGGCGGTCGACGCCCACCTCGGCCAGACGCTGCCGCTCGGGTGAGGCGGGATCGGCCCACCGAGGGTGCAGCCGGGCGAACACGGTCACAAGGAAGTGGTCGGCGTTGCCGCCGGCGGCGGTGTGGGCGCGGCGGGCGACGTCGACCAGTTCGGCCAGCTGCGGATGCTCGGCCTGGGTGTTGAGGCCATCGCCGACGCGGCCGGCGAGGGCCATCGTGCGCGGGCCGAAGCCGCCGATGATCACCGGCGGCGGCGGGTCCGGGCGCAGGAAGCCGCCGGCGGTGCCCAGTGCGTAGTGCTCGCCGTGCCACGGCTCGACCGACCCGGTCCACACCTGGCGCACGACGTGGACGGCCTCCTCGACCTGACGGCGCCGGACCGGGTCGGCCGGCACAGCAACGCCGAGGGCCTCCTGCTCGGCGGGGTACGGCGTGCCCTGCCCACCACCGGCGCCGAGCCCGAGCAGCAGCCGACCGCCGGACACCTCCTGCAAGGTCGCGGCCATGGTGGCCAGGTGACCCGGCCGGCGGTTGGCCACGTTGAGCACCAGCGGGCCGAGCATGACCCGGTCGGTCACCGCGGCCAGGGCCGACAGGACGGTCCAGCACTCGAGCACGCCGTCGGCCCCGTGGGCCTGGCCGGCCAGGTGGTCCCACGTCCACACCCCGCCGAAGCCGAGGTCCTCGGCCATCCGAGCCGCGTCGCGCATCTCCGGCCAGCGGGCACCGAAGGGATCGAGGAGCAGGTCGAAGTCCATCGACCCACGGTATTCGGTGGGGAAGACTGTCCCCCATGCGGGCGGAGACATGCGATGAGTGCCGGTTCGACAGCACCCGGTGGGACGCGGCCGACACCATCAGCACCCTGCGCAGCCTGGCCGCCCGCTGGGACCAGGTGCTCGACGGCCTCCCGCCCGCGCTGGCCGACGTGCGACCGGACGACGAGACGTGGTCGATCGCCGAGTACACCGACCACGCCGCCAACACCCTGTGGTCCATGCGCTTCGTGCTCGAGGTCATCCGAGCCGATCCCGGTTCCGTGCTCGACTCCGGGGCGGGCCACGGCGGCATCACCCCCGACCACCGTCCGGTCGACCTGGCCGAGGCGTCGGCCCGGATGCACGTCGAAGGCGCCGCCCTCCACGACCTGGCGTGCGCGATCCCGCCCGACACCTGGGAGGGCGGCGCCGTCACCATCGACGGCGAGGCCTGGTCGATCGGCTGGACGCTGCGCCACACGGTGCACGACGTGAGCCACCACCTTGTCGACATCGGCCGCATCCGCCATCGGCTCGGCGACGGCGTGCCCCACCAGGTGGGGCGGATCGAGCAGATCAGCGTGTCCGCCGGCGGCGTCCCCAAGCTCCCCGTCGAGCGGGCTGCGGTGGGCTGGGCCGGCCTCGCCGGGGACCGGCAAGCCGATCGAGGGCATCACGGCCGACCGTGGCAGGCCCTGTGCCTGTGGAGCACCGAGGTCATCGCTGCGCTGCAGGCCGAGGGCCACCCGATCAACGCCGGCGTCACCGGGGAGAACGTCACCGTCAGCGGACTCGACTGGGCGACGCTGCGACCAGGCACCCGCCTGCGCATCGGTGGCGTGACGGCCGAGGTGTCGGCCTACGCCATCCCGTGTGCGAAGAACGGGCGCTGGTTCGCAGGCGGCGACTTCGGGCGGATGCACTTCCTGGCCCACCCCGGGTGGAGCCGCCTCTACGCCTCGGTGCTCGAGCCGGGCGAGATCGCCACTGGCGACCTGATCGAGGTCGAGCCGACAGCGTGAGCCGGCAAGGTATGGTCAGTCAGACTGACGAGAGATGAGGGGGCCAGCCATGGGCGATCGGGCCGTGGTGACAGGTGCGAACTCCGGGATCGGGCTGGCCACCGCGCTGCGCCTGGCCGCCGACGGCTACGAGGTGTTCGCCGGCGCCCGACGCGCCGAAGGTCTGGCCGCCATCGCCGACGCGGCGGCGGCCGACGGCCTCACCAACGTGCACCCGGTGACGCTCGACGTGACCAGCGACGAATCGGTGCTCGCCGCGTTCTCCACCGTCCTCGAGGGCGGCCCGGTCGCCGTGCTCGTGAACAACGCCGGGATCACCGGAGCCAGCGCCCTGGAGGAGACAGCCGTCGCCACCTACCAGGCCATGTTCGACACCAACGTCCTCGGGGTGGTGCGCTGCACCCAGCAGGTGCTCCCCGGGATGCGCGCCGTCGGGGCCGGCCGCATCGTGAACATCTCGTCGTCGTCGGCCATCACCTCCCCGCCGTTCATGAGCGCCTACGCCTCGACCAAGTTCGCCGTCGAGTCGCTCAGCGAGTCGCTACAGGTGGAGGTGGCGCCCTTCGGCATCCGGGTGGTCGTGATGCAGCCGGGCACGATCCTCACCCCCATCTGGGGCAAGGCCGAGTCGCTCCCCACCGAGACGGCCTACCCGCAGGCGCGCGACTTCCTGCTCACCGTCCTCACCCACAACCTGACCCGCAGCGGCGTGGCCGCCGAGGTGGTGGCCGATGCCATCAGCGCCGCCGTGGCCCACGACGAGCCGACCCTGCGCCACGTGGTGGGCGACGCCGTGGTGCTGGCCGGGATGCGCGAGCGCCACACCGACGACGAGCTGTTCGGGGTCTACTTCCTCGAAGACGAGGACGCCTTCCGCGAGCGCTACGCCGAGCTCAGCGGCATCGACTACTGGGCCACGCCCAGAGGAGCAGGCTGATGGACACGTTCGCAGGGAAGGTCGCCGTCCTCACCGGGGGCGGCACGGGCATGGGCCGCCAGCTCGCCCGTCAGGGCGGCGCGACCGGGCGGCCGAGCGTGAGCCGTTCGATCAGCATCGGAGGCACCACGGAGTCCGGGTCGCGCGCGCCTTCCAGCTGCTGGCGGACACCGACCAGCGCGGCGTAGAGCGGCGGGCACGTCGGACACACCTCGAGGTGCCGCTCCACCATGCGGGCGGTGGCCTCATCGAGATCGCCGTCGAGGTAGTCCGAGACGTGCTGCCGTGCATCCCAGCACCGCATGGGCACCCCCTTCAGCGCCGCTCGACGATCGTCGCCGTCGGCCAAGGCCGTCACCAACATCATTCGCCCCCGGCGCAGCCGCTGCTTGGCGGCCGGCAGCCCGAGGCCGAGGAGCTCGGCGATCTCGGCCACCGTCCACCCCTCGACGTCGTGGAGCAGCACCACCGACCGATAGCCGAACGGAAGACGGGCGAGCGCGTCCTCGAGCTCTTCGCGCGTCTGGGCCCGCTCGGCCACCGCCGCCGCGTCCACGGTGTAGGCGTCATCCCGCCACCGCTGCTCCACCTCCTCGACGGGAACCTCCCGCTGGGAGCGACGGCTGCGGTCGATGGCCAGGTTGTGGATGATCCGCCGAAGCCAAGACGCCAGCGGCGCGTCGCCTCGCCACTGGTCGATGGCCGTGTCGGCCCGCAGGAACGCGTCCTGGACGAGGTCAGCAGCGAGATCCGGGTCGCGGGCGATCGACAACGCGAACGGGTAGAGGTCCACCAGCGCCGCGGCGATGTCGTCGGGCGACGGCCGCTCAGGCCGGGGTGTGGCTGCGGTCATCACCGTTGGTGCGGATGTGGAGCAGGGCGTAGAGCGGGCAGAACCCCACGAGGCCGGTCACGAGCGGCACGAAGGCCACGATCCCCAGGATCGTTCCGCCCGTCCCGCCCACGACGCCGAAGCCGATCACGAGCAGCGCGATGCCTGCGACCACCCGAGCGATCCGGTCCCAGTTCGCTTCGTTGACGTGTCCCATGTCGTTCCTCCTGGTTCGTCGACCCCGATCTCGGAGCCGAGCTCGTTCGTCACCACCAAGACGAACGACGAGGCGGAAGGGATACATCGGCCGTCACGTGCGGCCCGGGCCTCGCCGTGTCGCCTTCACGGCCAGCAGCGCTCGATCGGCCTCGGCCAGCGTGGCTTCGGTCAGCGGGGCGTCCGAGTGGGCCAGGCCCACGCTCAGGGTCACGTGAACCGACGACCCATCGACGTCGAAGGGCTCGCCGATGGCCCGGGCCAGCCGATCGGCCAGCTCGGCGGCCCGCTCGGGGCTGACCCCACGGGTCAACACGACGAACTCGTCGCCACCGGTCCGGGCCACGACGTCGGCGCCGCGC
>Ga0105047_10010488_pt1 | contig 15131 bp, 13 predicted proteins | sample MAT04_FD_78384 | JGI IMG/M metagenome (GOLD analysis project Ga0105047, IMG submission 78384) | Freshwater microbial communities from Lake Fryxell liftoff mats and glacier meltwater in Antarctica - MAT-04 (megahit assembly) | ecosystem: Environmental > Aquatic > Freshwater > Ice > Liftoff... | reverse complement strand
CAGTCGTTGCGGGCGCAGTCGCCGGTGGTGGCAAGGGCTGGCCGAGCGGTGGCGTGGGATGGCCCTCGACCTGAGGAGCAGCCGGGGCGGGCGTCGTGGCACCCGTCAGCGCAGAGCCACACGACGTACAGAACTTTTGGCCCGACTGAACAGCCGCACCACATGATGGACAAAACATGACCCGACACTAGGTCAAATCATTGGTCTCCCACGTGGGTTGCTGATCAGCCAATGCATACCGTTCGGCCAGGCGAGCAAGCAGGAAGTCTTCGAATTCGCCAGCGGGCAACGCATGTGAGTACAGGTGACCTTGTTGGCGCACGCAACCAAGCGCGATGAGCGCGTCAGCCTGCGCGCCGGTCTCAACGCCATCGGCCGTGACTGCCAAACCGATCTCGCGCACAAGGGCGATGATCGAGCGCACAATGGCGCGGTCGTGCGGATGCGCGGTGATGGTGTCGATCGAGAGGCGATCGATGCGCACTTCGTCGAGCGGCAAACGACGCAGGAGGCTGAGCGACGAAACGCCGCGAGCGAAGTCGTCGAGGCAGACGCGACCGCCACTTGCACGGAAGGCCGCGAGTGTTGCGGCCGCGTTGCCGGTGTCGCTCTCAACAGCGGCCTCACTGACGTCGACGGTCACGAGGGAGGGCTCGATTCCTTTGACGATCTCGTGCAACGGGTCGTCGCGCCACGTGCGCTCGGTGGCTTCGGGCGCGATGTTGACGCGGAAACGAAAACCGGGTGGCAGACCGAGCATCGCCAAACGCCGGATGTGTGGGCGAGCGCTACCGATCACCTTTTCGGTGATGCGGTTGAGTAAGCCAGCCGAGGTGGCCGCTGACATGAACTCGTGTGCTGGGATCACGCGCCCGGTGCGTGGCACCCAACGGGCCAGCAACTCGGCACCGACAACCTCGCCAGTCGACGCGTCGATCTCGGGTTGGAAGAAGGCGATCATCTCGTCGTCGTCGATCGCGCGGCGCAGGGCCTGCTCGCCTTCCAGTCGATCAACCAACGCCTGTTGCATCGAGCCGTCGAACAACTCGACACGGTTACGTCCACCCGACTTCGCGCGATAGAGCGCAGCGTTGGCGTGACGCAACAACTCGCTCGCCGCCGTGCCGTGTTCGGGTGCGCAGGCGACACCGATGCTGACCGACGACGGCATGTCGCGACCCTCGGCATGCACCGGCTGTGCCAAGACGCCGACGAGGCGGTTCGCAACCGCAGCGGCACCGGCCACGTCGTGACCAGGCATGACGACAACGAATTCGTCGCCACCCATTCGCCCAGCGATCGAGCCCGCGTCGAGACTGCGCAACAGACGGTCGGCAATGATGCTGATGAAGCGATCACCACCGCGGTGCCCCAGCGCATCGTTGACGGCCTTGAAGCGGTCGAGGTCGCAGAACAGCAGGCCAACGGGTCGCGACGCATCAGCGCCAGCAAGCAGTTGATCCAAAACTTCCAAGGTGCCGCGTCGGTTGTAGAGACCGGTCAGTGGATCGTGAGTTGCCTGATGTGCGAGCCGCTTGTTGATCGATGCCAGCTGATCGTTGACGCCGGTCAGCTCACTGCGTTCGTGAGCAAGGTCGCGCAGCAATCGCTGGCTGCGCCACTGCAGCCGGATCGCGTCGAGCGCGTTGCGACTGACGGCATGGTGCAGCATCAACAGGGTCAGGCCGAAGAAGAGCGAGATGACGCCAAGACCGCGCAGCAGATGGTCGTCCTCCAATAGGAGAGTCGTCGAGGTAAGTCCGGTGATCGGCACAATGAACGAGAAGAACAAGTCGCGTCGACCGGCTGCGACAATGCAACCCATCGTGCCTGCGATGCTCGGAAAGAGGGTGAACGCCAACACCATGTCGACACCGCCACTGGCGGCGACCCACGGGCACATGCCAAACACGATCCCGCCGGTGATCAAGCCGGCGATGATGAGCAGCTTCGTCGGCAGAGTGACGGAAGCGGACGCGGAACGCGTGTGGTATCGGTGCAGCCCAACCAGCATCAGCACGGTGCTGACGACGGCCACCATCAGCCACCAACTGAGACGCGACGTGGACAGGTCGGCGCGCATCAGGGCCCCGATCAGCAATACGAACGGCAGCGTCACGAAAGGCGTCGGGACGAGGTTCGTCACGACTGCGGCTAGCGCACGCTCGCGCACGAACGCGGCTGTTGCCTCGTCCGCCTCGGCCGCTTCTTCCGGTGCCACTACTTTCCCCTCGCACGCTGTTGCCCGCTGCTTCAGCCTCTTTTCTTCGGCAAGTCGGCCACTCCGCTTGACCCTTCAACGAAAGGGATTGGCGGGATAATGGGGCGATGCGTGGTCGCTTTGCCCCTTCGCCCACGGGTTCGCTGCACCTGGGCAACCTGCGCACCGCGCTGGTGTCGTGGTTACAGACGCGCACCGCTGGCGGTGACTGGCTGGTGCGCATGGAGGATCTCGACCGCGTCACCTCGTCGGCGGCTCACGAGGCCAAGCAACTGGCGGATCTAGCCGCGCTGGGCATGCACAGCGAGGTGCCAGTTGTTCGCCAATCCGAACGCTTCGAGCTGTACTACGACGCGATCGCCACATTGCGGCGCCTAGGGCGGGTCTACGAGTGCTACTGCAGTCGCCGCGAGATCCGCGAGGCGGCGCAAGCGCCCCATGACCATGAAGGCGACGCTTATCCGGGGACGTGTCGCGAACTGACCGCTGCTCGGCTCGCCGAATTGCGTGCGGTCGGCCGCCAGCCGGCCTTGCGTTTGCGCAGCGACCGTGAACGATTCGTGATCGACGATCTGATCGCCGGGCGTTATGAGGGTGCAGCCGACGACGTCGTCATCCAGCGCAACGATGGCGTCCCCGCATACAACCTGGCGGTTGTGGTCGACGATGGGGCGCAAGGCATCACGCATGTCACGCGCGGCGGAGATCTGCTGACCAGTGCGCCTCGTCAACGACTTGTGCAACAGCTGTTGCAGATTCCAGCGCCGTACTACGCACACGTGCCGCTGGTAGTGGGTGCCGACGGCACGCGTTTGTCGAAGCGACACGGCGCAGTCACCCTCGCCGATCTTGCTGCCATTGGTGTTTCGGCACAGCAGGTCTCGAAAATGCTGATGGAGAGCCTGAGAACATCGGCAAACACGGAGTTTCATGTCGCAGACGTGCCGCGAGAGCCGTGGGCCTGCACCCCTGATTTGCCAGATCTTGGCTAACCTTGCACCCAATAGCGGACGATCCGAGAGGCATGAACTGTTCGATGAACGACCTACAGACACGAGTTGTATCGCTGTGCTGCGTTGGCGCGCTCATGACCTTTTCAGCATGCTCGACCACGACATCTGCGCAAGCCAACGATTCAACGACGCGCCCAGCGGCGACCGACGAGACCGTTCAAGAAACGACTCGACCAGCTACCGAAACCGCCGTTCCCGACACCGCCGCCCCTATAACAACCGTGCCTAAAGCGGCTGGTCCTGAAACGACCAAACCTGAAACGGCTGGTCCTGAAACGGCTGGTCCTGAAACGACCGAACCGGCAACGACGACGATTCCTTCGATCGTGGAGATCGTCGGTCCTTGGCCAGTAGCCATCGTTGCGGTGGGCAAGGAAGACGGCCCCGACACCGCTGCGGCACAGTTGCGGTTGACGCAGCTTGGCTTCTGGGCTGGCGACACCGATGGCGAGTACGGATTCGCCACTACGCAAGCAGTCATGGCTTTTCAGAAGTACATGGGCCTCGATCCGAGCGGCAAGATCGATCAAGACACCGCCAACTGGCTAACCGTCTTCCCTGAGCGCGCTCGCGGCACAGCCGACGACGGCACGCTGGTAGAAGTCGACAAGACCAAGCAGCTGCTCTTCCTCATCAAAGACGGCAAGACGATCTGGACGTTCAACACGTCGACCGGTAGCGAGATCGCCTACACGGCGAACAACCGGAACACCGGCGAAACCGAGAGCGGCGACGCCGTCACACCCAACGGGTTGTGGAAGACGAACCGCGAACGGCCGAACGGTTGGTGGTCAGGCGACCTCGGCGACATCTATCGGCCGAAGTACTTCAAGGGCGGCGTCGCGATTCACGGCATGACACGCGTGCCCAACACCCCTGTCTCGCACGGATGTGTGCGCCTCAGCACAATGGCAATGGACCTCATCTGGGATGGCGATCATGTGCCGCTGGGTACGCCGGTGTGGGTGCACGAATAAGACTTCGCCGCGACTAGTCGGCGCGGCGAACGCGCAGCCGATGATCGGCTGCGTTGCGACAGGTGCCCGTGGCGAGATCGAAACGCCAACCGTGCATCGTGCAGACAAACTCGTCGCCGTCGACCTCGCCGAACACTTTGAGGTCCGCTTGGCGATGCGGGCAAGTGCGCTCGACAATCCACCCGTCGATCTCGAACTCTTGCTCGGCAAGGCCACCACGATCTGGGTCGAGCTTGCGCAATGCTTCCGCTTCGGCGCGGCGCATTCGCTCGATGGAGAGCGACTTGAAGAAGTTGTAGAGGTACTCGTTGAACGGCCCGTCGCGCCACGCCGCGAAGCGACACGACAGGAACAGAGCATTGCTCCAGTCGTTCGAGCGCTGCGCGGCAACGGTCTCGACCAATTCGCGCTGAATCGTGAAACGGAACGAATGCGCCTCGCCTGGCACCGCTGGTCGAACCTTGCGATTCGGAAAGTCGATCGCAATCGACAACTCGCCTGCATGCAATAGACACACGGCGCCAACGGCGTCGCACAACGTCGGTGCCATCTCCATCAGCGGTTCCCACCAGGCCTTCAGAGTCCCGAGTAGGTCGGCAGTCGGCGCGTGCCAGCCAGCCTTCATCTGTTCCAGCCACGGCAACCAATCGGCTTGATAGTCGCGGAGATACGCGGCCTTGTTCTCGAAGATTGCATCGACCGCTGCCTGCGGCTGCGGGTGTGAGACGGTGATCTCGGTGGAGATCTCGATCTCGGTTCCGGGAATCGCGAGAATCCCCTGGCGCCCAGCTGCTTTGAGGCGTGACAGGAACGTGAGTTGATCGGGGAAGATGCTCAGCTCGTCGCCGGTGATCACGTTGAACTGGAATAGGTCGGGGTCGAGAAATGCGGGCGGTCCGGCACTGGGCACAACGACGCGCGCATCGATCGTCTCGACATACCGCATGGCACGCTGAAATTGGCTGGCTACTTTCGCGTCGACCAACTTGCGCATGTTGTCGGCCGTTTCCTCGTACACCATCGGGTACCAAATCGCACCGCTGTACTGCAGCCAGTGCAAATCGACCGGGCCATGGCGACGCAGCGCGTCGAGATCGTTGGTGCGGCAATCGTTTTGGTTGACCAAGCGACCGGTGCCATCGCTGATCATTAGCGCCGAATCGCCACCAGGGCCGTCGGTCATGCTCGTTTCGCAGTGGATGGCGACCGTCAGGTTTGGACCAATCGCGACTTCTTCACCATCGAATGTGCGCACGATGTTTCGGAAACCGAGGCGCAACATGATGCGCTCGAGTTCGCGCGTCGGATAGCCAGGAATCAGGACCGTAGCTTCCTTGTTCATGTTGGCCGCCAACCACTCTTCGTCGAGATGATCGGCGTGGATGTGCGAAATGTACAGGAACGTCGGATTGCAGATGCGCTGCATCAACTCGGCAGACAGCTGATCGTTGCGCGGGAAGACGAACCAGGAGCCGAAGAACTGCGGCAGGAACCAGGGATCGCAAACGACCGAACCGTCGAGCGTGTCGACGAGGATGCCCGCGTGACCGATTGAGGTAGCACGCATGTCAGCAGGCTACCGAGGCGCGGTAAGCCGCGAGAAGTGACCTACGCGGTCGGCGAGTCGGTGTACTGCTGGCCCGCGCGCGAAACGTGCTCGGTCCAGGCACCGCCATCCCAGTAGCGCAGGTCGAAACGGCCAGCCGGGTCGGCGTACCAACCGGCGGGAACTGCCGGCGTGGCTGCCGCCGCTGGCTGATAGGCGGGAGTTGAAATCGGCGCCATTGTCGTTGGTGTATTCGCTGCCGTCGGGGCCGGCTCGGGCGCTACTGCCCAACCGGCAGGCTCGGCAGCCGGAGTCGATGCGGTGAGCGGCGTGAACGCAGATGTCGAAGTCGATGCCGTCGCTGCTGCGGGAACCGACTTGGCCTCGCGGCTGAGAAAGGCGGTGACCTCAGTAGTCGTCGTCACGATGCCGACGATATGCCACCCATCGGCCGACTTCTCAGTGAGAGTGGCGGCGAGGGCGGCCGGGTCTTTTGCGGATGCGCTGGCGGTGGAGAATTCCTGCATAGGTCGCAGAGTATCGCAGTCTTAGCCCGCGCGCACCAGCTGATGTACGTCGGTCGCACTCGGCGGGCCGTCGTACACCAACTCGCCGTCACGCAGCGCGAGCAAGCGCTGCACGCGGTCGACAAACGCCAATTCGTGCGTCGCGACGACGAGCGTGCGACCATCGGCGGCGGCCTCGTCAAGCAGTTCCAGCAGCGACTGTTTGCCAGCCTCGTCGAGCCCGACGAATGGTTCGTCGACGAGCAACACCTGGAACGGTCGCACCAACGCGATGGCAATCGCTGCCTTCTGTCGCAGGCCGCGGCTGAACGTGGTGGGAATCTCGTCGCCACGATTTTCCAACTGCAAGCGAACGAGCAGTTCGTCGGCGCGGGCCTTGCTATCGCTGACTCCGTGCAGACGGGCCACGTAGTCGAGGTGTTCGCGCAGCGACAGATCGTCGTAGAACGTTGGGGTGTCGGAGAGCCAGCTGAGCGCGGCGCGCGCTGGGGTGCTGCCCGACAGGTGGCCACCGATGCGCGCGCTGCCACCCGATGGGTCGAGCAGACCGGCGACCATGCGCAGCAACGTTGTCTTGCCGCTGCCGTTGTGGCCGACAAGCGCGACGTGCTCGCCAAAGGGAATCTGCAGATCAAGCGGCAGCACGGCTGGCCGATCGCCGTAGTCCTTGCTGAGTTGGATTGTGCTCAGTGCTAACTCGCGAAGTGACGTCATGTCATCGTGCCCCTAAAGCTTGCGTACGGCCTTCAGCCATGAAGGCCTTGAACTTGCGGCGGATTCGATCGCGCACCTTCACCCAGTAGCCGACGACCACGGCCAACAGCAGCGAACCGACGGCGCCGCGAATTGCGGCGCCGACGAGCGGACCACCGTTGTCGACGGCGACACGCAAGATGAAGACCATCGAGCAACCGAATGCGCTGACGACGATTGGCCACAGCAAACGAATCGTTGCACCGAAGCCAGCCATCTCTGGTGGCACGAACGACTGTTGTTTGTCGGCGCTAAAGGGATCAGGTGCGTCGCGCACGATGCTGACGACTCCGCCTGTCGCGCCGGCGAGCAGGTTGGGCAGTGCAAAGATCGCTGCGGGCGCGATCGCGTCGACGCTGCCGATGGCCAAGGTCGCCGCGACGCCAGCGATAACCGCAAAGGGCAACAGCGCCATCGTTGGTGCGAGCAGGTGGCGCGCAAGCAGTTCGCCGCGATCGACGGGGAAGCTGTCGGTGCGGTCAGGTTGATCAACCTCTTGCGACAACGGCTCCATCACTTCCAGGCCGATAACGAAGGCGACGAGCGCGCTGCCCAGCACCGCCGGTGTGGTGCCACGTATAACGGCTGCTTGCAGCACACCGAACCCAACGGCGAGTGCGCTGAGGCGCACCAATCGAGTCGCCGGAAAGCGAAGCAGGCCATGCCATCCGCGACGGTGCACCGCGCGCGTCAGTGCTCGCGAGCGATTGGCCGCCTTTGACTTGGTGGCCGGCTTGACTGGACTACTAGCTGGCTCAGTGGATCGGCGCACGTGCAACCACGGATTACGACGCGCATGTTCTTGGTTGAGTTGCCGGCGCAACAGAATCACCGTGCGCAAATCTTGCATCGTCACCGCGAAGCGCAGCTGCGCGACCAGCGCACTGCGGCGCGCGAGTGCTTCCAGCGAGATGCGACTGAGCAGCAACAAACCGGCGATTACCGCCATGAGGCCAACGCCAGTGGCAATCAGATCGGTCGCGTGCTGACGCCAACCCCACAACCCCAAGCTGCCGAACGCATCCACAGGACCGAGGATCTGGAGCGAGCCATCGCGGAACGAGAAATAGACCGCAGCAGATTGCCATGCGACCACGGCGAACCCGATAGCAGTCGCTGTCCAGCGCGGCACGCGTGAACTGCGGGTGATGAGCGTGTGCGCGAGCAGCGCGGCGCCAGCCCACAACATCGCGACGCTGGCACCGAAAAGTGCGCCTCCACCGGCCCACGCGAGCAGCGTGCCTGGAAGCCGGCGACCCGCCAGTTGACCAACGATTGCACCAGCAGTTGCGCCGGTGAAGATCGAACCACGCACGCGCTGCAGCGCGGGACGCAGCAAGGCGCGTCGACGATCGACCGGCGCGAGCATCACATGCATCACGTCGGCGGCTTCCAACGCGACTGGCCCACCCTGCGCTCCTCCGCGCAAACCGGCGAGCAGCACGAATGCGACGAGTAGGCCAAGGATCGACGGCGCGTGCGCGGCGACATCGGCAGCGGACGCCGCGCCGACGGTTTCGTCCTGAATCGAGCTGCTGATCCACAGCAAGCTTCCGCCTCCGAAGATGCCGACGAGATACGCGCGATATGCGGCGTCGAACCATTCGATGTTGCCCAGGCGATGCGCCTGGCGAGTTCGTCGCATCGCGCGCAGTGCTCTGTCGTTCACAGACGCGGCGTTCACAGACGCGGCGTTCACAGACTCGGCGTTCACGTCGTATCCCCAACTTCGACGGGGCGCGACGGATCGGCAGCCCATCCCGACCAACTACCGACGAACAAACGAGCGGGCGTCAGACCAGCGTGCTCCATCGCCAGGACGTTCAGGCATGCACTGACTCCCGAGCCGCAGTACGCGACTGGTGTCTCATCCCCATCAGCGCCAAGACGATGAAAGTGCGCCCGCAACTCGGCGCGATCGAGGAGGAGGCCATCGGGTCCTTGCAGCGCTGCCCAGGGCGCGCTGCGCGCACCAGGCATGTGACCCGGGCGGGGATCGATAAGGACCTGCTCGCCGGTGAAGCGTTCGTGCGCTCGCGAGTCGAGAACTGCGCCACCGTTCGCCGCGAAGTCGGCGGCTTCATCTGCCGATGCCAATCGGTCCTGCGGCCATTCGGTGGCCGTGAAGGTTGCCGATCGTACGGCTGCTGTGCTCGGCCCGACTTCAATCGCAAGTCCGTCGGCAATCCATGCACCCAGCCCGCCATCAAGCAGGGCCGCGGGGCGACCGAGCATGCGCAACATCACGACTAGACGTCCGGCTGTCACGCCACCCGTGTCGTCGTAGGCAACGACGACAGTGTCGTCGCCGATGCCGAGCGCACTCATCGCGGCGGCGAACGCGGCGGGTGTCGGCAGCGGATGACGGCCTTCGCTAGCCGGAAGATCGTGGCGACTGAGATCGTGCTCAAGATCGATCCAGATCGCGCCCGGCACGTGGCCGGCTTCGTAAGCAGAGCGACCATCGCGACCGTCGAGATACCAGCGGACGTCGATCAGCACCGCGCCATCCGGAAGCGAATCGGCGCCAACGACCGGAGCAATCACGCCAGCATCATGGCAGCGAATCAAGTCGTTCATGCGGTCGTTGGCGATGCCGGTCGGCAAGACTGGAGACATGTCAATCGAAACTGTCCGATCGATGCACGACGTCGCCGCTGTGCTGGCCTACATCGCTCTCGGCGGCACGGTCCTGATGGTGGCCGCGCGGGTCATCCCATCGGTCACCAGCGTTCGCTTTCTGGACGCGATCTACAAAGTGCAGTTGCCGCTCGCCGCGCTGGTCGCCACCACGGCGATGGCCGGCAGCTTGTGGTTCAGCGAGTCTGGCAATCACTGGCAACCATGCCGGTTCTGCTGGTTCCAGCGCATCTTCATGTACTCGTCCGCGATCATTCTGATCGTCGCAGCCATCCGGCGCGATCGACAGAGCAAGTGGTACGTCGTTCCGCTGGCGGCTATCGGCATGGCCGTGTCGATCTGGCACCACGTGTTCCTCGAGCATTACGTCGTGACCGAGTCAAAGGCCTGTGCCTCGGCGATCAGCTGCGCCGCGCCCAACTATGTCTCGTTCGGAACGCTCGAATTGGGGGCCGACGGCATCATCAGAAAAGGCTTCCCAATGACCTTGGCCGCGATGGCTTTGTGCGGTTTTGCTGCCATCCTTGCCTTGTTACTCACACCACAACCCCTAATTGACGACACGGAGATTGACGATGGCGAACCGGCAGCGGGCTGAAGCTCGACGCAAGGCACAGGCAAAGGCGGCCCGCCGCGGCCAGACCGTCGAGGGTGGCGAGGGCGGCAGCGCCGGCATCACGATCAACGTGTGGGTCATGATCGTCGTTGTGCTCGCGCTCGTGACAGGTGGCGTCATCTGGGCCGCTTCGAGCGGCGACGACAAGACCAGCGATTCGGCGGACACCGGTGTCGACCTGACCGACCTACCAACGAGCCAGCCGGTGACTGTGGTCGGCGATGTGTTGTCGCCCTACGACGTCGCCGAGTCGCCCGACTCATCTATCGGCTTGGCCGCCCCACTCATCAGCGGACTCGACTTCCAAGGCGACGCGATCGAAGTCGATCCGGCGGCGAACGGGCCGTACATGATCGTGTTCCTCGCGCACTGGTGCCCACATTGCAACGCCGAAGTGCCGCGGTTGCTCGATTGGAAGGGCAGCGGCGCTGTGCCGACCGAGCTCAACGTGATCGGTGTTGCGACCGCGGCTTCGTCGTCGTCGCCAAACTATCCGCCGTCAGAATGGTTCTCGAATAAGGGTTGGAGCTGGCCGGTAATAGTTGACGAGTCGTTGGGCGACGGCAAAGGCGGAGTGGCGGCAGTTGCATTCGGTGCAACCGGTTGGCCATACTTCGTCATTGTCGGCGCCGATGGCATGGTGAAAGCTCGTATGTCGGGAGAGCTCTCCGTCGCCGACCTGCAGGTCATCGTCGACAACGCACTCGCCGGCTAACTCTCGTCAGTGCGACAGGTGCTGACGTTGCGGTTTTGGCTGACGATGTTGGCCATGCTGGCCCTGTTGGGTGTTGCGACGTGGATCGCCAGGAGCAACAGCCACAGTAAGCCGGAAGCCATCGTCGGCGAACCTGCGGGCCGCTCGGTCGACTTCATTGCACTGGTGCAGACAGCGCAGCTGCCACCCGGTTTCGCCATGATCGGTGGGCGTGCCAACGCCGACCTATACCTCACCATTGATGCCACGCGCACAATGTTGGTGAAGGCGGGAACTCCGGGCGCGATCGACTGCCCATTGATCGCTGAGCCCTCGCAGTGCATTGTTGCCGCCGACCTGCTCGGCGACGGCGTGTTGTGGTTCTCGCTAATCCCCGGCACATCCGGCGCGGTAGTGCCGTTACCTGCCGTTGTCGAACTACTTTCCGGCGGCTGGGTGCGGTTAACCAACGACTGGGTCGTGCAGCACGCAGCCAAGGTCGAGCGATCGTGTGCCGACGACACGTCGTCGCTGACCAATTTCATCGAGACGTTCGGCGACTCCGCCACTTCGTCTTACAACGTCGAACAGCAACAAATCGTGCGAGTGACATGCCCGCGTACGTCAACGACCACGACCACGACCAGCACGACAACAACAACGGCAACCGGCACCGACTCAACAACGCTGGCTAGCGTGGCCCCGTGAGTTCACTTCCGCCTCCTCCCCCACCACCACCACCGCCGCAGCCGCAGCCGCAGCCGCAGCCGCAGCCGAACGGGCCAGCGTGGAGCACACCGATCAGCGCGATCACCGAGCCTGCGCCGCCGGTGACCGAGAAACAGTCGGGCTTTCCTGCATGGGGCTGGATTGTGGCGATCGTTGCGGTACTCGGGGGTAGTGCTGTCGCGCTGATTGTTCTTGGCGGCGAAGACAAGAAGTCAAACACGACAGTGGTTGAACTCGGTCGCGACACCACGATCGCAACGCCGAGTAGCGACAACCCCGGCACTTCCGACAGCCCGACCACCTCAGTCGGTGGCGGAAGCACTCCCGTCGGTGCTACCGGTACGCGCGACGCACCGGTTCCCGTCGGGCAAATCGCCGACCTCGGCGGCGACTGGCGTTTGCAAGTGCTCGACGTGATCCCCGATGCCGGAGAAGTAATGGCGGCTAACGACGAGTTCTACGACGCACCGCCAGCAGGAACGACCTACATGATGGTCAAGCTCGCGCTGGGCTACTTCGGGACCGAAGACCCCAAGATCGGCTACGAGCCCGACCTCGCTGTCTTGGGTTCCGCGAACATTGCGCTCGACAACTTCTGCCTGGCAACCGTGCCCGACGAAGTCGACTTCTTCAACTACCTGTTCTCCGGTGGCGTGGTGATCGGCAACGCCTGCTTCATTGCGCCGATCGACCAGGCCGGAACGTTCCAGTTGTTCGGCAAGGGCGACTTCTTCGCCGACGAAGGCGTGTACTTGGAATTGGGAACGCCCGCGTCGCCGGTGCAGCCGATGAGTAACCTCGCTGGCCCGCAACCCGGTGCCGCATCAACTGCTGCGCGATTGGCACCGGCCGCGATCGGCGTCGCCACCGCAGTCGGCACTGACTGGCAAGTTACCGTCACCGGTGCTGCACGCGACATCACATCCGCTGTCTTGGCCGAGAACCAATTCAACTCGCCGCCACCGGTAGGTTTCCGCTACGTCGGTGTCGACATGACGATCTCCTACAACGGTGCAGCCAGCGCATCGCCAGCGCAGGTATCGATCAGTGCTGTCGGTGCTAACAACCTGCAACAAGACGGCTATTGCGGTGTGGTGCCCAACGAATTCGATCTCTACACCGACTTGTTTGCGGGCGGCAGTGCCATCGGAACCATGTGCTTCGTCGTACCCGACGACGGCGCAGCGATTGCGTTGTTCGCAACGTCGGACTACAACAGTTTCATCTGGTTCGCGACCAACTAACGCTCCAGCTAGCGAGACCAGCTAGCGAGAGCGGTAACGAGCAACCTCATACACAGCGAGCCCAGCAGCGGCGCTGACATTCAACGAATTCAACCGGCCGCGCATTGGAATGCTGACGATGAGGTCGCAACGCTCGCGCACGAGACGCGACAATCCGGCGCCCTCGGCGCCGAGTACCAGGCAAATCGCGTCGGCCGCGAGGTCGCCGAGATCGAACAGACTGCGCTCGGCATCGTCGTCGAGACCGACTATCCAGATGCCAGCTTCCTTCATACGCGTCAGCGCTGCAGGTAGACCACCGACAACAGCCATCGGGATGTGCTCGATCGCGCCGGCCGCGGACTTGGCGACCGTGGGTGTGATGTGGACCGCGCGATGACGCGGCAGCACGACGCCTTGCACGCCAGCACCGTCGCAACAACGCAGCAGCGCGCCGAGGTTGCCGGGGTCAGTGACACCATCGACAGCAACGAGGAATGGCGTGACCTTCGGAGTGCGGCGCAGCAATGTTGCGAGCTCGGCTTCTTGTAATGGCTCGGCAAAGGCGATGACACCCTGCGGAGCTTCACTGCGCGCTTGCTGATCGAGTCGCTTGCGCGCGACCTGCGTGATGGTGATGCGCATCGTGCGCGCGATTTCGACGATGTCGCTGACGACCTCGGTGGCATCGGGCTCCGCTGAGATCCAGACCTCGCGCACGCGGCGCTTGCCCGCGATCAGTAATTCGCGCACCGCCTGGCGACCTTCGACCTGCTCGCCGCCAAGCGGCTTGTCGACGGGCTTGCGATCGGTTTCTTCGCCTGGCCGACTGATGCGGCCGGTGCGGCCGGCACCGCGCGAGGCGAACTGTCGGCTGCCCGTGGCCGGCGACTTGGGCTTGGGCTTGGGCTTGGGGCGGGCTGCACCGGATGCCGCAGCTGCCGGGCGGCTGCGCGCTTTGCCGGTTCCGGATGTACGCGCGCCGCGGGGGCCACCAGGTGCTGGCTTACGCGGCTTCACTGTTGCACCGTACCCGTGGATGAATCGCTGATGATGACGGCGGTCGCCCAGACGGCGATGCCCTCCTCGCGGCCGAGTGCCCCGAGACCTTCGGCACGGCGACCCTTGACGGTGACAGGGGCGCCGGCGGCTTCGCTGAGGCGTTGCTGCATCGCAGCGCGATGAGGCGCCAACTTCGGCGCCTCACACACGACCGAGCAGTCGACGTTGCCGATCGCGAACCCGGCTGCACGCACGAGCCCGGCGGCATGACGCAACATCGCAATCGAGTCAGCGCCCTTCCACCGCGAGTCGGTGTCGGGGAAATGCTCGCCGATGTCGCCAAGCCCGGCGGCGCCGAGTAGCGCGTCGATTACCGCGTGCGCCACGGCATCGGCATCGCTATGGCCGTGCAGACCGCGAGCGCCCGCGAACACCACGCCACCGAGCACAAGGGGGCGGGCGGCATCGTCGCTGAAGCGATGAATGTCGAAACCCTGCCCTACTCGAATCGTGTTGGATGCTGTCACGAAGTTGCTCGCTAGCTGTTGGCGCGCCCAGCGCAAGTCGTTGGGGTCGGTGATCTTACGGTTGTGCTCCTCGCCAGCCACCACAACGACCCGTCCGCCGTTGGCTTCCACCAGCGCGGCGTCGTCAGTTGCGTCGCCCGCACTCGCGTGGGCGCGGCGCAAGGCATCCGCACGAAAGGCCTGGGGCGTCTGCACGGCGCGCAGTGCTGCACGAACGGGTGTACCGACCACGATTCCATCGGAGTCGACCTGCTTAATCGTGTCGGAAACAGGCACTCCCGGGACAGCGGCATCAGCGCCGTCGGCTACCGCCGCAATTACCGTCGCGAAGAGATCGGTTGAGGCGAAAGGACGCGCACCGTCATGAACGCACACGATCGTCGCCTCGGCGGGAACTTGCGCCAAACCAGCACGAACACTGTCGCTGCGCGTCACACCACCAGCGATCGCGTGCTCGCGACTGGCGTCGGCGGCAGGCACGACAACGACGACTCCGTCACTCGCGGCAGTCGCCGCCGCGACGCACCAATCGAGAACGCGTCGGTCGCCCAGCGGTTCGTACTGCTTGGGGCCACCAAAGCGCTGTCCGGTTCCACCGGCAACAATGATCGTCCACACCGTTTCCGGTCGTTGGGATTGCCGTTGGGATTGTCGTTGGGATTG
>Ga0105047_10010485_pt1 | contig 15136 bp, 12 predicted proteins | sample MAT04_FD_78384 | JGI IMG/M metagenome (GOLD analysis project Ga0105047, IMG submission 78384) | Freshwater microbial communities from Lake Fryxell liftoff mats and glacier meltwater in Antarctica - MAT-04 (megahit assembly) | ecosystem: Environmental > Aquatic > Freshwater > Ice > Liftoff... | reverse complement strand
AGCTAACAGCTCCCCAAGGTAAGGGTGAAACGGTGCGGGGCGAAAGCCCTTAATGTAAGAGCGCACCAGCGGCGAGGTGACTCGTCGGCTCGGCAAACCCCACCGGGAGCAAGGTCAAACAGGGGACAGGGTCGGCCCGACCCGTCACGATCCCCGGGTAGACTGCTTGATCCCACGGGCAACCGTGGGGCTAGATAAATGACCGTCACCCGTTCGCAAGAGCGGGGACAAAACCCGGCTTACAGGCCGGCCGGTAGATCCGTCGGGGATTTCTCCTTCATCAGAGTTTCAAGTTTCAAGTTTCAAGTTTCAAGTTTCAAGTTTCAGGTTCCAGGTTCCAAGTTTGTCTTTAACTTGAAACCTGGAACTTGAAACCTGAAACTATGAAGGCGTACCGCCAGAAGCGGTGCCCACCTACCCCCTTTCCCCATCAGGACTCACCATGTTTCGCTCGTTGTTCGCTGGCGCATTTGCCGCCAGTCTCGTTCTCGCTGCCAGCTTCCCTGGCATCTCCGCCCAGGAAAAGAAGAAGGACGCGCCCAAGAAGAAGGAACGGATCGCCATCGCCGACCCGATGGATGTGGCCAAGGATGCGGACTTCGCACTTCAGGGGGAATACGCAGGCAAGCCCGAGGCCAAGCTCGGCGTGCAAGTGATCGCAAAGGGTCTCGGTGAGTTCGACCTGAAGATCTTCGCTGGTGGCCTCCCCGGCGACGGCTGGGATGGCAAACCCACCACGAAGGCCACCGCCAAGCGGAACGACGACGGCAGCGCCACGATCGCTGGCAAGGACATCACCGGCACCATTGGTGCGGGAAAACTGTCGATTCGCAACGGAACCAGCGAGTCCGCACTGGAAAAGGTTGAGCGGAAGTCGGCCAGCATCGGAAAGGCACCGCCAGAGGGTGCGGTTGTGTTGTTCGGCAAGGAAGGCGACGAGAAGAACTGGGAAGGCGGCAAGATCGTTACACTTTCCGATGGCAAGTTCCTGGGCATGGGCGTGACGAGTAAGGAGAAGTTCCAGGCGTTTACGGCTCACGTCGAGTTCCGCTTGCCGTGGATGCCGAACAGCGGCGGTCAGGGCCGGGGCAACAGTGGCGTGTACCTGCAAAACCGCTACGAATGCCAGGTTCTCGATAGCTTCGGGCTCAACGGCGAGAACAACGAGTGCGGCGGCATCTACACGCAACACAAGCCAAGCGTGAACATGTGCTACCCGCCATTGTCGTGGCAGACCTACGACATCGAGTTCAGCCCCGCACAGTTCGATGCTGACGGCAAGAAGACCAAGAACGGCCGCGCGACGATCTACCACAACGGCGTGAAGATTCACGACAACATCGAGTTCCCGAAAGAGTGCCCGGGTGGTCAGAAGGAAGCCGCGACTCCTGGCCCGTTCCAGTTCCAGAACCACGGCGACCCGGTTGTGTATCGCAACGTCTGGGTGTTGCCGACGAAGTGATCCGCTTTTGGCGAGCCCCCGTGGTGTTTTGATGAACGAATCACCCACGGGGATGAACCCCACGGGGTTAACCCCCGTGGTGTCTGACATATCCAAACACCACGAGGATGAACCCCGTGGCTCGCCGACGCGTCCGCAAGCCAAAATTCGAAATATGAAGCGCGAATCGCCTGCGTCATGGTAAAGTGTGTTTGGCCTACCCCACCCCCCGCTCAATTCCCGTCCGGAGTCTTCCCATGCTCAGGATCGGCGATCCCGCCCCCATCGGTCGGCGTGACTTCCTCCAAATCGGTGGTCTTGCCCTCGGCGGCCTTTCGCTCTCCTCGCTGTTCACACAAGCTGGCGTTCCGCTGTCGGCCTCCGGCAAGCCCGTTACCGATAAGGCCGTCGTGTTTCTGTTCCTACACGGCGGCCCCAGCCAGTTCGAGACGTTCGACCCCAAGATGACCGCCCCCGCGGAAATCCGCAGCGCGACGGGTGAGATTCCTACCTCCATTCCCGGCGTCACGTTCGGTTCATCGTTCCCGAAACTCGCTGGCATGGCCGATCGGCTCGCCATCATCCGTTCCTACGTCCCGGGCGACGCGAGCCACGACATCAAACCAATCGTCTGTAAGGACGGTTTCGGCGCGAACCTCGGCTCGGCATACGCCACCGTGGCGGGCGGGAACGATCCCAGTAGCGGGATGCCGACGAACGTGGTGCTGTTCCCGCGATCGGTCGATCCGAACGCAGGTGTCGAGCAAACGGGATTCGGCAAGTTCATCTCGAATGGCCCGTTCGCATCGTCGGCCGCACCATTCCAGCCTGACGGTGGCGGCTCGCTCCGGAAGGACATGAAGCTCAACCTGCCGATGGATCGCCTCGACGATCGCCGTGCGTTGCTGAATGGCTTCGACGAACTGAAACGCGGCATGGAATCAGAAGCGGAAGCGATGGAGTCGTCGCGCCAGAAGGCGTTCTCGATTCTGCTCGGCGGCGTCGGCGAGGCGTTCGATCTTGGCAAGGAAGACGAGAAGACGGTCGAACGGTACGACACGTCGAAACTCTTCAAAGTCGAGACCATCAACAAGAAGTGGAACAATCACAAGCACTACGCGGATAACGCCCGCACGCTGGGCAAGTTAATGCTGCTCGCTCGCCGTGTCGTCGAACGCGGTGCGGGGTTCGTGACCGTGACGACGAACTTCGTCTGGGACATGCACGCGGATAACAACAATGCCACGGTGACCGAGGGAATGGGCTACATGGCCCCGTCGCTCGATCACGCGGTGAGCGTGTTCCTCGATGACCTCCGTGCTCGCGGGATGGAAGACAAGGTGCTGCTCGTGGTGTGCGGGGAGATGGGGCGAACGCCGCGGATCAACAAGAACGGCGGCCGCGATCACTGGGGCAACCTCGGGCCGCTGTTGCTGGCAGGCGGCGGATTGCCGCGCGGCGTGGTGATCGGGAAGTCGTCGGCGAATGGTGGCGACCCGAACAGCGACCCGGTCCGCATTCCGAATCTGATCGGCACAATCGCGCACACGATGTTCGACGTGGGCAAACTCCGCGTGACCCGTGGCGTGAGCCGCGAAGTCATGCAGATGGCGGATTACACCCCGATCCAGGGACTCCACGGGTAAAGCGCGCTGAGCCTACGGTAAGCGGACTGGCCAATCAGGTCCGCTTACCGAGCCACATCTTCAGACTATCCCGGATCATCGACATAATCGCTTTAAAGTCCAGGCTCGTCTTTCGCCGGCAGCGGTAGACTGCTTGACGCCGTCAGAGTACCCCAAACATAATCATTTACTACCCGGAGTCCTTGCGTCTGTTCAACCCAACCACGCTGTTCTCCACCCCGATCATCGGCACCACTTGCGAGGTTAGGCATGAACAAGTCTCCCCGGTCCTGCTTGCTGTCCCTCGAACAGTTGGAGAGTCGCGAAATCCCCGCCGGGTTCAGTGCTCAGGTCGCCGACAACATCGTTACTGGGCTTTACCACCAACTCCTCCACCGTGAACCGGATGCTCCCGGTCTGACAAGGTTGAGCAATCAACTGGAATCCGGGGTCACGGTTCGACGAGTGGCGAATCAGTTGTGGAGTTCGTCCGAATTTCACGCGCAGGAAATTACCAATTACTTCCAGTTCTACTACGGGCGCACGCCAAGTGCCGCTGCCCTGAACGCCTGGGTTCAGGTGCTCGATCAGGGAGGAACGGAAGCCAGCGTGATGGCGCGATTCCTTTCTTCCCCCGAGTTCTCGGCGCGGCATACCAGCAATGCCGATTATGTTGTCGGTCTCTACGACGTGGTGCTCGATCGAACCCCGGACACGGCGAGCTTGAACGCTGGAGTCGCGGCACTGAACTCGGGCACTTCACGAGCGGAATTTGCAGCCGACTTCCTGGATTCCAATAAGTTCCATCGCAGCCGTGTGCAGGCCATGTTCACGGCGATCCTCGGTCGCCCGGTCGAAGCAGCCGAGTTGAAGAGCTACCTTACCCTGTGGAACCAGCCCGGCGTCACCATACGCACGATTGAACTCAACTTGCTGAGTTCCGCTGAGAACGTGGCGAATCTCTCGAACCTCGTTGGAGCTTCGCTCGCCAGCCCGCTGGTGACCGAGTATCAACTGAACTACACCACCGGAAATGCGTCCACGCACGAAATCCTGGACGATCCCACGAGACCGAACTTCTACTGGATCACCGGGCAACTCCACGACGCCCTCATTCTCTTCGATGCGAACACCGGAACGCAAACGGAGTACCCGCTGCCGACCAATAGCAGGCCGCACGGCATGTTGTTTGACGCTCAGGGGCGCTTTTTCGTCTCCCTGGAATCAATGGGGATGGTCGCGCAGATTGATCCGAACACGGGCGCAGTTCTCCGACTGATTGATGTGTCGTTGACCGATGTGACCGGAGCGCCGGGACCGATCAACGCCTCGCCGCACGACATTGCTCTCGGTACGGACGGCGAAACGATCTGGTTCACCGGGAAGGCGACCGGGACCGTCGGCAAGATCAACCCCGATGGGACGATCAATCACTATCAGTTGCTGACGCCAAACGTTCCGACGGGTGGCTCGGTGCCGATCTATCTCTCGGCCGGACCTGATGGAAACATGTGGGGCACGGAACTGGCCGGGAACAAGATCTTCCGAGTGACCAATGATGGTGTGGTAACGGAGTTCACGATTCCCACCTTCAACAGCCGCCCGATCGTAATTATTCCCGATCCACTTGGCAGGCAGTTCATGTGGTTCAGTGAGGAGAACGGCCACAAGGTCGCGAAGATCGACATGAACGGCGTCATCACGGAATACGTGGTGCCGAAGACGCAGAGCAACTCGATCCTCGCGGGCATGGCCTTCGACGACGCCGGCAACCTGTATACGCAAAGCTACGTCAATCAGAACGACCCAATTCCGAGCGGTCCGGATTTCATCGTGAAACTGAGCAGTGACATCTTGAACGCCCCCGCCGGGGACATGTCGAATGTCACGGTAACGCGGTATCAGGTGCCGAGCCGGGGTACGGTCTTCCACCGCATCGATCATGGCAGCGATGGGAACATGTACTTCACGGAACTCGCGCTGGACAAGGTTGGCCGGTTGGTCGTGGACCCGTCATCGACCATTCCGCCAACTTTCAGCTTCAACTTTGGATTGTGATCCGGTTGTTTTGTGATGCGTGAGCCACCTGTTTCTCCAACGGTGGCCGCGCATTCTCGCCCATCAATCCCATCTTCGGACGGTTCCCACCGCGCAGTCAGGCTGCCGAAAACTGTTGCAGTTTTCGGCAGCCTGTCCAGAATCTGTTCCCGCTTGGCAGTTGCGGTGTAAGATATCGGTAACCTCTGAGTCCCCACACACATACCCGGGGCCATCTCTCCTGGCCTCCGAGCACTTTTTTCTCCGAGGAATTGGTTTCATGAGTTCTGAACATGGCTCTCTCGCCACCCCAATTGCCGGGGTTAACGGCAGCACCAATGGTCACGCGCACAAGCACGTGCGTGAAACAGTCGACGCGGTTACGATTCGATTTGCAGGCGATTCCGGCGACGGTATGCAACTCGCGGGCACGCAATTCACGAACACTTCGGCACTCGCTGGGAACGACATCGCGACGTTTCCCGACTTCCCTGCCGAAATTCGCGCACCAGCCGGCACGCTCGCTGGCGTGTCAGGCTTCCAGGTTCACTTCAGCGCATCCGACATTCACACGCCCGGCGACGATCTCGACGCCCTCATTGTGATGAACCCGGCTGCCCTCAAGACCAACCTGAAGGATTTGCGGCCCGGAGGCATCCTGATCGTTAACACCGACAACTTCGGTGTCTCCGACCTCGACAAAGCCCGGTACAAAATCAGCCCGCTCGAAGATAACAGTTTGAATGGCTACCGGGTTGTGCGAGTTCCAGTCGCGAAGCTCACCCGACTCTCGGTGGCCGACTTCAAGCTCAGCCCCAAGGAAGCCGACCGCTGCAAGAACTTCTTCGCACTTGGTTTGGTCTACTGGCTCTACGAACGGTCGATGGATGTGACCCTGAAGTGGATTCGGGAGAAGTTCGCCAAGAACCCGCAGTATGTGAACGCGAACACGGCCGCCCTCAAGGCAGGCTACAACTACGGCGAAACGGTTGAACTCCTGCCGGTTCAGTATCAAGTCGCGAAGGCCAAGATCGCGCCCGGAACCTACCGCAAGATCACTGGCAACGAAGCCGCAGTTCTTGGTCTCGCCGCCGCCGCACAACTCGCCAACAAAACCCTCGTCTACGGCAGTTACCCCATCACGCCCGCCAGCGGAATCCTGGAAGGACTTGCCGAACTGCGTCGTTACGGCGTGAAGACGTTCCAGGCCGAAGACGAAATCGCCGCGATCGGCGTGGCGATCGGCGCGAGCTACGGCGGTGCCATCGGCATCACCGGCACCAGCGGGCCGGGCGTCTGCCTCAAGAGCGAAGCCATCAACCTCGCGGTGATGACCGAACTACCGCTCGTGATCGTGAACGTGCAACGTGGCGGCCCGAGCACCGGCCTGCCGACCAAGACGGAGCAATCCGACCTGCTGCAAGCGATGTTCGGCCGCAACGGCGACAGCCCGGTTGCCATCATCGCGCCGCAGTCGCCAGTCGATTGCTTCGACATGGCCATGGAAGCGATCCGCATCGCCACGCAGTTCATGTGCCCGGTCTTCTACTTGTCCGATGGCTACATCGCGAACGGGTCCGAACCGTGGAAACTCCCGGATGTGGCGAAGTTGCCGAAGATCGAGATCAAGAACGCGACCGAACCGAACAGCGCCGGCTGGACTGGCCCCGGCCACGAGAACGGTGACGATGAAGTGAAGGGGAGCAAAGCCGGGACGTTCCTGCCATACAAGCGCGACGAGTTCCTTGCGCGGCCGTGGGCGATTCCTGGCACCCCGGGCCTCGAGCACCGCATTGGCGGTATCGAGAAGCAGGACGTGACCGGCAACATCAACTACGAGCCGGCCAACCACGAGCACATGACCCACACCCGGGCCAAGAAGATCGAGAACATCGCGCTGACGATTCCCGATCTGGAAGTCACCGGCGATCAGGATGCCGAGGTGCTTCTGGTCGGCTGGGGTGGCACCTACGGCAGCATCACGACCGCCGTGGATCGATGCCGCAAGCGCGGATTGAAAGTGGCCCAGGTCCACTTCCGCTATCTGAACCCGATGCCGAAGAACACCGAGGCGGTGTTGAAGCGGTTCAAGAAGATCCTGGTTCCCGAACTGAACAGTGGGCAACTCAACTGGCTGCTCCGAGCGAAGTACCTCGCACCGGCCGAGGGGCTGAACAAGGTGCAGGGCAAGCCGTTCCTCGTCTCCGAGATCGAAGCGGCCATCGAGAAGATGGTGGCACAATAACTCGTTTAGCCGCCGCCCCGCCGGGGCGGCCGCTTAACATTCCTAATCCGATATGACACACAAGTATTAACCTCCCCAATACCCCGAAAAATACCAATGGCCGCTACATCAACTCCGCTCCCGACTCTCAAGCCTGACGACTTCAAGACCGACCAGGAAGTCCGCTGGTGCCCCGGTTGCGGGGACTACTCCATTCTCGCGCAGATGAAGAAGGCGCTCGCGTCGCTCGGCATGCCGCGTGAGAAGATCGCGTTCGTCTCCGGGATCGGCTGTTCGAGCCGCTTCCCGTATTACATGAACACCTACGGCTTCCACACGATCCACGGTCGTGCGCCGACGTTCGCCACGGGTCTGCGGCTCGCCAACCCGGAACTTCAGGTGTGGGTCGTCACCGGCGACGGCGACGGTCTCTCCATCGGCGGCAACCACCTCGTTCACGCTCTGCGGCGGAACATCGACATCAAGGTGCTGCTGTTCAACAACGAAATCTACGGGCTTACCAAGGGGCAATACTCTCCTGCGAGCCGGCTCGGCACGTCGAGCAAGACCAGCCCGGGCGGTTCGTTCGAAACGCCAGTCAAGCCGCTATCGCTGGCACTCGCGGCCGAGGCCACGTTCGTGGCCCGCACGATTGACCTCGACGTGCAGCACATGGTCACCACGTTCCAGAAGGCCGCCGCTCACAAGGGGAGTGCGTTCGTCGAGATCTACCAGAACTGCAAGATCTTCAACGACGGCGTTTTCGAGTACGCCACCGACAAGAGCGTGAAGTCAGACAACTTGCTGTACCTGGAACACGGCAAGCCGATGATCTTCGGTAAGGACAAGAACAAGGGAATCCGCCTCAACGGTGTGAAGCCTGAAGTGGTCGAGATCGGCAAAGACTGCCAGATCGACGATCTGCTGACGCACGACGAGTCGAACGAGGACGCCACGCTCGCGTACCTCCTCAGCCGATTTGCTCACGACACCGACAAGGATGCCGTGAAGCCGTTCCCGGAACCGGTAGGGGTGTTCCGGAACGTCCGCAAGCCGACGTACGAGGAAATGCTCGAGGCTCGAATTACCGACGCGACCACCAAGAAGGGTAAGGGCAAGATCGAAGATCTGTTCAAGGCCGAAGACGTGTGGACAGTCTCTTGATGAATTTAAAAGGTAAAATGTAAGAAGTAAAATGAAGACGAAACACAGTAGGATTTCGTTGTCTTCATTTTACTTCTTACATTTTACCTTTTAAATTATCTCCATGCGTTGTCCCGTTTGCGAAACCGTGAATCCGCCAGGGGCTGACGCTTGTGCAAAGTGTCAGACCCCGCTCACGCCACTTGATGCGCCGGTAGCACAGGGACCGCTCGAAACCAATCTCCTCACCACCCCGGTTTCGATCCTGGAACCGCGGCCCCCGGTCACCGTTCCCGCAGTCGGCACGCTTGGCGACGCGATCCGGCAGATGATCGACCTGCGAGTTGGTGCTGTCCTCGTCACCGGGGCGGAAGGCGAACTGGTCGGCATCCTCACGGAACGCGATTTCCTCACGAAAGTGGCAGGCGTTGCCGGTTACGAACAACTCCCCGTCAGTCAGTTCATGACGCCCTCGCCGGAAACAGTACGACTCACCGACGTGCTCGCGGCCGCCCTGAGCAAGATGGACGCGGGCGGCTACCGACATCTTCCCGTTGTGAAGGACGGCAAACCGGTCGGCGTCATTTCTGTCCGTGATGTGCTGCGACACCTCACATCGCTCGGCCCCGACGTGTGAACGTGCGTCCTTCACAGGGCCGTTCCATTGTTCACACTGAGCGGTTCAGTTAGCCCCCTCGCTTGCACATTTTGAAGTTGCGCTTCTTGGTCTTGGTATTCACCCTGGAAGGGCGACGGATGGTAGCCAGGCGTGAGCGAGACTTCGAGCGCAACCCCTGGAGACGTGAACCCAATCCCGGAAACTATTTCTTCTCCACATCGCGCAGGAACTGTTGGATCGTGCCGAACGCGTTCGCGGGGTCGAGTGGCGCATCGAAGAACGCGGATTCGCCCTCACCGCCGTGCTTGATCTTCGCATCAGTCGCGGCACGTTTCGCGAAGTAGTCCCGCACCTGCTTCCCCGTTGCGGCATCGTCAACCTTGACGAACAATCGCAACCGGGGTTGTTCGCCAAGCACGAGGGCGGCCATTCCTCCCCGTGCGTGCGCGAGAGCCGGCAACCACTCTGCCTTCTTCACCCCGTTCTCGACGAGGAATTTCACACCGGGCTTTTCCAGCCAGCGTTCGTCATTTGTCGCAACCCACGCGGCGGCATCGGCAGGCACCTGCTGTGACAGCATCGTGACCAGTCCATTCGAAAGCTGGCGCCCACCGGTTCCATATCCCCCACGCGCGGCCGCCTCCAGATCTTTCGCGTCGAAACCGAACACCCAGATCGTCGGCGACACCCGGGCCACGACCGTCACGGGGAGGCCCTTGACCTCGACATCGTACCACTCTTTCCCCCCGGCCTGCGGCTTCGCCTTCAGCCGCTCCAGGAACTCGTCTTCGTCCTTGAGTTCCGCACGGAGCGTGAGCACGAGTGTGAAACGCACCATGAACGCGGCATCACCGAGCGATGTGCCACCGACGAGCGAATCGATTTGCGGGATGGTCAGGCCGAGGTTTGTCAGCGAGTTCAGCAGTTCCCCGGGCAACCCCGCATTGATGAGGAGTCCGCGGGCATCCTGATTCGTTCGCTTCGCGTAAACCTCCACGGCACCGGGTTGCACCGCGAACGCGATGTTCGTATCGGCCGAGAGATACCCCAGCCCTTCCAGTTGCGTCGGGGGAAGAACCTCGCCTTCGGGTCGCGGGGGCTTCGTGGGTGCAGGAACGGGCCGCTGCATGACCCAGAACGCGACGCCGAACCCGGCACCGGCGATCGCGAGCGAAACGAGCAGCATCAGCAGGGCGGGATATTGTCGGCGTGTCGGCAGTGACGAGTGTGCCCCCGGAACGCTCGCGGGTCGCGGGTCGTTCCCGGTCTGCTCTTGCCACGTCCGCAGGGGGAACCCGTCGCCGCAGCGAGGGCACATCGCCCGCCGATTCGCGGGCACCTCAGGCAGCGTGAACTGGGTGTTGCACGACGGACAGGAAACGCGCACCGCCATGAGACTGCTCCACATCACGCTGCCGAAGCAACTGCTTCACCACAGGATGAACTATCCTCGGATCACGATACCGGCGGTCCCAACTTCAAGAAACGAGTGCACCCCGAACTCGCGAACTATGTCGGGAATCAGTCGCACGAGGAGAGCGTGAAGAGCCTGGTTGCTGATGTTCCCGGTCGAGATCAAGAGTAGCTTCGCGGGTCGTCCTCGGAGGATGCGAGTCCACGAAGTCGGCGTCCTTCGTAACGACAACTCGCTGCTCCAGATCGGCGATGTCGCTGACCTGTTCATCAGTGGTCCGGTTGGCATCGGGCAAGTCGAGCGTGTGTTTGGCATCGCAACCGACGGCCGTGAGCCAGCCCGTCATCCGTCGCGGGAGTTGAGCGTCCACGAGGAAGTTCATGGCATCTCAGCCTGGAGACGATGCGTTCTGGCTAACCTTGCGGCGTAAGCAAGAACGGCCAGCAGATCGTCTCGTTCCAGATCTGCGTAATCGTCCAGGATTTCGTCGTGCGTCATGCCGGAGCTGAGCAGTGCCAGGAGCATTTCGACAGGGTAGCGGAGACCGCGAACGCAGGGCTTTCCGTGGCACACCGCCGGGTCGATCGTTATTCGCGTGAGCAACGTGTCCATGGCTTCAGCTTAACAGATGAGGACAACTATCGTGAGGGCCGGATCACAACCCACACCAAACCCTGTGCGCCTTTCCGACACCAGCAACTCGGTTTACTCCGCGAAGCCGTGCTGGCGGCGGTGATAGGGGCCGTCGAAGTTCTGCGTGGACTTCGACCACTCGAAGCGGCCGTCGGTCGCAACGGGCTTCACGCGGGCCAGCAGGGCATCGGTTTCATCTTTGGCCATCGGCGTGAAGGCGCGAGCGGCCGCGACATCCTGCATCAGCACTTTCATGGAGTCGATGCCGACGACCAGGCTCGCAATGTCCTGCGACAGCGAGAAGCGGATACATTCCTCCGCGGTCGCCACGCCACCGGCCACCATTCGCCCGCCGTCCGCGAGGTTGCCGCCGCCGAGGCTCTTCATGCCGATCGGCGCGATGTTCCGCTTCTTCAACTCGGGGATCACCTCGTGAATGCTGCTGCGGTAGAAGTAGTCGCACACGTTCACTGGCAACTGGCAGGTGTCCCAGGTGTGCAGCGGTAGCATCTTCAGGAAGATGCTCGGGTGCTTGTGCCCGGTGAAGCCGATGAACCGCACCTTGCCCGCCTTCTGTGCTTCGAGTGCCGCCGCGAGTGCGCCGCGTTCGACGATCCATTCCGGGTCGTTGTCGTAGTTGATCTCGTGGAACTGCCAGAGGTCGATCACGTCGGTCTGAAGCCGACGCAGGCTATCTTCGAGGTGCTGCCGGCTTGTGGCCGCATCGCGACCACAGTTCTTGGTCATGAGGAAGACCTTCTGCCGTCGGCCGCCGCTGGCCAGCGCTTTGCCCATGATCTCCTCGGACCGACCTTCGTGGTAGTCCCAGGCGTTGTCGAAGAAGGTGATCCCCTCGTCGATCGCCGCGTGCATGATGCGCTCGTAGTCAGCATCAATGGCAGGCTGGCCAATGTGCCAACCACCGAGACAGAGGATGGAGACGTTCACGCCTGTCTTGCCGAGCGGCCGCGTGGGAATGGTCATGGTTCGGTAGGGGTTAGGGGTTAGGGGATAGGGGATAGAGTAAAAGGCACTTCGCCGTTCGGGCATGGGATGGAGCGGGAGAAGGTTTTGCTGCTTTTCTCTCCCCTCTCCCCTAACCCCTGTCCCCTATGCAAGACGGTCGTCGCCGAGGTCGAGCGGGAAGCCGAGGTCGAGGTCATCGAGCGGGTTGCGGCGGCGTGGACGTGGCTTCTTGCTGGCGGGCTTTTCTGGCGGCAGCGGTTCGTAGCGTTTGAGGATCATCTCGATGACCCAGCAGCCACGGACGTGCAGCACCGGTTCCTTGGCCGTGTGAAGTTCCGTTCCCCGGCAGTGCCGCAACACCGCCTCCTCGTCGCAGTCGGCATCGAGCAGCGCATCGGCCAGGATCACCATGCGGTCGAAGGCGCGATCCTCGAAGATTCCCTGTGCGAGCTGGATCACCGTGGATGTTCGCCACGCGTCGTCGAACCGCGGCACCGTGAACGGGTTCCCCACGATCTCGCGGAGGTGCTGGGCCAGAATCTTGCGTGCGGCGCGATCACGCTTGTCGTCGGCGTCGAAGTCGCCGCCACGCTGCCGCGCTCCTTCTTCGACCTTGCGAACTTCCTCGACCGCGATCGACTCAAACAGCCGCTTGTTCTTCGCGCCGGCGGCCTCGTCCGCAATTTCATCGCCTTTCGCCTTCAGCCGGATGGCGTTGTTCGCGGCCCGGTTTGCCCCGGTTCGCGTCTCGGCGGCTTCGTCGACCCGTTGCCGCACGAGCGTGAACATCTCTTCGTTCGGTTCCATGAACAGCGCCCGCACGGCTTCCACGGCTTCAGTGAGAGCGTTCGCAATCCACTCGATCGCGTTGCGGGCATTGCGGCTCGCGGCCTGGAAGAGTGGGAACGCCGGGGCGATCTGGTTCGGGCGAGACAGCACCGGGGCGTCGAGGTCCGCGGCATCGGGGTCGCACGACCGCACGATTTCCCGCTGAGCCAGTTCCGCCGCCGTGACCGCTTTCAGGACAGCCGCGTCTATCTTCGCGGTCCACTCGGCTCGAACCTTTCCGGAGAGCGGATGCTTCGAACACTCGGCGAAGTCGATGGCCTCCCGGAGCACGCCTTCGGGGAAGAGATCCCACAGCCGACGGGTGACCGCAGACGACAGCAGCACCCACTGCCGGGGCGACAGTCGATCCGCGACGTATTCGAGCATGGCTTCCCCATCGACACCGGTCAGCCATTTCGTTTCGTTCATGGGGAAGCCTTTTCCGTGCGGATTCGCGAGAGATGTTACCCTATCCGCGGCCCAGAACCAAATCTACTACCCAGTTTCCCCGGACATGCACGTTCCCGGGTGCTCGACAGCATTGTAGCAACGTCTCGTCTTCGCACCCGGCATCTTGCAAGGCGTCGGCCAGAATCGGCACAATCGAGAAGTCGCCTGATTCGTCGATGTTCTGTGCGAGGGCGATCACCGTGGACGTGAGCCACTCCGGATTGAACTGCGGCGTGTAGTCCGGCGGCGGGAAGATGTCGCGAACGTAGTGCGACTGTGTCGCTCGTGCTTCGTTGTAGACCTCTGTCCAGGCGACATGCCACCGATCGTTCCTTCTGATGTAACCAGGTGGGGACGGACCAACGGACTGGGTGGCGATGGCCTTGGCAGCACTGCGACCGGCTTCCGCAGGATCGAAGCGGAGAACACTCCGGTTGATCGGAAGCTGCCATCGGGGAGGTACACCTGACCCCGCCGATGCCCACCCTGCTGCATTCACGGCCAGTCGCTGGTAACTGATCGAGCCATCCTCGATCCGAACGGCCGCCGCCCGCAAGTCAGCCGTGGCTGCCGGGAATTTCGCCACGCGCTCGGAGATCAGCACGGCACTTCGCGCGTCGGTCGGGAGCAGTTCCCACACCATCCGGGCCGCGGCACAGCCGAAGAGGCGAAGCCGCGCTTCGACATCATATCTCATGTGCAAGCCGCAGCTCTCGAACGCTGCGAACCACAACGGATGCACGACCCGCAGGAGCAGATCGGGGTTGGTCACCGCGAACCACTCGCCAGCGGTCATGCCTGTTCCTTCTGCTTGCGCTTCCGCCTGGCCTTCAGCTCGAGTGCCATCGCACCATGGAGGATCAGATCGAGCACCCAGCAACCGCGAACGTGGATCTGTTCCGCATCCTGGCAATGTCGAAGCATATCGGCGTTCGCGCAACCCGCATCTTGAAGGGCATCCGAAAGGATCGGCATCGCGCTGAAGTTTTGCGATTCGTACATCTGCCGTGCGAGCAAGAGGACCGTTTCCGTGAGCCACGCGGGGTCGAATGCCACGGGGCGAAACGGGTTACCGAGCACCTCACGGACGAGCGCGGCCTGGACTTTCGATTCTTGTTTCGATCCACCCTCGGCAACTCCGTGGGCGACATCGTGCAGGCAACTGAACACGAGGTATCGGAAATCCTCCCCGAGCCGCTTCATTCTGCTGACTGGTTCTGCGGCCGCGACCATGCCGAACGCCACACCGCGACCGAGTACCGATTCAGTCGCAGAAGCATAGCGGTCGAGTTCTCGGTAAAGCGCGTTCAGCTTGACTCCGCGGAACTGTGCGTTCAGTTTCCGCGTGTCGGCGTAGTGTGCGATCAGCAGATCCACCACCACGCGGATTGAGTCGTCTTGCAACTCAGCCGGGTGACGGAGGCAACTCGCGAGCATGAGCAAGCGTGCCTTGCGCTCGGTGTACCGCTTGCCGTAGAACTGGTTCATCTTCTCGGCGTCATCGCTCTTCAGCCACTGCGATTCAGTCATCAACGCCTCCGCAACTCCTCACATGGTCACATCATACCCAAGAAACGAAAAAACCGGAGGCGTAGGCCCCCGGTTCGTGTGGCTCGCAGCAACGCCGGGATCGCTACTAGATGACCGTTTCACAAGTTCGCCGCCAGTGTCTCGACTTTGCGATGGTAGGGACGAGGCGGGTACAGTTTCCGTACCCAGAGCGATGGGCGTGTGGCGAACCCGGCTCGTCCGCGTT
>Ga0105047_10010484_pt1 | contig 15136 bp, 11 predicted proteins | sample MAT04_FD_78384 | JGI IMG/M metagenome (GOLD analysis project Ga0105047, IMG submission 78384) | Freshwater microbial communities from Lake Fryxell liftoff mats and glacier meltwater in Antarctica - MAT-04 (megahit assembly) | ecosystem: Environmental > Aquatic > Freshwater > Ice > Liftoff... | reverse complement strand
GTTATGAGATGTACTGCCAATTGCTGGAAAACGCCGTTCGACAATTGCAGAACCAGGCCCCGCGCGAAGCCGTGGAAGTGAACGTCGATTTGCCGTGGCCCGCATTCCTGCCGCGGGATTACGTGCCCGGTCAGAAGCTCCGAATCGAGGTCTACCGGCGATTGGCTCGATTGCGGGAAACCAAAAAACTCGAAGACTTCCGCACCGAACTCCGGGATCGTTATGGCCCGCCTCCGCCGCCGGCCGAGTGGTTGTTGCGCACGACGGAAATCCGGCTTGCCTGCGTGAAATGGAAAGTGGCCAGCATTCACCGCGATGGCTACGACCTGGTGTTTACCTATCGGGATCGCAAAACCGCGGATGACCTCGCCCGACAAAGTAAGGGCCGGTTAAAAGTGATCGACGAGAAGAATTTGTACTTACGGCTCAAGTCCGAGGACGAGTCGCCCGAAGCGATGTATGCGTTGCTCAAGGCGGTCTTGCACGGCCCGCGGGCGGTGATATAAGCCGCGGGCATTGATTTCGCACTCCCAAGGACGGGAGCCCTCGGGCATGGATGCCGTTATTCGTTTCGCCGCCTGGTCTCGGCTTGCGCTGGCGTTTGCCAGTGTGACCACGGCCGTGGCTTGTCACAAACCCTTGGTACTCGATAAAACGTCGACCAAGCCGGATGCCTCGCTCATTCCACCGGCTCCGGTCGACGATCCCTTGCCGAGTCAGACGACGGCCCGCCCGCAAGCGCCAACGGAACCCGCGGGTCCCATCGCGGTGCCCAGTGGCCCGATCGGGAATCCCGTGCCGTGGACGGCACCCACAACCACCATTCCCACGACGACGGCGACCGTGCCGAACCCCGTGACTCCCGCGAGTTTCCCGGGCGCGTCCGAAGCCACACCGCAAGTCCGCGTCGTCGCCCTCATTGGGTCCGACATCTACATCACCGACGACGAAGTCTTCCAGATGGTCCGTCAACGCGCCGGCGAATATATCCGACTCACCGGCGGCGAGCGCACAGCCAAGGAAAACGAAATCTTCCGCGAGGAACTCCGCAAGCTCATCGAACGCGAACTGATTCTGTCGGATTTCCTCGGCAAAATTAAAAAGAACAAACCGACCGTGCTCGAAGAACTCAAGGAAGAAGCGAACCGCACCGCACAAAAACAGGTCCGTGAGTTCAAGCGGGTCAACAAGTTCCCCAGCGAAGACATCTTCACCGAGGCCCTCCGGCAGCAAGGGCTGTCCATGAAGTCCCTGACCCGGCAACTCGAACGCAACGCGATGATGAACATCTACCTCGGCCAGTTCCTCAAGGAAAAAGGCAAGGGCGCCAGCCTGGCCGACCTGCAGCGGTACTATGCCAGTCACCCGGACGAGTTCACCACCGAAGACCGCGTGAAGTGGCTCGATCTGTTCGTCAGCTATCGTTACTTCGAGACCACGGTGGCCGCCCGGCAGTACACGGACAACCTCGTCAAACAGGCCCGCGGCAACGTGGATTTCCCACAACTGGTCAAAGACTACGGCCACGGCGACAGCAAGCTCCGCGGCGGTGAAGGCATCGGTTCCAAGCGCGGCGAGATCCAGCCGAAGGAAGTCGAACCGACGGTCTTCTCGCTCAAAGCCGGTGAGTTCAGCGAGGCTGTCGCGACGGAAACGGGATTCCACGTTGTGAAGGTGCTCGAACGCGAAGTTGCAGGAGTGCGACCGTTCGACGACCGCACCCAAATTTACATCCGCGGCAAACTCGCAGCGATGATTCAAAAGACCGAGTACGAGAAACTCATCGAGGACCTGTGGCGAAAGACGACGGTGAAGGTGATCGATGTTAAGTGAGAACTAAGAGTCTGTCTCATTAGTAGGTCCGGCGAGCCGAGCCGGACCAGATTCGCGAGTCAGGGACGTCCGAGAGAGTCATTTTGCTCGGGCAGCTAGTGCCGCTCGGCTCGCGGCACCTACTTCTGAGACAGAGTCTAAGACGACCGGGATTGGAACTCGCCCGAGTTCCGATCTGCGACAAGCACTTTCGAAATCGGTTTTCAACGAGTGGCCTCAGTGATCGAGTTGAAACCAATCCGAGGCACTCGCCTCGGCCTTCGAGTACCGGTCGTCATCGTCGATCGGTAAAAACGCGAGCCCCAGCGTTGATAGTTCCAGCGTGAGGATGGGAATGCCCATCGGCTTCACCATGTACTTGCGAACGAGCAGGCCCTTCTCCGTTTCGAACTCGGTGGCTTCCGAATAAACCGCTTCGTATTCCTCCGGCCGGGTCCGTAGGAAGTGTGACCAGAACGAGACCAGGCGGCTTTTGAACGCCGCTTCCGTTTCCTTCGGATTTGCGGTCAGCGTGACGCAGACGAAATCGTCATCGGTCATTAGTCATTCGTCCGGGGTGAACTGTTAGAGTCTGTCCCATAAGTAGGTCCGGCGAGCCGAGCCGGACCAGCTTCGCACGTCAGGGACGTCCGCGAGAGTCATTTTGCTCGGGCAGCCAGTGCCGCTCGGCTCGCGGCACCTACTTCTGAGACAGACTCTTAGAGCGTTCCGAGTTGGAGTGAGTATAGCAAAGCCCACGGACGGCTGTCCGTGGGCTTTCGTAATTCTCACTTCACCCGTTTCACCGTGATGGGCATATCATCGAAGCCCGTAATCGTGAACGTGTCGGCATCTTTGAAAATGATCACCCAGCCGAACGATTCGTCCGGGGAGAGGTCGTTCACCATTCGGAGAGTATACCGCTCGCCTTCGATGCGTTTGACCGTGTAAGACCCCCCGCCGTCGTTGTCCAAACCAAAGTCCCCCTTCTGCTTCCAGAAGACTCGGCCATAGGGTTTGAAGTCGAACCCAGTCGTAAATTTGTAGCCGTAAACGGCAGTGTCGCCGGACCATTTCCCGGTCATCCGGTCACTGGATTCCGCACTTTTCGGCTGTTCCACCGAAGCGGCGCTTGAAGGTGTCGTTTCATTCTTCCCCGCACTTGCTGCACTTGGCCGCGAGCAACCGATGGCCGACAGTCCCAACCCGACGCACACCAGTAAGCAAATCGTGGTTCGCATGGTCAGCTCCCGTTTGAAGTTTGGTTGTCCCCACACCCTGGAGATGCGAAACGACGGCGGGAGCCCCTCAGAGAATTTGATGGCGATTGGGAATTGGGTGAAGAAACCCCGGGACTGCCGTCGCTGGGCTTTCAGCGCACGAGTTCTGCCAGCGATAACACCGCGAAGTTGTGCAGAAAGTGCAAGATAATCGGGAGAATCATGCTGCCACTGTAGACGCGGGCATAGCCGAGGCCGGCCCCGAGCAGGATGAGCACGGGCCAACCGGGGATATTCCCGAGGTGGGCCATGCCGAAGATGACCGAAGAAATCCAGACGGACGCGTGCAGGCCCAGGTGCGACCGCAAGTGCCCGAGGAAGAGGTAGCGGAAGAACAATTCTTCGATAAGTGCCGGTTGAATGCAGACGAGCAGGATCGCCCAAAACGCACCGTGGGCGAGATCGATCTGGACAGTGGGAGCATCCTGGGAAGCCTGCATCCCAAAGACGATCGCCACGATCACGCTGTAGGCAATGTTGATGCCGAATAACACGCAAAACCCTGGTACTGCGGAGGCCCAGGCGATGCCGGCGTGCCCTGCCGCAGCACGGACGAGCGGACGACCGGCGATGGCGATTCCGAAGAGAACGATCAGCGTGTCAAGGCCTTCGAACACCAGCGTCTGGGTCACGAGGTCCTGGCGAAGTTGCTCTTCGGTGACTTTCAAGGACGGCGGACTGGCGAGTAGTTCGACGAGCCCCTGGCCGAACGAAACGAACATCATTCCGCCGAAGATTGCAACGCAAAGCATGAGCGGGACGATCGACGTCACCCGTTTCGCCCGCCGGGCGCGGAATTCCTCGTGGTCGCATTCTTCGTCCCAGTCATCGCGGTAGGAACGGCGCGACGAACGACGCACGGGCCGCATGAGAGGCGGCGGCGGAGCGATCACACTCGGCCGCACGGGGCGCCTCGTCGGAAACGCGGCCGGAATTGGCGGAGGCAGCGGCGGCGGAACGGGGTTCAAATCCAAAGGCGGCACATACCGCGACGCGATCGGTAGCTTTGGCGGTGGTGGTGTTGGCTGATCGAACGGAAAGGGATCGAACCAGTTCGAGACTGGCGGGGGCGGGGGGGGCGGCGATGTCGGGTCGAACGAAAATGGCTCATTCATCGCGACACATTGTAGCGAGGAGGTCAACGCTTCAAGTGTGCCACCCCTCGCGGGTCCGTGCAAGTATTCCCCGGACCCGACGACGTGGTTTTTCCCAAGTTCCGACGATTAGTCGTCGCTCGATTCTTTCTTCTTGCTCACGTCGGCGTGTTCGTCTTTGTACTTGAATTCCGCCTTCAGCAGCTCGATGGCCGTATCGTAGGTCTGTTTGCGGATCCCTTCCTGGTGCTTGCGCGAGATCGTCGGCTCGAGGTCGCCCAGATTCTTAGCAAACGGCCCGTAGACCATGAAGCCGAAGAGTTCCGCATCGCGTTCGTTGCGTGCGAGAACCGTGGCAACGTAGTAGGTGTCCTCGGAGTTATCGACGAGAACGAACGAAGTGGAGGGCGGCTTCTCCCGATTCGCGAGCAGCTCATCTTTCATCTTCGTCGACGGATGCGGGATGTATAGCGACGGCGGAAGCGAATAGGGAACAGTCGGAGCGTTCCGCTGAGCCGAAGGCAGCGTTTGGGCGACGAGTGGAGCGACATCGTCGACTTCAAAGTAGCGCACCTTCATCCCGGCTTCGGCGGGGAACTGGCTACCAAACTGAGCCGCTTTGTCCCGCAACTTCGGCTCGATCTCGGCGAAGGTTTTCCCGAGCCCGTTGCATTGTTTCGCCAGTTCCTCGGCCGCTTGCTTGGCGAGTTCGCGAGCTTTCTGACGCCGCCATGCGGGAATCACCGCATTCCGAACTTTTGCTTTATCTTCGGGCGTTTTATAGCTCGCTGCCACGGCTGTGGCGGGAATTTCGGCCGATCGCCAAACGGCGAAGATCGATTCTCCTTTCAAAGGAGCACCCGCGAACGACTGAGCCGGGTACGGCTGCAATTCGAAAAGCGTACTCGCTTCGCTGACCTGGCGGGTGTTGGGGTCTTGTTTCTCGAAGAAGTTCTTCCCAAACTGTCGTGGGTCGGTGAAGCTGGAACTCAGCTGTTCGGAAAGGTCATGCCGTTCTTTGAGTGGCGCGAATCCGGGATCGCTGGCGAGTGTGAAAACATCGCGATACTCCGACGCCTCACCGCGTTTCACGCCGCGCGATTTCACGAACGCATCAATCGTTTCTCGCGCTCGCTGTTTCGCGAACGGGACTTTCGCCTGTGTATCGACTAATTTTGCGAGTTCGAGTTGAAGTTTGACCAGATCCTCGCTCGCCAGAAAGCGGGCCGTCTCTTCCTTGGCCCGTTCGAGCAGCACCGGTTTGAGGGTTTGAATGGGAAGCGGTTCCGTCGCAGCCGCGAGGGAAACGGCGACCGTCATCCAGTATCCCATCGCTCCGGGCATCGGCCCCGCAGGGAACATCAACGCGGGTTGCAGAGCCAGCAAACGAGCCTTGCGATCCGCGGCGTACGAGGTCCCCACAAGCGTTGCTGGAGCCGCGAACGGGCTACCGCCCGAGGCATAGCCGCCGCCGAGGACCCCGGCCAGTGCCACGACCCCGGTCGGTTGACTCACGCTCGAATCGAGCGGCTTCTGCGGCAAAAAGATCGATGACGGCGAATACCAACTACTTTGCACGGCGCTTCGGTGTTCTCGCTTGTATTCCTCATACTTGAACCGAAGGAACATATCCTGCCCGGCATACGTCGTCGGGATCGCGGGCAGGCTCGCCGAACTGATGCCCATGAGGTGCATCGCCAGCAGCAGCGCGGGGGCTTGTAGGGAGAATGCCTCACCCTGTTGGAGGGCTTTCTCGGCCGCGGCTTTGTAGTACGGTTCGTTCCCGGTGACTTCGATCCATTCCAACTTCAGTTTCCGCGGGACTTTCAACCCCGGCCGAGCGAGCGAGGGGTCCGGTAAGTCGTTGCTGTGCTTGCGGTAGATCGCCTCGATCTCGGACTCGGTGGGTGTGGCCGTGACCTTGTCCAGGTAGTTGTCTGCCGAGATCGAGATCATTCCGTATTTCGTGGTCGAGCACTGGTCCTTGTAGTACTGGTAGTAGTCGTACGGCGATTCGTAGCCTCGGCCGTTCGATCGAACCATGCTCCGGCCCATCACGGCATCCTGGGCGGCCCGCACCTTGAATTCTTCCGCCAGGGCTTCCGAGAGCACCTCCGCAGTGAAGCCCTTCTTGCTCTTGAATTCATCGGAGATGGTTTTCAGTTCTTCGTCGGATACTTTGCCGGAGAATTCGTCTTTCACCAGGGTTTTGATGTCATCCTCGCGGAGTTCGATCCCGAGCGATTTCGCTTTCGTGGACCAGAGAATGAAGTTCATCGTGTCGCGGTTGGTTTCGCCCGGCTGGTTTGAAAAATAATGTCCTTGTTTGCCGCCGATTAAATGCAAATCGAGTTCCAGCAGCGTTTGCATCACCTTGGCGATGTCCAGATCGTTTTCCTTGGGGTTCTTGGCGTTGACAATGTTGGCCAGAGAATCGCGAGTGGGTCCGAGGATCTGATCGAGGATCTCCATCTTCCGGGGGTTGCTTTGCAAGAACTGAGCAAACATCCCCAGTTGTTTGTGCTGTTCCATCGCCTGGCGGATGGTCTCGCGGTTCTCCGCGGAAACGCGAGCCGTTCCGTCGGACACATACTTCGCGAGATTCTCCGAGGCTTTCGCCCCCGCCAGGTACATATAGCGGTTGGCCAGTACCCGCTTCTCTTCGACCTTTCCGAAGTCCGATGCGTAAACTTTGTCATCGTCGACGACAGCCATCACCTCGCCGGAGTGGCGGTGTTTCTCCAAGTAGCGAGGGATCTTATCGAAGAAATCGCCCTGCCCAAACGAGAGGACGAACATGAACATCACGACAATGGTCAGAATCGAGAAGAGGATTCTCTGATTCCGTCGAAACACATTGAACGGATTGAAAGCCATGGCACGGCCTCGTTTATGTCAACTCTTCCGGTCAGTAAACGCAGTCTGAACGGAATCGCTACTCTTGACACCCGGGATACGGCTGTACTAAGGGTGAAGGGGCTTGAACCGCCCCTTAGACTCGGAATTGTAGGAAATGTGCGGGTCGTAACAACCGCAACAGGGAGTTTCCAGGGTGCCTAGCCCACGCAAAAAGACGACGCCAAGCGACGCGACCGAAGCCAAGAAGGCCCCGGCCGCGAAGAGCAAGGCCCCGCGTAAAGCCGCCACCCCCTCTTCGGGAGTGACCGCGGCCAAAGCCAAACGACCGCGCAAGCCTGCCGCAGAGGTGCCCGCGACGCCGCGCATAACCCCCGATGGCACGGGGAATTACGACCTTGTGATTGTCGAATCGCCAGCCAAGGCGAAGACGATCAACAAGTACCTCGGCCCCAAGTTCAAGGTCTTGGCGAGCTACGGCCACGTCCGCGATCTCGCCACGGGTCGCAAGCAAACGGGCGAGGAAATCTCGGCGATCAAAATCAGTGAGGGCTGGAAACTCCGGTACCTCGTCGATGCCGGGGCCAAGGCCAAAAAGGGCAAGGGCAAAGGACGGCGCTCGCAACGCGACATCCTGGACGAACTCGGCGCCGCCGCCAAGAAAGCCGGGCGTGTGTTGCTGGCGAGTGACCCCGACCGTGAAGGCGAAGCGATCGCTTGGCACATCGCAGATGAACTGAATCTCGACCCGGATAAAACCTTCCGGATCAGTTTCAACGAAATCACCAAGAACGCGGTGCAACAAGCGCTCGCCCAGCCGGACGCCATTAATATGGAGCGGGTGAAGGCGCAAGAGGCCCGCCGGGCCATGGACCGCGTTGTCGGCTTCCCGCTTTCGGGGCTCCTGGGCAACAAGATCACCCGCGGCCTGAGTGCCGGGCGCGTTCAATCGGTTGCGGTCAAAATCGTCGTCGATCGGGAACGCGAAATCGAAGCGTTCCGCACCGAAGAATATTGGAAGATCACCGCACTGCTCGCCCCCGAAGGTTCGGGCGTGAACTGGAAAGCGGACCTCAAGAAGTCGAAGATTTTCGCGAAACAGAAACTCGAAGATGACGGCGACGACGCCGCGGAACCCACTGAACCGGGAGCCCCAGCAGCCGGTGAACAACCGGAAGCCGCCGCGATCGCTCCTGGCTCGCCAACCAAACTGTCCATTCCCGATCCACCCGCAGGCTCGTTCCTCGCCGAACTCGCCAAGTGGGACGGCGTCGACCCCAAGTTGGGCACGGAAGCCGACGCGGACCGCATCGTCGCGGCCCTCGCAGGGAAACCGTTCGTCGTTTCCAAAATCGAACAGAAGGACCGTCAAGAACGGCCGTCGCCGCCGTTCACCACGTCGACACTTCAACAAGTCGCGAGCCTGCGGTTGCGGTTCCCCGTGAGCCGAACGATGCAAACGGCCCAGAAGCTTTACGAAGGTGTCGACCTCGGCAGCGAGGGTACAGTCGCCCTCATTACTTACATGCGAACCGACAGCACTCGGGTGAGCCCGGATGCGTTGAAGAACGTCCGCGAACACATCGACAAGTCGTACGGAAAGCCGTACTTGCCCGAGAAAGCGAACGTCTATTCCTCCGGGAAAAGTGCTCAGGAAGCCCACGAAGCCGTGCGGCCAACGGATGTGAGCATGACCCCCGCGAAAGCCGAACGCCTCGGCCTCGGCGGCGATCAACTCCGGCTCTACACGTTGATTTACCAGCGATTCGTCGCCAGCCAGATGACGCCCGCGATCTTCGCCGTCACGAGTGTGGAGATCTCGGCGGACAAAGCCCTGTTCCGATGCTCCGGTCGGATCATGAAATTCGATGGTTACCGAAAAGTGATGCCGCCCGCGGGCAAACAGGAAGACACCGAACTGCCTGCACTCCGGGAAGCGATGAAGCTCACTCGCCTCGACCTGTTCGAGACGCAGCACTTCACGCAACCGCCCCCGCGTTTCAACGAAGCGAGTCTTGTGAAAGTCCTCGAAAAAGAGGGCATTGGCCGACCAAGTACTTACGCCAGCATCATCGACACGATCCAAAATCGCGGTTACGTGAAGCAAGAGAACCGCCGCTTCTTCGCTACGGACATTGGCAAAGTCGTCACCGACATGTTGGTCGCCCACTTCCCGAAGGTGATGGACCTGAAGTTCACCAGCCACTTCGAGGAAGAACTCGACGACATCGAAACCGGGAAGTTCCAGTACAAGGACGTCCTCGACGAATTCTGGGGGCCGTTTAATCAAGCGTTGCAAGCCGCGGAAACGGGCATGCCCACGCTCCGCGGCATCGAAACCGGCGAGAAGTGCCCGCTCTGTAGTCGGCCCCTCTTGCACCTGTTCAGCGCCAAGACCGGCAAACAGTTCGTCGGTTGCTCGGGCTACCGCGAGGAACCGCCGTGCAAATACATCAAACCTGGAGAAGGCGAAACCGCTCGGGCTCAACCGACGGTCACGGATATTCCCTGCCCCGCGTGCGGCAAAATGATGGTCCGCAAAGAAGGCCGCTTCGGCGTCTTCTTCACCTGCTCGGGGGCCCCGGATTGCCCGACGATGATGAACCTCGGGGCCGACGGCAACCCGAAGGTGACCGCGTTGCCGAGCCCGCATTTATGCCCCAAGTGCGAGAAGCACAACCTGCTCTTGAAGGAGAGCAAAGCCGGCAAACGCTATTTGCAATGTGCGGATCCGAAGTGCAAATACGCCGTCGATGCGGACAAAGACGGCAACCCCGCGAAGCCTGTCGAGACCGGCATCAACTGCGAGAAGTGCAACAGCCCGATGGTCATCCGCACCAGTTGGCGTGGGCCGTTCTTGTCGTGTACCGGTTACCCGAAGTGCCGCAATGCGAAGTCGATCAACGCCGAGTTGAAGGAGAAGCTCAAGGATATTCTGCCGCCCATGCCGGAGAAGAAAGCGGCGGCTCCGAAGGAAGAATTGCCCGGGGTCGCAATCACCGATTTGTGCCCCGAGTGCGGGGGAGCGATGCGATTGCAAAAATCCCGCTTCGGTGGTCGCTACTTCCTCGGCTGTACCAAGTACCCCAAGTGCAAGGGCACCGCGAAAGTCAGCCCCGCGTTACAAACCCAAATTGATACAGCCACTGCTGCCGTGAGTTGATCATGTCCGACGAGGCGACCGCGTACCACGAAGCCGGCCACGCGGTCGTTGCCCTTGCGCTCGACCGTCCAGTGCTGAAGGTCAGCATCCTGCCTGGCGGCGACATGCTCGGGCAGTGCAAGTTCGATAAAGGTGTCAATCGTCCCAGCGATGATTGGGTGGAACGGGAAATTCTTATCGCGCTGGCGGGGATGGCCGCGGAGGCACGCCACACGGGACTGTATGCCCGCGATGGAGCTGCTCGCGATTTGAAGTATGCCCGCAAGTTGATGCTACAGCGCGCCAGTGAACGCAGTCTGGACCGCTATGAAAAGCGGATGTTATCCAAGGTGGAAAATTTATTGTTCGACGATGAGCATTGGGCCGCCGTGGAACGCATCGCGGCGGAGTTGTTGAAAGCAAAAGTGATCAGTGGTCGCGCGGCGCGGCACTTGTTTGAACAAACCCGAATGGATTCGCAATGATGTCGATAGGGAGATCGCATGACAGTGAATGACAACGCTTCGAAGCGAGGGATCTGGATCTTGATCGGCTGCGCGACCACGGTCGTTGCGGTGCTCGTCGACCTCGGGAAGTTGCACCGTTACCACAATGCCGATTCGCTCGTCCCCGTTTTACTCAGTCTGTATCGCTGGCAGTTTTATTACTGGGAACAAAATCGCTTTGGGATGTTGGTTCCCCTGTTGGCGAGCCCGTTCGATCATCCACTCACGAACCTCCTGGTGCAAAACGGGATCACCGCCTGGAGTGGAATTCTCGGCATCTTCCTTGCATCGCGGTACCTGTATCGAGACCACACCTGGCCACTCATTGGGTTCGCTTCGTCGATACTCTTTTTCCTGGTTGCTCCGCTGTACTTTCAGTGGATGTATCTTAGCACCTGGACGGTGTACGCTCCCTCGTTACCACTTGCATTCACAGCACTATTGCTCGTGATTCCAACTGAGGGTCAGTCCCGACCGAAGATTTGGAAACTGCTTGTCGCTCTCGCGCTCGTCGCACTCGCAGCTTGGGTCAATTCGGCGATGGCATTTTTACTGGTACCACTCGTCGGTGCGACGGGTTTGTTTCGCTGGCTGAGTGACTCAGCACGACCCCGTGTGAGTTACCGTAATCCGCATCTCGTGGAACTCGTTCTCTCGGCTTTTCTCCTCATCAGCGGGACCGCTTTCGCAATTGCTACTCAGAAAATCAAAGCCCTCGCCCCCTATCCCACGACCTGGGTTCAATTCCCGGCCGCCGCCGAGTGGCCCGACCTTGCCACCATGATGGCGACTGGCTTTTGGAGTGATATCGAACCCGTGGAATGGGCAGGAACGATGGTGGTTTCACTGGCGATTGCCTGCGGGTTCTTGTTGTTTTCGAACTACCGGCGGATCACGCTCCAATCTCTTGCACTTGTGCTGTTGACGTTCGTCGCGGTCGTCGTTTATGCCGCGTTGATGGGGGTCTTATTCAAAGGCCGGTGGCGCTATGGAATCCCGGGAATCATGCTCCTCCACATCGCGGTGATTGCATCCTTCGTTCGACCGTGGGCTTCGCAGTCCAACCCGCTGCGGATTCGCCAACTGATGTACGGGGCCTGTGTGCTGCTCGTGGGCGCTGTGCTCGTGGCTCACTCGTACCCATCGTTAGCGCGGGTGCGGGCTGATCTGGATCAAATTCCCGCCGGAAGCAAAACCGGCTCGACCGCCGGGGCCCGTGCTGATGCACTGATTGAATCGAACGCAACGCACGTTGCCGGGAGTTACTGGGATGTGTGGCCCGCGGTCTTCCTGGCGAATGTGAAACTTGCGGAACGCGATGAAAAACGAACGATCTGGGGTCTGACCCATCGTGCATGGCCGACGGAACGTTCGTGGTCGAGCGTTCCTCGGGATCGAATTCGAATTGCCAGCTTTCCCGATGATCCCGGCATGGACGGCATCAACCCCGGAGATCCTCCCATGCAGTCGCTCGACTGGGTCAAACTCTATTTGCACCTGCCGATTCGCGAGGTGCATCGATCGACCACGGTCCAAATTTTTGTGCCGGTCGATGACTAATGGTTACGTCTCGTCTTCCAGCTTCCCCGAGTGCTGGATTGCACGGAACAGTCGGTACCCCAAGATGAGACTCACCAGGTAACCCAACACACCGAAGACGGAAACGTCTTCAACGACCGGCGGGGCCTTGAACGCCCACAGCAAACTCGAACCCACAAACAGCGAGCTTGTCAGCATTCCAAACACCAACCGATTGACCGAAGGTTCGAGGTGTTGATGCTGTAATTGCACGGCAAAGCGTTGCCGACGGGCAAACTGCATCACATCGCGAACGAGGCGCGGCAACCCGGAAATCACTTCATCCCAGTCGCGCAATCCAATGAGCATTCGTCGGGCGAGACGTTTGGGTGACAGTCGCTTGCGGATGAAGTCTTTGCGATAGGGTTCGAGCACCGCAGCAAGATTAAATCCGGGACTCAGCACGCGGGCCGTGCCTTCGAGCATGATGATGACTTTGAGCAACAGCGCAACCTGGGGTGGCAACAAAATCTGATAGCGACGAATCGCCTCGGTGAGTTCGTCCAAGGCCGCGGCCAGGTTGAACTGATCGAGCGGCATTCCCCAGTAAAACGCGAGTTGTTCGGCAATTTCGCCCTGCAAATTCGCAGGTTCGAAGTGGGGCGGCATCTCGCCGACTTGCATCACAAGATCCGTCAATGAGGCAGCATCATTTGCTAACACCGCCACCATCGCTGCGGCGATTTGACCCCGCAATTTGTCGTCGACGCGTCCCGTCATCCCGGCATCCAGAATTCCAATCACACCCTTCGGTAGTATCAGCAAGTTTCCCGGGTGGGGGTCCGCATGATAGAAGCCATCGCGAAAGATCATGTCCAGGAAAACTTTTGCCCCACGGGCTGCGAGTACTTCGCCATCACCGCGATTGTCTAAGGCCGTATCAAACTTGGACAGCCGCATGCCGGCGAGGTATTCCATCGTCAGCACTTTGCCGGTCGAAAGCTCGGGCACGGGCGTCGGAAACTTGACCATCGAGTCTTTGGCGAAATTCTTGTTGAAAATCTGCAAGTGCCGCAATTCCCGGCGAAAATCGAGTTCGCGCACGAGCAACCGGTGAAAATCTTCGATTACGGCCACGGGGCGATACGACTTGACATCGCTGAGGTACTCCTCGGCCAGTTTGGCGAGTTCCGTCAGAATCGACAAATCCGTATCGATCGTCGGCGCAAGATTCGGGTGCTGGACTTTGATGATCACATCGCGGCCGTCGAGTAGGGTGGCCCGGTGCGCCTGACCAATGGACGCCGAGGCCATTGGCATCTCTTCGAACCGGGCAAAGAGCTCGCCGATGGGTTTCCCCAGTTCCTTCTCGACAGTGGCTTTCGTAACTTCGTACGGGTCGGGTGGAACGTTCGCCTGCAAGTGGCTCAACTCATTCGCTAACTCGGGACCCACGATATCGCGCCGCGTGCTCAGCATCTGCCCGAGTTTGATGAACGTGGTGCCGAGTTCGATGAACGCCAGGCGAATGCGGGCTTCGCGCGTGGTCTCGGCAATGGGGTGAAGGGTCGTCTTGCGAACCCAGCGGCGCAGGAAGCGCGCGTCGAGTTTGTCCAGCCACTCCGCGAGGCCGTATTTCACGAGGATTCCCGCGATATCCGCGAGCCGGTTCAGGTTCCGGGCCAGTTGCGGCACTCGGGTCAAGTCGATCGCCATCGTCACCTCTAGGCCAGTCGATCCAAATCGCGCAACCGTCGATCCGCGTCGAACGTCGGTGGCGGTAGCGTCTCCGCCATTGCAATCGCGTCGGCTTCACTCAGCCCAAGCCGAGCCGTGCCGGAGCCGCGAAACACGGGTAAGTGCTTCTTCAACGCCACGATTTCCCGCCTCGTTCGGCCCTTCGGCGAATCGGGCCAGCGGCCGACGCGGACGTGAAAATCGAAGAACACGTTCACCACTTTGAGGATGTAGTTCCAGTACCCCGGGTTATCTGTTTGGATCACGAACAGCCCGCCGGGCACGAGACAACGATGAACCAACGCGAGGAACGACGGTGTGATCAATCGGCGATGAATCAACGCGGCATCGTAAAACGGTTGCGGATGATAGCAGTGAATCTCCGCGACACTGCCCGGTTCGATGTGGCGCTCCAGGAATTCGTGCCCACCAATCACGGCGAAGCGGAGGTTCGTCAGCCCGCGTTGATTCCCCCGCTTGCGGGCGTAGCGAATGACCATCGGTAAAATGTCGGTCCCAAGGTGATCGTGAGTGGGTCGTGTGTAGGCACTGCCAATCAGGAATCGCCCGTTGCCGCAGCCGAGGTCGAGCACCACGGGGGCCTCGCGACCAAAGAGGTCCTTCCAGTTCAACCGGCCTTCGGGCATCGCTTTTAACGCGGTTTGCGACCACTTGGAAGAATCGACCACTGGGCCCGGGAACTGAACACCGAACTCGCGGTCGGACCGGTCGGGCGGTGGCGGCATTGCAAAAACCCTGGCAACCCGAGGCAGGCCGTTGGGAACCCGGGCACCCGGTCGGTAGCATGATTCTACCTGGCTTGTGGCCGATCGACCGGTGGAGCGTTCATGCTTTCGACCTTGGCGGTGCGCGACCGACGTCCGGAAGTGATGGATGATCCGGGGCTTGACCCCGCGGCTCACCGCTTGGCGCTGCGCGGTTTGGCCCGGATTAACCGTTTCAGTCGTAGCGATGCCATCCTCTGGCCGACGATCCGGGCACTGGCTCAAGGATCTCAAGAAATCCGAGTTCTGGACGTCGCCACCGGGGCCGGCGATGTGCCCCTCGGCCTCTGGAAACGAGCGCAGCGAGCCGGGTTAAAGGTGTCGATTCAAGGGTGCGATCTGAGCCCAACCGCCCTCGAACATGCTCGGACGAATGCGAGAATTGCCGGGGCCGATGTCCAGTTCT
>Ga0105047_10010483_pt1 | contig 15137 bp, 15 predicted proteins | sample MAT04_FD_78384 | JGI IMG/M metagenome (GOLD analysis project Ga0105047, IMG submission 78384) | Freshwater microbial communities from Lake Fryxell liftoff mats and glacier meltwater in Antarctica - MAT-04 (megahit assembly) | ecosystem: Environmental > Aquatic > Freshwater > Ice > Liftoff... | reverse complement strand
GCGCCGTGTTCGGTCAGTTCCTGCGGAATATTCGGGTGTTTTGGCGTACCTTTAAACACCAGGTGCTCCAACAGGTGGGCCATACCGGTTTCGCCATAGTCTTCGTGGCGCGACCCGACTTTGTAGGTAATATTAACCGTCATAATCGGCTTGGACGGGTCGGGGAACAGCAGCACGTGCAGACCATTGGTCAGGCTGTATTCGGTGATGCCCTCAGCGGAAGTGACGCGCTCCATACCCGGTGGCAGGCGCAGGGTAGTCTGCGCAATGGCCGATTGGCCGAAAGCGATGCCCAGTAAAAGGACAAAAAGAAGGAAGGAATTTTTCATGGGTTGACTTGAATGATTGAAGAGGGTTTAGAGGGGTTTAGGAAAAAAGACACGTCATTGATAACCAATGATGTGTGTGCAGCAGTTTCTTATTGGAAGAAAAAAGTCCTGATTTTGCCCCTGCTCGATGTACTCTCCCCCATTACGGGGGGAGTAGGAGGGGGGCTTACGCTACGGACAATATCAAAGAAGAAACTGCTGATGTGGGTAAATTCTAAATTTATCAAAGAAGAAACTGCTGATGTGGGTAAATTCTAAATTTTTCTACACCTGACTTATGAGACATCTTCTACGATCAGTGTAATCGGGGCTGCGAATACAATAACAACGTCTGGTCGCCAAAATATTCTTTAAAAGCCAGTGCAAAAGTACCCGCGCTGGAAAAGCCTACCAGTTCGGAGATTGCCTGCGGAGAACCGGCCCGTTTTTCCAGCAGCACTTTGGCCTTCTCCAGCCGCATTTCACGAATCAGTTGCACAGGTGCTTTGCCGGTCAGAGCCTTTAATTTCTTATCATAGTGCGTCTTCGTCATCTGTAATCTTTTGGCCATATTATCCGCCATAAAGTCCGGGTCGGCGAGATTTTGCTCGATCATCTGCACCGTGCGGGCCAGAAAAGGATCATCGAGCGTCAGGCGATTTTCGGAATAATACAGGTGCAAAAAGCGCGAGAAAATCTCATGTTTCACTTTGCGGGCATCCAGCAGGCGTTGCACGGAAGCATCAAATTCATCATCCATGACCGGACGGGTGAACCAGGCATCGGCACCCGCGCGCAGGGCATCGAGTTTGCCTTCGTTGCCAAACCGGTCGGTGAGCAGCACCACCGGAATGTGGTTGGTGCGTTCCGAAAGTTTGATCTGCCGGACGATGTCAATGCCGGTTTTTCCATTCAGAATGGTATCACAGACGATCAGGTCGGGCAGCAGATGATTGGCCAAATGCAGCCCTTCCGTGTGGGTAGTGGCCGTTTCGAGCTGAAAACGATCGGCAAGCAATGATTTCAGGTACATCACTACTTGCCGGTTCGGTTCGATCAGCAGCGCGATTTGCTCGGGTTTCGAGCCGGAGTATATGGTATAGGGATCATGCACGGTGGCGGTCGCGGTGGCCTGTTGCACGGCTTCGATAGACTGGGTAAGTGCTGTTTCCTGCGCTTCGTGGCGCAGATTGGCTTGCAGCACATCCATCTCCAGTTCGCGCCGTTCCATCCGTTTGCGCCAGCGGTCGTTGGTGCGGAAATTCAGGAACAGCAGGGCCAGAAACAGCAGCCCCAGGCCGCCGCCCCACAGATATGCCTCGTCATAATGAATGCGCAGGTAGTGCGATTGCTCGGCCCCCTCGGCCCGGCGCAGGGCAACCAAAGAATCCAGGCGTTGTTGCATACGCAAACCTTCGGTGCGACGACGGCGTACGGCGATAGAATCCTGGGCCACACTGAGTTGTTGCTGGCAATTGAGGGCCAGTTCGGGCAATTCCCAACGGCCACATTCTTTCACCAGCACCGTCAGCAGCGCGGCGCGGGTAGTCGGATTGGGATCGTGCAGCGCATCCAGTTGGGTATCGTTCAGGAAGCGGGTCGCACTGCGATCATCCTCATTGGCCTTATAAATGCCGGAGATCAACGGGACGGCTTTGGGCGGTGTGGGTAGCCGGTTGCGCCGCAGAAAATCGCGAAAGCCCTCGGCTTCCACCTGGGCTTGTTCAAAATTGGCCGCCTGCGACAACTGGGTCAACAGTTGCAGGCGGTTGTTCAGGGAATCCTGCACGGCAGTATTTTGCGCGGAAGCCAACTGGCCCGTCAAAAAAAACGTCAGTAACAGAATCACCGGGTGTAAGCGACTAAATTTCGGCATCGGGAAAATTTTCAACGCAGCAATTTCAGGCAAAAATAGCAGAATTGTACCAACCCCCTACTCTACTCTGGATTTAGAATGAAAATGAAGAAGGTTTGGCGGCGATCTTCGGCTTAAAATCATCCGCTTCGACGTACTTTTGCGGTAGTAATCAACACCGTAGCGCGCACATTTGCGAAATTTTTGAAGTTTGGCCAAGAACAGCAAAAATCTGGCAAAATTTGATCGTCAAATGGCCTTAAGAATTGTTTAATCATTGCTGCGTTTTGCGTTTTACCTCGGTACGGTTTTGCAAACAGGTACCGAAAAACTTTAACATTTTATGAAAAAATCACATATTATTGCCATTGTGCTCGTTGCTGCCGCGATCAGCATCCTTATTTCGGCCAGCAGCGACGTGACCACCTACGCCAATTTCACCCAGGCGGCGCAAATTGGCGAAAAAGTAAAACTGGTCGGTCAGCTCGTCAAGGACAAACCCGTGGAATACAACCCGGAAGTGGACGCCAATTTCCTTTCTTTCTGGCTGAAAGACGACACCGGGCAAGTGCGTCAGGTGGTGCTGCACGCTGGCAAACCCCAGGATTTCGAGCGTTCCGAACAAGTTGTGCTGACCGGCCAAATGTTGAATGACCGCTTTGAAGCCTCGGATATGTTGCTGAAATGCCCGTCCAAGTACAATGACCAGGAAATCTACGTGCGCTCGGAGAAAAAGAGCTAAATTAATAAACTAATCAACCAATAACTATTTCTGGATGGAATACGTCGGAGAACATCTCCTCGTCGGCCAGATCGGCCATTTATGCGCAGTACTCTCCTTTGTAGCGGCACTGCTGGCGGCGTTCGCCTATTTCTTTGCTACACAACACCGCGACCGCCCCGATTTTGATAATTGGCGCAATGTCGGACGGTTTGCCTTTCTGCTGCATGGCCTGGCCACGCTGACCATTATTGGCAGCCTGTTCTATATTCTGGTTAATAAATACTACGAATATCAGTACGCTTTTTCCAACGTCTCCAATGATTTGCCAGTGCAATATGTCTTTTCGGCCTTCTGGAAAGAGCAACAGGGCAGTTTTCTGCTGTGGAGTTTCTGGCATATTGTGTTGGGCCTGGTGCTCATTCTGCGCAGCGGACGCTGGGAAACTTCAGTATTGGCCACCATTGCCCTGGCCGAAGCCTTCATTGCTTCCATGATCCTGGGCATTTATTTTGGCGATTTCCGGCTCGGGGCCAGCCCTTTTGATTTGCTGCGGGAAATGCCGGAAGCGGCCAACGCACCCATTTTCAAAACGGCCAACTACCTGGCGCGCATAGATGGCAATGGCCTGAATCCGCTGTTGCAAAACTACTGGATGACCATCCACCCGCCGACGCTGTTTTTGGGTTTCGCTTCCACCATTGTGCCTTTCGCCTTCGCCATAGCCGGTCTTTGGTTGAAAGAACACACCGCCTGGCTGCGTCCGGCCCTTAGTTGGTCGTTATTTTCCGGAGCCATTCTTGGCACGGGTGTGCTGATGGGTGGTGCCTGGGCTTATGAAGCCCTTTCGTTTGGCGGTTACTGGGCCTGGGATCCGGTGGAAAACTCCTCGCTGGTCCCCTGGATTATTTTGGTCGCCGGGATTCACACTAATCTCATCGCCCGCGCCACCGGCTATTCCATCCGCAGCACTTATGCCTTCTATCTGCTGTCCTTCGTGATGGTGCTCTACTCAACCTACCTCACCCGCAGCGGCATATTGGGCGATTCTTCCGCCCACGCCTTTACCGAAATGGGGCTGAGCGTACAATTGCTCCTCTTTATTGGTGCTTTTTCCACTTTGGCCCTGAGTGTATGGATTGCGCGTTACCGCACCGTACCCGATGTAAAAGGCGAAGAAAGTACGACTTCCCGCGAATTCTGGATGCTGATCGGTTCGCTGGTACTGCTGTTTTCGGCGGTGCTGATTACTGGCGCGACCTCCTTGCCGGTGTGGAATAAGATCGTGCAGATATTTGACCCGACCTACGTTGGCGCGGCGTTGAAAGACCCCATTGAGCACCATAATCGCTACCAATTGTGGATCGCAGTGTTTATTGGGCTGCTGAGTGGCGTAGGGCAATTCACGCGTTATCAGGAGCGTAACTGGTCGGCGCGGACGCGTAAGTTCGTGATCCACATGGGTATAGCTGCAGCAGGCGCAGGCATTCTAACCGCGCTGAATGCGCAATGGGTGGACGTAAATGCCTGGCAATTATACGCGCTCTTGTTTGCGGGTATGTTCGCCGTGGTCTCTAACCTGGACTACCTGATCTCTGGCCTGAAAGGCAATTTGAAACTGGCTGGCTCGGTCATTTCGCACGTTGGTTTTGGGGCTTTGGTGCTGGGCGCAATGAGTACTGGCCTGAACAAAGCCTGGATTTCGTCCAATTCGTTCGCGATGGACGGCCTGATCGAAGGGATGGGCAATGACGACCTGAAAAAGAACGTGATCCTGATGAAAGAGGCGGCTATGCCGATTCGGGACAATTTCGAGGCGACTTACCAGCGCGACACGATCGAGCGGCAAACGCGCACTTTTACGATCAATTTCAAAAAGCGCGACCTGAATGGCAATTATACGGGCGAGACTTTCACGCTGCAGCCCAATGTCATGTACGACCGGCAATTCTCGAAGGTCGTGGCCAGCAATCCCTCCACCCAGCACTATTGGAACTACGATATTTTTACCACCGTATCGTCTTTGCCCAAAGCCGAACTGGACCCGGAATACGCCAAACAACAGGAAGATAGCCTGCGTTTCGAGCCTTACGAAGCCATCGCAGGCGACACGATTTTCACTAAAAAACACTTCCTGGTGGTCGAGAGCGTCACTAAAAGCCCTACCCACCCGGAATACCATCCTGAAAAGGGCGACCTGGCTTTTGGCCTGCAATTGAAGGCTTATGCGCTGGATGAGCCGCAGGGGTATTTGGTGGCTCCGATGCTGTATTTACGGCCTGGCAAGGGTGCCTTTACACTGGCGGCGCAGGTGGGACAATTACAAATGAAAGTCCGGCTCACCGAGGCCTCCATGGAGCGACTCCTCAAAGCCGAAGACGAATTAAAATACCAGGATTTCCAGGTGGCGGAGGGTGGCGGTTTCCAATTTGGCGGCTATCAAATCCGCTTTTTAGGAGCCGACCGCAACATCAAAAGCAGCACCTACATAGCCGAACCGAACGACATTGCCGTAGCGGCCAACCTGGAGATCACTGCGCCCGACGGCCAGAAAGCCCAGGCTGCACCGGTGTATTTAATCCGGGGCAATCAGCCATTTAGTTTGAAAGACGACGTACCAGCCCTTGGTTTACACTTCCGTTTTGAAAGTATTGATCCGAAAAAAGGGTTGCTGACCATCGGCGTGGCCCAGTCCGGGGCCGAGGCCCGCAAAATCCCGCTGGAAATTGCGGAGAATGCGGCGCGTTCGGATTATATCGTGCTGGAAGCCATTGTTTTTCCGGGTATTAATCTGGTCTGGCTTGGCTCCATTATGATGATGTTCGGGTTGGCGTTTAGTCTGGTCCGGCGGCTGCGGGAAAAAAGCGTGAGAGCGTGAGAGGTGAGAAAAATGTGAGAATTTAAGTAAATAAACAAAATTGCAAATGGAGCGCAGTGACATCCCGGTTTTTATCGGGATAGGCAATGATAATCAGCCAGTTATGACAAAAATAACCTCGATTAATTTTGCCCGCCTACTTAGTTGTCAGCCAGGACGAGTCCTTGGAAAATTGAATTGTCATTCCTGATCATCAGAGAACTTAGGAATGATGTCAAAATAAGGGTGCAGATTATATCGGCGTAGTATAGTGACCAAATGTAACGTCAATTGGAACGCGGATGGCGCAGACCACGCGGATTGACGCGGATTTTTCCCAGCGTAGAGTTGATAATGCGCACAAGAAAGCGGTTTTTATCCGCGCAAATCCGCGTCATCTGTGTTGTCCGCGTTCCAATTGTTATCAAGTTTGGTTCCCCTTAAAATCTGTACCCTTATTCTATAACCGTTCCTTAGTGCTTAATCAGCCATTCTCCGTTTGGCGAAAAAATGAATTTTGATTAATTAAATGGGCAGTATTTCAAAGGAATAAGTAGGCAGGCAAAATTAATCGAGGTTATTTTTGTCATAACTGGCTGATTATCATTGCCTGTTTGCCTTTTGCAATTTTGCTTATTTACTTATGTGGTCAGGAGGAGCAGAAAATGCCAACTTTAGCCTGGGCAGATGCTTCACTTCGTTCTGCATAACATCGAGTTTAGGGTTGGCATGGTGTCTTTTTTCTTAACCGAGAATCGGTGGTGCTTAGCCAACTTTTACCCAATTTTTATGCCTTAAACTCTGTCACTTCTCTCACCCATGGATGTCGAACAAGTCCGTGAATACTGCCTGGCCAAGCCGGGTGTCACCGAGGATTTTCCCTTCGGTGATAGTACGCTGTGTGTGCGCGTGATGGGCAAAATCTTTGCGCTTATTGGTCTGGACAGTGACCACTTATCCATTAACCTGAAAGCCGAACCGGACTACGCGCTCGAACTCCGCGAGCAGCACCCGGAAGTGCAGCCGGGCTACCACATGAACAAGAAACACTGGAACACCGTGGATTTTGAGGGCGCATTAGATGGCCGGATGCTGCGCCATTTGCTGGATCACTCGTATGGGCAGGTGGTGAAAACTTTGAAGAAGGGAGAACGGGAGGCGTTGGCTGCTATGGGTATTTCAGGAGAATAAATTCCTTGATACGAGCTGCGTTTCTAAGCGCAAAAATCAAATCAGCCTCATTGACCTCCAATGGGAAAGGATATCTTATCTGAACCCCATAATCGGTCAAATCCTAGCATTCGTTTTCTATTTTGCTGAATTCTCCATCCTGCATCTGGCACAGCTTGTTTAATTGCACCAAATCATGGGTCTTTCTAATCGGCTCACCGCAAAAAGCGAGATAGCCTTTCAGAAATTTTTCTGCGGACTGCTGGCAATGGTAACAAATAATTTCAATAGGAATAGGCCGCATACTATACAAGTATGCAGCCGACGATAAATCCATTTCAGCGACCTTAAACCATTCATGCGCTAACTCCTGATTGCTCATAAATTTTTACGCCTTCTTTTAAAACCTTGTATTCTAAAGAACCTATCAATTCGGCTCTATCCGTAAATTCCTGTTCGTAGTAAAGCAGAATATCTAATGGGCTAGATATTTTGCATTTTTCCTGTAATAATATATTCTAATTCTTTAAGTGTTATCTTTTCATTTACTAAATCAAACCCTATTTCATTTTTTACTTTTTAGTTATGTGTAACACTTGCTGCCTGCAATTTCGACTATAATTTCTAGTTAATTCCCAAGTATTTGCCATTTTGTAAAACAATATCATTCCACTACTTCCCAAAAATGGCAGCCTCCCCTCACCGCAACAAACCCTTCAACGCCTCCAACCGCTCCTGTTCATCAAAAATAGCCCCTGCCGGAATAGAAAAACCGGGAATGGTTTTCGCCGTAATTTGGTCGCCGATGCCCCATTTGGCGACCAAAACTTATTCATTCGCCGACAATTCGGACAACCAGTATTGCTCTACGGTTTTTATACGCGGGTCAATGATCCAGTATTCCGGCACCCCATGATCGGCATAGTCCTGAAACTTGGTGGTACGATCCGTTTTAGCCGTTTTTTTCGACAATATTTCCACCACAAAATCGGGAGCCGGATGCAGCATGGTCTCATCGGTGAATCCGGCGGACTTTTCTTTTCCCCAAAAACATAGATCGGGTTCGTAATCATTGCGGGTTAGTTCCATCATGCCTTTATCGAAGGAAGTCTGCCCCAAATCTTTGAGGATGACATAGGTACTCAGCAGGGTATATAGATTACCGCCTGCCAGCAAATGGCCTCTCTGCACCGGAGAATGTAAAACAACTTCTCCATTGATGAATTCCGCTTTCATGCCTGTAGTAATCCACTCCCGAAACGCCTGGCGACGCTGGGCTTCTTCGGCTAAATACCGGTTTACCTTTTCTGCCAAATAAGGCAGATCAGGCGCGCGCAATAATTTTTCCAAAAGGGCTGCTGACATCAAGCGTTAATTTTAACTGGACAAATTTATCCGAAAATTCCCATTAATTTAGAGATATAATAGAAGTTGCTGCTTTTGGGAGATATGCTTGCCTTCCATTCAACGCAACACCACCATCAACAACCCCGAAGCAATCAACGTCACGCCCGTAATAATGCCTGCATTATGCTCCCAACGGTGCCAGTTGAGCCGGTGCAGACCATGTAGTGCCAACCACACCCACAGCACCATGCCCGCCACCGTCACCACGCCATAGACCGCCGCCAGCAGGGCCACGAAACCCCAGCCGAACTGGCCGGCCACCAGAAAAAAACCTTCGATTTCCAGGCAAGGCGACAGGAACATGGCCAGGGCCAGCGAAGCCACCAGTCCCCAATGCGTACGCTGTTGATGCAGGTGAAAATGATGGTGGTAATAATGCTGATAAATATAAAACAGGCCCATCGCCGTCAGGATCACCGGCGCCAGCCACGCGGTGAAACCTTCCGTTTGCTCGGCCAATGTTCCTCCGATGGCCGCAAAGATGCCGCCCAACAAAACGGTGCTCAGCACGTGCGCCGCCCCCGCCAGCAGCGTGACCGAAAGCGTCTGGCGGGTCGCCCAGTGCTGGCGTTGCGCAACGGCGATTACCGGCAGCCAATGGCTTGGGATCAGGGCGTGAAACACACTGAGCAAAGCGGTTCCGGCAAGCAATGCAATCATTAAGGCGATGGTTTTAGTGTAACGGCGGGTTCAGCCGCCGAATCTTTGTAGAACGGCGGCTGAACCCGCCGGTACGAGAAGGTTCGGCGGCTGAACCCGCCAGTAGCGTTACGCGTGTATCCGCAACTTGGCGAGCAGTTCTGCCGAATGCTGATCGGAATAAGCCCCGTAGGCATCCGTCAGAACGCCTTTTTGACCGTTTTTACCGGCGATGGCATAGACCACATCATTGTCATCGGGCGAAGAAGCGCCTTCAAAGCGATAGACTTCCGTAATCTCAAATTCATCAGGATGAAGTTGCAATTGGGCGGCCCCGCACTCGATGCAAGTGGGTCTTAAATCGAAATCCAGGGTGTAACCACGTTTTTTAAGATCGTCGAGCGCTTCGACGAGCGTAGCGTAGGGAGCAGTCATTATGTAGAATGTTTAGAAAGGGTTAGAAAAACTTATATAAAAACCTGATTTTCAATTCTGTAAGTACGCGCGGGAAATTAATTTAGGTTATATTTTTCAACAAAACCATGATTATCAGGATTTTGTAAACCAATAAACTAATAACCCAGCAGTTTCTTAGTTGAAGAAAAAAGTCTTGATTTTGCCCCTGCTCGATGCACTCTCCCCCATTACGGGGGGAGTAGGAGGGGGGCTTACGCTACGGACAACATCAAATAAGAAACTGCTGCTAATAACCAGTAACTACTTATGTTTTCACAAAAGTTTCTTGATTCCTCTAAACGGGCTTTTTCTAAACCCTCTAAACCCCTTTTCTAAACCCCTCTAAACACCCCTTTTCTAAACCCCCCTAAACCCTCTATTGTTCTACACAATCTTTTCCACTTCGTAAATGGAGTTGACTTTTCCGGCAAACAGGCAATAAAAACGCGGATGGTCGCGCAATTGAGCGATTTCGGTGGGCCGCCCGTCATCAATGTAACTGGCTTTCAGTTTCGATTTGATCGTAAAATACGAAAACAAATGCTCAAACTGCACGGAGTCGTCGTAGTACTGCCGCATTTGCGCCAGCATTTTATAGGCATTACTCACCGGGCGGCGCGGACATTCGGTGCAAATGCCCGGCGCGGCGGGTCGGCAACGCGGGTCTTCCTCGACCTGACAATCGAACGTGGGCAGGTTGTCGTAACTGATCTTGTGGTGCGTGTAAGCCACCGAGGAGAGCGATAGCAAGCCACTCAATCCATAAGGCATAATGGAGCCAAATGGCCCATCCATCACCGTCAGTCCCTTGCCCGCGAACTGCGGCGAATGCACAAAAGCGATCTCCGATATTTCGTGGGTAAGCGCCAGTTGATCCACGCCAAAGAGTTGGTTCATGGCGTTAGTGGCCGCATAGGTGGCATTGATGACGGTTGGGGTTTCAAAATTCAGCCTTACCACTACCCCACCCTGCTGTTGCTGCGCTTCCAAAGCCCATTGATCGCCGCTTGCAGTGGCTTCTACCAGGCGCGTATTGGTCAGCACGGTGATGTTCGGCGATTGTTCCACCTTTTGGCGATAAAAATGGCCCAGCAACACCGGATCGAACGAGTATTCTTCGGTGCGGTAGAGGCTGTCGAGCCGCTCAAAATTGAACAAAGGATGTTCGGCAATTCTTTCGCAACGCAGGTGGAGGCAGGCGCAAAAACGCTCAAATTGCTGCGAATCGGTGAAAGAACCGAAGCGATCAATGGCGTAAAATTTTTCGAAAGAAAAATTGACCAACGGGCGGTGCTCCTCGGTAAAGCGGGCTTTGTGCTCGTCGCTCAAAGCGGCCGTAGCCATGCTGCGCGGATAGTGGTAACCGCCATGCAGCCGCGCCTGATTCACCAAAGAGGCTTTTTGAAAGAGCCGTGCTTCTTTTTCGAGCAGACCAACGCGGCCGCCTTTTCCAGCCAGATACAGGGCTGCGTAGCACCCGAAGATGCCGCCGCCGATGACTACAAAATCAAATTGGAGGGTTTTTATCACCTCTACACACTACTTAATATGGTGTCATTCACAGCACAGCGTGGAATCCGAGGCCGGAGGCCGGGATAAAAGACTTAAAAATAAGAACTGCGACCTCGGATTCCACGCCTTCGGCTCTGAATGAAACGCGACGTTTAGGATTTCGGCGGCTGAACCCGCCGGTACGTTGGCCTTCAATTTCGGCGGCTGAACCCGCCAGTACGTTAGCCTTCAAAGTGCAGCGAAATGGTAAATGTACGGCTGAGTATTTTTTCCAGCACCTGGCTTTGTTCCAGTCGGTTGTTATAAATCAACACATTGTTCAGGCCCTGCGATATTTTTAATTCCGGCGAAAAAATGAAGTACGGGAAGAAAAATTGGATGCCCGCGCCATATTCCACCGCGAAGTCGGTGGCCGCAATACGAACCAGCCCTGCCGCCTGCCGGGTCCGCGAATCGCTGGCCACGTCGAAGGAATACTTCACGCCGCCGATCACAAACAGCCGGAAATCGTGATACACCGCCGATTTGTAACGCACATGGAAGGGTACTTCTACCAATACCGACTGAATGGGCCGGTTCAAAATGCGCCCCTGTTCGCCCACCGGACTGTAGCGAATGGTGTGTTCGGTGAAGGACAAGGTGGGCAAAAAACGCAGGTCAAAGTACTCGCCTACTCTCAGATTGGAGACAATACCAAGGTTGAAGCCGGGACCAGTCACCGATTCGGCACGTGCGAAAGAATCATTGCGAATAAAATCCTTGGAATGATAAATCCGGTAATTGCTGTTGTTGATGCCCAGCGTAATCCCAAAATAGTAGGGTTTTAGCTGAAAATCGCGGTAATTCAGGTTGCTGCCCTGCCCGATCTGCGCTGAAGCAGTAAAGGGCAAAAGCAAAAAAGCAAAAAGGCAAAAGGCAAAAAAGCGATTGGCAAAAAGCACGAACAGCCGAACAAGAAAATGTTGCGGAATAGATAATTCAGTTAAAGTCAAAGCCCGGCAAGCGGCGTATTGCCCATTTGCCTTTTGCCATTTGCTGATTTGCTGATTGCCTATTTGCTGGCGGTGTAGATGGAGCATATTCCGAGCGTCAGTCGTTCGCATACAGGATCTTTGTAACCGGTTTTAGATAAAATTGTTAAAAAATGATCGCCTTCGGGAAAAGCCTGCACACTCTCGAAGAGATAGGTATAAGCCCGGATGTCACGGCTGGTTAAACGTCCGATGAGTGGCAAAACGTATTTGAAATAACTATTGTAGAGCTGTTTGAACGGAAAAATATGCGGTTTGGAAAATTCCAGGATGACTACCCGCCCGCCGGGACGCAGTACGCGGTACATTTCGCGCAGTCCTTTTTCCAGATGCTCGAAATTGCGCACCCCGAAAGCCGCCGTCACGGCATCGAAGGAGGCATCTTCAAAACGCAGTTGTTCACTGTCGCCGGTTTCGAGCGTAATGACCTGATCCAATTGCTGCGTCGTGATCTTTTGCCGCCCCAACTCCAGCATTTGCTTGGCAATATCTATGCCGACGATGCGGGCGGGTCGTAACATTTTGGCGGCCATGATGGCTACGTCGGCGGTGCCAGTGGCTACATCGAGCATTTCCCGGGGCGGATTGGCCTGCAAATAACCGAGGGCCCGTTTGCGCCACGAGACATCTATGCCCAGCGAAAGGAGCCGGTTCAGCAGATCGTAGCGGGGAGCAATTTTGTCAAACATCTGCTCGACCTGGATTTTTTTCGCCGTATCGGAGGTGTAAGGAGTAACCACTGTTTTGTTTACCATAATATCACCGCTACGCGGTTTTTGAATAAGGTGCAAAAAAGGTAACTTGGGTTGGCTCGATACCAGTAACTAGCTCGTCAAAGCCACGTTTTCCACGATCTCCAACCCATAGCCAATGAACCCCGTACGCGGACGCGGATGATTGGTCAATAAGCGGATTTTCTGGATGCCCATTTCCCGTAATATCTGCGCCCCCACCCCGAAATCTTTCTTACCCAGACTGGTATGCAGTTCAAATTTATCCGTATTATTCTCCTCCACCATCTGTTTGTAGAGTTGGAGTTTGGCCAGCAAATTGGCCTTATCGCCCTGCCGCAGATAGACAAATGCGCCCTTTCCCTCTTCGGTAATCGCTTTTAGCGCAGCGGGAATCTGGTTGCCATAGTCGGAGAGCAGGCTGCCCAGAATACCGCCCGTTTCCGACCAGGAATGGACGCGCACCAGCACGGGTTCGTGTGCCGTCCATTGGCCTTTTTTGAGCACCATGTGCGTATCGCCGCTGGCTACATCGGTGAATACCACTACATCGAAAGTGCCGTACATCGTCTCCATCGTGGTCTCCATTTCGCGGCGCACCAGGCGTTCGGTACGCATCCGGTAGGCCACCAGATCGTCAATGGAGATAATTTTCAGATGATGCTCTTTGGCAACTTCCAGCAATTGCGGCAGCCGGGCCATACTACCATCGGCATGCAGGATTTCTACCAATACGCCCGCCGGATACAGCCCTGCCAGCCGGGCCAGATCTATCGTGGCTTCGGTGTGGCCCGTGCGGCGCAATACCCCGCCCGCCTTGGCCCGCAGCGGAAAAATGTGGCCGGGACGGGCATAGTCGCTGGGCCGGGCCGCCGGATTGGTGAGGTGACGAATGCCCGTAGCACGGTCGTAAGCACTGATGCCAGTCGTGCAGCCGAGGCCAATCAGGTCAATAGAGACCGTAAAAGCGGTTTCGTGCAGGGCCGTATTGCTGCTCACCATCAGGCCGAGACCGAGTTCGTCGGCACGTTTTTCTTCCAATGGGGTGCAGATCAGACCGCGCCCGTAGGTGGCCATGAAATTGATGGTTTCGGGGGTCACCGTTTCGGCGGCGCAGATGAAGTCGCCTTCGTTCTCGCGGTCTTCGTCGTCCACGACAATGATGACTTTGCCGGCCCGAAAATCAATGAGGGCCTCTTCGATGGTATTAAGTTGGATAGGACTCGACATAGTAGATGAATGTGGCCCGGCAGTCTTTCACCGCCGAAAAAAGATTATATTTGCTGCAAAATAAACAACACATGGAACTGTACGATCACCAGCCCACTGAGAAGGTCATGCCCCTTTCCGATTACGAAATCGAACGCGATAAACCTATGCCCTCTTTTAATCATGCTATTATTCAGGGCAACCTGATTACCGAACTGAATATGCGGTACCGCAAACAATATTCGGTTGCTTCTGAAATCAGCCTTTCTTTGGCCGACTGGTTATCTGTACCCGATCTGGCGATCTATCCCAAACGTCCGCTCGACTTCCAAAATGATCAAATAAAGGTCAAAGAAGTGCCACTCGCAGTGGTGGAAATCATCTCGCCCAGCCAATCGCTCCACGAACTGACCGACAAAGCCCGCCAGTACTTTGAACATGGCGTGCAGTCTTGCTGGCTGGTACTGCTTCCATTAACCACCATTTGCGTTTTTTCCTCCGTCAACAACTACACCTTCTTTCGCGCCCACGAGACGCTGGAAGATCAGGTGCTAAGTATTACCTTGCCTTTGAAAGAAGTTTTTGAATAAAAATCACCTCCTTGCCGGCCAACTTGCATCAAGCGCGGCAAAGATAATTTCGATAACAGTCTAAACAGAGGGTTGTTTAAAGAATTTGATTTGGCGATATTGGAAATAACTTCGCCTATAGAGGCATTGGTGTGCCAGACGAAAAAATATTCGGAGCGACAAAATGCGTTTGCAGCGGCCCTGCCTCATTTCTGATCTTCCATCGCCTCTGTGGCCCATTTTCCTACCGCCAAATCAAAGCTCCGCAACGTATCAATATCCAGCTCCAGCAGTGCCGGATAATGGCGATAGGCAAAATCCAGCATTTGTTTTTTCAACGCTCCGTGCTGCGCATCGCCAGCAGACACGGTGGCGACCACGGCGGCGACTGGCGGTTGTCCATTTTTGATCTGCTCGATATTGGCAATCATCTGCGCTGCCTGCGCCCGCGTGTTGCTTCGAAACGCCCTGATCTGCTCTTCGGACAGATTGGCAAAACTCGGCGAATGCCCGGCCATATATTGACGCAGTAATTCTGCCAACTCGACGACCCGCCCCTGGCGCACCAGTTGCTGGCGATCCCGCGTCATTTCGGCATCCAGCGATCCCCAGGTACCTCTTTCCCCCGGCCGCTTATCCACCCAATGGCCCGTTTCTTCATAACGTTCTTCT
>Ga0105047_10010481_pt1 | contig 15140 bp, 13 predicted proteins | sample MAT04_FD_78384 | JGI IMG/M metagenome (GOLD analysis project Ga0105047, IMG submission 78384) | Freshwater microbial communities from Lake Fryxell liftoff mats and glacier meltwater in Antarctica - MAT-04 (megahit assembly) | ecosystem: Environmental > Aquatic > Freshwater > Ice > Liftoff... | reverse complement strand
GTCGGCCCCGACGACGGCATGTCTGACGACGGCATGGCTGACGACGGCATGGCTGACGACGGCATGGCTGACGACGGCATGGCTGACGACGGCATGGCTGACGACGGCATGGCTGACGACGAGTTCACGATCGACGGCGACAGCGATGCGCTCAGCGCTTGCTACATCGAGGGCGATGCCACGACGGCGATCGCGTGCATGAACGACGGCATCGCGGCTGGCACCATCGACCCGACCTTCGTCCCGGCGTACTTCCGGTTCCCCGAATGCGGTGTGGCCGAGCTGTACTTCGACCAGCTCTACGAGATGTCCGACGCCGACTTCGTGGCGATGGTCGAGGCCGCGTCGCCGTGCTTCCTCGGACTGATCGAGTCGGGTGCAGTGGAGGTCTGGGAGGTGTCGGGTGAGCTCATCGCACCGCAGTGCCTCGAGGGCAAGAACTGGTACACCGACTTCGACAGCGAGTTCAGCACGAGGTTCTTCGACTGCACCTACGATGCACAGCAAGCGCTCGGCTGAGTCCCGGCCCGGCCCGGCATCCGCCGGGTCGGGCGGTCACCTCACGACGTGGCGTCGGTGAGGATCTCGTCGAGGGTCGCCTCGTCGACGGCGCCCTGCACCAACTCGACGGATCCGTCGGCGTCCACGATCGCGAACGCCGGTTGGCTGGGTACCTCGAAGCGGAGGAACACATCGCCCGGGTCGTCGCTGATCTGAGGGAACGTCAGGCCGTGCTCGTCGACGAAGTCCTGGAAGGATGCGTCGTCGCCCACCCACGCGACACCCACGAAATCGACCTGACCGGCCCACTGCTGACTTGCCGCCTCGACCGAGGGGGCTTCACGGTTGCAGATGCTTCAAGTGGGCGCCCAGAACCAGAACACGACAGGACGCTCGCCGTAGGTGGCGCCGTCGAAGGTGCCGCCACCGAGCAGGGGCGCCTGGAACCGGAGCGCCTCCGGAGCGGCAGCGATCTCGTCGCTGCCACCATCGACCATGGTCGTCGCCGTGCCACCGGCATCCGGGGTGGCATCCGGGGTGGCGCCCTGGGTGGTCGCTGGACCGGATGGCTGGGTGGAAGTCGGCGAGCCGGTCGTCGCGGCGTCGCTGCCGGCATCGGACGCGGTGGTTGCCGGCGAGTCGCTGCCACAGGCGCCGGCCACCAGTGCCAGCGACAGTGTCGCGGTCACGGCAGTGACGAGGTTCGGGAGTCGCCGTCGGGAAGACATGGGCGAATGGTACCGGCCCTAGTCTGAGCTGGCCATGCGGACCCGCACCCTGCTCCTGCTCGCCGTCGCCTGCGGCCTCGTCATCCTCGTCGCCGGGGGTGTGCAGCTCTGGCGGTTCGCCGGGGACGAGAGCGACGCCGAGGGCGACCTCGCCATCGGCGCATCAGCCGCAGCGGGCGACCTCGACGTGACGGTGCTCGGGGCCGGCGAAACCGATGGTCTGCTGCGCGTCACCGTGAGGTTGTCGGGCGTCGACGATCGCGACGGCATCGACAACTTCCGGTTGATCGTGGCCGAGGACCTCCTCGAACCGCTCACCGCTGATCAGGCCGGCGACGGAGCGTGCGTCGGCCTCACCGTGGCCGAACAGACCTGCGACGTCGTGTTCGGCACCGCGCAGGTCGACAACGACATCCGCGTGCTGCTCGTGCGCCGAGGTGAGGATCGGCATCGATGGGAACTGCGATGAGCGAGCACCACGACCGGCGGCACCACGACGAGCTGTATCACGAGGACCTGATCGGCATGCTCGAGCTGGTGTGGGGCGAGGGCTTCCTGTCGCCCGGCGGACCCGACGAGGTCGACCGGGTGGTGGCCGGGCTCGATCTCACCGGCCGCCGACTGCTCGACATCGGCTGTGGCGTCGGCGGTGTCGACCGCCATCTCGTGCGAGCACACGGCGTGGGTCATGTCACGGGGATCGACGTCGAGCACACCGTGCTGTCGACGGCACGCGTGCGGGCCGAGCGCGACCGACTCGCAGACCGGATCACGTTCACCGAGGTCGAGCCCGGTCCACTGCCGTTCGTCGACGGCTCGTTCGACATCGTCTTCTCGAAGGACTCGATCGTGCACATCCCCGACAAGACGATGCTGGCGGCCGACGTGTTCCGGGTGCTCGTGTCAGGCGGCTCGTTCGCCGCCTCCGACTGGCTCATCGGCCACGATGGGTCCCCGAGCGCGGAGATGCGCGCCTACCTCGCCGCCGAAGGACTCGACTTCGCCATGGCCTCGGCGTCGCGGTACGAGGCGGCGCTCGTCGACGCCGGCTTCGTCGACATCTCGCTCACCAGCCGTCACGAGTGGTACCTGACGGTGGCCCGCCACGAGCTCGAGCAGATGTCGGGCCCCTGGTACCGGCCAGCGGCCGAACGGTTCGGAGGTGCATTCGTCGATCACAACATCGAGATCTGGACCGCCATGCTCGTCGTGCTCGCCACCGGCGAGCACCGCCCCACCCACCTGCGAGCCCGTCGACCGTGACGATGCTGCGGGGCCGCGGGGCCGCTGGCATCCCGAGCGGCGACCCGGTCGGGATGCGTGCTTACCCGGCGGTAAGGACGTGACCCGACCATTCCGGCGGTACCGTTTGCCGTCCGATCCGCCCTAGCGCGCCACCCGAGGAGCATCGCATGGACTCTGCCGCAACGACGTCCGATCAGTTCGATCTGGTGGTCATCGGCGGTGGTCCGGGTGGTTATGGAGCTGCTCTCTACGCCACCTCCGCCGGTCTCGCCGTCGCCGTCGTCGAGCAGGGCGAGATGGGTGGCACGTGCCTCAATCGTGGCTGCATCCCGGCCAAGGCCTACCTCGAGACCGCCGCAGTGCAGCGCCACGTCGCCCACGCCGGCGATTTCGGCATCGAGTCGAGCGCCCCGGTGGTCAACTTCGCCACCTCGCAGGCGCGCAAGCAGAAGATCGTCGATGGCATCGTCAAGAGCCTCACGGGGTTCATGAAGTCGAAGAAGATCACGATCATCAACGGCACCGGCAGCCTCGGGCCGAACAAGACGGTCACCGTCACGCTCAACGACGGTGGCACCACCACCATCACGGGCACCAATGTGCTGCTCGCCGCCGGCAGCGTGCCCCGCACGATCCCCGGCTTCGACGTGGGTGGTCCGATCATGACCAGCGACGAAGTGCTGATGCTCCAGGAGGTGCCCAAGCGCCTCATCGTCATCGGCGGTGGCGCGATCGGATGCGAGTTCGCCAGCACGTTCGCCGACCTCGGCGCACAGGTCACCATCCTCGAGGGGCTGCCGAAGATCCTGCCCGGACTCGACGCCGACCTCGCCAACGTCGTGGTGCGCTCGTTCAAGAAAAAGGGCATCGACATCAAGACCGGGGTGAAGGTGACCGGCCACACGCCCAATGGTTTCGGTGGCACCCGGGTGCACTTCGGCGACGACGGCGAGTCGCTCGATGTCGACGCCGTGGTCGTCAGCGTTGGTCGGCGGCCGTTCGCCGATCACCTCGGCCTGCAGGGCACCGGCGTACAGATGAGCGAACGCGGCTTCGTCGAGGTCGACGCCTACTGCCGTACCGGTGAGGCGGGGGTCTACGCGATCGGTGATCTCATCGACACCCCGCAGCTCGCACACGTCGCCTATGCCGAGGCGATCCTCGTCACCAAGGACATCCTCGGCGAAGGTCCCGCTCCGGTGAACTACGACCGCGTGCCGTGGGCCATCTACTGCCACCCCGAGGTCGCCTGGGCGGGCCCGGGCGAGGAGGCGGCGAAGGCCGCCGGCTACGACGTCGTCGTCGCCAAGCATCAGTTCCGATCCAACAGCCGCGCCCAGATCCTCGGCGAGCTCGACGGGCTGGTGAAGGTCATCGCGAAGAAGAACCCCGACGGCACGGCCGGCCAGATCCTCGGCGTGCACATGGTGGGCCCGTGGGTCACCGAGCAACTCAGCGGCGGCTACCTTGCCGTCAACTGGGAGGCCACGGTGGCCGAGGTCGCCGAGTTCATCCAGCCCCACCCGAGCCTGAGCGAGCTGTTCGGCGAGACCGTGCTGTCGCTCACCGGCCGCAGCCTGAACGCCTGACGTTCACGTTCGTGAAGTACAAGTTGCACTCGTCGAAGATCGAAACGGAGAAGCCGACATGGCCGATGTGACCCTTCCGCAGCTGGGTGAGACCGTGACCGAGGGCACGATCACCCGCTGGTTCAAGAAGGTGGGTGACCAGGTCGCCGCCGACGAGCCGCTGTTCGAGGTGAGCACCGACAAGGTCGACACCGAGGTGCCGTCGCCGATCAGCGGCACGATCACCCAGATCCTGGCCCAGGAGGGCGACACCGTGCCGGTGGGCGCCGTGATCGCCGTCGTCGGCAGCGCCGATGCCGAGCCTGCACCTGCACCTGCACCTGCACCCGAGCCTGCACCTGCACGTGCACCCGCTACTGCGGCAGCGCCGGCCGCTGCCGGTGACAACCGCCTGCTCTCGCCCGTCGTGCGCCGGCTCGTGGCCGAGCACGGGTTGAACCCCGATGACGTCACCGGCACCGGCCCCGGCGGCCGGATCACCCGCGACGACGTGCTCGATCACATCGATCGCGTCGGTGGCCCTGTAGCACCCGCCCCCGCTGCTCCGTCAGCCGCTGCTGCCCCGGCCCCCGCCCCCGAGGCAGCTGCGCCGGCGCCTGCCGCGCCTGCTGCCCCCGCTGCTCCGGCCCCCGCTGCTGCCCCCGCCCCGAAGCCGGCTGCTGCCACTCCGGCTGCGACCACTCCGGCTGCGACCACTCCGGCGGCGACCCCTGCGCCCGTGGTGACCAGCGGTGACCGTGATGCGACGGTGAAGCTCAGCAAGATTCGCAAGCTGACCGGAAGCCACATGGTGATGAGCAAGGGCGTGAGCCCACATGCGTTCAGCGTGGTCGAGGTCGACTACGCGAACGTCGACACCACCCGCTCGGCCGTGAAGGCCACGTGGAAGCAGGCGGAGGGGTTCAGCCTCACCTACCTACCGTTCATCACCCGCGCGATCGTCGATGCGCTCGCCGAGTTCCCGCACCTGAACGCGAGCGTGTCCGACAACGAACTGGTCGTGCACAACTTCATCGACATCGGCATCGCCGTCGATCTCGACTACCAGGGCCTGCTCGTACCGGTGGTGCGCTCGGCCGAGACCAAGCGCCTTCGTGCGATCGCCCGTGAGATCAGCGACCTCGGCAACCGGGCCCGCGGTCGCAAGCTCAGCCCCGATGAGATCCAGGGCGGCACGTTCACGATCTCGAACAACGGCTCCGCCGGCAGCGTGCTCACCATGGCGATCATCAACCAGCCGCAGGTGGCGATCATGAGCACCGACGCAATCGTCCGCAAGCCGGTCGTGGCCACGTTGCCCAACGGCGACGAGGCGATCGTGATCCACCCGATGGGCAACCTGGCGATGAGCTGGGACCATCGGGCCTTCGACGGCGCGTACGCCGCCGGGTTCCTGGTGAAGGTGAAGCAGATCCTCGAGACGCGCGACTGGTCGACCGAGCTCTGATGCCGTGAGTGCTGGCTCGCCACTGCGCGTCCGCTGGCTCGGGTCGGTCCCGTACCGCGAGGCACTCGCACTGCAGCAGGGGTTGTTCGCGCACGGACGCGAGCAGCATCTGCTGCTGCTCGAGCACCCGCACGTGTTCACCTACGGCCCGCGCACCGACCTGGCGGTGAACCTGCGATGCGAGCCCGCAACGGTCGGCGCGGAACTGGTGGCGGTGAAGCGTGGCGGCGACGTCACCTATCACGGCCCCGGCCAACTGGTCGGCTACCCGATCGTGTCGGTGGCGAACGCGATGGGCGCTAGCGATCACGTCGCCGCGGTGCAGCAGGTCGTGGTGCGCACGCTCCACGAGCTCGGTCTCACCACCGCCGGCGTGCTGGCCGAGTATCCGGGCGTGTGGATCGACCCTGACGGGCCGGATCCACGCAAGATCTGTGCGATCGGGGTGCGCCTTTCGCGCGGCCGCACGATGCACGGCTTCGCCCTGAACGTCAGTACCGATCTCACCTACTTGCGCGAGCACATCGTGCCGTGCGGCATCGCCGACAGGCCGGTCACGTCGATCGCCGAGGAACTCGCCGCCTCGGGCCGTTCGATCTCGATGCGCGAGGTGGTCGACGTGCTCGCTCGTCATGCCGCCGACACGTGGGCCGCCGGCGCTGTCGAACGCCAGGACGTGGCGTGGAAGCACCGTCCCGACGACCTGTCGGCGTTCTCGCGCGGCGAGGGGCCGGGTGCTGCGGTGCGCAGTGCCACCGATCACGGCGTGGCGACCGAGCCGGTGCGGATGATGGCCCGTCTGGGGCAGGCCGGGGTGGCGGAGGGACTCACGATCGCCACACGCAAGCCCGAGTGGTTGCGACCGAAGGTGGTGCACGGCCCGGAGGTGCTCTCGCTGAAGAAGACGGTGCGCGATTTCGGCCTGGTCACCGTCTGCGAGGAGGCCGGCTGCCCGAACCTCAGCGAGTGCTGGGCCGACGGCACGGCGACGTTCATGGTGCTCGGCGAACGGTGCACGCGTGCGTGCGGCTTCTGCCTCGTCGACACGCGCAAGCCGCTCGCCCCCGAGATCGACGAACCGCAGCGGGTTGCCGCGGCGGTGCAACAGATGGGGCTCGACCACGTGGTGCTCACGATGGTGGCCCGCGACGACCTCGCCGACGGTGGCATGGCACACGTAGCAGCATGCATCGCTGCGATCCGCCAGGTGCGACCCGCCACTCGTGTGGAGACGCTCGTCAGCGATGCCAAGGGTGACGCGGCGTCGCTCGAGGTGCTGTTCGCCGCCCGCCCGGACGTGATGAACCACAACATCGAGAGCGTGGCTCGGCTGCAACGCGCCGTGCGACCGTCGGCCGGGTACTCGCGCAGCCTCGGGGTGCTCGCCAGATCGAAGCAGGCCGGGCTCACCACGAAGTCGGGCCTCGTGGTCGGGATGGGCGAGACCGCTGAGGAGATCGATGGGTGTCTGGTCGACCTGGCGTCGATCGGCGTCGACATCGTCACCATCGGTCAGTACCTGCGTCCGACCTCGCACCATCTGCCCGTGAGCCGGTGGGTGCTGCCCGCAGAGTTCGATCGCTGGAAGGCGTTCGGGGAGGCGATGGGAATCGGCCACGTCGAATCGAGTCCGCTCACCCGGTCGAGCTATCACGCCAGGCAGGCAGCCGATGAGGTGCGCCCTCAACCGCCCCTCTCGGTGACCGGGCAGGTCACGGCCGTCGCGCTTCGCTGACCGGATCCTGAGGATTTCTTCCGAAAGACCCCTCAAGTAAGGGGGTGGGTGTCCGATGTATAGGGTCATGCGGGCACCCATTCCCAACAACGAGCGTGAGCGGTTGGAGGCATTGTTGGACCTCCAGGTGCTCGACACCGCTCCGGACGAGCGTCTCGACGAGATCGTCGGGCTGGCGGCGGACCTCTGCGGAGCCCCGATGGCGGCGATCTCGCTCGTCGACTCCAACCGCCAGTGGTTCAAGTCGCATCGCAACATGCCGGCCGACCAGACCCACCGCGACGAGGCGTTCTGTGCCCACGCAATCCTGTCCGATCAGGTCATGGTGGTGGACGACGCCTCGGTCGATCCGCGCTTCTTCGACAACCGCCTGGTCGTCGACCACGGCTTCCGCTTCTACGCCGGTGCGCCACTGATCAGCGCCGACGGCCACGCCGTCGGGACGATCTGCGTGATCGACACCGTGGCACGGTCGATCGAGCCGTGGCAGCAGAAGATGCTGCAGATCCTGGCCCGCCAAGCAATGGCGCAGATCCGCCTCGAGCGACTCGTCGACAGACATGCCGACGTACTCGACGACCTCGACATGGCGAACCGCAACCTCCACTTCCTGGCGACGCACGATCCCTTGACCGGAGTGCTCAACCGTCGTGCCGTCACCGACCTGATCGAGGGCCTCGCCACGGCGAACGCCTCGGGTTCGGTCTCGTCGGCGCTGCTGTTCGTCGACCTCGACCACTTCAAGGACGTGAACGACGCGTACGGCCACGAAGCCGGTGACCGTGTGCTCGTCACGATCGCCGATCGCATCCACCTCGGTGCCCGAGGTGACGACGCGGTCGCCCGCCTGGCGAGCGACGAGTTCGTGGTCGTGATCCCGAACGCTGCACCGTTCGCCCCCGAGGCGCTTGCCCGCCGGATCCTCCAGGCGATCTCGGTGCCGGTGGAGCACAGGGGCCTGGCGATCAACGTCTCGGCCAGCATCGGTATCGCCCGGTGGGGCGACGAGGTGCTGTCGGCCGGCGATCTGCTGCGCGACGCGAGTGCGGCGATGAACTACGCCAAGCTCGAGGGTCGGAACCGGACCGTGACGTTCGAGGACCGTGTGGCCAACGAGCTCACACGGCGCCTCGACGCCCACAGCTTCGTCCGCCATGTGGTGCGCGAGGGTGCGATGCGGTTGGAGTTCCAGCCACTGTGGTCGTTGTCGACCGGTTCGGTGATCGCCCACGAGGCACTGCTGCGATGGGACTCGCCCGGTGCTCCGATGATCGGTCCGGGCGAGTTCGTCGCCACCGCCGAGGAGATCGGACTGGTGGGCGAGATCACCAGGTTCACGATTCGCGAGGCATGCCGCCTGTCGGCACGTCGCCGTGCAGCGGGCGAGCCGGCCGCCACCGTGACGGTGAACCTGTCGTCGGTGCAGCTCGAGCGCGACGAGGTGATCCTCGAGGTGGCGAGTGCCCTCAACGACAACGGGCTCGACCCGTCGGGCCTGATCCTCGAGCTCACCGAGTCGGCCAAGCTCGCCGAATCCGGCCCGGGACAGGCCACGCTGCGCGAGCTGCAGCACATGGGCGTGCGGATCGCGCTCGACGACTTCGGTACGGGCTTCGCCTCGCTGGCGCTGCTGCGCAGCTTCCCGTTCGACTACATGAAGATCGATCGCAGCTTCGTCACGGTGCAGAGTCAAGCCGACCGCGACATCCTGCGCTCACTGGTGCAGCTCGGGCACTCGCTGGGGATGGTGGTGATCGCCGAAGGCATCGAAGAGCCCGCCGTGCTGGCCCAGCTCCGCGAGGTCGGCTGCGATGTGGCCCAGGGCTATCTGCTCGGCCGCCCCGGCCCCGGCGATCTCCCCGAGCACATGGCGCCGCATCCGCTCATCGCCGCCCTCAGCGCTCAGCACTGACCGGGGTCCGCTCGTGTGAACCCCGGCCGACCGAGGTGCTGTGCGGGCATGTCCGGGCCAGAATGGGCGGCATGAGCAGCGCCCTCTCCAGCACGGCCACCTACCTCGATCGCCTCACCAGGGCTCGTGCCGTGATGGCCGAGCGCAGCGTCGACGTGCTGCTGCTGTCGGTCGGCAGCGACCTGCCGTACCTCAGTGGCTACGAGGCGATGCCGCTCGAGCGGCTGACGATGCTGGTGGTGCCTCGCGACGGTGAGGCCACCCTCGTCATCCCGCGGCTCGAGGCGCCGCGGGTGGCCGAACAGCCGGGCGTGTTCTCTCTGCGCCCGTGGAACGAGACCGACGACCCGGTGGCGATCGTCGCCGCCCTCGCCGGTCACCCGGCAGTGGCGGCGGTGGGCGACACGATGTGGGCCCGCTTCCTCGTCGACCTGCTCGGCCACTGGCCGACCTCCGAGACGCGCTACGTACGCAGCGTCGAGGTGATGAACGCCCTCCGCACGCGCAAGGACGCGGCCGAGATCGCTGCGCTGCAGGCGGCGGGCGCCGCCGCAGACCGGGTGGCGGCGCAACTGCACGCCGGCGAGATCGCGCTCGTCGGGCGCACCGAGGCACAGGTGTCGGCCGACATCTCGGCGCGCCTCATCGCCGAGGGCCACGACGTCGTGAACTTCGCCATCGTCGCGGCCGGAGAGAACGCCGCATCGCCGCATCACCACGCGGGCGACCGGGTGATTCGCGAGGACGAGATCGTGCTCACCGACTTCGGCGGCACCATGGCCGGCTACTGCAGCGACATCACGCGCTGTGTCTTCACGGGCGAGCCGACCGCCGAGGTGGCCCAGGCCTACGCGGTGCTGCACGCTGCGCAGGCGGCCGGCGTACAGGCCGGTGTCGTCGGGGCCGCATGTCAGGACGTCGACCGAGCAGCTCGCCAGGTGATCGCCGATGCCGGCTACGGCGAGTACTTCATCCACCGCACCGGGCACGGCATCGGCATGGAGGCCCACGAGGACCCGTACATGGTGGAGGGCAACGACCAGCTGATCGAGCCCGGTCACGCGTTCAGCGTCGAGCCCGGCATCTACGTGGCGGGCAAGTGGGGCATGCGCCTCGAGGACATCGTGGTCGCCACCGACGCCGGCCCGCTGTCGATGAACCATGCGAACCACGCCCTGGTGTCGATCACCTGAGCACCCTCGGCGCCCGATCTGCCCGGCGGGGCGACCAGTTCAGCTCACCTTCACCAGCATCTTGCCGGTGTTGCCACCCGCGAACAGCGAGATCAGCGCATCGGGATAGCGCTCGATGCCCTCGTGCACGGTCTCGGGCAGGGTGATCACTCCATCACGCACCCACTGGGTGAGCTCGGCGATGGCGGGGTCGATCAGTTCGGGTGTGTGCATGTAGGCGAACCCGGCCATGGTGGCCTGGCGTTCCGCGAGGCGCAGGTAGAGCGACGGCCCGGTCACGTGGTCGATGTCGTCGTACTGCGACACGGCCCCGCAGATGACGACACGGGCGCGCATCGCAAGGTTGTCGAGCACGTCGTCGAGGATCGGGACGCCGACGTTGTCGAAGAAGACGTGCACGCCGTCGGGGCACAACTCGCGCAACCGCGCCCGAACGTCGTCGTGCTTGTAGTCGATGGCTGCATCGAAGCCGAGCTCGTCGACCAGATGGACGGTCTTGGTCGGACCGCCGGCGATGCCGATCACGCGCGCACCGTCGATCTTCGCAATCTGACCCGCCATCGATCCCACCGCTCCCGCTGCGGCCGAGACCACGAAGGTCTCGCCGGCAACAGGCCTGCCGATGTGGCGAACGCCCACCCACGCGGTCACCCCCGTCGTGCCAGACAGGGCGCCGAGGTGCAGGCTGAGCGGGCCGACGGTGTCGTCCACCCGGGTCAGCTGCGCCGGTTGCACGGTCGCGATGGTCTGGGCGCCGAGTCGACCTCTCACCGCCTGGCCGACGGGCCAGGCGCCGAGCGTGGTCTCGATCACGCGCCCGACCCCGCTCGCCAGCACGACGTCGCCCAGCCCCACCTGCTGGTGGAAGCCCTCGCCGCGCAGCATCGTCCGGGTGCCAGCATCGACCGACACGTATTCGACGGCGACACGGATGCGGCCGTGTTCGAGTTCGCCCAGCGGCGTCGTCTCGACGGCGAAGCACTCGGGCGTGGCCGGGCCGGTCGGGCGACGGACGAGCACGATTCGGGTGTTGACGTTGACCATGGCGGCGATCGTTCCACAGGGCTCTCTCGGCGGTGGCAGCCGGAGCCGGCGACCAGATGTGCGCTCCGCGTCTGCAGTGCTTGCTCGCTTGTGCAAGGCTTCTCGCATGACGGCACTCGACGACGCAACGGCAGCCCATACCTACCTCCCGTTCCACATGAGCGGCAACTACGCACCGGTGATGGAGGAGGTCGAGGCCTTCGACCTTCCCGTGATCGGCAGTCTGCCCACCGACCTGAACGGTCGCTACTTCCGCAACGGGGCGAACCCGATGCACGGCCCGACGATGCACTGGTTCGCGGGCGACGGCATGCTGCACGGCATCCGTCTCCGCGACGGCAAGGCCGAGTGGTACCGCAACCGTTGGGTACGCACGAAGGCGCTCGCCGGCGCCGATCGGATGGATGCGCTCACGGGCACCATGGACCTCACCGTCGGCCTCGCGAACACCCACGTCGTGCGTCACGCGGGCACGATCTTCGCGCTCGAAGAGGGCAGTCTCCCGAACGTCATCTCGCCCGAGCTCGACACCCTCGGGCCGTACGACTTCGGTGGCAAGCTCACCACGCCGTTCACCGCACACCCGCACACGTGCCCCGAGACCGGCGAGATGCACTTCTTCGGCTACGAGCTGATCAGCGCCCCGTTCGTCACCTATCACGTGGCCGACGCTGCCGGGAACCTGATCCACAGCCAGGCGATCGAGGTGGGTGGGCCGACGATGGTGCACGACTTCGCGCTCAGCCGCAACTACGCGATCTTCCTCGACATGCCGGTGGTCTTCGACATCGACCTGGCGATCCAGGGTGGCATGCCGTTCGTGTGGCAGGAGAGCTATGGCGCGCGCATCGGTCTGCTGCACCGCGACGGTGCGCGCCGCGGCGAGCAGCCGCGCTGGTTCGACGTCGACCTCTGCTACGTGTTCCACATCATGAACGCCTGGGAGAGCGCCGACGGCAACACCGTGCACCTCGACGGTGGTCGTCACGCCTCGATGTGGAAGGGCGGCGCCGACAAGTTCGAACCGTGCTACATGCATCGCTGGTCGTTCGACCTCACGACCGGCACCGTCACCGAACAGCAACTCGACGACGTGTCGCACGCGTTCCCGCGCATCGACGATCGGCGGACGGGGCTCACGAACCGCTACGGATGGGCGGTCGGCCCGCGACCCGGTTCCGACACGACCAGCATGAGCGCGCCGACGAATCTGATGAAGTACGACGTGCAATCTGGGCAGCGCACCATGCACGACTTCGGCCCGACGATCATGAGCGGTGAGCCGGTGTTCGTGCCGGCGAGCGAGTCGGCCGGTGAGGACGAGGGATATCTCGTCACGTACCTGTACGACACGAGCACCGAGTCGTCGAGCTTCGTCGTCCTCGATGCTGCCGACATGAGCGCCGCGCCGATCGCCACTGTGCCCCTGCCGCAGCGCATCCCGCACGGCTTCCACGGCAGCTGGTTCTCCGACGAGTGACCGGCCGGGCCCGGTGGCCGGGCCCGGTGATCAGGCCCGGTGATCAGGCCCGTCGTTCAGGGGGTGAAGAGCGACTCGTCGGGTGACGACAGGTGGCTGATCAGATCGAGATCGATGTCGGCCCCACGGAAGCGGGCGACAGCGCCATCGTCGAGTACGCAGTACTGCTTGGTGCCGCCGCTCAACGCGATCTCGACGCAGGTGGCCGTGGTGCCGGCGATGTCGTCGACCGATGCAGTGGACGGACCGATTCGGGCGGCCGCGTCGCGCCGCAGTCGCTTGGCCATGTCGCCGAACGCGAATTCGGGAGTGAGGCCGGTGTCACTCACCCGTGCCGCTTGCACACCCGACTCGCAGATGCTCGTGTCGAGCGCGCAGGTGCGGCTGGAGGAGCCGTCGTCGATGAACCGCACCTGACCGATCGTGACCGAACGGCGCGCTCCGTTCTGGGTGACGGTGGCGGCCGAGACGATGCCGCCGAACTTCAGCGTCGCCTGGTACGAGGCGGTGAAGGTGGCGCCGCCCACGGTGTCGAGCAGGTCGAGCACGGTGTCGATCGCGGCATCGCCCGTGGAGGTGCCGACCACGGTGGGCGACTCCTCGAAGTAGGGCCGCTCACCCGTCGCGCACCCGGCGACCACGAGCAGCGAACTCAGCGTGAGGGCGAGGGTCGTCCGGCGGCGCAACGTCATCTCGACCGAGCGTATCGACCAGGCCGTCCGTCCGGCGGCGGCGCGGGCCGACGGTGAAGAGACGGACGAACGTCAGGAAGGCCACGAGGCCGACGATCCCGATCACGCCGACGCGCACCGGCATGGTGCCGGCATCGGTGCCGGCGCGCAGGCCGTGCATCGCTACTGCCCACAGGAGTGGGTACGACAGCAGGTGGATGCCGCGCCACCATCGCCGGGGGAGACGGCCGCGGAGCCATGACGACACCTGCACCGCGACGAGCAGGTAGAGCGCGACCACTCCCCAGGTGATCGCGCCGGGGCGATAGTCCATGGCCATCGGGACGAGGATCTCGCGCCATCCGATCACCATGTAGTTGTCCGCGACGAGCGCGCCGAGATGGATGGCGGTGAACACCACGGTGAGCAACGCGAGATGGCGGTGCAGCTCGAGCAGCCATCGCGGGAGACCCCGTCGCTCGACCAGGCGGGTGACGCCGAGGATGCCCCAGATGACGGTGCAGGCCAGGAGGACGAAGGCCACCCACCCGCTCGACCGGGAGATGTACCAGGCGAGCTTGTCGCTCATCCGGCGAATCCGGCCAGCGCCGTCGACGTGCCGAGCGCCGTCGACGAGCCGTCGGCGTGCATCACCAGGCACGAGGTGCGCTCGAAGCAGCGCGTGAGCGCCGGGTCGACGAACGGCACCTTCGACAGTGCATCGGCCCACGCCGCAGTGTCGGCGACGACGGTGACGCCGACCACATCGGTGGTGGTGCTCGCCCCCGTCGCGGGGGCGATCAGATGGTGATGCGGGCGTTGACCTAGGCGCCACCGGCGACGCAGGGTGGTGCTGGTGGCCACGCCACCGTCGACGAGTGCCACGGACGCGATCGGCTGTTCGGTGCGCGGGTCCTCGATCTCGATGATCCACGCCTCGCCGTTGGGCGGGGTGCCGGCCACGCGGATGTCACCCCCCACCGACACCAGCGCTCCCTCGGCGCCGAGGTCGATCAGTCCGGCCACCGTGAGGTCCGCGGCGAGTCCCTTCCCGATGCCACCGAGGTCGAGGTGCACCCCGATCGGGAGTTGGACGACCCCGGTGGATTCGTCGAACGAGATGCCCGAACAACCGGGCGCTGGCACCAGCGTGGGGGCAGTGCCACCGCCGCGCTCGCGCACCACCTCGATCGTGTCGTCGTAACCCAGACGCAGCAACGAATCGTGCACGGTGGGATCGAAACAGCCGTCGGTGACCAGCCACGCCGAGCAGGCGGCGCGGACGGCGGCGACGGTGTCGTCGCTCACGACGAGCGGCGCGCCGAGCGCACCGTTCAACCGGCTGATCTCGGAGTCGGGCAGGAACCGGCTCCAGCGCGACTCCAGCTGTGCGATACGCGCGTGGGCCCACCGCACGAGCGCCGAGTCGCCGCCGATGATGGTGACGGTGACGTCGGTGCTCATCGCGCGGAAGGCGAGGTGCGAGGCGGTGGCGCGCAAGTGCACCTGGGTCATGACGTGCCCCGCGAGGTGTCGTCCGGTGGGGCAGTGAGCACCGGCAGGGTGGGCGGCGGCGGGGGCGGGGGCGCCACGGT
>Ga0105047_10010479_pt1 | contig 15142 bp, 12 predicted proteins | sample MAT04_FD_78384 | JGI IMG/M metagenome (GOLD analysis project Ga0105047, IMG submission 78384) | Freshwater microbial communities from Lake Fryxell liftoff mats and glacier meltwater in Antarctica - MAT-04 (megahit assembly) | ecosystem: Environmental > Aquatic > Freshwater > Ice > Liftoff... | reverse complement strand
GCTGATAGAGCCACAGGAGATAACCGGCGGCCAGCACCGTGCCGAGGGCCGCCACCACCATGAACCCACGGAACACAGCCACCTGGCTCCAGCCGAAGAAGAGGGTGGCGCGGTCGGGGTACTTGGGACTGTAGGCCGAAAGAATGGCCGGGAACTCACCCCAGAACCCGGCGAGGCCGGGAAGGCCGAGCGACGCCATGGTGGATAGGCCGAGCACCCAACCCATGCGCGGCGCCGAAACCAGCATCCCGCCGAGGCGTTTGATCTCGAGCGTGTGGTAGCGGTCCTTGGCCGACCCGGCGATGAAGAACAACATGCCGGTGATCAAGCCATGCGCCACCATGCCGAAGATGGCGGCGTTGATGCCGAAGTCCGTGAGGGTGGCGATGCCCAGCATCACGTAGCCCATGTGGGCCACGGACGAGAACGCGATGAGCCGTTTCATGTCGGTCTGGGCCAGACAGCAGAGCGCGCCATAGATGATGCCGATCGAGGCCACGAGGCCGATCACCGGAGCCCAACTCTCCGCCGCCTGCGGAAGGATCGGCAGGGCGATGCGGATGAAGCCGTAGGTGCCGAGCTTCAGCAGCACCGCGGCCAGGATTACGGAGCCAACGGTGGGCGCCTGCGTGTGGGCGTCGGGTAGCCAGGTATGGAAGGGGAAGATCGGCACCTTGATGCCGAAGCCGATGAACATCCCCCCGAAGATCACCACGGCGGTTCCCCAAGGAATCGAGCGCCCGTTCTCCGTGAGTAGACGCATGTCGAAGGTCTCGAGGGCGAGGCCCGTCGTTGCGTCCTTGGTGAGGAAGAACACCGCCAGGAAACTGATGATCATCAGGGCCGACCCGAACAACGTGAAGAGGAAGAACTTGATCGAGGCGTATTGCCGGTTCTCGCCACCCCACACGCCGATCATGAAGTACATCGGAAGCAGCACGATCTCGAAGAACACGAAGAACAAGATGAGGTCGTGGGCGATGAAGCTGCCGAGCATGCCGGTCTCGAGCACGAGCAGCAAGATCATGAACGCCTTGGCGTTCCCCGGGTGGGGGATGTGGTTCCAGCTGTAGATGATGCAGAGCGGCACCACGAACATGGCCAGGTAGAACATCGGCAACGAGATGCCGTCGAGGCCAACAATCCAGCGCGAGTGGATGAATGGGATCCACTCTGCGTCGACCACCCCTTGGAGCGTCTTGGCATCGCCGTAGTCGAACTGGGTGTGGATCACCACGCCGACCGCAGCGGTGAGCAGCGAGGCGACGAGGGCGATGCCCTTGTGGAGGTCCTCGTTGGCTTTGGGGATCAGGAGCATCACCAGTACGCCGATCATCGGCAAGAAGACGGCGTAGGTGATGGGGCTGGTCCAGAACTGTCCGCTGGTGAGGTTCATGGTCGGGTTTCCTGGAAGGGTGGCAGGGCGAGAGCGGGAGTGGGCACGGTTCGTGCCGGGGAACGGGGGGCGATCACTTCACGAACACCACGATCATCCCGGCGAAGACGACGGCGCCGCCGAAGAGCCAGGCGCCGTATTGCTGCACCTTGCCGGTACCGAACAGGGTGCGGAGGAACTGCCCGCCCTCGTTCGACACGGCGCCGGTGCCGTTGATGGCGCCGTCGATGCCCTTCTGGTCGACGTACTTGTAGGTGAGGTCACCGAACTTGCGGGCACCGATACCGAACGCGTTGACGATGCCGTCGAGCACGTGCATGTTGAACCAGTAGCTCGCCCGCGCCATGGGTCCACGGATGCCGTCACGCACTCCTTGTTCATAGATCTTGTCGAGGTAGTACTTGTTCTCGAGAAGCCGATAACCGAAACGCGCCGCACCCGGTTTCGCGGTGGCACCTCTTGCGATACCGACGGTGAGGTACCGCTTCATGATCTGCCACCCGGCGACGGCGAACAAAAGGGACACACCGGCCACGATGAGGTTGAACTTGGGATGATCGATACCTTCGACGAACACCCAGGTGGGCTCGACGAAGTGTTCGAAGCGGACCGCCACCTTCTCGGTGACCGAGGCCCCGAGGAAATCGGTGAAGTACTTCGGGATGTTGAAGAACACGGCGATGAAGGCCAGGAAGGTGAGAATCACCAGGGGTGCGGTCATCACCTTGGGTGATTCGTGGGGATGCGCGTGGCCGCGGTACTCGCCCTTGAAAGTGAGGTGGTAGGCGCGTGTCATGTACGACGCAGTCATGCCGCCCACCACGAGGCCCATAGCCAGAATGCCGTAGTAGGGCTTGCCATTCTGACCCTGTTGGGCGCCAGCCAGGATCTCGTCCTTCGACCAGAAGCCCGACATGATCGGCACGCCGGCCAACGCCCAGGTGCACAGCATGAAGGTGCGTTTGGTGATCGGCATGTATTTCTCGAGCCCACCCATCTCGCGCATGTCGAACGTGTGGTGGCAGGCATGGCTCACCGATCCGGCCCCCAGGAACAGGCAGGCCTTGAACATGGCGTGGGTGAAGAGATGGAAGATGGCGGCGGTCCAGGCGCCCACCCCGAGGGCCATCACCATGAAGCCGAGCTGGCTCACCGTGGAATAGGCCAACACCTTCTTGAGGTCGTGTTGCACGAAGGCCAGGCTGGCCCCCACCAAGGCGGTGATCGCCCCGATGATGGCGACGTAGTTGCCCACGGGCGCCCAGTTCCCCCCGTTGCCGATGTTCATGCCGACGTAGAACGTGGGGTACATGCGGGCGACGAGGTAGACGCCCGCCACCACCATCGTGGCGGCGTGGATCAAGGCCGAGACGGGCGTGGGGCCGGCCATGGCGTCGGGCAGCCAGGTGTGGAGCGGGAACTGCCCGGACTTCGACGTGACGCCGAAGAACAGCAACAACGACCCGAGGAACAGCAGGCTCGTGTTGGCCCCTGAAGAGCTGGCGTACTCGTTGATGTGGAACACGTTGAAGCTGCTGCCGCCGGCACCGAAGAACAACACCACCACACCGAGAATCAGACCCACGTCTCCCACACGGTTGGTGAGGAACGCCTTCAGGGCAGCGTCGGTGTTCTTCTTCTCCTCCCACCAATGGCCGATCAACCCAAAGGAGCAGACGCCGACCAGTTCCCAGCCCGTGAGCATCTGCAGCGTGTTGTTCGACAACACATAGAACAACATCGCCGCCGAGAACAGGCTGAGGAATGCGTAGTAATGGACGAAACGAACGTCGCCTTTCAGGTACGCCGTGGAGTACCAGTGCACCAGCATCGAGATCAGGGTGACGGTGATGAGCATCATCATCGACAGGCCATCGACGATGGTGCCAGCCTCGAACGTGTGCGACCCGATCTCGAACCAGGTGACGCTGGTGCACACGGGCGGCACGCTGTGATGCTCTTCGACGGCGGCCCCGCCGGCTGCCGCACCGGCGGCAGGCTCATCACCCGATAGCAGCACCGTGCCACCAGCGAGTTCCATCGAACCCGATCCGGCGCCGTGTTCGGAGGCGCCGGCGGGCTCAGCTGCGGGGGTCGGCGAGGGGGTCTCTCCACCGTGATCGGTGGTGCCCTCGGCAGCAGGCGCTTCCGTTCCGTGCTCACCGGCCGCAGCCGCGCCGTGGGCGCCTTCCCGTTCGGCGTTCGACGGCCCGAAACAGGCGGCTTCGGCCGCGACGTATTCCGGGGTGTCGTGGGCCGGGGGGGCGTTGGTTCGGGCGATCCATCCGTAGCCGATACCCAACGACATGAAGAAGCACACGGTGATGGCGATGATGCCAATGGCCGCGACGGCCTTCTCTCCGGCCACCTTCATCAGCTTCTTGGAAAGCAGGAGGTGGAACAGGAAGGTGCCCGTCATGATGAGCGGGATGAGGAACGCCCATTGCATGAGCGTGACCGTCCAGGCAGGGGCGGACCCGGCAGCGGCGTCGGAGGCGGCGAGGAGCATCGGATGCATCAGCCCTTGAGGGCGTCGACCTTGTCGACGTCGATCGATCTGCGGGTGCGGTACAGCATGAGGATGAGGGCCAGTCCAACGCCCACCTCAGCAGCGGCCACGGTGATCACGAAGAGCGCAAACACGGCGCCGTCGGCATGACTCGCATTCCCTTGGTTGTGCATGGCGTTGAAGGCCAGGAAGTTGATGTTGACCGAGTTGAGAATCAGCTCGATCGACATGAGCACGGCCACGCCGTTGCGCCGAGCGAGCACCCCGTACACCCCGATGGCGAAGAGGGCCGCGCCCAAGAACAGGAACTGGTTGACGAGCATCGGTCAGTCCCTCCTGGCCAGCACGATGGCACCGATGAGGGAGGCGAGGAGCAGGATCGAAACCGCTTCGAACGGGATGAGAAAGTTGCCGAAGATGGAGTCGGATACTTGCTGGGTGCTCTGCACCACGAGGTCACCCTTGTCGGTGAGCCGTTGATCACGGAACGAGTCCCACAGCACATAACCCATGAGGGCCAGCAACGGGACGGCCACGGCGATGGCCACGCCGCGCTGATCGTTGTCGAGGTGAGCGTCAGCGCCGATCGGCGCTCGTGTGAGCATCACGCCGAAAAGGAACAGCACCACGATCGCGCCGATGTAAACCAGAACCTGGGTGACGGCCAAGAACTCGTTGCCGAGCAAGATGAAGTTTCCCGCCACACCAGCCAGCACGAGCACAAGCCACAATGCCGCGTGCACCACGTTCTTGGTGGTGACCACACGAATTGCGGCGTAGATCATGATCGCCGCGAGGATGCCAAACGCGACGTTCTGCGGCAGGTATTCGGGCGCGGCGGCCAGTATCGGCGCCGATGTGGTCGTGGCGGCGTGCATCAGCCCGGCACCTTCTTCACCTTCTGCTCCGAGCCGGCCTCGTAGGGCTCGAAGTCGGGCACGGTCTCGAACCATTCACCGAGCCGCTCCTTCTCGTGGAGCAGGTTCTTGATGTCGAACTCGGAGTACTCGTATTCCGGGCTCCAGAAGAGGGCGTCGAAGGGGCAGACCTCCACGCAGATCCCGCAATACATGCAGAGGGAGAAGTCGATCGAGAAACGGTCCAGCGCGTTCTTCTGGCGCGGTTTGCCGCCTTCCCTGCGGGGCGGGGCGAGGTATTTGTGGGCCTCGATGTAGATGCACCAATCAGGGCACTCCCGGGCGCACAGCATGCATGACGTGCAGTTCTCCTCGAAGAGCGTGATCACCCCGCGTGATCGGGGGGCGGGCTCCTCTTTCTCGTGGGGGTATTGCACCGTGACAGGCCCACCACCCTTGGAGTCGGGTTTGAGGGTGTTCACCATCTCCTTGAAGGTGACACCGAGTCCGATGAACATGCCCTTGCCGGGGATCTGCGGTTTCTTGGGCATCACCACACCACCTTTGCAATCGCGGTGAAGCTGACCCACACCAGACAGGTGGGGATGAGGTACTTCCAGCACACCTTCTGGAGCTGGTCCTCGCGAAAGCGGGGATACGTGAACCGGAACCAGAAGATGAGGAACGACACCAGCATGATCTTGGTGAACAACACTGCCGGGCCGATCAACCAGAACGCCGTGGAGGTGTACAAGTCGCTGTTGGATGCAACGAACGGCAGGCTCCACCCTCCGAGGAACAGCACCGAGGCCAACGCCGCGAAGGCGAAGGCGGTAGCGAACTCACCCATGAAGAAGAACAGGAACCGGAAGCCGGAGTACTCCACCTGATAGCCGCCGACCAGCTCGGATTCCGCCACCGGCATGTCGAACGGAGGCTGGGTGAGCTCGGCTTGGGCGGCGGCGAGGAACACGAGGAACATGGGGAACTGCGTGAGCAGGAAGAGCGGGAAGGGCACCACGCCGAACAGTTTGAAGTCGGCTTGGGCGGCAATGATCCCGTTGAGGTTCATCGTGCCGGCCTGGATCACCACGCCCACTACGGCGAGCACCATGGGGAGTTCGTAGGCGATGAGCTGGCCTGCAGCCCGGATACCGGACATGAGGGCGAACTTGTTGGCCGACCCCCATCCCGCCATGAGAATGCCGATCACCGACACCGAGCTCATGGCAAGGGCGAAGAACACACCCGTGTCGAGGCTTTCCACCACCACACTCGGGCCGGCGGGGATGATCACGTAGAGCAGGAACGTCGAGATGAGCACCACCATCGGCGCCACCTTGAAAACGAAACGGTCGGCGGCATCCGGGATGATGTCCTGTTTCTGGATGAACTTGGCGCCGTCGGCGAGAAGTTGCAGCAAACCCTTGGGGCCGGCTTCCTGCGGGCCGAGCCGGCTTTGCATCCAGCTCATCACCTTGAACAGGAACACGATGCCAAGGATGAGCGCTGTGGTGGGCACCAACACCGCCACCACGCCAACCTTGATCAGCGTCGCCGCCCAGTAAGGCGGGTCGAGGCCGGCAAGCACGGGCGCGCTCCCGAGAACGCCAAACGGGGACACGCTCACCGGTCGATGTCTCCGAGGATGAAGTAGAGGCTGGCCAAGATCGAGATGACGTCGGGCACGTAGACGCCCTTGCACAACCACGGCACGATCGAGATGTTGTTGAACGATGCCGACCGGATCTTCACTCGGAACGGGTTGAGGTCGCCTTTGCTCACGAGGTAATAGCCCATCTCGCCGAGCGGGTTCTCGGTGGCGACGTAGGCCTCACCCTCGGGCACCTTGATGATGCGCGGCACCTTGGCCATGATCGCACCGCTCGGGATCGTGTCGAGGAGCTGGTCGACGATCTTGGCCGCTTCGCGGGTCTCTTGGAGGCGGATCCACGATCGGCTGAACGAGTCGCCGTCGGGGTGGGTCCACACGGTCCAGTCGCATTTGTCGTACACGAGGCCTGGCGGGCAGTTGTCGCGGCGGAGATCCCAGTCGATGCCGCTGCCGCGGGCATTGGCGCCGGAGAGCCCGTAACTCTCGGCCACGTGAGGCGGGATGATGCCGATGCCGCGGGTGCGGGCTTGGAAGATCTCGTTGCCGATGAGGAGGTCTTCTACCTGGTCACAGAACTTCTGCACCTTCACCATGGCGGCCTTCGTTTCGGCGATCCAGCCCTTCGGGAGATCGTCCTTGAGGCCACCGATACGGTCGAAGTTGGGGTGGAACCGACCGCCGGTAACGGCCTCCACCTGGTTCAGTACATGTTCGCGATCGCGGAACGCGTAGAAGCCAACCGTGATGCCGCCGAGTTGGATGCCAAGGTCGCCAAGGAAGAGGGCAATGTTGCCGATCCGACTGAGCTCGAACAGGATCGTGCGGATGTGCTGGGCACGGGGTGGTGCCTCGATCCCCATGAGCTTTTCCGCAGCCAGGATCCACGGCACCTCGTTGGCGAAGCTACCGAGCCAGTCGATGCGGTTCACCAAGGTGGTGACCTGGGGGTAGGTACGTACCTCGCAGAGCTTTTCGTAGCCGCGGTGCATGTAGCCGGGCATCGGCTCGCAGCTGATCACCCGCTCGCCGTCGAGCTTGGCCAGAATCCGGAGGGTGCCATGGGTGGCCGGGTGCTGCGGACCCATGTTGAGGGTCATGCCCTCGCTCTCGAACTCGAGGTTCACTCGAGCGTCGGCGGCCTGGTTCGAGATGTAGGCGAGTTGGTCTCGTTCGGATACCGGAGCGGCCATCGCTACTCGCCTCCCTCTTCGTCGGCCACACCAGGCATGGGTTCGACGTCGATGATGCCTGGCCACGGCTTCACCCGGCGAGCGAGTAGGGGGAAGTCCTTTCGGAGCGGGTTCCCCTCAAAGCCTCCGGGCAGATAGAGGTGCTTGAGGTGGGGGTGACCGTTGAACGAGAACCCGTACATCTCCCAGCACTCCCGTTCATGCCAGTTGGCCCCGGCATACACCGTGCTCCACGTGCCGACGGAGAGATCGTCGTCGGGAAGATCGGCTTTGAACGTGATGCCGATGTGATCGGTGAGGCTGTACACCCGGGCGAACACCTGAAAGCGCGTGTCGCCTCCGGCATAGCCCGACGCCATGGGCGGCAGCTCCTTCGGCAGCGTGCCATGCACGGTGATGTCTTCCTGGCTGTCCATGTCGCGCCCGAACGGCGACGGGAGCCAGTCGAGACCCGAGAGGAAGTCGAAGAAGCGGAACTTCATCTTCCGGCTCACGATGTCGGCTACCGATGGCCACGCGTCTCGTGTGACGCGCACCCAGAGATCGTCGCCGACCCGGATGTGGGAACCCACGATCTCGCTGCCGAGCTCTTCGGTCAGACGGCCGAGGAGCGCCTCACGCACAGCGTCGCGCGGCGCTTCGGGCTCGGCGGCCTCGGCGGGGGAATCGGGCGGGGCGTCAACCGACGACAATGGGATCTCCCCGGAATCGATCGGCGGGATCCTCGTTCTGGATCCGCTCCTGGAGCAGCACGATGCCTTCGAGCAAGGCCTCCGGGCGAGGCGGGCACCCCGGGACGTAGACGTCGACGGGGATGATCTGATCGACACCCTTGGTGACGGAGTAGGAGTCCCAGTAGGGCCCGCCGCAGTTGGCACACGACCCCATCGAGATCACGTACTTCGGATCGGGCATCTGCTCGTAGAGCCGGCGCACGGCGGGAGCGAGTTTGTCGGTGACGGTGCCGGCGATCACCACGAGGTCGGCTTGACGGGGGCTCGCCGGAAACGGGATCACACCGAGGCGCATGACGTCGTAGCGCGGCGACGCGAACGCTGCGCCCATTTCGATGGCGCAGCAGGCAAGCCCCCACTGGTAACACCACAGCGAGTATTTCCGGCTCATGTTGAGCAAGTAGTTCAGCTTCTTCGGAACCTTGCCCGAGGCAACGAGACCCATCAGCTCGCCCTGCCAATTCGTTCTTGCCCTGTGGTTACATCCACTGCAAGACCTTCTTCCGCCAAGCGTAGGCAAGACCGATCGCCAAGATGGCGATGAAGATGAGCATCTCCACCAGCCCGAACACACCGTAGGCCTCGAGCCTCGTGGCCCATGGGAAGATGAACACCGCCTCCACGTCGAACATCACAAAGAGCAGGGCGAAGACGTAGTACCGGATCTGTGCCTGACTCCAAAGAAAACCCGCCGGATCCACACCGGATTCATAGGTGAGGTACTTCTGGGTCTGGTACGTGCCGCCACGAGGAGGCGAGGGGCGCACCAAGCTGCCGGCGCCGAGCATCACGCCCACCATCCCGAGCGCGAGGAGGCCGAACACTGCGACCGTGAGCCACTGGCTGAGGAACTCGGCGTATGTCGGCGCGGTGGCCGCAGATCCGCTCATCGTTCAGCGAATCTAGTGAACGCGAGCACAAAGCTCGAAATCGCGAAAAGCGTCCGAACCAGGTTTCGCGGCGCCTTTCGGAGATAGGCGACAGGTGCCGCGAGCGGCTGTGGGGACGCGGGCCGACACGCCGGGCCGACACGCCGGGCCGACACGCCGCCGAGTCACACCAATCTCCGCGGCACGCAGAAGTTCGGCACGCCATGGCCTTGCGCCACGGAAAGATGAAATGGGCCATTTGACCCAGGATTGACTCAAGGCACCTGCATGGGGGGGCCGACAAGCATGCATGCACCTCGCCGCCGATCCTCTCACTTGGACCGCCTTTGTCCGCAGCCCCCACGGCATCGCCGCGGCCTTCGCCGCCACCGTAGCCTTGTTGTTGGTGGGGTTGGAGGCGGAGCCGCCGGAGCCGACCTTCGCCTTGACCCAACTCCTGCTGGTCTTCATTGCCCTTGGGTGTGTGGCATCGATGGCTTTTCGAGATCGGCACAGCAGTACCTCGCCCATCGGCGCATAGGACGGTCCCGCTGACAGCGCCCTGACGGGGGCGGCTCGGTGCCAGGGACCGGCGGAGAGCCGATGTACTTCGACGATCCCCTCGTCGTCGGCCTGGCGCAGTCGAGCACCAAACCCCCGGCCGACAGAAGCGTGTACCGACAGGCGTGGAGGTCGTGGCCCCGGCCTCCACGCGCCTCCGCCGATATGTTGCGGCCGGTCGAACGCGGCTCTGCCCTGCCGACCACCTGCACTGCCGACCACCTGCCTTGACCTCGCCGAGCACGAGGGTGCGTCCGCCCTTCCGCGCCAACACGTCGGCCCCATGGTTGAGGATCCTGTAGTGGAACGCCAGAGACGGTTTCCATCACCTCGAATCTGGTTCGGTTGCCGTGCAACACGTCGACGTGCCGCTCTACCCATCCACCCTCGGCGAGGACCGACATCGGATGGGCCGTTCCAGAACGTGGGCGGCCGACTCGCCGGCGTACCCCCCCAACACCACGCACAGATCGAGTGTCAGGCGAGAGTCGGTGGCACCCCAGAAGTGGGCAGCGGTTCGGCAATCGAAGGGCTGTCCCACGGCCGGCCCTGCGGAGGGGAACATCTCTGGATGCCGGATGCTTGTCCCTATGCGCCGGATGCGTGTCCCTACGCGCCGGATGCGTGTCCCTATGCGCCGTCCCTATGCGCCGTCCCTATGCGCCGTTCGCGTAGAGGTCGGCGCGAATCGGGGGCGGCGCAGGTTCACGTCGGGCACCGCTCGAAGACGGCGTCAGGGCTCGGACGGGACCGAGCCAAAACCCCGCTTGTGTCGGGCGCGTGTCCACAGGGCGTGGCGGTACCCGCCGGTGCCCCGGGGCTGTCACCTCGCGACACGCCCCACCGGCTCAGGGGCCGGTCGGACCCGCCGGGAGCCCCGGGTTGACCCCCGTGGGGAAACCGGTCGGCGGCAACGAATCTGCGGCCACGGGCTCCCGCACCAGCGCCGGCGTTCCTTCGCCCGCGACGCGGTCGAGGCCGTTCGGAAGTACGCCGAATCCGATCGTGGCGATGACGCAGGCCCAGAGGGCGAGGCCAGCTGCGAACGGCACGCGGATCCGTGAGGAACGAAGCGCCGGCGTGGCGGCTTCGGCGTCGGACTCGGCCATGTACATCGCCACGATGATTCGGAGGTAGATGAACGCGCTGATGGCCGCCGACAACATGCCAACGAGGGCGAGGTGCCAGGAGCCAGCCTCCACGGCGGCGTTCACCGTGCCGAACTTGGCCACGAAGCCGCTCGTGAGCGGGAAGCCCGATTGGCCGAGCAGGAACACCACGAACATGCCGGCCAGCAGCGGGTTGGTGCGGGCGAAGCCTTTGTAGTCGGCCAATTCATGTCGGCCGTCGCCTTTGCGGCCGGCCAACGTGGCGATGCCGAATGAGCCGACCACCATGAAGGTGTAGCTGGCGAGGTAGAACAACACGGCCGACACCCCTCGGGGCGTGGCGGCCTGGAGCGCCATGAGCATGAAGCCGGCGTGGTTGATCGAGGAGTAGGCCAGCGCCCGCTTCACGTTGGTCTGGGTGATGCCCATCACGGCGCCCACCAACATCGATGCGGCGGCGAGGGCATAGACAACCGGCTGCCAGTCGGCGGCGTATTGCCCGAAGGCGAGGAAGTACACCCGAATGAGACCAGCGAATCCGGCCGCTTTCACACCCGATGCCATGAACGCCGCCACGGGTGACGGGGAACCGTCGTACACATCGGGGCTCCAGGAATGGAATGGCACCGCGGCCACCTTGAATCCGAGGCCGACCAACATCAGGCCGAGCCCCAGCAGCAGGAGCATGTTGTGGGTTTCGACGGTCTTGGCGAGGAAGTCCTTGATCAGCACCAGGTTGGTGGAACCGGTGGCGCCGTAGATCATGGCGACGCCATACAGAAAGAACGCCGAGGAGAACCCGCCCAAGACGAAGTACTTGAGGCCGGCTTCCTGGCTCTGCACCCGCTTCAGGTGGATGGCGGCAAGCACGTAGACGGCGATCGACAAGGTTTCGAGGCCTAGGAAGAGCACGATCAGATCGTTCGACATCGCCATGATCACGCCACCGCAGGCCGAGATCAGCATGAGCACGTAGTACTCGGGGCCGTCGATCCCCTCACGGCGCAAATAGTCGTCGGCCAGCAAGGCCCCCAACACGACCGATACGCAGATCAGGAGGGTGATGAAGACCGAGAAACCATCGATGCCGATCGCCCCACTCACGGCGGAGAATGGTCCGTACGGAGGTGCGATCTCGATGCGGCCGACATCGGCCCACCCGTGCACCCGGCCCCAGAGGGGAATCGCCGTGGCCATCGCGCCGGTGGCCACCAGCACGGTGTAAATGGCGTACGAACTCCGACCCACCTTCCCGCGGGCCAGCGAGGTGAGCGTGATGAGCACCACCGCACCGAGACCGAGCACCATGAGCGGCAGCAGCGCCGTCCATTCGATATCGGGAATGGTGACCGTGCCGCTAACCGTGCCCGAAGGCACGGCCGAGGTGGTGTTGGGCAGATTGAGACCGGGGGGAAGCTGGGCGTTCCCTCCTGCGGTCTGGGCAAGGATCGCGAGCGACATCAGTGACCCCCTCCCCCGCTGGTGGTGCCACCGGAGTCGGAGCCATCCGATGCCCCAGCGGGCTTTCCTGCGACGGGCAGCAGATCGTTGCCGTGTTGCGACACGGGGGCGGTCCAACCGGGATTGGCTTCCTCCACGTGCACGATCAGTGCTCGAACTGCTGGCTCCATGCGATCAACCAGCGGCTTGGGGTAGATGCCGAGGCCAATGATCAGGAGAATGAGCGGCACCATCACGAACTTCTCCGCCAGCGTGAGATCGGGGAAGGTGGCGTTGGCTTCATCAGGCTCGCCGTGGAAGACCCTCTGGTAGGCCCAGAGCAGGTAGAGCGCCGCGAAGATCACACCCGACGCGGCCACCACGGCCCACACCGGATGCGCCACGAACGTGCCGAGGAGCACGAGGAACTCTCCGGGGAACCCATTGAGACCGGGCAACCCGATCGACGCCAGCATCACCAACGTGAAGACTCCGGCGAACACCGGCGCCACCTTTTGGATTCCACGAAGCTCGCTGATCTCGTAGGTGTGACGACGGCTGTAGAGGAACCCGAGCAGGATGAACAGTGCGCCGGTGGTGATGCCGTGGTTCACCATCACCAGCAAGGCTCCGATGATGGCCTGGGGGTTCAAGGCGAACAGTCCGAGCACCACGAAGCCCATGTGCGCCACCGACGAGTAGGCCACCACACGCTTGAGGTTCTTCTGCATGGCGGCGACGATCCCGCCGTAGATGATCCCGGCCACGCCCAGGGTGAGGAACACCCAGGCGAACTGCCGGCTTTGCACCGGGAACAGGTAGAGCCCGAAGCGCAACATCCCGTAGGTGCCGAGTTTGAGCAGCACACCGGCAAGGTCGACCGATCCTGCTGTGGGTGCCTCCGTGTGGGCGTCAGGCAACCAGGTGTGGAACGGGAACGCCGGAGTCTTCACCATGAAGGCGGCCATGAAACCGAAGAACATCAGGGCGCCGACCCAACCGGTGGGGATCTTGCCAGAGGTGGCGATCTTTACGAGGTCGAAGGTGACAGTGCCACCGTCGCCCGCCTTCACGGTGAAGGCAAGCGACACGAGCGACACCAGCATGAGTACCGATCCCACCATCGTGTACAGGAAGAACTTGGTGGCGGCGTAGACCCGTCGGCCGTGGCCCCACTTGCCGATCAACATGTAGAGCGGCACCAGCGTGAGCTCGAAGAAGACGAAAAACGCGAACAGGTCGGTGGCGAGGAATACGCCCATGCACCCGATCTCCAACGCCGTGAGCCAGAAGTAGTACCCCTTGGGGTTGTGGTCTGGTTGGGTGGCCAGCAGCGAAATCGGGAACAGGATGCCGGTGAGCACCACCAGCCAAAGCGATATCCCGTCGACGGCCAAGGCGAACTTGATGTCGAGCGACTCGATCCAGGTGGCGCTCGATGCGAACTGATAGCCACCGTTGTGGGTGTCGAACTGCGATAGCAGGACCAGCGCCACGAGCCCGGTGGCCACAGCGGTGGCCACGGCGGTGAGCTTCAGGTGCTCGGGTCGGGCCGCGGGGATGCAGAGGATCACCAGGGCGCCGAAGATCGGTACGAGGACGAGCGCCGGAAGGATGGGAAACCCGCCGAGGGCATCGGCGGCTTGGCCCACCGCTTCGGAAGCAAGGATCAGGGCGCTCATGAGAAGCTCAACACCCTCGTGGCCATGAAGGCCACCACCAAGATCGCGCCAACGGCGATGCCCAACGCGTAGGACCGCACGTAGCCGTTCTGCACACCACGCAGCCCGCGTCCGAGGCCCCGCACGAGCACGCCGGTGCCGTTGACGGCGCCGTCGATCACGGTGCGGTCGAACCAGGCCAGACCTTCAGCAAACGCTCGGCCCGGGCCGCCCATGAAGGCCGAAACCACAGCGTCGTAACCCCAGGCCTTCTGGAACAGCGCGGGCTCGAACCGCTCACCCTTGGCTCGGTCACCGTCCTTGAAGAGCGAGCGGGCAACGACGATACCGACGATCGCCATCACCGTGGAGATGCTGGCAAAAACAAGTTTCTCCGTGTAGCTCGCCACATGCGCCGACTTCCCGGCGGGGATCCCGAGACGGGTGATGGGCTCGAGCCAACTCGCCAAGAACTCCGTACCGTGACTGAAGGGGAGGTTGAGTGCGCCCCCGATCGCCGACAAGGCCGCCAACACCACCAACGGAAGTGTCATGTGCCAGCCAGACTCGTGGGGGTGGAAGTGGGGGTCCGCGACGGCCGCGTGCTCCGCGGCGGGAAGCCCGTTCACCAATTCGAGTGTTTCGGACACCGCCGCCTCCACCTCGACCGTCTCGCCGGTCTGCCCATCGATCTCGGTGACCGCAGGCGTGCCGATCTCAAGGGTCTCCCGCTCGGCGTGTTCACCCCATCGGGCCGGCGCGAGGAACACCATGTAGACCTGACGGGTCATGTAATAGGCGGTGAGCAACGCGGCGAAGAGCGTGAGACCGGCCAGCACCGGACTTTTGGCGTAGGCACCTTCGATGATTTGGTCCTTGCTCCAGAACCCGGCGAACGGGAACACCCCGGCAATTGCGAGCCAAGCGACGATGAAGGTGCCGGCGGTGATCGGCATGAGCTTGCGCAATCCGCCCATGAATCGCATGTCTTGCTCGTCGCCCATCCCGTGGATCACCGAACCGGAACCAAGAAAAAGACAGGCCTTGAAGAAGGCATGGGTGATCATGTGGAAGATGGCAGCGGTGTAGGCACCGGAACCAACGGCGATGAACATGAAGCCGAGTTGGCTCACGGTGGAGTAAGCGAGCACCTTCTTGATGTCGAACTGGCTCGTACCCACACAGGCAGCGAAGAGCGCGG
>Ga0105047_10010478_pt1 | contig 15144 bp, 15 predicted proteins | sample MAT04_FD_78384 | JGI IMG/M metagenome (GOLD analysis project Ga0105047, IMG submission 78384) | Freshwater microbial communities from Lake Fryxell liftoff mats and glacier meltwater in Antarctica - MAT-04 (megahit assembly) | ecosystem: Environmental > Aquatic > Freshwater > Ice > Liftoff... | reverse complement strand
CTCGACAACATCCGGTTTATCGGTGGGGGTGCCCAGTCCGACCTGTGGTGCCAGATCCACGCAGATGTGATGGACCGAACCATCGAGCAGGTGGCCGATCCGCTCTACTGCGGGTTGCGCGGCGCCGCGCTGAGCGCCGCAATGACGCTGGGCGAGGTTCGCCAGGACGAGTTGCGGGGGCTGGTGAAGATCGCCAAGTCGTTCAGTCCCGACCCGGCAAACCGCGAGGTGTACGACCGGCTGTACGCCGAGTTCCCTGGGCTCTACGGATCACAGAAGAAGTTCTTCCGGCGGCTCAACAAGTGAGCGCCCTGCCGAAGGCCAGCCACGGGCCACTCGCCAAGTTCGCCGGTACCACTAAGGGACGGGCCAAGTTCTCGGTGAAGGTCGCGGCTGCGGCGCCGCTTCCCGCCGTCGACCGCCTCCTAGCGGGGGCGACCGAGGTCGACATCACTCCGCCCCCGGGCATGCCCAAGGCGGGTTACTCGTCCAACGCCCAGGACGGGCGCGGCTTTCGCACCCGGTTGCGGGCCCGCGTGCTGCACCTCCGCAGCGGACGGTCCTCGATTGCCATCGTGCAATGCGACCTACTGGGCGGCTCCTCGGTGCTGCAGTTCCTGGTGGCCGACGCCATCGCCGCCCGCACCGACATCCCCCTCGCCGGGTTGATGATCGGCGCCACCCACACCCATGCCGGTCCTGGACAGTTCTCGGGCACCGACTTCTACAACCGGTTCGCCTCGAACCGCTCCGGCTTCGATCCGGCCTGGACCCAATTCCTGGTCGAGCGCATCTCGGGCGCGGTCATCGAAGCCTACGAATCGCGGGGCCTGGCCCAGCTCGCCGTTGGCTCGACCGAGGTGTGGGGCCTCACCCGCAACCGTTCGCTCGACCCCCACGTGCAGAACGAAACGGTGCCCGACAAGCGCACCGAACCGCAGCGCAAGTTCGCCGCCATCAACCCGCTGCTGCACCTCATCCGGGTCGACGCCACCCCCGACGACGGGCCGACCACGCCGTTGGGCACGGCCATCGTGTTCAGCGTGCACGGCACCGGCATCTCCCAACACGCGCCCGAGTACAACGCCGACCTATGGGCGTACCTCGTCAACGAAGTGCGCAACCGTATTGCTGCCGAGCGCGGCGTCAGCGGAGTTGTCGGGGCCATGGAGGGCACCCACGCCGACATGGCACCGGCGCTGCGCCCGGGTCGTGCCGGCCACGTCGAGGCGCAACGCCTCGGCCGCGCCATCGGGGGCGAGGCCGCCGATCTGTACGAGCGGCTCGGCGACGAGCTGACCGGTGACGTCGAGCTGGCTGCCGGATTCCGCGAGATCGACATGGCCGGGGGAGCGTCCATCGACGGCATTCGCCTGCCCGACCGCCCCGCCGTCGGCGCCGCGCTCGTCGCTGGTGCCAAGGAGAACCTGACCCCGGTCATCCACCACTTCCCGCCCTTCAAGGCCGGGATGCCCAAGACGTTCGGCACCGACAACCACCACGGGGTGAAGTGGGTGTTGGGCAGTCGCTGGTTGCAACCGGCGATTCTGCCGTTGCGCACCTTTCCCCGCCTCCTCCCGACCCAGTTCCTGCGCATTGGCCATGCCGCCATCCTCGGGTTGCCGTTCGAGGTGACCGTCGAGTCGGGCCGCCGCATCGCTTCGGCCATCGAGCGGGCAACACCCGACAGCGGCATCGACCAGCTGATCGTGTCGTCGGTGGCCAACGAGTACTGCGGCTACGTGGTCACGGCCGAGGAGTACGGGCGGCAGTACTACGAGGGTGGGCACACGCTCTATGGGCCGCGAACCCAGGAGTTCCTCGCCGCCCACGCCGCGCGGCTGGCCGGCGAGGTGCTGGCTGCAGACGAACCCGTGCTCGACGTGGGGGCCGAACGCCGCTGGGACCTCAAAGTCCACCGCTACCTGGCGGCACCCACCGGCACCGGCATCGGTCGGGTTGCTCTCACTGCGCCCCGGTACTTCGACGCCACCGGCGACGAGGACGGCTACTGGGAGTTCCGCTGGCGCGATGTCGCACCCGGCGATCTGCACTGGCACGAGCCCATGGTCCGCGTCGAACAACGCGAGCTCATCGCTGACGTCGATGACTCTGCCGGTGACACTGCTGGCGAGTGGTCGCCGGCCGTGCATCATGACCGCCTTGTCGACGACCAGGGGTGCGATCTCGAGGTCACTGGCCAGGGCCAGGACGCCATTGGATGGGTGTACTCGGCCCGGTGGTTCGATCCGGCATTTCGGGTCGGGCGTCAGCACCGGTTCGTGATCCTCGCCAACGCCGCCGGCACCGAGATCACCTCCGCAGCGTTCGACTGAGATGACCGACACCGATTCGGCCGCCCCTTCGGTGGGCCGCCCCAAGGGAGGAGCGACCCCGCGCGGCGTCGCGCTGGTCATGGTGTCGATCGTGTCGGTGCAGTTCGGCGCTGCGATCGCCAAGGAGATCATCGACATCGCCGGACCCATCGGCACGGTCTTCTACCGGGTGCTGTTCGCCGCCATCGTGCTGTGCGCCGTGACCCGCCCGGCGTTCCGCGGTCGCAGCCGATCGGACTGGACCCACATCGTGGTGTTCGGCGTGGCCCTCGCCGGTATGAACGTCTGCTACTACGCGGCGTTGCAGCACCTCCCGCTGGGCGTGACGGTGACCATTGAGTTCATCGGGCCGCTGTCGGTGGCGATCCTCGGCACCCGGCGCCGCATCGATATCGCCTGGGCGTTGCTGGCCGGAGCGGGTCTGGTGCTGCTCAGCCCCATTACCGGCGTCGAACTCAAGGTGGTCGGCGTGCTGCTGGCGGTCACTGCGGGGGCGTTCTGGGCCGGGTACATCCTCATCAGCGCGCGGGTGGGGGAGCGGTTCGACGGATTGTCGGGGTTGGCTCTGGCGCTGGTCGTCAGCTCGGCGATCACGGCCATCCCGGCGGTGGCAACGGCGGGAACGACGCTGCTGGAGGGCCGCGTCATCGTCATCGGGCTGGTGGTGGCGCTGCTGTCGTCGGCCATTCCCTACGGCTTCGAGCTCGAGGCGTTGCGGTCGTTGAAACCGTCCTCGTTCGCCATGCTCATGAGTCTCGAGCCGGTGGTGGCCGCCATGGCGGGAGCCGTCGTATTGAGCGAGCACCTCGGCGCCCCCGAGCTGATCGCCATCGGGTTCGTGCTGGTCGCCAACGTCGGTGCGGTCGCCACTCGTCGGCAGGGTCAGCCACTGATCGACGAGATCGGTAGCGTCGTTCCATGATCCCCGACGAACGCTGGGCCGAGTTCGAGACGCCCGATGGTGACCAGTGGCGGGTCGACCTGGGATTTCTCGGCTCGGGCTGGAACTGCATCTGGGGGAGCGGTTGTCGCGGCATTGGCCCTGAGGCCGACCCCACGCACGTGTTCGGCTGCTGCACGCTGGGCGCCGAGTTCGCCGATCTCGACGACGCCCGCAACGTGGCGGCCCATGCCGCCTTCCTCGACGAGGAGCACTTCCAGTTCGCCGCCGAGGCGGCCGAGGGCGGCATCTTCGCCAACGAGCAGCGCACTGCCACCCGGGTGATCGACGGCGCCTGCATCTTCCTGAATCGCCCCGGATTCTCCGGCGGTGCTGGTTGCGCCCTGCATCAGGCGGCCCTCGCCGACGACGAGCCGGCCAGCGACTGGAAGCCGATCGTCTGCTGGCAGCTGCCGTTCCGCATCGATGTCGAGCCCGCTACCGAGCTGGTCGCCCAACCGGTGCACATCGTTCGCCGTTGGGCCCGCGCCGACTTCGACGACGACGATCAGACCCCGCCCATCCCGTGGTTGTGCACCGAGGACGACGCCGCCTACCGCGCCGAGGGCTCGGCGCTGCAACGCCATCGCGGTGACCTCGTCGAGCTACTCGGCGAGGAAGCGGTCGCCGCGATCGAGGGCCGCCTGAGCTCAGGTTGAGCTCCCGGCCCCCCGGCTCACCCCGGCCACCGGCCGCCACCGGTTTTTCTGTCACCAACGGACGCCCTGGGTCACTTGGCGTCGGGAAAACGGGGGCGGGAGTTAGGGGAGGCGGAAGCGCTCGATGGCCTCGATGTCCATGTCCACGCCCATGCCGGGGCCGGTGGGCACCGCGATGGTGCCGTCCTGCAACGTGATGGGCTCGGTGACGATGTCGTGCTGATAGAAGCGCTCGCTGGCCGACAGGTCGCCGGGGAGCGTGAACCCGGGCAGCGCCGCGAGGGCCACGTTGGCGGCCCGGCCCAAGCCGGTCTCGAGCATGCCGCCGCACCACATGGGCACGGAGCGTTCGAGGCACCAGTCGTGGATGCGCTTGGCCTCGAGGTAGCCGCCGACTCGACCGGGCTTGAGGTTGACCACCTCGCAGGCCCCAATGGTGACGGCGGTCTCGGTGGCCCGTACCGACACCAGGGATTCGTCGAGGCAGATCGGCGTGGCCAGCCGCTCGGCGGCGCGGGCGTGGCCGAGCAGGTCGTCCTCGTGCAGCGGCTGCTCGATGAGCAGCAGGCCCAGGCTGTCGAGCCGGGAGAGGTGATCGAGATCGTCGAGGGTGTAGGCGCCGTTGGCGTCGACCTGTAGCGCCAACGCCGGGAACTGCTCGCGGACCGCGGTGACGGGGATGACGTCGCGCTTGCGTTCGATCTTGAGCTTCACCCGGCGGTACCCCTCATCAACCCGGGCGGCCACCGCATCGCACAGATCGCCGACCGATCCGGCGATCCCGATGGCGACGCCGGCATCGACCCGGTCTCGGGTGGCACCGAGGTAGTCGGCGAACGATTTGCCGGCGGCGCGCAGCTCGCAGTCGAGCACCGCCATCTCGAGGGCCGACTTGGCCATGCGGTGGCCGGTGATGGGTGCGAGCATGCCGGGCACCGACGCGGAGTCGACGCCGATGGCGCCCACCAGGCGCGGTGCCAGGAACTCCTCGATGGTGCGCCGGGCCGATCCGATGTACTCGGTCGAGTAGAAGGGCATGGCGAACGCCGCGCATTCGCCCCAGCCTTCACCGAGATTGCTGCGCAACCGCACCAGCAACACTTCGCGATCGGCGAGGTGCCCGCCCCCGGCGCGCCACGGCGAACGCAAGGGGAGACTGAGGTGGAACAGGTCGATGGCCTCGATATGCACTCCCTCGGTATAGCCCAACATCGGATAGAACTGGTTCCATGCTGACCATTACCGACCAGGACCGCGTGCGGGTCCTCACCCTCGACCGCCCCGAAGCGCTCAACTCGTTCAACGAAGCGCTCTACGACGCGGTGGCCACAGCTCTCGTCGATGCCGGTACCGACGACTCCGTCGCGGTCGTCGTGATCACCGGCGAAGGGCGGGCGTTCTCGGCCGGCCAAGACCTCCTCGAGATGGGCGATCGCATCGCCAACCCCGACTTCGTGAACGGCACCTACGGGTTCCCGGGGCTCATCGATCAGCTGGCGGCGTTTCCCAAGCCGTTGCTGTTGGCGATCAACGGCCTCGGTCTGGGAATCGGCGCCACCATCATCGGCTTCGCCGAACTCGTCTTCATGTCGACCGACGCCAAGCTCAAGTGCCCGTTCACCTCACTGGGTGTTGCGCCCGAGGCGGCGTCGAGCCTGCTGTTCCCCCAGTTGCTCGGCCACCAGAACGCGGCGTGGGTGCTGCTGAGCGCCGAGTGGATCTCGGCCGCCGAGGCCAAGGACCTGGGCCTGGCCTGGAAGATCACCGAGCCTGCCGAGCTGCTCGAAGTGACCATGGGTCACGCCGCCAAGTTGGCCGCCATGCCCATCAGCTCGCTCATCGCGGTGAAGGCCACCATGACGGCGGGTCGTGTCGAGGCCACCCGGGCCGCTCGCGACCACGAGGACGGCTACTTCCAAAAGCTCATGGGTGGACCGGCCAACATGGAAGCGCTCGGAGCGTTCGCCGAGAAGCGCCCCGCCGACTTCACGACTCTTCCCCCCGGCTGGTAGCTCCGGGGAGCGGGGCGTCGTCATCGGCAGCGTTCGAGGCGAACCCGTGGTGGAACGGGAACCGGTCGAGGTTGCGAATGGCCGGAAACAGGATCGGCCACAACACGACGATGCCGATGGTGGCGGCGCCGCCCGCCATGATCGCCGGGCCCGCGCCCAAGAGCTGTCCCGCGAGGCCCGACTCGAACGCGCCCAGTTCGTTGGAGGCGCCGATGAACACGTTCTCAACCGCGCCGACGCGCCCGCGCACCTCGTTGGGGGTCACCAGTGGCACCAGCGTCGTGCGGATGAAGACGCTGATGGAATCGGCGCCCGACAACACGACGAGCGCGCCGAACGCCACCGCATAGTTGCGGGTGAAGCCGAACACGATCGTGGCCAGCCCGAAGATCCCGACCACGGCGAACAGGGTGGCACCCACGTGGCGGGTGATCGGCCGCAACGCCAGCTTGATGGTCATGGCCGCAGCACCGATGCCGGCGGCGGCCCGCAACCAGCCCAACCCGACCACCCCGACGCCGAGCCGCTGTTCAGCCACCGCGGGCAACAGCGCCACCGCTCCGCCGAACAACACGGCGAACAGGTCGAGCGAGATCGCCCCCAACAGCAGCGGTTCGCGGCGGATCACTCTCAGGCCCTGCAACGCCTCGGACAGGCGGCCCTCAGGGTCGGCCGGGGGATCAGCCTGCGGATCGGGCGGGCCCGGTTTCGTGCCGGACTTCGAGCCGGCCGCCGGGGCGTAGGCGGGATGGATCCGCACCAGCATCACGAGGACGGCCGCCACAGCGAGGCATACGACCGACACTGCGAACGGCACCCAGATGTCGATCGTGTAGAGGAATGCGCCGGCGACCGGCCCGACGATGAGGCCGGCCTGGTAGGTGCCGCTGTAGAGGGCGCTCATCCGGGGAAGCGCCACGGGGGCGACGATGGTCGAGGGAAGCGCCCGGATGGAGGGCGACAGGAAGGCCCGGCCGACGGCGTAGCCGATGACCAGCAGGAAAATCGGTCCGATGGCGGCATCGGCTCGCTTCACCTCGAAGACCAGCGCGACCGAGAATGCCGCCTCGGCGAGCAGGGCGAGGGCGGCCACCTTGCGGCGGTCATAGCGATCGGCGATGGCCCCGGTGAGGAGCACAAGCAGGGCGACCGGGAGGAACTCGGCGAGACCGAGCAGGCCCAGGTCGAGCTCGCGTCCGTTGATGTCGAAGACCCGCTTACCGAGGGCGGTGAACTGGGCGGTGATGCCTATCTCGAGGATGAAGATGGCGAGTAGGAAGATGATCACCGACCGGTTGCGCGCCACATCCTTCAGGCTCGGCATCGGATGCGGCTCGAGAGGGGGCCCGGGCAAAGCGCTGCTCATCGGTCGTAGCGGAAGAGCAGAAACCTTCCCGACGTCGGAGGAATGCAGATCTCGGCCAGGGCGTCGAGCAGCCACCGGGCCTGATCGAGGGTGGTGGTTCCCTCGGGCGACCGCACCACCATGCCGCGACGGGGGTTGTCGGTGAGGATGCGCCAATCGCCCGGGATCTCTCCAGGGGTCTCGAGCAGCGCCTTCTTCGCCTGCATGGCGGCACCGTGCTGGATGCCGATCTCGGTGGGTTCGACGCGCCCCTTCTTGGTGGTGGTCGGCGCCGTCCACGTTCCGAGGGGGACGACCGGACCGCGTTTGGAGAACACGGCGAGCGCGCTGGGGGTGGAGGGCACCGGCACCTCCTCGGGGATCTGGGGCATCACGTTGATCCAGCCGCGGCCCGCAGCGATCTGCTCGTCCATGACGGCGGCGAGGGTCGCAGGGTCGTGTTCGATGACGATGGGAGCGGGACTGGGGGAAGGCATCGGCGGGCAGCCTACGATCTCGCCATGCCCGAGGCCTCCGCAGCTCCCACGGTCATGGGGCCGACCACGCCGATCGATGATCCCGACGACGCCCGCATCGCCGATTTCGTGGGGCTGCGCGACCGCGACCTGCGGTTGCGGGCGAGGGCGACCGCGACCACCGCCGATCCCCAAGAGTCGGTGTTCATCGCCGAGGGCGACCCGGTGGTGGCCCGTGCCGTGCGCGCCGGTTACCGGTTGGTGGCGGTGCTGGTGGACGCCACCCGCGAGGTGCCGCTGCCGGACGAGGTGATCGCCGCCGGCGGGGTGGTCTACGGGGCCGGGCCCGAGGTCATCCGCCGCATCACCGGGCTGGGCGTTCACCGCGGGTGCATGGGGGTGTTCGAGCGCCGACCCGAGCGGTCCGTGGCCGAGGTACTGGCGGTGAGTCGGCGCCTGCTGGTGCTCGAGGCGGTGGTGAACCCCATCAACCTGGGGGTGATCGTTCGCAGCGCCGCGGGGCTCGGCATGGACGCCATGGTGCTCGACGAGTCCTCGGTCGATCCGCTATACCGGCGGGCGTCGCGGGTGGCGATGGGCGAGGTCTTCGACTTTCCCTACGCCCGATCGGGCTCGTTTCCCGAGGGCCTCGACGAGTTGGCCGCGGCTGGCTTCACGCTGGTGGCGCTCACCCCGGCGGCCGATGCCACCTCGATCGATGACCTGGCGTTCGGGCCCGACGAGAAGGTGGCGTTGGTACTGGGGTCCGAGGGCCCGGGACTGACCGACGCCACGATGACTCGCTGCGACCTGCGGGTGGCGATCCCGCTGGCCGGGCGGGTCGATTCGCTCAACGTCGGCGCCGCCGCGGCCATCGCCTGTTACGCCATCACCCGGGCCTGAGCACCTGGGCCTGAGCACCCGGGCGTGATCGGCGAGGGTGGCGTGGGAGCCGGCGACGCCGGGTTCGCTTCGAACCTGACCGAGAAGTAGCGCGCCAACCGACAGATAGCTGCACGTTCGCGCACTACTTCGTCGCCGGCAGCCTCGGATCAGCTCAGGCCCGGGTCAGATTGGCCTCGAGGTGATGGGTCAGCGGCTCGCCGACCGCGGCCATGCGCACCACGTAGTGAAGGTGGTTGCCGTCGACCGTGATGTCACGTTCGACGGCGGTCACGCTCTTGGCCGACGCCGAGCCGGCCATGGTGGTCGAGCGGAGCCGGATGACGAGGCCCGTATCGGTCACCTCGACGGTGCCCTCGTCGAGTTCGGTGAGGCCGGTCGGATGGGCGAGGATTAGCTCGGCGTTGCCGGCACCGTCCGAACGCAGGTAGCCGGCCTCGGCGTGAAGCGGCCGACCCCCGGTGGCGTGGGTCGTGGCCTGGCTGTAGGCGAGGAACGGCTTGCCGACGTGGCCGAAGGTGATGGTCTCGTCGTAGTCGAACGGATCGATGGTGGGGTAGGTGCCGTGACCCCGGCCCGTCCAGGTGCCGAGCAGCACGCCCAGCGCTTCGACGTTGGGATGCAGCTCAGGAGTCATGGCCCGAGCCTGGCACACTGCCCGTGGTGTCATCTCTAAGTGTCAAAACACTACCGAAAGTGGTAGAGTTTTGGAGTGAAATCGGAATCGCGAACCTCGTACAGGCGTCAACTCTGGGATGTAGCCGTCGACAACTACGGATACATCACTACTCGGATGGCCGTTGGCGTCGGGGTACCCGCAGTGGAGTTGCCGAAACTCGCAGCGCGTGGCGGCCTGGATCGTGTCGGTCACGGGATCTACCGGTTCGAAGACCTGCCCAGCACCGATCGTGACCAGTTCATGGAGGCCGTTCTTCAGGGCGGGGAGGGCGCGTTTCTGTACGGTGACGCCGTTCTCTCGCTGCTCGACCTGGCGCAGGTCAACCCGCGAGTCATTCGCGTCGGGATCCCTCGGCGAGCCCGGATTCAGTTTCCGGGCTACATGGAAGCAAAGCGGATGGCCGTCGAGCCACACGATCTGACGACGTACGAAGGAATACCGTCGACAACGGTGGGGCGTGCCCTGCTCGACTGTCGGACCATCGTCATGGCCGAACGTCTCGAGGCGGCAGTCGAAGAGGCAACCCAGCGTGGCCTGCTGACCCGGCTCGAAAAGTCACGGGTCTCGCAACTCCTCGGGGCCACATCATGAGTGGCGAGAGCAAGCCACTGAAGGCTCCCAACAGTGTCAACGAACTGAAGCGCCGGATCACGAGGATCTCAGGTGCACAACCGATTGTTCGAGTGCAGAACCTTGTCGGCGACATCGTCGTCGGCCAGATGATGCCGAGCGGTGCAATCAAAGGGGGTGTTGCAATCAAGCTGCGTGTCGGCGACGCGACCAGCAGGTTCACCACCGATCTTGACGCCGCTCGGCGCGGCACCCTCGAGGAGTTCATCGACCAGTTCCAGGACCGGCTCATCAGCGGTTGGGAAGGCTTTGCCGGCATCGTGCAAGTGCGCCCTCCCGCTCAGCCAGCGGACGTGCCGAGCCACTACGTCATGCAGCCGTTCGCCGTGAAGCTGACCTACAAGGGAAAGAGCTTCCGCACCGTCGACTTCGAGCTTGGCCACGACGAGCTCGAAGCAGCAGCGGACCCCGAATACATGATCGACGAATCGAGCCGGCAGATGTTCGCCGACCTGGGGTTGGCTGACCCGCAACCCATCCCGTTGCTTCCACTCAGCTATCAGATCGCCCAGAAGCTGCACGCCTGTACGGCACCCGGAAGGAACGAGCGAGCACACGACCTCGTTGATCTGCAGATACTCGAACGTGCTGCACATCTTGATCTCGTGGCGATTCGTGCGATAGCGCTCCGCCTGTTTCCGTATCGCTCAACGCACACCTGGCCGCCTACCGTCGACATGCACAACGGTTGGGACACGATCTATGACAGTGCGGCCGACGGGTTGAACGTCTTTTCGGACATTGGCACTGCGATCCAGTGGGCGAACGATCTCATCGCGCAGATCGATGATGCCGACGGATCGACAATCCACGAGACCGGCGAGGACGGCACCTGATCTTTCGCGTCAGTCAGCACTCAGTTCAGGTTTCAACCGACGCGCCCGGCCACGTCCGAGGTCCGAGGCCAGGGCGTTCCCAGGTAATACAGCTCGCCGCTTTCTCGAAGTGCGCTCGCATCCGCCCAGCTACGGTCGGGCATGGTCCTCAACGATGCGGCACTCAACGTCCTGAACGGGCCATTGCTGGCCAACCTCACGACTATCAACCCCGACGGCAGCACGCAGGTGTCGATCGTCTGGGTGAAGGCCGAGGGCGATGACATCACGCTGGCGCACCTCGGCACTGGCCAGAAGCTGCGCAACATCGGCCGGGACCCGCGGGTCACCGTCACGGTGATCAGCGGACATCGCAACGAGACCGGCCTCGACGAGTACCTGGTGGTGCACGGACGGGCGCATCTGGTCGACGGCGGCGCACCGGCGCTCTTGCAGGAGCTCGCCCACACCTATCTCGGGCCCGATGTCGACTTTCCGCCGATGCCCGATCCGCCCAAGGGCACCATCGTGCACATCACACCTCACCGCGTCGGCGGCATCGGCCCTTGGACGGATTAGCTGTCCCCGGACGCGTGACCACCGGTTCTGCCGACACGAAGTGACCCTGGAGGTCGCTTCGTGCCAGAAAAACCGGCGGAACTGGCGGAACGCAACTGGCGGAACGGAATCGGCGGCAGAGCCGACGTCGCTCAGACGCGTTCGATGACGGTGGCCGAACCCATGCCGCCGGCGGCGCACATGGCGACGGCGCCCCACTGCGAATCGGTGCGCTGCAGCTCGTTGAGCATGGTCACGATCATGCGCGCCCCGGTGCACCCAATGGGGTGACCCAGCGAGCAACCCGAGCCGTTCTGGTTGACGATGCCCTCGTCGAGCTTGAGGGCTCGGGTGGCGGCAACGGCGACCGAGGCGAACGCCTCGTTGATCTCGACGGCCTGCAGGTCGAACTCGCTGATGCCGGCCTTGGCGAGGGCCTTGCGCAGGGCGGGCTCGGGAGTGAGGCCGGTTTCCTCGGCGGGCAGCGCCACGGACGCCCAGCCGCGGATCACGGCGAGGGGCTTGAGGCCATTGGCCTCGGCGTAGTCACGCGACACGATGGTGAGCGCCGCAGCCGCATCGTTGAGGCCCGACGAGTTGCCGGCCGTAGTGGTGGCCCAGTCGTTCTGGGGGTTGAGCACGCCGAGCGAAGCGAGCTTCTCGAGGGTGGAGCCCCGGCGGGGGTGCTCGTCGGTGGTGAACTCGCCGCCACCGGGCAGCGGCACCGACACGATCTCGTTGGCGAAGCGGCCCTCGTCGATGGCCCGCACGGCATTGTGGTGCGAGTTGAATGCCCAGAGGTCGGCATCTTCACGGGTGACGCCGCCGAGGCGGGCGGCGTTGTCGCCGACGCCCAGGGCGGTGTTGAACGGGGGAGCAAGCTCGGTGGGCTCGTTGGCGGGGGACATCCAGAACGCCGGTTGGAGGTCGGCGCCGGGCTTGGAGCCCGACGGCGCGGTGGACATCGACTCGACGCCGCCGGCGAGGCCGACGTCGATCATGCCCGCAGCGATGTTGGCGGCGATCCACTGCACGCCGGCCATGCCCGAAGCGCACCAGCGCTGGGTGGCGACGCCGGGCAGGTTGAGGAGCCCGGCGCGGATGGCGGCGTTGCGGCCGATGTTGCCGCCGCCCTGGAACGACTCGCCGAATCCCATGTCCTCGAAGTCGGCGGCCGGGATACCGGAGCGCTCGACGGCGGCCTTGATCACGATCTCGGCGAGGGCGAACGCGTCGACGCCGCCGAGGGAGCCCTTGTAGGCGGTGGCGATCGGCGTGCGAACGCCGCTGACGATGACGACATCGGTGGACATGAGGTTCCCTTTGCTGTTCTGACGATCTGACGAACCGTCAGATTCTGCCATGTAGGGTCGGCCGCGTGAAGCTCGACACCCAACTCTGGGGCTTGGCGGAGGCCGCAAGCCGCGCCGCCGAACTCCGCTCGCTCGGCCTCGACGGTGTGTTCACCTTCGAGGGTCCCCATGACGTGTTCACCCCGCTCGTGCTCGCCGCGTCGGGCACCGACCTCGATCTCTACACCAATGCCGCCATCGCGCTGCCCCGCAATCCGGTGCAGCTCGCCCATCAGGCCTGGGACCTCCAGGCCCTGTCGGGCGGCCGGTTCGCCCTCGGGCTGGCGTCGCAGGTGCGGGCTCAGGTGGAGCGCCGCTACGGCACCGAGTTCCACCCGCCCGTGCGGCGCATGCGCGAGCTCGTCGGGGCGTTGCGGGCGATCTTCGACTCCTGGCAGAACGGTAGCCGCCTCGACTTCCGTGGCGAGTTCTACACCCACACCCTCATGCCGCCGCTGTTCAACCCCGGCCCGCTCGAGTTCGGGCCGCCGCCCATCTGGCTGGGTGGTCTCGGTCCCAAGATGGTCGAGATGGCGGCAACGGTTGGCGACGGACTGCTGGTCATGCCGTTCTGCACCGAACGCTTCCTCACCGGCCACACCTTGCCGGCCATCGACCGGGGCCTGGCCGCGTCGGGCCGCACCCGCGACGAGTTCTCGATCGTGTGCGAGGCCATCATCTGCGTCGGCCGCGACGAGGCCGAGATGGCCGCCGCCGATGAAGGCACCCGAATGCTGTTGAGCTTCTACGGGTCCACCCCCGCCTACCGACCCGTCCTCGAAGCTCACGGGTGGGGCGACCTGCAGCTCGAGCTGAATGCCATGACCAAGGCCAACGAGTGGGACCGCATGCCGGCCCTCATCGACGATGAGATGCTGGGAACCCTGGCAGTGCGGGGCACCCCCGCCGAGGTCGCCCAACAGCTGGTCGACCGCTTCGACGGTGTCGCCGAACGCGTCGGCTTCTACTTCCCCTACGGTCTCGCCGATGAGGTCATCGGCGAACTGGTCGATGAGATCCGAGCACGGGAGACCTGACATGGCCATCAAGCAAGGGCTCAATGCGCCCGATGCCATCATCCGCACCGATGTCGCACAGTACGCGGCGGCGCATTCGACGCCGCCCGACGCGACCCAGGAAGCGCTGGTCGAGGCGACGGTCCGCCTCACCGGCGGCGCGGCCGCCATGCAGATCGGCGGCGACCAGGCCGTCTTCATGGAGGTGCTCACCCGCTCGATCGGGGCCAAGCACGCCATCGAGATCGGCACCTTCACCGGCTACTCGGCCATTGCCATTGCCCGAGGCGTCGGCGCCGACGGCCGGCTCATCTGCTGCGATGTCAGCACCGAGTGGACCGACATCGCCAAGGAGCACTGGGTGGCGGCCGGCGTCGCCGATCGCATCGACCTCCGCATCGCTCCCGCCCTCGAAACCCTGGCCGCCTTCGATGCCGACACCCGCTTCGACCTGGCCTTCATCGACGCCGACAAACCGGCCTACGGCGCCTACCTCGAAGCGCTGTACCCACTGCTGGCGCCGGGTGCGCTGGTGCTGGTCGACAACACGCTGTGGAGCGGATGGGTGCTCGACGACTCGGCGACCGACGCCAACACCGTGGCGCTGCGGGCCTTCAACGACGCCGTCGCGAACGACGACCGGTTCACCGTCGTGGTGCTCACCATCGGCGACGGGGTCACGATCCTCGAGAAGCGCTGAGTTCAGCGAAACGCTGCTGCGCCCCCGCCGAGCGGGCCGGCGGTGCGGTCGTCGGCGAAGCGAGCGGGGTGTCCGTCGATGAGGCCGGGGGTCGGCACTTGGCGGAGCGGGCCCCAGTGGCTCGTCGTCTGCACGGTGTCGGCGTCGGTCCACACGGGGGGTGGGGTCGACAGACCGTCCGGGGTCGGGTGCGACAGGAGCGCGTTGGCCGCTCCGACCAGTGAGCCGCGCACGTCGGCCGCCGTCGCGGTGGCCAGCAACTGGGTGAGTGCCCGGCAAGCGCCCGCCGCCAGCAGAAAGCCGGTGCCATGGTCGAGGGCCTGGACCGGCAGGGGAGTGGGACGGTCGGCTCCGATCGCGGCCGCACCGGCGGCGGCGATGCCCGTGCTCATCTGCACCAGGCTGTCGAAGCCCCTCCGGTCCGTCCACGGCCCGGACCAGCCATAGGCGTCGTGGGTCACGGTGATGATTCCGGGATTGATGGCGCGCAGACCATCGGGTCCGTAGCCGAGCCCGGCCATCGCCCCCGGGCGGAGCCCGGACACCACCACGTGAGCCTCGTCAACCAGCTGTTCGAACACCTCCCGGTCGGCGGCATCGGTGAGATCGAGCCCTGCGCACCGCTTGCCGAGCGTCGTTTCGGGCAGGAGCGCTCCGACCTCTTCGAAGCCGGGCGGATCGATACGCACCACCTCGGCTCCGTGCGCGGCCAGGAACCGGGTG
>Ga0105047_10010477_pt1 | contig 15145 bp, 12 predicted proteins | sample MAT04_FD_78384 | JGI IMG/M metagenome (GOLD analysis project Ga0105047, IMG submission 78384) | Freshwater microbial communities from Lake Fryxell liftoff mats and glacier meltwater in Antarctica - MAT-04 (megahit assembly) | ecosystem: Environmental > Aquatic > Freshwater > Ice > Liftoff... | reverse complement strand
GTTTGTTGAGCAAAGCGAGCGTCAACCCTTTGGGTTGATCGAGCAGTGCCAGCAGCAAATGCTCGGCGTCAATCTGTTGGTGGTCGAATTTGGCCGCGAGTTTCTGCGAGTCGGCCAAGGCTTCGCGGGCTTTTTCGGTGAATCGATTGGCGTCCATCGACGGCCTCCGGGGTGCGCAACATTCTACGCAACGAGTGGCAAACGGCGTGCCGGTCAATTTCCGATGGAAAGGCGGGCCTTTGGGAGCGGAACCTGCCAGAATGTCCTCGTCCGAAGGAACGCACCCACGAATTCCCCTCGGGTGGATTGTCCATGTCCGCAGCCATATTGCCCCGATCCGCCGGCGTCCTGCTCCACCCGACGAGCCTGCCCGGTCCCTATGGCATCGGCGACCTCGGGCCGACGGCATACCGCTGGATCGACACGCTCGCCGCCATGAAGCAATCGTGGTGGCAGGTTCTCCCGCTCGGCCCGACCGGCTTCGGCGATTCGCCGTACCAGTCGTATTCCGCGTTCGCCGGCAACGTATTTCTGCTCTCCCCGGACTTGTTGCTCCGCGAGGGATTGTTGAACCCGAGCGACGTCGAAGGTCGCTCCTTCCGCGAAGACCGCGTCGATTTCGAAGCCGTGGCGCCGTTCAAACTCGGCTTGGTTCGCAGGGCCGCCGAGCGGTTGAATGCGCCGGGGGAATTCGACGCCTACTGCCAACGCGAAGCGAGTTGGCTGCACGATTATGCTTTGTTCATGGCGCTGCGGGACGCCTTCGGCGGCGCGCCGGTGATCCGGTGGCCCGACGATGTCCGCACCCGGAAGCCGGCGGCGCTGGCCGCGCTCGAATCGGAACTCGCGGACGAAATTCGCATCGTCAAAGTCGGGCAATTCCTCTTCGACCGGCAGTGGAATCAGTTGAAGGCCTATGCGCACGAAAAAGGCGTGAAGCTCATCGGTGATGCGCCGATCTTTGTCGCCGGCGACTCGGCCGACGTCTGGGCGAATCCGGAACTCTTCCTGCTCGATGCCGCCGGGATGCCGACGGCTGTCGCGGGGGTGCCGCCCGATTACTTCGCCGAGACCGGCCAACTTTGGGGGAATCCGCTGTACGATTGGGACGCCATGGAACGCACTGGCTTCGTGTGGTGGATCGCCCGCCTCCAGCGCCAGCTCGCGCAGGTCGATTGGATCCGGCTCGACCACTTCCGCGGGTTTGCCGCGGCCTGGCACGTCCCCGCGACCGACACCACCGCGCTGAACGGGAAATGGGTTGACGGCCCGCGCGCCATGCTCTTCCACGCGATCCGCCGGGCTCTGGGCGATTTGCCGATCATCGCGGAAGATCTTGGTGTCATCACGCCCGACGTCGACGACCTGCGCACCGGTTTCGGCCTGCCCGGCATGCGAGTCTTGCAGTTCATGCTCGGCGCCCCGATCAATCCCTATTGGCCCCACAATTACGAAGCGAACACCGTCGTCTACACCGGCACCCACGACAACGACACGACCAACGGTTGGTATTCCACGTTGAACGATTCGGACCGTCGGAAGTTGGACGACTACCTCGGGCACGCCATTGGGCAGCCCCACGAAGAGATGATCCGCCTGGCTTGGGCGAGCGTTGCGGCGCTCGCCATCGCCCCACTACAAGACCTCCTTGGCCTCGGCGGCGACGCCCGCATGAACGTCCCCGGCCGAGCCAAAGGCAATTGGCACTGGCGCCTGCGCCCCGAGCAATTCACCTCGGGATTAATCGAACGCATGGCCCATTTGACCGACCTATACGGCCGTGCAACGGAGGAAAAGTAAATAAATACTTGTAAACACAGTAAACGCGTAATCTTTTCGTCCCCTTAAGAGTGGGGGGTAGTCTCCGCGGAATCATTCGGACTGAGCATGTGGTCTCGGGTTACCCCACGGACGAATACTCGTCGACCGGCGGTTTCGGCAAACTGGCGTCGGGGAGCAAACGGACTTTGGGCACGATCACCGGCACCACGTTGTTCGCCAGACCGACTTTGCTCAACGCCCAGATGAAAGTGTAGGTCAGGTCGATTTCCCACCAGCGGTGGCCGTGGCTCGCGGCGCGTGGGCTGGCGTGGTGGTTGTTGTGCCAGCCTTCGCCGTTGGTTAGCAGGGCCACCCACCAGGTGTTGCGGCTGTGGTCGCCCGTGGCATAATTCTGGTAACCCCAGCGGTGGGCGGCGCTGTTCACAAACCAAGTGATATGCCAGACATACACCGTCCGCATGACGATGCCCCAGGCGAACATTTGCGCCAGGCCCGTCACCAATCCCTCGACTCCGTCGATGGCGTAGCCGATGCCCGCCGCGGCGCCCAACAGAAGACCGAGGTGGGCGAGGTAGTACTTCCACCAGCGGCCACGTTGGTGCAATCTCTTCAAGAACCGGTCGCGGAATAAGTCCGGGATGTACTTGGCGTAAGTGTCGAAGCCGTCCATGCGCGGGTCGTGGGTGTAGATCCACTGCATGTGACCCCAGTAGAAATTGTCGACGGGGCTGTGCGGATCCCCCTCGGCATCGCTTTTCTGGTGGTGGATGCGGTGCGTGCAGACCCACTTGAACGGCGGGCCTTCGAGGCTACAGACCCCGCACAAGACGAAGATCCGCTCGAGCCAGCGCGGGAATGTAACCGAGCGGTGCGTCAACAGACGATGGTAGGCCAAATTGATGCCGATGGAGCCGAAGACGGCGTTGCCGACGATCAGGTAGATCGGGAAATACCACGTGAAGAACGGCTCGAAAAACGCGAGGGGAATCAATAGATGGAACACCGCCAAGATCGCGGCGTACATCGGGATCAACTTGGGCCGTGCAGCTACGGGGGCATCGACCGGGCTGACGGTTTGCAAATTCATGAGGCGACCAGACACCGTTCGCGGAATCTCGTAATACATCGGCACGGCACGTCGCTCGCCCGAAGCGAAACCTTTATTTTTCCCGTCGGATCGACCACTCGGTCAATTGATCGAGGATCGCCCGGCATTCGGACTTCGGCAATCCGTCCAAGCAGGCCCGCGCGGTACGGGCATGCTCTTCCGCCGTCCGCTTGGCATATTGTAACGAGCCCGAACGGATCAGGGTATCCGTAACCGCCGCTCGGCGTTGCGAACCGGGGTTTTGCAACAGCACGCGGAATTCCTCCGCTTCCGCCGCCGGCAGAGTGTTGAGGGCGTGGATCAGCGGCAGCGTCATCTTCTGCTGCTCGAGGTCGGTTCCCAGAGTCTTCCCGGCTTGGGCCTCTTCACCCGTCAGGTCGAGCAAGTCGTCGGCAATTTGGAAGGCGATCCCCAAGCTGCGCCCGTAGGTCGCGAGACGCTCGGCGACTTCGACCGTTGCCCCGGCGTAGAGTGCCCCAAGCCGCGTCGACACTTCCGTGAGGGCCGCCGTTTTGCCGTCGATCATGGCGAAATATTCGGCTTCGCTCAGGTGCCAATTGCCGCGCTCGCGGGTTTGCAGCAGTTCCCCGGCGCAGACTTTGTTCGTCGCCGCACCGATGAGCTGGCAAGCTCGGCCGTCGACGGTACTGGTTAAGTGGAAAGCGTGGGTGAAGAGCATATCGCCGAACAAGATGCTGACCTTGTTCCCCCACTCGGCGTTGAAACTAGCGTTGTGCCGGCGGGTGTCGGCTTCATCGAGGACATCGTCATGGACGAGCGTGGCAGTGTGGATCATTTCCACGGCCGCCGCGAGGATGTGGTGCGCCGGGGCGACCGACCCGCAGGCCTTCGCGCTGAGGAACACCAGCGCCGGACGCAGGCGTTTGCCGCGGTAGTGTCGGAGGTGCCGGATCATCGGGGCGACCGGCGAACGATGACCGGCTAGGGTTTCGGCAAAAATCCGATCCGACTCGACGATATCCGCGAGAACCGGAGTAAATGGGCTCGGCGCGGTGCGTGGGATGCTCGGTGCTATCAAAGGCGTGTACACTTCCGGAGCGGGGATGGTGGCGGTCATGTCTAGCTCCGGTTAATCTGAACCTTCGTCGCGGCTGTAATCGCCGCGTTGACCGCCCGTTTTCTGGTCGAGTTGGATGACATCCAAGCTCATGGTGCGATCCACGGCCTTGCACATGTCGTACACGGTCAAACCTGCGACACTAACCGCAGTGAGGGCCTCCATTTCAACACCCGTCCGGCCGAAAACCCGCACCGTGGCGACGATCCGCACCGAATCGGGCAATACCGGCTGAAAATCAAGCTCTACCGAGTTCAGCGTGAGCGGATGACACAACGGGATCAAATCCCAAGTTTTCTTCGCGGCCATGATTCCCGCGAGCCGGGCGACTTCGAAGACGTTCCCCTTTGAAATAGCCCGATTCAAGATCAAATCGAGTGTCGCCGGCTCCATGCGCACGAGACCGGACGCCACGGCGACCCGCTGTGTCGGTGGTTTCTCGCCGACGTCCACCATCCGGCTGGCCCCGGCGTCATCGAAGTGGCTGAGCGGATTCATGGAAATCGCCGTAAAACGGGGGGATGGGGCTGCATGTTCTCGAACCGGGATTGTATTCGCTGTTGGTCGGCCGACCGCGTTCCGGCAGCCGCCACCTTGGTGTCCCCGTTGGCGGCCCGGCCGATTCTGCGGCCTGTGCGCTCGGCAACGCGTTGCTCGGGAATCCGACCTATACCCTCGCCCTCGAGATTACGCTCCTCGGACCGACGCTCCGAGCGACCACGCCGCTGGCCGGGGTCGTCTTCGGGGCAGCGTTCCAATTATCCGGATCGCGGGCAGTGGGGCGAATCTTCAATCTCGCCGACGGCGACGTGCTGAAGATCGGTGGCACGGCGAGCGGCTGCCGGGCGTATCTGTGCGTCGCCGGTGGGTTTGCCGGCCCCGAGATCTTGGGGAGCGACTCCGCGCTCGAACCGATCCGCCAGGGGGATGCGCTGGCGTGCGGGGCGTCGAATTGGAAACCGCGCTGGGGCGCTGGCGAAGTCGATTTCGATACGGCCACCCTCCGCGTCCTCCCGGGCCCGCAACGGGACTGGTTTCCCAATTCGCAATTCTTCAACCGAACTTACACGGTGTCCGCCGCCAGCAATCGCATGGGCGTACGTCTTGTCGGTTCACCGCTGACCCGCCCGCCGCGCGAACTCGCGTCCGAGCCAGTGTCGCCGGGGGCCGTGCAAATCACGAACGATGGCCTGCCGGTGATCCTCGGTGTCGATGGGCAGACCATCGGCGGCTACCCGAAAATCGCTCACGTCATCCGGGCCGACCTCGATGCCCTCGGCCAATTGCGACCGGGGAGTTCCGTGCGCTTCATCGACACGCGTTCCGCGGAGGCCGAGGCCGCGTACCAATCGAAGCGGGCAGCCCTGAAACGAACCCTCGCCCTGTGGCGCACGGCTTTCGAATTCACGTGACCTGCGCGCGGCGCCGGCCCATGACCGTCGCGATCCCTGCGGTCAGCAACAGGAACAAGACCGTGTGCGTACCGTAGGCGAGGCACGTGTCTTGGAAGTGGGACGTGCCGAGGCTCGGGACAATCTCCAATAGCAACACGGCGACGGACAACGCGAAGAAGCCGTTCCGCCAGCGGCGCGACAGCCCGCCGGTGGCGGCGAACGCGAAGAGCACCGCGAACGGCAGGACCAACGTTGTGGCATGGTGCTTCCACGTCCGCTCGCTGAACAGAAGCATGCCAAGGAGGATGTAGCCGCACTCGGCGGCGAAGGGGACCCCCGTGCGGTTCAGCCGCTTCGAGGCGTCGACCCAACCGAGCCACAGTAACACGGCGATCCAAATCGCTTGGCAACCGCGGATGAGCCAACGGGCGTTCGCCGGGCCGATGTCCACAATCGTGTGGTACCCACTCGCGATCGGTTTGCCGTCTTCGTCCCAGCCGATGCTCGAGGGTTGATCCGTGAATAGCCGGACCACCGCGCCGGGGATCGACTGATTCGCATGTTCGCTCGTGATCGTCCCGTCGACCAAAAACGGCTTTGCCATCACTTCGTACCAGCTGTCGAGTAGGACTAGGTTGTGCTGCCAACCGAGAATCGCCCCCGGCACCGCGACGAACCACAAGCCCAGACCGAGCGCGCAACCCAGCAGGATCTTCCCGCCCGCATTCCACGCGGCCCGCGGAGCGCTTCGATTCTGCCGGAATGCGGTGATCGCCGACGCCGTCAGTTTCCAGCCGAAGTACGGGACGAACAGCGACGGCGTAATTTTACAGGCGATGGCCAACGCCAACACGACGCCCGCCGCGACATCCCACCCCCGGCGGTAGAGTTCGAACGCACCAAGGCACAAAAATGCGATGTAGATGTTGACGTTGCCGTGCGAGAGGTCGCCCAACAGCGGGTGCAGGCTGAAGAGGATTGCCAGCAGTTTCGCCCAATCGGGCATCGGGGGCGGGCCGCAGAGCCGGAAGGCCCAGAGCAGCGCGAGCCCCGCCATCCCGACCTTCAAAAAAAACCAAATCATGGCCCCCCACACTGCCGGGAGTTCAGCGAGGGGCCAGAGCGTCAGGGCGAGAATCGGCGGGTTGGGGTAGTTGTAAAGCCTGTAGACGTCGTCCCCTTTTATCAGACCGGGCATCGGCCCGCGACCGGGGGTTTCATCGCCGAGGATTTGTGTCCGCCAGCGTAGAAAGGCCGTCTTGGTTTGAGTCCCGAGTCGGCTGAGTTTGGTGCATTTCTCGTACTGCTGCCACGCGGAAATGCCGACGAGGATCAGCAAACTGACGCCGAAGGCGAGCCGGAGGACGATGCGGGGAATGGGCTTCATGCCCGGAGTCTAGCGGGAGTGCAACGGCCGGCACAAGTGCAGCCGGGGATCAGGGCGGGCGTAAGCGAAGTTGCGTTCGCCCATCATTTGCCCATGAGACACTCGCCGTGAGAAGAAAACGTCGCTGTCGCATCCGGCTCGAAGCGGCCCATCCATCCCAGCAAATCCGCCAGCCATGGATGCCCCGGCGCTTCAAATTCCAGCGTGTGCTCGGCCTCCGGGTAGTCGATGACCGCGATGCTGCGAGCGCGGGTGAACTCCGCCAGCAGCTTCCGGGTCGCGGCGTTGTCGAGGATGCGATCCTTGCCCGCGAGCATCAGCAGCACGGGGCAATTCACCTTCCGATATTCGCCTTTCAGGAAGCGGTCGAAGCGGAAGCTGTTGAAGAGGAATCGCGCCGTCGCTTCGCGGAGACCATAGCGATCTCCGTCGATGAAGCGGCGCCACTCGGGCGAAGCGGTGAACAACACCGGGTCGTTCAGCGGAATCGGGAATCGGTTCGTCGGCCGGAGTTTGCTGGCGAGGGCGATCCGCAACCGCGTGGCCAGCGGCGGGTGAATGACCGGTTTCAAACCGGGGCAGAGCAGCGCGATGCCAGAGATAATCGTGGGATATTGGGCCGCGAGCGCCACCGCGAGTTTACCACCCCACGAGATTCCCGCGACGAACAGCGGCGAGCCCGCCCGCGTGCGGCGCAGATCCAAAATGAATTCGGCAACATCGTCGATCAGTCGGCGGAAGTCGGGGCAGTCGCCGCGGTGGGCCGTGTTCCACCCCGATCCCCGGCGATCCAAGAAATGGACATCGTACCCGCGCTCCGCGAGCGCCCGGCAACTTCCCGCGTACCACTCCGCATGGCTGCGGATGCCGTGCAGCACGACGACGCGGGCCCGCGGTGTACCTTCAGGCCGGTAACAATGCGTGTAGAAGCGGTAGCCATCCGAAGCGCGGAAGAGCATGAGTTCAGCCACCGACGAGCACCTCCCGGCGGACGGTCACGGCATCGAGGCGGGCCGGGTCGAACGTCGCACCGAGGCCGCAACCCACGAGCGCCGGCGCCCAGCCGCCCCGTCCGAAGGTCAGGTCGGTGGTCGTGAGCGGATCCCATACCAGGTGCCGGTCGAACGAGCCTTCGAGGTTGCGGATGCCCGACACGCTGGTGGCGAAGTGCCGGCCGGCGGCGCTGAGGATTCCCGTCTCGCCGACTTGGCAACCGAGTTGGTAGCCGAGACCGTGTTGAACGGCGAACTGCGCGAGACGGAGCGTCGGGATGAACCCGCCGCACTTCGACAATCGCAGGTTGAACAGGTCGCACGTCCCGGCGTCGACCCCGCGCCGCGCATCGACGAGACTGCACAACGATTCGTCGAGCATGATCGGCACCTTCGTCCGCTGACGTACGGCTGTCAGTGAGGTCACGTCTTCGTGAGGCACCGGTTGCTCGACGCTGGAAATGCTGAAACATTCGAGCGCGCGAATGCGGTCGAGCACTTCGCCGGGGGACCACGCTTCGTTGGCGTCGAGGCGGATTTCGCGTGACGTGCCGAGCATCCGTCGCAGGACTTTCAGCCGTTTCGCGTCGTCGATCCCAGCGATGCCGACTTTCACTTTGATCTGTCGGAAGTCTTGGATGCGGTAGTAGAGCGCGAGCAAACGCGACTTCCACCCCTTGGCCGAGAGGATGACGCCGCTGTACTGCACGCGTTCGCGCGGCTCGTACAGCTCAGGTGCGAGTACTTTCGTGACGTTCATCAGAGGTTCGCCGAAACTGCGGCTGTAGGCGTCGAGCAAGGCCAGCTCCACGGCGCAGCGGGCCGAGTTCCCCCGGCATTCGCGGTCGTCGTCGAGGACCGGGTTCAATCGAAAATTTTCGGCGAGGGCCAGGACTTCCGCGAAGTTTGTGCATGGCGTCAGTCGCGCCGCCAAGTCGCTGGCCATCAGCAGTGACACCGCACTGTCAATTGTCTCGCCGGTGACGTAGTCCCGCGGCACGCCTTCCCCGTAGCCGACGGTACCGTCCGCGAGTTTGCAAACGACGACGACGTTGTCGGTATCGGTGCGGCTGTGCGAGGCGTGTTTCACGGGCCGTCGCAATCGGATGCGGACGTGCCGGGCTTCGAGGGACACAATCGCCATGCGGGCTTCCATCTCGGATCTGTCGTCTGACAACTCTCGTCTACCCTCTGATTTACACAACTGTTCCACTTCAAACAGATGATCGATTTCAGACGGCAGATGTCAGTTCGCCAAGGTTTGGTACCCGTCGCGCAGGAACCAGATCCCGAGGATGACAAGCAGCACCGCACTGGCGATGGGCAGATAGCGGAACCATCGCTGACCCGCGAAGCGCCGTCCGCCAGCGCGGTTGGCGTAGACCACCCCCACGCCGAGCAACACGAGGACGAGCGCCAGCCCCGTGCTGAAGGCGATCAGCAGCGGGATGGTGAAGCCGATGCGGCCTTGCGCCATCGCGACGAGGAACAACAGCACGGCGTCCCAACAGGGAATGATGCCGCCGCCGAGGCCCAAGAGGACGACCCGCACCCAACCCACCCGCGCGGATGGCCGGGCATCTTGGAACAGGTGGACGTGATCGGCGTGGCCGCGGATCCGCTGGAGCAACAGCCACGAGCCGACGAGCAAGATGAGCAAGCCCCCGGCCATCATCAGCCAACCTTGGGCCGTGGCCGGGGCCGCGTTGCCGTAGACGGCGTAGAGCGCGATGGCGACGGCGATCACCGAGCCGGTGTGGGCCAGCGTCGCGGTGAGCCCGAGGCCGACGGCGTGGCCGACGGTGCCGCGCTCGCCGACGAGGTAGGCCGCGACCATCGTTTTGCCGTGGCCGGGGGTGAAGGCGTGGGCGGCGCCGAACCCGGCCGCGAGGAGCAGCACGACTCCGAGGCCCAATTCGGAATCGAAGAGCGCGAGCAGGCCCCGGTCGTGGAGTTTCTCGAAAGTGTCGCGCGCGTCCGGGGCGAGGGTGACAGTGGGGGGTTCGGGGATTGAATCCGATGGCGTTGCCACCGAAACAAGCACGGTGAACTTGGCACTGCAACTCCGGCGGGTCACTTCCTCCCCGGCCGGGATCTGGCTCAGCGGCTTACCGTTGAACCGTTCCGGATAGTTCGCGTCGATCATCGTCAGCTGATCGCTTTTCTTCTCGCGCTCGTCGATGGTCAGGAAGATCGCCCCCGCCGGGTCGAACGTCTTCGCGCCGTTCTTATCGACGAACCCCGTTTCCTCGACGAAAGTCAGGCTGTTCTCATTTCCCGCCAACGGTCGGTAAGCCGCGCGCAGGTGGAACGTGATGAGGATGTTCTTACTCAGCCCTTCGAGTTCGATCGAGATGTCGCCGACGGGATCGAACTTCAGCGAGACGCCGTTCAACTGCGCGTTCAAACCGTCGGCGATGAACCGGGCCTTCGCCGCGGCGTAGCGCTTGGCGTAGGCCCGGTCGCCGGTGACGCCATTCAAATCGTCCGGCTTCAATATGGTCGCGCCGTCGAACGCCATCGACCATTCCGAAAGCTCGAGCGAATACTTCACATCGACGGCGGTCGGTTCGAGCCGCACCGCGATCTTGCGGTCGAACTCGCACTGGAGCAGCGGGTGAGCCCCGGCCGATGAAGCCGTGAGGACGAGCGCGAGCAGCGGGATGGTTTTCATGGGGACTTCGGCGTTTCGTGGACGACGATCCTCGCTCGCACGCTTCCATTGATATTGTAACGAGTTCGGGGTCGCTCCCGATTCCCGAGGTGCCGCGTTTTCAGCTCGGCTCCACTCGGATCGCTGCACATCGGAATTGCTCGACCAACTTCAACATGTCCGTCGGTAGGGGCATCGTCCAGTGCATCGGCGCACCTGTAGTGGGGTGCTCAAAACCGAATTCCGTCGCGTGCAGGGCCAATCGCTTGGCCCCGCTTTGGTCGGGCACCTCTTGGCCGTTCGGCTTGCGGTGGTAGACTTTGTCTCCGCAGATGGGAGAACCCGCTTCGCTGAGGTGGATACGGATCTGATGCGTGCGGCCCGTTTCCAATCGGCACGACAGCAGTGTGTAGCCATTCAATTTTTCTTCGACCGTGACGTGCGTCGTCGCCTTTTTGCCGGTGTTCGCAAAGGTCGTACTGCCACGCCGGCCATCGCCGCGATCGCGGACGAGCGTCGAGGTGATCGTCCGCGCGATGAAATTCCCGGGCACGATCGTGAGGTAGCGCCGCACGACGGTGTGCTTGCGGAACTGCATCCCGAGGACGCGCTCCCCCAAGGGCGAGCGGGCGAAGGCGAGCAGGCCGCTGGTTTCTTTGTCGAGCCGGTGGACGATCCGCAGCGGCGGGAGCGAACCCGGTTTGCGATTGAGTTGCCGGGCGATGGCAGCTTGTGCGACATCTTGCAGCGTCGGCACCAATTCCCGGCGCGACTCGGACCATTCCAACTCGGCCGGGTGGCGGACACTGCTAAGGCCCGCCGGCTTTTCGACGACGACAACGTGGTCGTCGAGGTGCCGGATGACGAGGCCGTCGGGCGTGGAGGTCTTCGGACGGTGCACGGGCTTCGTCAGCAGCGCCACGACTTCGCCTTCCTTCAAACGCCGGGCCGAATCGGTGCAGAGGATGTCGTCGATTTGGACGAGTCGATTTTCGATGAGCGCGCGGATCGCGTTCCACGACGGTTGCGACTCGTGCATCCGCGAGCGGAGGACCTTGGCCAGGGTGTGCCCGACTTCGGGCGCGATCACGGCGAATGGGGCGAGGGGGATGGGATTCATTTCTTCACGGGTGGGAGCAGAACGATTTGAACGATCACAGTGACCAGCAGGGTGGCGACGGCCCCCGCGAAAATGCACACGAACTGCCAACGTCGCTTTTCGGCTTCTTCTTTGGGATTTTTTGAGCTCGTTCGCTCGATCTTCGAGCACCGCCAACCGTTCGCGGAGCTGATCGAACTGCAATCGCTCGAATTCGGTGTCGTGCGATTGCACGTCCTTTCTCAGCTCTGCGAACTCGATCTGGAGTTCTCGGATCGAATCCGTGTTAGTTGGCACCGACCGCCTCCCTCTGTTCGAGTTCGGTGATCATCCGGTTCAGCTTGCGCATCCTCACGGTGGATCGCTTTCTGAGAACCGCGCGCCGTAAGCGGATCATCGCGACATCGCGGGTCATATCATCGGCCATCTGCTTGAGGGTCAATCGCGTATCGAGAACGCGATGGCCGAGGCGGTCGCGCTCCTCCAACTCGACTTTCAAAAGCGTTCCGTCCGCGGCGGATTCCCACCGCATTTCGGCAGTCCGCGTGGAATCTTCCTCGGTCGGTTCGTCGAGATAATGAGACTCGAAATACCTCTGTGCCGACCGGACGGCCTCGAATAGTTCGGGCGATGATCGGATCGGCTCATCGATCGCAACACTGAGTTCGGCCGTCTTCGCAACTTTCGGATTCATGATCCACCCCCGGTGTTGTTCTCAGTATACCCGGGTCGTCCGGGTTTGAAGTTTCGAATCTGGCCAGTCCGTATCGGTTGGGCTCACGACCGGGAGCTCGATTTCACGAACATTTATCTTTGCCAATCTCCGGGCAGGGTCAATCTGGCACGGGCCATACCCTTCGGGCTGATCCCCCTTTGGCAAGCTGCGTAAAGTCTCCCGATTGTCGCGGGCCGTCTTCCCGTCGCTACCGGCTCTGCGGGTGCTGCGCGGGGCGGGTTGTCGTAAACTGAACTCTTGGCGCTGTTGTCCGGGTTCTACCGGACCGATGAAAAGGTACGGTCGATGCAGCGAGAACTGTCGAGCCGGTCGATCCTCATCACCGGCGCGTCCCGCGGGATCGGCCGGCGGGTCGCGGAGCGATTGGCCAAACTGGGTGCAAGGTTGACCGTCGCGGCGCGTTCCGACGATGAACTCGCCTCGCTCGTGAGCGCTATTCGGGCCTCCGGGGGCATCGCCGTGGCGGCCGCAGTCGATTTGACCGATCCCCTGCAACGGGAACGGCTTGTATCGGGGGCCGTCGAGCGCTACGGTGGACTCGACATCCTCGTGAACGCGGCCGGGGTCGCCAGTTTCGGCGAATTCGCGACTTCGACGCCCGAAATCCTGCGGAAGGTCATGGAGATCAACTTCTTTGTCCCTGCGGAGTTGATGCGATTGGCCCGACCGCACTTGGCAGAGAGTGCCCAAACCGGGTATCGTCCTGCGATTCTCAACTTGGCGAGCATCTGCGGGCGTTGCGGGATCCCGAGTTTGCCGGAGCACTGCGCCAGCAAGCACGCGTTGGTGGGCCTCACCGAGACCGTGCGATCCGAGTACGCGCGTTTCGGGATCGACGTGTTGTTGGTGTTGCCGGGCGTCGTGCAGTCGGACGATTTGCAGCGGCACTTGCTCCGCAACGAGGGGCGGATTTACTTGAACTTCGAGGGGGCGCAGAGGGCCGACGCTGTCGCCGATGCGGTGGTGACGAGCCTGATCCGCAACCGGCGGGAGCGGGCCGTCGGGTTCGTATCGCGGGTCGTTTGGTGGTCGCGGCGATTCTGGCCGCGGGTTCTGAGGCTGGTGATGCTGAGGAAGGTGCAGAAGTTCGCGGCGCGGCAGACGAAAGGTTGAGCATGTGCGGCATCGCGGGGATGATCGACTTGACCGGCGGACGGCGAATGGCGCCGCGCGGGGCGGTCGCGCGCATGGCGAGGGCGATTTTCCACCGAGGGCCAGACGAAGATGGCTTCCTTGACGAACCGGGCCTCCACCTCGCCAACACGCGGCTGTCGATTGTTGGCCTCGCCGATGGTCGCCAACCGATTGCCAACGAAGACGGCAGTGTCGTGACCGTCTTCAACGGCGAGTTTTACAACTACGCCGAGAAGAAGGCCGCGCTCGAAGCGAAAGGCCACACCTTTCGCACCCACACCGACACCGAATTGATCCCGCACTTGTGGGAAGAGCATGGCACCGACTTTTGGGATCATCTCCGCGGCCAATTCGCCATCTGCCTCTACGACCGCAACACGGGTGACATCGTCCTTGGCCGGGATCGCCCCGGCATCTGCCCGCTTTTTTATTGTGTCCAGCGCATCGACGGCACCGATTGGCTGTTGTTCGCCTCGGAAATCAAGGCGATCTTCGCCTCCGGGTTAGTGACGCCGCAGGCCGATCCTGCCGGGTTGAGTCAAGTCCTGAGTTTCTTCGCGATCCCCGGCCCGGCGACGATGTTCCGGGGCGTGCAGTGCATTCTCCCCGGCCGCTACTTGCACCTGAAGCCGGGGCGAGCGAGCGTCGCGGCGCAAACGCAGCAGCGAATTTACTGGGAAGTGAACTACCCGGATCGCGGTGAAGAAAACTACGGTGCGGACGAATCCAAGATCGTCGATGAATTTGAAGCCGTCCTCTATTCTGCGGTCGAACGGCGGTTGCGGGCCGATGTGCCGGTGGTGTCGTACCTCTCCGGCGGCGTCGATTCTTCGCTCGTCGTGGCGATGGCCTGCCGGGCGCTCGGCCGGGCGATCCCGACCTTCACCGTCGCGGTGACGAAAGAAGGTTTCAACGAAGAGAGCGAAGCGCTCCAAACGGCCAAGTTCCTCGGCTGCTCGCCGATCGTCGTGCCGTGCGGCGATGCGGAACTCCGCGGCGACTACCCCGAATTGATCGCGGCGGCGGAATGCCCCGTCATCGATACCGCCTGTTTGGGGCTGATGCACTTGGCGCGCTCGGTGCACCAACATGGGTACAAGGTCGCGATGACCGGCGAGGGGGCCGACGAATGGCTCGCGGGCTACCCGTGGTTCAAAATCAGCCGGCTGACGAAGTTCTTGGAAGCGGTGCCGGGATTGGGGTTCGCCGTGCGCACCGGCGCAGCGAAACTGATGGGGCAACCGGCGTTCGCGCGCGAGACCTACGACCGGCCCGAACAACTCTTCGGCGGTCGCAACGGCTGGCTCGACATCTACGGATTGATGAGTTTTAGCAAACTTCGATTCCTGACCGGCGACATGCGTACGGCGGTGTTGAAACACTCGCAGTTCGACGATCTCGAACTGCCGACGGGTCTGCGGCGCTGGCACCCGTTCCACCGGGGGATGTATCTCGGCGCCCGCGTAATGCTCGCCGGGCACCTGCTGAGTTCGAAGGGCGACCGCGTGGCGATGCATTCGTCCGTGGAGGCGCGCTATCCGTTCCTCGACGAAGACGTCGTCGATTTCATGGCGAAGTTGCACCCGCGCTGGAAACTCCGCGGCCTGCTGCGCGATAAGTTCGTCGAGCGCAAAGTCGCCCAGCGCTGGCTGCCCAAGGACGTGGCCTGGCGCCGGAAAAAGATGTTCCGCGCCCCCATGGATAGCTGGTTCGGCCAGAATCAACTGCCGATGCCCTGGATCGAACAAGTGTTGTCGCCGGAATCGCTGCGCAAAAGCGGCT
>Ga0105047_10010476_pt1 | contig 15146 bp, 10 predicted proteins | sample MAT04_FD_78384 | JGI IMG/M metagenome (GOLD analysis project Ga0105047, IMG submission 78384) | Freshwater microbial communities from Lake Fryxell liftoff mats and glacier meltwater in Antarctica - MAT-04 (megahit assembly) | ecosystem: Environmental > Aquatic > Freshwater > Ice > Liftoff... | reverse complement strand
CGCCCAGCAGCAACTGGCCGCCTGCCGCGAGATCGACTTTGTCGCCGGTGAAGAATCGCTCGAAGCCCGGGACGATCGGGTGGGCAGATGCCGCTGCGGGAATCAGCAGATATGCGGCAAGAATGCCAATGGAGCACAGTCGATGCATTTGTATTTCTCTCAAGTGCAAGCGGAACTAACCGATCAGGTTATCGTAGTCCGAATGCGAACCGATCCAGAACCAGGTAACCGTATTGGTATCGAGTCGACCCAGGGCACGCCAGCCACGACCGACCCGAACCGAGTAAACTCTCTCATGACCATCAACTGGCTTGAATCGAAGGCTGGGATGAGCAGAGTTTGCCCGCCAGATTCGATAGGCATGCCGAGCCTATTCTCGTACCGCCATCGGTAGACGAGCGAAGCAGTCCATGAAGTCGGAAGCCAGAAGTGAGTTCACAAGTCGTCGAACCCATGGTAGTGGCCTTCTCGAACCTGTTGTTCGGCGAGCGTCACAAGGGCTGCCAATTTTCCCGGTGAACGAGCCAACGCTTCCTCCCAGACTCGATCGTCTTCGATCTCGTCGAGAATCAACGCGGCAATAAAGTCTTGCTCTTCGTCGGGGCGTTCCTGCGCCTTTTCAACAGCGTGGTCAAGCAGCGCAGACATTGTGCAGCCTCCACATGAACGACAGCAACAGCACAAGCAATTCTACTGCTTCGCCTTCAATGACTCCAGATACGCCAGCAGCGAGGCCAACTCGGGGGCGGTCAGGTTGTCGGCCAGTTTGTCGGGCATGACCGAGACCGGGCTGGTGCGGCGTTCCTCGATGTCCGCCTTCTTCACGAGGGTGACGACGCTATTCGCATCGCGGATCTCGATTTGATCGCCTGACTCCTTCACGATGAAGCCGGTCAGCTTCTTGCCGTTGGCCAATTCGAACAGGTGCGACTCGAACCCCTGGGCCAGCTTGGCACTCGGCTTCAGGATCGATTCGAGCAGTTCCTCCCGCTTGTACTTCAGGCTGACGCCCGCGAGCATCGGCCCCTTCGGCGCTTCCGTGGGTGAGACGGTATGGCAGTTGATGCACCCCGTGCGTTGGAACAGGCGGGCCCCGGCGGCGATGTCGCCCTTCTCCTTCAGCACCAGCGACGGCACGTCTTCAGGCTTCAGCTTGCCGATCAGCGGCAGACTTCGCGACTTCGGGTCGATCCGCAATGCGGCCAGAGATGCCTTGGCGGCAGCTGCAATCTGTTTGTCGGGATTCTCGATGAGCGGCCGAATCTGCGGGGCGTAGCTGGTCAGGTTCAGTTTGCCAATCGACCGGAGCAGCGGCACCGCGCTGGCCGGGTTCGACCAGGCTTGAAGGATCGTGTTCTCGGCAGTGGCACGCGCTTCCTTACTGCCGAAGGAACGGTCTCCCACGGTGGCCAGCACCGCCCACGCCAGTTCCTGCAAGGCGGGAGACTTGTCGATCGTTAGTTGAACGAACCGTTTCACGTCATTGCTGTGCCGGCCGTCTCGGACGAAGTCGTCCCACAGCTTGTCGACTTCGACTGGGCGCTTCTCGTCGCTCGTCAGAATCTCGATGACCGTGTCACGCAGTTCGGATGTGTCCGCAAGCCGGATCAGCGTCTTGAGTGCCCTGGCACGCTGGGTCGGTGTTTCATTGACACTGCGGGCAATCTCGATGAACATCGGTACCGCGGCTGGCGGCACATCGGTGCGGGCAGCGAACGCATCAACGGCCATCGATCGGAAGTCTTTGTCGGTTGCGGCAAGCTTCAGCAACTTGTCGCCCAGTTCGGGAATCTCGACGCGCTGGCGCTGCAACTCGGGGAACAGCCAGCGCAGTTCGGCAGGTTCCGCCTTCAGGGCGATCTCCTGCAGAACCTTGTAGATCTTGTCGCTTTCGGACCATTTGACGGGGTTGTAATAGGGGCCGCGGGTGTCGGGCCGGGTGCTCCACCACTTGCCGTCCCAGTCGGCTTCTTTCTGGTAGAGGCGGGCGAGGGTGCGGACCAGGCCCTTTCGCAACGCCGAATCGCTTGTCTTTGACAAGCGGCTAAGCAGGTTGTCGACGACGGCGGGCTCATGGAATGACTGCAACACGCGCAACGCCCCGGTATGCATGTAGGGGTCGTTCGAATCGAGCGACTTTAGGCAGACGTCAGTTGCCTTGAGTGCGACGAGGGCATTTATCGCGGCATGGGCAATGACCGGATCCTTGTCGGTCACGAATGGCAGAAGCCCCTCGGCGAGCTCCGGCTTGCCGGAACGGCCGAGACCGATGACCGCTTGCAGGCGCACGCGTGGGTTCTCGTCTCGCACACCGTCTGTGAACAAGCGCCAGGGGAAGGCTTCCGCGAACTTCCGCCGGGGGAAGGGCTCCGCATCACCCTTCGTGAGTTGAAACAGGCGCGGGTCGTCGGTCAGCGCTCGCAGAACGGACTCACGAATTGACAGGTCCTCGGCGAGCGTGGCCAGGAACGAAAGAGTCTGCGGATTCGGCCTCGTCTGCATCAGCGTGAAAATCGCTGTTATCCGTACGGCCAGGTTGTTGTCATCCTTCGCCATCGCTTTAATGCGATCGATTTCGACTACACCCAATGCAGTTGGATGCTGCAGGATATTTCGCTGAGCATCGAGCCGAAGGACTGCGCTGCCTGCCCCGAGCCTTTTGTTGATGAATGGAATGAGGGTATCCGTTTTTCGTGGCGCCTCGTGCTCGTATTTCCACCCCTTCGGCACCACGCGAATCACAAAACCCACGTCCGGCTTGCTGAAGTCGAAGCCGCCGTCTTTCCAACTGGAGATGTACATGCGGCCGCTGCCATCAGCGTCGATGTCCGTGGGGCGATTGATGCCCAGCCATGGCTTGTCTTCGGACTTCTCGTAGGTCGCGCCCTTCGGCTTCAGCGGATGCGTGTAGATGCCGCTCTTGCCCCATTCGCACGTGTAGAGGCCGACCGGGAAACCGGGTTCATCGAGGAAGATCGACCCCGTGGGCGAACCGCCGCCGAAGTCGTTGAGCGGTTGGATGATCTCTTCGGGGAAGTTGACGAACAGGCGCGGATAGCCGTAGTGGCCGGTCGGGATGATGTGCGACAGCCGCACATTCCAGCCGCCGCCATCGTTGGTGTTGTCGCGGGTGAACAGGTCGAGCGTCGGGCTGACGGCCACGTCATAGATGTTGCGCAGGCCGTCGCAGACGATTTCGAGACCGCTGCCATCGGGCCGGACGCGGGCGATGCCGCCGCCGCGCAGTTGCTTTGTGGTGCCATCCTTACCCTCGGCCTTCACGAAGCCATAGTCGCCGACGGCGATGTAGATCCAGCCGTCGATGCCCATGCGGATGCCGTTGGTCGTGTGGTCGGCCCCGCGAAACTTCAGATCGAAGCCGATGCCTTTGACGAGCACTTCTTCGCGATCGGACACACCGTCGCCGTTGTCGTCATGGAATGCCGAGAGAAACGGTGGATGCAGCACGTACAGGGTCTTGTGGTCGAAGTACAGGCCGCGGGGGCTATCGACTTCGACGAAGGTGTTGAACTTGTCGGCCTTGCCGTCGTTGTCGGTATCGATGCAGCGGACAACCTTGCCCTTCTGCGGCTTCGCGCCCAGCGATCCATTGAGATCGACGCCGACGAACAGGATTCCATCCGGCGATGCTGCGATACAGGTCGGGTAGCTGATGTCCGGCGGTCCGGCGAACAAAGTCGCGGTGTAGCCTTCCGGTACCTTAACACCCGCAAGCGGATCGGCCGGAACGTCCTTCTTCGGTGCCTGAGCGTGAACCGTCAGGCCGAGAATGACGATGAGAACGCTGAGCCGGGCGGCATCCCGGAAGGAATTCGACCCCATGAACGACTCCGGAAGCGTGCAAAAATGTCAGAAGGCGGTACGATTGAGATCCATTTTGCCACAGAGGTCACCGAGAACACAGAGGAAAGGATGCTCGATGCCTTTCCTTTTGTTCTTGGCGACCTCTGTAGCGAACTTTTTCAGATGACGCTGCGTGCGATCAGATTTCCAGCGAGGCAGGCTCGGCGAGGCCGAACTTGATCTTCAGCTTGTTCAACATTTTGGTCGCTGTCTCGCGTACTTTGGTATCCGGGTCGGACTCGGCGAGGTCTTCCACTTGCGACAGGCCCTTCTCGGCCACGTTGCCCATCTGGCCGAAGTTGAAGACGGCCATCAGTCGCACCACGGGGTCGCGGTCGCCCATCGCCCGCAGTACGGTGTCGGCCACTTCGTTCGATTCCTTGCCCAGTACCACAATCGGCCGGACGAGGTAGTAATCGCGCGTCAGGCCGGTGTTCTCGAAGGCATCGATCAATTCCGGCAGTGCATCCGAACCGCGAGAGCCCATGCTGGCGACGATATCGGCCAGCTTGCGGCGGAACCCCTGATCGGGTGCATGCTTCAGCGCCAGTTTGATGATTGGCAGCGATTCGGGGCCGATCGAACTGCCGTCTTCATTGACGGTCGTCATCAGTTTCTCGACCGCCTTCATCACGTTGCCGCCCTTGTCGGACTTCTTCTTGTCGCCCGACTTATCGAGCAAGCGGGCCAGCGTCAGCTCGACATCGATCTTGTACGCGGCAATGAACGTGCGGTTCTCGGGCGCCAGCGTCGGCCACAAGTCATTAAGGATCACTCGCCCGTAAGCGGGAATCGCGATGCGGGCAATTACGTCAGCGACGGTGTTGCCGGCCTTCTCGGTCAGCATCTTGAGAAATGGCTGAACCAGGCGAAGGTCCGCCACTTGGCCGCGTCGGCCTGCTGCTTCAATGTTCTCGATCTGTTCCGGTGCCTTGGCCCGTTTGGCGAACGGGCGAGTCTCCGGTATCAGCGTGTACAGCACTTCGGCCGGCATCGGTGTGGCCCAGTATCCGACTTCGGGGACTTCCTTGATCTCGCCACTGACCGCGTGGAACTCGGCCAGTCCCGCACGGGATTCCATCACGCCCTGAATCAGATCGAGCAGCGGCAATGGGGCCTCATCGGCCTCCGCGGCCATTGCCCGCTGCGCACTCTCCGCCAGCGGGGCCATCGCGGGATCCTGACCGCTGACGGCACTGAGCGTGGCCGCATGACGGCTCAGTCGGCCAACACCGTTGTTGTCGGTTCCGGTCGAGATCACCTGTAGAAGGTCGCTGACCAGCGGTACCAGCACGTCGCGCATTCGGGAGACTCCCAGATCTGAATCGTTGATCGTTGGCGGCCCGGGGCCGAATTACACGCCTAGCCGCAGGTGATGCTTGGCGCTGACCGCCGCAAGCGGCACGGCCAGAACCATATTCGTCAGCGGCAGCACATAGAACCGCACAAGCACGGCAGGCTTGTCCTTGCCAATCATGCCCGCGGCACGCACCAGATTCGCGACGTTCGAGTAGTCCTTGCGGCGATCTTTCAATTCGACTCGCGTGCCATCGGCATCCGCGATGATTACCTTGTCGCCGACCTTACCGAGTTTCTCGCAGCGCAGGAAGAAGACGGCGTCACGCGGGGCCAGCGGCTGCTTCAGCTGGGCACGGAACTCCGCCAGAGCCTCTTTGAAATCCGTTCTGGCGAGGCCGAGGGCCTTCTCAAGCAAATCGCCCGGCGGGTTTTCGTTGAGATGCTCGCTGCCTTTTTCCCAACGCAGTCGGCGATTAACGAAACCGGGCACCAGCGATCCTTCCGGGACCGTCAGCGGCGTCATGTAGCTCGTTTGCTGCGGAATCTGATTCAGACCTTTGAACGGCCGATTGGCGATTGCCTGGTAAATCTGGCCCGACGTCAGATCGAGCAGGTTGCTGACTTCCAGCCGCTGTTGGCGTGCTTCATCATCGATGCGTTCAAATGCCAGTTCCAGAAGAGACAGTTCCGTGAGAACGCAGCCTTTTTCACGCAGGTCGTTCGTCTGCCAGGTCTTTCCCGTGAGGTCTTCGTAGAGTGCGTCCGCGTCGTTCTCGATCGGCTTGCCGGCGAGTGTGGCGCGCGTCCGCTTCACCGCGGACCAGATGGCCGCAATGACGTCCGTACCGGCGATGACCTTGTCGTCTTCGTTCAAGTCTTTTTGTTTGGCGATCAACTGCAGGCGGCGAAGGCCGAAGGTTGCGGCCGGAATCGACGCATCGCTGATCTGCTTCGACAGTTTCTCGACCTTTTCAACATGTTGTGGCGAAAACCAGACGCCGCCGGCAACCATTTCGACCAACAGCCGCTCCAGCACTTCCAGTGCATCGCGCTGTGCGGTCAGCTTTTTGTCCGGTGCGGTCTTACTGATCTTGCGAGGGGCGGCGCTGCCGGTCTTCTTCTTCTCGTCCATCGCGAGTTTCTTCTCGCGCTTGATCAGGAGCTCGTCCCCCGGTTCGCGAGGCGCGAATGCATCGGGGTCCTGCAGATAGCTGAGCAACAGGCCCAGGCTGAACTTGTCGGGAGTGACGCGGCTGGGAGAATTGCTGCGCAGCACCGGGATCGCGGGATCATGGAAATCGGCCGAGAGTTGATACGGCAGGGCGGCGACGCCGGCGAACTCGCCCAGCAGCCAGCTCCCGTCGGCAGAGACGCCAAGGTTGGCGAACTTACCGGACCGGGCGATTTCGCCGGCCTTCTTAAAGGTGGCTTCGTCCGGGGCTATTCCGCGGACGGTCTCTTCGGTGAATGTCGCTGTCAACGGCATGGATCGTACGCTCGCTGTCGGTGCCAGAGTTTCCGCAAGCGGTGATTATAGTCATCCCCACCCGATTGGGGATTGATAAAACAGCGTCGGAACCAAGTTGACCTCGGACTTCTACTGGAAAGCCACCCATGTCTACCCGTTTACGCTGGCTTGGCCACTCGGCAATGCATCTGGAAACCGCCGGGCTGAATGTGCTGATCGACCCGTTTCTCACGGGCAACCCCAAGGCGTCGGCGAAGGCAGGCGACCTGCCGGCCGACTTCATCATGGTCTCGCACGGGCACAGCGATCATGTGGGCGATGCGATCGAAATTGCCGAACGAACCGGGGCGACTGTCATCGCTAATTATGAAATCGCGACATGGTTCAACGAAAAGATGGGCGTCCGCAACGTCCACGGCATGCAGCATGGTGGGGCGTACACGTTCCCGTTTGGACGGGTGAAGATGACGCTGGCATTCCACGGGTCGGCCCTGCCCGACGGCAGCTATGGCGGCAACCCCTGCGGCTTTCTGATCACCGTCGATGGGGGGAAGAAAATTTATCTGGCCTGCGACACGGGACTATTCGGTGACATGAAACTGATCGGCGAGGAAGGGCTTGACCTCGCCGTGCTGCCGATCGGCGACAACTACACGATGGGCCCCGACGATGCCATCCGTGCGATCAAACTGCTGAACCCCGCCCGGGTGATGCCGGTGCACTACGATACGTTCCCGCTCATCGCGCAGGATGCGGGGGCATGGGGGCTGCGCGTCCGCAAGGAAACCAGTGCTGTTCCGCTGATCATCCATCCGGGCGAATATGTCGATGTGTAGAGATACAGGGGCTTGCAAAGTGGGGAACGGGCTGGTGAAATAGGATCATGACACCAATCGTTTCCTATGCACCGCCGAAGCGAAGCATCTACCCCGAAAGCGACGGTGAGCCCATCGCCGAGAACACGCTGCAGTTCGACTGGATCCAGAAAGTTGCCGGTGGTTTGCGTGCGCTGTACAAGCGCAGGGCGGACGTTTTCGTGGCTGGCGACCTGCTTTGGTATCCCGTGGAAGGCGAGCCGACCATTCGCGTCGCGCCTGATGCGATGGTCGTATTCGGCCGTCCGGCGGGATATCGGGGGTCGTACCTGCAATGGCGGGAGGACAACGTCCCGCCCCATGTCGTCTTCGAAATTCTTTCGCCTGGCAACCGCACGGTGGAGATGCTTCGGAAGTTCGGCTTCTACAACAAATACGGCGTCGAAGAGTACTACATCTACGACCCGGAATCCAACAAGCTCGATGGCTATATCCGTCGCGGTTACGTGTTGGAGGATATCGAACAGATCAACGGCTGGCGTTCGCCAAGGTTGGGCGTCCGCTTCAACATGGATGGCGATGAACTGGTGATCGAGAAGCCGGACGGCGCTCCGCTGTTGACATACGTCGAAGCGGACGAGCAGCGTGAGTTTGCCCAGGCGCATGCGAAAGTGGCCATCGAAGCTCAGCTGCAGGCGGAGCGATTCAGCGAACTCGCCATGGAGGCAGCCGCAAAGGCACAGGCGAACCTGACCAAGGCACAAGCCGACGCGGCCGAGGCACAAGCCGACGCGGCCGAGGCACAAGCCGATGCGGCAAAGGCACAAGCCGACGCAGCCAAGGCACAAGCCGATGCGGCAAAGGCAGAGGCCGAACGAACTCGGGCGCTTTCCGAGAAGACCCGACTGGAGGAGAAACTGCGTGCTTTGGGCATCGATCCTGACGCATGATTCAGCGCGGAGCGGCAGTCGCGATCCATTGAGCGGCGAGGAATGAAACGTTCCATCAGATCCGCGACCGCAAAAGAGCGGCCGAAGAAGCCACTCCGTTGCGGTCGCGGTTCCACGAGACGATCATCTCACTTGACCCCGGTCGTTGTATAAACCTTCGCTGGCGTTGCCGCGGCACTTGCAGCGGCCGGGATACTGTGGTGGAATAATGTCATGACACCAGCAGTTCCCACCAGCCCGATTCGCAAGCGTATCGTCTACCCCGATTCGGACGGACAGCCCATTGCCGACAACACCCTTCAATTCAAGTGGATTCACACGATCTTTGGCGGCGTCGATGGCGTCTTCAAGGACGACCCGAACGTCTTAGTCGCCGGGGACCTGCTCTGGTATCCCGTCGAAGGTGAGCCGACCGTTCGTTGCGCCCCCGATGTAGTGGTCGCATTCGGCCGACCCAAGGGCGAACGCGGTTCCTACAAGCAGTGGCTTGAAGGCAACGTGCCGTTTCAGGTCGTGTTCGAGGTGCTGTCCCCTGGGAATCGTGCCGCAGAAATGATCCGCAAGTTCAACTTCTACCAGCAGCACGGGGTGGACGAGTACTACATCTACGACCCGGATCGAATCAAGTTGGAAGGTTTTCAGCGGCAGGACGGTGCATTGATCGAGATCCCGGAGATGAACGGCTGGCGTTCCCCGCGAACGGGCATCCGCTTCAATATGGACGGCGACGACCTGTTGATTGAAGCACCCGACGGCAAGCCGTTCCTGACATATCGCGATTTGTTGATCGAACGGAACGCGAATCGAATCGAAGCGGATGCAAACCTCAGGCTGGCGGAAGAAGAGCGACTCGCGCGCTTGCAGGCTCAGAAACGTGGCGATCTCGCCCTGCAGCAAGCTGAACAGGCGAACGAAAAGGCCGCGCGGCTTGCCGAAAAACTTCGCAGCCTCGGGATCGATCCGGATGCGGCCTGATGTCGCGTCAAATTACTGTGTTGTCCGGCACGATCGCCCCTTTGGCGATGACGACGATCCCATCGCGAATCGAATAGAACTTACCATCTTCCCGCTGGATATTGCGCACGTTCGTAATGCGGACGTTGTTGCCGATCCGGCAATCTTTGTCCAGAATCGCCCGGGAGATGACGCAACTGTCGCCTACGTTAAAGTTGGGGCGGCCGATCTTGCGATTCTCTTCACGTTGCTCGTCCGATTCAAACTCATCCGAGCCGATGATGACGCTTTCGGTGATGGCGGTGTTCCGGCCGATGCGGCTGCGCACACCAAGCAATGCCCTGTCGATGGTCGAGCCGGGCATGACCACGCAGCCATCGCTGATCAGGCACTGACGGACCGACGCATCCGAGATGCGCGCGGCCGGGAGGAACCGGGCACGCGTGTAAATCGTTCCCTGTGAGGCCGCAAAATCGAACGGCGGATTGTCGCTGGCCAATGCCAGCGACGACTCATGGTAAGACTTGATGGTGCCCAGGTCTTCCCAGTAGCCATCGAACAGATGCACGTGGATCGGCTGATTCTCGTAAAAGCGCGGGAAGATGTGCTTGCCGAAATCCGGGTCGAGCGGCGGCGTCGTCAGCATCTTCAGCAGCACCTCTTTCTTGAACAGGTAGATGCCCATGCTGGCGAGGTAGTTCCGGTTGCCCGCCTTGATGCCGCGCTCCTCGATCCAAGTCGACGGTGTCAGACATTCGTCGGCTTTTTCCTTCGTCTGCGGCTTCTCGATAAACCCAGTCACCCGGCCCTTGTCGTTGACGCCGATGATGCCCAATCCGTGGACCGCTTCGTAATCGACAGGAAGTACCGCAATCGTCGCATCGGCCTTCGACTCCCGGTGAGTGCGCAGCATGTCCCGGAAGTCCATCCGGTAAAGCTGGTCGCCCGAAAGAATCAGGACCTGGTCGCCCGGGTCTTCCACGATCTGCAGGATGTTCTGCCGAACGGCATCGGCAGTACCCTGGTACCAGTTCGACCCTTCGATGGTCTGCTGGGCCGCGAGGATCTCGACAAAGCCCTTGCTGAAGATGTCGAACTTGTATGAGTTGGCGATATGCCGGTGCAGGCTGACCGACATGAACTGCGTCAGCACGTAGATGCGGTTCATGCCGCTGTTGATGCAGTTGCTGATCGGGATATCGATCAGCCGATACTTGCCCGCGACCGGAACAGCGGGCTTACTGCGGAGTTTGGTAAGGGGGAACAGCCGATCGCCGCGCCCGCCGCCGAGGATGAGGCTAACAACCGATGACATGGAGAGGACCTCGCCGAACGACATGACCCCAGGAGCGGGGGCCATCCTAGCAACCCGGGCGGTACGACGCCATCCAGAAAAGGCACTTTTCATGCCGAAATATCGGCGTTGGGGTCGGGAACCCTACCCGCCTTGGCCTCGGCGATCAATCGCAGGATCTCGACTCTTCCCTTTTCCTTTGAAATCGTCTCGGCGATGTCTCCCACCAATTGAAGATTGATCGATTTGCGACGGAACTCCATCGAATGTTTGACCATGTTGTAAAAGTCGATCATGTCCTGCTTGCGCTTCGCGACATCCCGAACCAGCGACACTGACGCACCGTACTTGTTGGCCAACGCGGCCTCCAGACGCGGGATGCGGTAGCGACGGCCGGTATCGACTCTCCAGACGGCCGTTGCCAATGTGATGGCGATGTCCTGCCGATGCGGAATCGTCACGTCGATGAGCGATGTTTTTTCCCCCGGGGCGTAGAACGCCGCCGTACCCGAATGATCTCGCTTGATGAGTTCGGGGTACAGTTCACTCACCACCTTGACCGCACGCCCCCAGTTGCGGCCGCCTTTGCAGAGGAAGTCCACGTCATGGGTGGCACGCGGTTGCCCCAGCCAACTCGCGATGCCATACATTCCTGTCAGCACAAAAGGAATCTTCTTCTCGATGAATGCATCGATGATCCGAAAGCGATCGACAACGATGGACGACACCAGGGCCCAACTCCTTCGGTAATCGTTGCTCACATGCTGGCAGATGGTCGCCGCTTCTTCGTGAGAGTAGTTGCCTCGAACCGGCTGCTGCGCTTCAAATCTGCCCTATTCCTCCTCGGACATTCCGAAACGCTTCAAATCCGCCTGCAACTTACGACGGGAGAAGCGAAAACGGAGGCCTTTTGAAGTTCGAGTCAACATGAGCAATTAGTCCGTTCGACCGGTTCGATTTCTTCTAACTCTATCGCATTTCGTTCTGTTTCAGAAGCGGGATTCAAGACGACGAAACGAGTTCTGCAACCTTCTCCGCCACCCGCTCCGCCTGCTCCGTGCAGTCGTTCATCGCCACGCCGTGATACGCGTTGCCGGCCAGGAACAGGCCCGGATGCTTCGCCGCTGCCGCTTCAATCGCCGCCACGCGGTCCAGATGTCCCAGTGTGTACTGCGGAATCGCACGCGGCCAGCGGATCACGCGGGCCAGTACCGGTTCGGCAGTCACCTGCTGGGCGATGCGCAACTCGTCACGCACCGCACCGATCAGGCGGGCATCGTCCCAGTCGAGCATCTCGGGCCGGGCGGTGCCGCCGCACAACGCCCGCCAGAGGACCATGCCCGCCGGTGCGCGATCGGGGAAGATCGACGAACACCACTGCACGCCCAGCACATCACGCTTCGTTGCCTGCGGGGCGATGAAGCCGAAGCCGTCGAGATCGCCCGGTGCATCCGCCTGCCGGAAGCCGAGGACAACCACGGCCACCTTCGCATACTCGATGGCGGCGATCCGTTCCGAGAGTAACGGATCGAATGTCGCCAGCAGCGCGGCCTGCACCGGGGCGGGTGAAGTAAGTACCAATGCGTCGGCATCCCAATGACGATCACCTTCCGCTTGAATCTGCCAGCGAGCGCCCCGGTTGATTCCGGTCACGTCAACGCCCGTCTCAATTGTCGCTCCGCATTGGTCGCGAAGCGCCTCGATCATCAGTCGCAGTCCCTCGCGGAACGACCACATGCGTGTCGGCTTCGGTTCCTCACCGCGCGCCTTGGCGGCCTCTCGCTTCGCCCGGCCCGCCTGCGTGAAGCCACGCATCACGCTGCCGTATTCGCGTTCCATCTGCACGACGCGTGGGAAAGCGGCATGTACGCTCAGCCGCTTCGGGTCGCCGGCATGGATACCGGTGACCATCGCATCGGCGATCACCTCAGCCACTTCGCGCCCGGCCCGGCGTACAGCGAAGTCATGAATCGACTCGTCAGCCGGTGCATCGGTCGGTCGTTTGCGGTACTTCTCCAGCAGCAAGTTTAACTTGCCCCGCCACGACAGCAGGCGGTTAGTGACGAACGATCCCAGCGAGTTAGGCAGTGCTCGCAGTTTGCCGTTGTAGAAGAGGTACCGGTTCTTGCGTGAGCCTTCGCTGGCCGGAATCAACCTGTCGCCGAGACCCAGATCACGGCACAGTTGCAGCGTACTCGACTTCGCATCGAGAAAGCCGTTCGGCCCAGTTTCGATCTGGAAGCCGTCCACGCGTTCGGTCCAGATGTTGCCGCCGACGCGTTCGCCTTTTTCCAAAATCGTGATGCGATCACCCGGTCGGGCCTGCCGCAGGCGGTACGCCAGTGACAGCCCGGAAAGCCCGCCGCCGACGATGACAATCTCGGCCATTACTCGTCCTTGCCACGAATGCGAGCGTTCAGAACATGTCGCAGGCGGTCTTCAATCTTCTTGTGCGCCTTATCGACGTCTTTATCGGTCAACGTCCGATCCGCAGCCTGATACGTAAGCGCATAGGCCAGGCTCTTGTGTCCCGCGGGTATCGGTTCGCCGCGGTAAAGGTCGAAGAGACGCACGGGGCCGAGCAGGTCACCGCCGCCCGCTTGCATCTCACGCGTGATCCGCTCGTTCGAAACCTCTTCACTGACGATGACGGCCATATCGCGCAGCGCTGCCGGGAACCGCGCGATCGGCTGATAGGCAAACCGCTCCGGCACGAGTGTTTGCACCGCCTCCCAGTCGATGTCGGCCACCAGCACGCAGCGTTCGGCAAGTCCCACGGCCGATGCCGCCTTAGGATGCAGTTCGCCAAGTTGGCCGATGGTCATCTCACCGACGACGATCTCCGCCGCCCGCCCCGGGTGCAGGAAGACGACATCTTTTGTCGCCTGATACGACACGGCCACCAGATGAAGGCTCGCCAGCAATTCCTCGACGAGGCCCTTCAGGTCGTAGAAGTCGAGCGTTGCCGGTTTGCTGCCAAGCGGATCGTCCCACGCGGTTCGGCCGCGACGGCCCGTCATCGCGATTGCCAATCGACGGGGCTCGTCCGGCAACTTGGAACCGGCCTTCGGCACAAACGTCGGTCCAAGCTCGAAGACGCGAATCGTGTCAGTGTTCAGAAGGTTCTCGCGCACGACTTCCAGTACACCGGCCAGGACAGTCCGCCGCATCACTTTCTTGTCTTCGCTGATGTCGTTGAGCACTTCAACGTAGTCGCCAGTGATCCCCAGGGCCGCCTCACGCTGCTTCGATGTCAGCGAGTAGGTGATGACTTCCTGCAACCCGGCCCGTACCAGAAGATCGCGGCCATGCTCTTCCAGCAGCAGCGGCCGATTCGCCTTCTGCGGCGGCAGTGCGCCTGAAAGCAGTGTGGAAGGCAGCCGGTCGTACCCATGGATTCGAGCTAATTCTTCAATGAGATCGGCCTGGCCGCTCTGGATATCGATGCGGAACGCCGGGGTCGTCACCTTCCAGCCGTCGCTGACCGCTTCCACGCCGAAGCTAAGGGCCTTCAGCACGCGCTCGACCTCGGCATCGGGAAAGGCCACACCCAGCAACCGCTTGATCTCGCTCTTCTGCAGGTGTGTTACTTGCGAAGGCGTCGGGGCCGGGTAGTTGTCGATCATGCCCGTCAGCACCTGCCCATCGGCAAGCTGCTGCATCAACTCGGCCGCCCGCTGTGCCGCCGGGCCGACGACTTCCGTGTGGATACCCCGGCTGAACCGGCTGCTTGCTTCGCTGAACAGGTTGAACTGTTTCGATGTCCGCCGGATGCTCACGAAGTCGAAACTGGCCGACTCGATCAGGATCGTCTTCGTCGCGTCGGTGACTTCCGTCTCGGCCCCGCCCATGACGCCGGCCAGGGCGATCGGCCCCGCGGTGTCGGCGATCACCAGGTGTTCAGGTGAAAGCTCGCGCACGTTGCCGTCGAGGGTCTTCAGTTTCTCGCCCTGCGTCGCGGGACGGACAATAATGGTCGGCGGCTTGCCCCCGGCACGCGTGACGAGCAGATCGTAGTCGAACGCGTGCAGCGGCTGGCCATATTCGAGCATCACGTAGTTGGTAATGTCGACGATATTGCTGATAGGGCGCATGCCGGCGTACATCAGTCGTCGCTGCATCCAGCCCGGGGTCGGCTTGATGGCGACGTTGCGAACCAGCATGGCCGAGTAGCGGGCGCACAGCTTCGGGTCGGCAATCTCGACCTTCAACAGTCCGTCGATTCTCTCAGCAACGGTTGCCGGTGCCGGTTCCTTGATGCAGGTCGTTTGGCCAGTCAGGGCGGCCACTTCACGCGCCACGCCGATCATCGACAGGCAGCGAGCCATATTCGGCAGTACGTCGACTTCCAGCACCGCGTCGCCTATGTATTCCGCCAGCGGCCTTCCGACCGGGGCATCGTCATCGAGGATGATGATGCCTTCGTGTTCGTCATTGATGCCGAGTTCGAAGTTCGACATCACCATGGCATCGCTGGGGACGCCGCGGAGCATGCTCGGTTT